>Ga0123352_10000706_pt1 | contig 41299 bp, 37 predicted proteins | sample TergutLab28metaG_FD_89700 | JGI IMG/M metagenome (GOLD analysis project Ga0123352, IMG submission 89700) | Labiotermes labralis P1 segment gut microbial communities from Petit-Saut dam, French Guiana - Lab288 P1 | ecosystem: Host-associated > Arthropoda: Insects > Digestive system > Gut ... | reverse complement strand
CATCGTATCTGTAGTTTTGATCTGTTTTCATGCTTCCATTTTAACATATAATACACAAAAGCCAATATCACACGATTCAGGATATTGGCTTTTGCTTTTAATGCGGCGCAGCCGCTTTGTTCTCTATAATCGGCTCTTCTATTTCTCCGGCATTTTAACCGCCGTCCAGTCAAAATGATTTCCAATAAGTTCAAATATTCCATCATCAGGCATTGTAACAATATCGGTTTTAACAGCTTTGACTCCCAAGTCGACGTATATAAGAGATTCTGACTCGGACGTATTTAATATTGAATGCCCGCCTTTTTTACCAGTAGGAAAACAAATCATATCCCCAGTCTTAATATCTTTCTCTCCGTCATAAGTACGCAATTTGCCTTTACCACTAATGATATAAAATACTTCTTCGCTTTGGTCGTGGTAATGATATGGCCACGATTGATTGCCGGGTAAAATTTCTACAAAACAGACCTCATAGGTATCTACATCCTTACCCCTAACTACTGGCATAACATTAAAGCCTTTATTAGTGATAATACCTTGAGTATCAGCTACATTTTTAATTGTCAAATCCTTCAACTTGATTCCTCCAAAATTTGTATATTGGTCTTACTGTAACAGATTCTAATCTATCACTCGCGTTGGAGCACGGAATTCTATAGCAGGGGTGGATGCATCAAGGCCGCTGGGTGCAATGTCCGTTGTCATTAAGTGGTCTATTAGCCTGTCGATTTCGTTCAGGCGGGTGTGCATTTCGTCCATATCGTTTTCTTCAAGTTTTGTGAGGTATTTACGCACAAGCTCGCTGTATACATTTTGAAAATTTTGTACATGAGTACGCTTACGCTGTACTTCGGTACGGACATTTTCCAATTCAAGTAGGATTTGGTTTTTGTATTCATCTGCTTGGAGTTTTGCGTTTTTTATCATATTATCCGCCGCAACTTGCGCACTTATTATGGCGTTTTTTATAGCATTGTCTTTTTCCTTGTAACTTTTTATAACCCCTTCAAGGGTTTTGATATAATCCTCGACCTCATCTGGGTCATAACCACGTTTTACGTATGTAAATCTATCCAAAGTAACACCTCACAATATATTACATTTTTTATATGTATAAATAATAGCACAGCCGCACTAATCGCGCAAGCGTACGACACCTGCGGCGCGCCTGCGGTAGCTGTCATCCATTTTTGCGTAATGCTTGCGGGTAGTATTAACATCCGCGTGGCCAAGCACGTTGGCAACTAGGTAAATGTCGCCTGTTTCGGTGTAAAGCTGAGTGCCAAATGTACTACGTAATTTATGTGGAGAGATGTTTTTTAGCTGTGTAATTAGCGAAGCGTATTTTTTTACTAAATTTTGAATGGCACGGTCGGTTAGGCGGCGGTTTTGTAAGGAGAGGAAAAGGGCGTTTTCGTGACCTTCCTGAGTGGGAGCATTTTGGCGGACTTCGAGATATGCTTTTAGGGATGTTTCTACTTCATCGCCGAAATATAATACCATTTCGTCGCCACCTTTGCGGATTACGCGTATGCCGTTTATGTCAAAGTCTATGTCGGTTGTATCAAGCCCCACACATTCCGATAGGCGCATGCCTGTACCCAACAGCAGGGTAATTATTGCGGCATCCCGCAGCTTTGTACGTTCGTGAAATTTTTGCTGGTGGGGGGTTAGCTTTTCGCCGCTGTCTACTTCGTCCAGTAATTTTGCAATTTCGTTTGCTTCCAAGGTGGTTATGTGCTTTTGCCGCAGTTTTGGAAACGCGACAAGCTCTGACGGGTTAGCAGAGATTTTTTTTGTCATGTATAGATATTTAAAAAGCCCTCGCACTGCCGCCAACTTACGAGACTTACCTTTTGCTTCGTTTTGGTGGGATGTATCAGGCTCTCCCAAAGGTATGTAATAGGAAAGATATTCCATAAATAATTCGATGTGCTCGGACTCGATGCTTGCCATATGTTGCAGGGAGATTTCTTTTATTGGTATGCCGTCTAAAATATCTTCGGATAAAAAGCCAAAAAATATTTTCAAGTCTAACGCATAGCCTACTCGGGTGCGTGGCAGTGTTTGATCGCCAAGGCTGCCAAAATAAGCTCGTACAAAAAGCGGAAGCTCTTTTAAAAGTTCGCGGATTTTTAGAGTTAGTTGAGCATTTGTTTTGTCGTGGTAGGTTTGCATGGTAAAGGCTCCTTGATAAGTTGATTGTGATATATTATCTCATATAAGTGTAAGATTGTTAAGTATGGTATTTAACTTAATAGCGGACGCTTTTTGTTTGCTATTAAGTTAAACGCCTTGCGGTTGCAGCCAGATTACCTTGACGGCAAGGTGAGTGCACTATACAATCAGGCTAGTAAGTATATGGAACGGATGATAGACATGTATTCATTTTTAACTGGCTGGTTACCAGTGGATGGGCAATTTTTGCCTGCAGTGGCGTACGCAATATGTGTATTTGCTGGGCTTGTAGTGTGTATGGTTTTGCGACGGACGGTTTTGTGGGTTTTACGGCGGTTTTTCAAGCCATTTTCTTGGGCGGCGGCTTTGGATGGAAATGGATTTTTTAAATGGCTAGCTAATTTAACATTGCCTGTCGTATTTTTGCTTGTTGCGGCTGATATTGGGATGCACATAGCTTTTTGGAGCAGGTTTATAGAAATGCTCTTTGTTGTTGTGGTAGTGTTTTTAATAGACTCGCTTATCAGGAGTATCGCGGACATTTACGGCTCTTACGAAGTATCCAAAACCGTCCCTTTGCGGGGGGTATTTCAAGTGATGGAAATTGTCGTATTTGTTGTTGGTGCGATAATTCTTATTTCTATTTTTGCGGACAGAAGCCCCACTGCGCTACTTGGTGGTATTGGTGCTATGACGGCCATTATTACTATTGTTTTTAAAGATGCTATTTTGGGATTTGTAGCGGGGATCCAGCTTGCGGTTAACGACATGGTGCGGGTTGGTGACATAATAGAAATTCCCCAACGAGGGATATTGGGCAAAGTTATGGATATTTCGCTTATAACTGTAAAAATGGAAAGCCCGGATAAGACTATTGTGTCTATTCCCGCATATACTTTTATGTCTGAGCCATTTGTAAACCGCCGCGGAATTGTTGACGCGGGAGCACGACGTATAAAGCGGTCGTTTAATATTGATGCCTGTACTGTGCGGGTATGTGACGAGGAAATGCTTGCGCGGTTTAGAGAAATGCCAAACGTAGCGGATGTTGCGCAAGAGGGCATGACCAATATCGGAGTGCTTCGCGAATATGTAACGGCGTATTTGCAAGAGCGGGCAGATATAAGCTCGGAGCTAACTGTGCTGGTGCGGCAGTTGCAAGCGGAAGATGTCGGCATACCGCTGGAGATATATGTATTTGCAAATGCTGTGGATTTAGTACCGTATGAGAATATCCAATCGGATGTGTTTGACCATATATATGCGATTTTGCCGGAGTTTGGGCTAAAGTTGTATCAGAGGGTATAGGTTGTTATAGCTAAACATTTAAACTACACGCATAAATCTCCCCATCCCGCATAAACATAGTACAGCGATACTATCACATACAGGAGAGGGAGATTTTTCTTATGAACTATCCAAACCTATACAAAGACATCGCCGAGCGCACACGAGGAGACATTTACATAGGCGTAGTAGGGCCGGTGCGCACAGGCAAATCGACATTTATCAAGCGGTTTATGGACTTGTTGGTGATCCCCAACATCGAAAACGCCTATTCCAAAGAGCGCGCAAAGGACGAACTTCCCCAATCGGCGGCAGGTCGGACAATCATGACAACCGAGCCGAAATTTGTACCTAATGAAGCAGTCGAAATTCGCATGGACGATGTTACGTCTTTCAAAGTGCGTATGATAGACTGTGTCGGCTATTTGGTGCCGGGCGCTACCGGCCATTTGGACGAAGACATGCCGCGTATGGTATCCACTCCATGGTCGGAAGAAAGAATGCCGTTTGCCGAGGCTGCGGAAATGGGCACAAAAAAGGTTATCAACGACCATTCCACCATAGGAATTGTGATAACCACCGACGGTTCCATAGCCGAAATTCCACGGGACGATTACATAGACGCCGAAGAGCGCGTTATTCGTGAATTGAAGGAAATCAACAAGCCGTTTGTGATTTTACTTAACACCCAGCAGCCGTTTTCTCCCGAAACGGATCGCTTGCGGGCAGAGCTTATGGAAAGGCATAGCGCGCCGGTTATGGCGGTTAACTGCGCGCAGTTAAAGCTCGAGGATATCCACGCGGTTATAGAAAGCGTATTGTACGAATTTCCTGTACAAGAGATTAGGGTAAATTACCCGCGCTGGATAGAGACATTGCCGCTTAATCACTGGTTAAAGCAGAGCTTTATCGATGCGGTAAAGGACATGGTAAAAGGTGTCGGCAAGCTAAGAGAAATGCGCGACCATGTTGGTGTGCTTGACGAAAACGAGTTTGTGAAGAAGGCGTTTTTAGAGAGCATAGCTCTTGGCGAAGGCACGGCCAGCATCGAACTTGGTGTTGACGAATCACTATTTTACCGCATATTAAGCGAAACCACGGGCATGGATATTGCCGGGGAATATCAACTTATTTCCACCATAAAAGTGCTGGCGGAGGCTAAAAAGGAATTTGATAAAATCAAATTTGCGCTGGAAGAAGTGCATCGCAAGGGCTACGGTATAGTAACTCCAGCCACGGACGAAATGCGCCTCGAGCCGCCTACACTTGTAAAACACGGTTCGAAATACGGTGTAAAGTTAAAGGCAAGCGCACCAAGCATACATCTAATACGCGCAGATATCGAAACCGAGGTGTCCCCACTGGTAGGCACAGAAGCCCAAAGCGAGGAATTGATAGCCTACATCAACCAAGAAATGAGCGATGACCCGGGCAAGATTTGGGAGTTGAACATGTTTGGTAAGTCCATGCATGAAATGGTGCGCGACGGTCTGCAGAATAAGTTGTTCCGTATGCCGGAAGCGGCGCAGATGAAATTCCAAGATACGCTGCAGCGGATTATTAATGAAGGTTCCGGTGGGTTGATTTGTATAATTTTGTAGAAAAATAGTAGCAAGGCATTAATTCAGTTGGTTACTTGGGTAATCAACTGAATTTTTTTTGCGTACGCATATCACACAGAGGGTTTTTGAATTTTTTTTCCGACACTTTAGCTTTGCATATACAATCGCTTTCAAGTATACTATAACCACAATTCAAACTAATAAGAGGTGGATACACATGAACGCGTGGCATGACATTGAGATTTCGCGTATTACGCCAAAGGATTTCCTGTGCTACATAGAAATTCCTAAAGGAAGCAAATGCAAGTATGAGCTGGACAAGGAAAGCGGATTTTTGATTCTCGATAGAATACTATACACGGCGGTACGCTATCCCATGAGCTACGGCTTTATCCCAAAAACGTTGGGTGACGATGGCGATCCACTGGATGTTCTTGTGCTATGCGACGAGGCCATTGCCGCGGGCTGCCTTGTAGAATGCTACCCCATAGGCGCAATAATGATGACAGATGGCGATAAGCAAGACGAAAAAATTATTGCTATCCCGTTTGGTGACCCATCGTACAACAGTATAAAATGTATCCAAGACCTGCCAGAGCATAGGTTCATAGAAATGATGCACTTCTTCGAGGTGTACAAAGACATACAAACATCGGCAAAAGTAGTTGTAGACGGTATTGTGGATGCGGAAAAATCCTATAAAATAATTGCCGACTGTCTGGACAATTACGCGCTTCATTTTAATAGAGAGCCGTCGGAATCGAGCCCGTTCGAAATAAAATACAGAGCCGCCCGCGGCGAAAAAATATCGCCGCTATAATAATTAACTTTAATAACAGGCTCATAAATCCAGGGAAGAGAAGCAATGAAAAAATCCGAATTCAACAAGCCGCTGGTAACTCACATTTACACGACGGATCCGTCTGAGGGTTGTTAAATCTCCAATCGTTTAATCCGTAACACATTAAGCAGTACTGATATGGAACTAAGCGTCATTGCAACGGCCGCTATCATTGGGCTAAGCAGTGGCCCGCCAAATATATGCAGCAGCCCCGCGGCAATAGGAATCCCCACTACATTGTATGCAAATGCCCAAAACAAATTTTGTTTGATGTTGCGCATGGTGCGCCGACTTAGGCGTATTGCGGATACTACACCGGTCAATTCTCCACGCATCAATACAATTTCGGCAGATTCTATTGCCACGTCTGTGCCGCTACCTATGGCTATGCCAATGTCAGCTTGCACAAGAGCCGGAGCGTCGTTTATTCCGTCGCCTACCATGGCAACTTTTGTGCCGTCTGCTTGCAGCTGTTTGATGCTTTCGGCTTTGTCTCCGGGAAGGACTTCTGCCAGAACCTTGCCTATGCCCGCCTCACGAGCTATCGCTTGTGCCGTACGCGAGTTGTCGCCGGTTATCATAACAACATCTATGCCCATTTGGCGAAGCGACTGAATTGCCGCATAGCTGGTGGGCTTTATTATATCCGCTACGGCTATAATGCCCGCAAGTTGGCTGTCTATGGCGGCGTACATAGGGGTTTTGCCCTCGTGTGCTAGGTTGTCCGCGTCTTGCGAATACGCGGCGATATCTATATTATAGCTGTCCATCATTCGCTTGTTGCCGATAAGCAGGGTTTTGCCGTTTACACGTGCTTCTATTCCCTGTCCTGTAACAGAGTTGAAAAACTCGGCTTCCGCCAAGTTGCCAAACTGCATTCCGTGTTTAACAATCGCTTCCCCTAGGGGGTGCTCCGATTGTCTTTCTGCCGATGCCGCAAGGTGCAAGATTTCTTCCGCGCTATACGTGCCATTTGCGATAATGTCCGTAACATGTGGCTGCCCTTCGGTAATGGTTCCCGTTTTATCCAGTGCGACGGTTTTGATTTTGTGCGCTGTCTCAAGTGCGGCTCCGCCTTTTACAAGAATGCCGTTTTCCGCGCCTTTGCCCGTACCTACCATAATTGCCGTAGGTGTGGCAAGCCCTAACGCACATGGGCAGGCGATTACCAGTACCGACACCAAAATGATAACGGAAAATGCCAAGCCATGTCCCGCAATAAGCCAAGCCGCACCCGCTAAAAGGGCAAATGCTATCACAACATGTGTAAAATGTCCCGAAATAACATCCGCAAGCCGCGCAATAGGTGCTTTAGAGTTTTGCGCATCTTCCACTAGCTTTACGATTTGCGCGAGCACGGTATCACGGCCCACTTTTGTTGCTGTGTATTTTATAGCACCGTTTTTGTTTATGCTGGCACCTATTATACTGTCGCCTTTTGTTTTGCTAACGGGCATGCTTTCGCCGGTTAACATGGACTCGTCTACCGTGGTTTCGCCCTGCACTACAGTGCCGTCAACAGGCATTTTTTCTCCGGGGCGTACGATTATAAGGTCGCCCACAACTACATCTTCTATTAGAATTTCCATTTCTGTACCACTACGCAACACTTTTGCCGTTTTGGGTGCGAGTCCCATTAGCTTTTTTATAGCATCGGAAGTTTTGCCCTTTGTTTTTGTTTCCAAATATTTGCCTAAGGCAATAAGCGTTAGTATAACGGCAGCGGTTTCGAAATAATACATGTTGTCGCCGCCGCTGGCAATGCTTTCGAATACGAGATATACGCTAAACACAAACGCAACCATAGTCCCTTTGGCAATAAGCGAATCCATGTTGGCATGTCCTGTAAACAGCGCGTGAAAACCTGCCCTAAACCGCGCACGGTTAAACCACATTACAGGAAGCGTCATTGCTAGTTGTGCCACGCCGTTTATTACAGGAAAGTGCATGGGATCTAAGTTATGCGGTATCCACATAAGCCCTAAGCTATGTAGAGTCATGGGAACCATGGAAAAAAGCGTTAGCGGAATGGTAAAAATCGCCGACCATATGAAGATACGCCACTGCAAGAGCATTTCGTCTGCTTTGCGCTGTGCATCGACAGCAGGTTGGGCTTCCTGCTGCAAATCAAAATGGAACTTACCCATTTCTAACGCGGCGGTTATTTTTTCGATGGATGTTGTATTTCTGTCAAACTCAAGTATGAGTTTTTCTGTTGCAAAATTGACTTGGGCGTGGGTCACACCTTCTTGTCTTTTTGCCGCGCGCTCGATATTGGCGGCACAGGAAGCACAGGACATACCTGTAATGGTTAGAGTTGTTTTCATGTTTATCTCCCAAGGTAGGGTAAGGGCTGCAGCATAATTTACGAAAAAGCTAGCCTCTACCCGTAATAAAAAATGGCTTACTTGCAATGCACGTGTTATACAGCTATTATAATAGCTGTGTTGAAAACCGCAAGTACGCACTTTAATGTGCTATAGTACCCAAAAAGATACTGTGGAGGCTAAAATGCAAATTCAAAACCAGTGCAGCAAAGAGCATAACTGTCCAGTAAGCACCACTCTCGACTTAATTGGCGGCAAGTACAAAGCCCTTATTTTATGGCACTTAATGGATTCGACTCTACGCTTTGGCGAACTGCATAGGCTAATTTCACAAGCCACGCCAAAAATGCTAACCCAGCAACTTCGCGAGCTTGAGACTGCTCGTCTTGTAACTCGTACGGTATATCCGGTTGTACCGCCCAAGGTGGAATATGCATTGTCTGATTTAGGCAAAAGCATGAAGCCGATTTTGGATAAGATGTACGGCTGGGGAGCCGATTTTTTGCAAAGCAGCGGTAAGGATGCGAATTGTTCGATGAAATAAAAAAAACTTGCCATGCTATGGTTTATTATCACATTATTGCAATAATTTCTCGCAAAATTGTTATACTAATCCCAGAGGTGATAATTTTGTCAAGTAATACTTCTCCGTGTTCGAAATCCTTGATACGCACTTAATATGCTATTGAATTTACGGATAATATCGTGGTGCGCGTCAAGGATTTTAAACGAGTAAAAGTATAAGAGTGTTAAACAGCAGCGGCGAAACAAAGAAACTAAAGGCGAGCCCAAAGAGGTGCAAGATCAAAAACGTATGGATAAAGAAAATTAAAGGTGGTGACTAGAATGGAGCAAAACAAGCGGACTGGTAAAGCAAGAGAAAAACTTGCAGGCACTGCTATGCGCAAAAACCCTAGCGAAAACCCTCGTGGTGAATTTGAAAATTATCGTTCTGGGATTGAAATTACAAACCAAGTAGCGATGGATGATATTACGGAGTAAAAAATTTTTATAAGTGTCTAAAATCAAACAAGCACGGCATCATACGAAAATATGATGCCGTGCTTGTTTTTATCAAACTGCTATCTTACATCACTCGCAAATTCTTAAACAGCACCGTAACAGTCCCGTCAGAATTTTTAGTGATTTCCAATTCGTCTTCTTCCACCGCAAGTTGGGCCGGGAATTTTATTTCTACACCGTTTTCGGCCTTTATTTTATGGGTGGCAAACTGCTGCTTTACTACGCGCTCGCCTAGCGGCAAGTCCTCTTGTATGCCAGCCTCCCGCAGGGTACTTACATACTGCGTCCGCACTTCTTCCTCGCCGGAGAATGCCACCGCCGCTACATTGTCTATGGAAACAAAGCCTTCTTCTGCTTCCGCTTCTTCAAGCATTGCGGTTTTTATTTTGGCGGAAACTTTTGGGTCCGCGTTAAAATGCTCTTCGACAAACTCTACTGTAACCTCGTCAATTAGCTTGGCTTGTTCCTTTTTTGACGGGGTGGTTTCGCACTCCAGAAACATTTCGGAAAAATACATAACGGAGTTACCGTCAATGGTAGCCGGCTTCTCCACAATGCTTATAGGCATAGACGACCCGTTTAGCCCTATAAGCGCGGCATATTCCACTTTGCCGCTGTTAAATGGTAACGCGCTACACATTTTTAGCTGGTTATCCGTGCCGGACGTTTGGTGAGAATACACTTCTTGGTACGCAAGTTTTAATATCGCCAAGTAGTCTCCCGATTTATGTCCTACTCGCGCAATAAGTAAATCACACGGCGGGATATCTTTGTAACGTGCCATAATTTCGTCCAGCTTTTTTGCGAGCGTTAAGGTCGTATCCTTAAAGTACACAACACCGTTTTGGTAGCTGTTAAGTAAATTGTAAAACTCTACCCCTGCCACAAAGTTGGCAGTGCGCACGCCGGGGTTGTTTATCAGCTTTTTCACATGTTTTAGAATAAAAGCCTCGCAAATTTCGCTATCTATATCAAGTTCCACGTCTGAGAATACAGACGGTCTGCCATCGTTGCGCAATATATGCAAGATGGCATTTTTTATAACTAAAGCCATTTAAAACTCCTTTACGCCTTTGGGCGTTCGCTTCCTAAAAATACCACAGCTATGGTGCCGGGCCCTGTATGCGCACCGATAACCGGTCCGATGTCGTTTATAATAAATTCCTTTGTACCAAACTTGGCACGAATATCGTCCGCAATCTGGTTTGCCATGTCAATTGAGTCGCTGTGGGCGATAAAAACAGGCTGGTCTGTAGGCGCAAATTTGTACTCATCCATGCGCTCTTGAATGTGTTCCCGCACTTTGACCCAACCACGTACTTTACTAAGCGGCACAAGTTTGCCACTGTCAAGAATGGTAATGATAGGCTTGATGTTAAGCATCGTACCAACAAAGGCAGACGCGCCGGAAATACGCCCACCGCGACGCATATGATGCAAATCATCCGCGACTACCCAGTGATGCAGGCGAGGAACCAGCTCCTCTGTTATATAAGCCGCATTTTCTTCCAATGTTTTACCATTGTCGCGTGCTTTTGCGGCATAGTATGCCAAAAGACCTTGCCCGAGAGAAGCCGCTTTCGAGTCAATTGTAATAACCTTGCGCCCCGGATATGCTTCCATTGCTTCCCTTGCCGCAAGTATGCTTTGTTCGTAGCTTTTGCTAAGCATGGAAGACAGGCACATATACAAAACATCCTTGCCTTCTTTGAGAATTGGTTCCCATGCCTCTATGTAGCGGGCAGCTGTAACCAATGTAGTGGTTGCCATTTTGCCGTCACGCAATGCGTTGTAGAAATCCTTGACCGACAGCTCGCGATAGTCCAAATGGTTAAAATAATCCTTGCCGTCCATTGTAAAAATGTACGGTATAACTTCGAGACCCCACTCTTGCGCCAGCTCCGGCGTTAAATCGGTTGTAGAGTCCACTACAATTTTATAGCTTGATTCCACTGAAAAAAACTCCTTTCATAAATCGAATGCATGTACTGAAACTATGTCCTCAAACTATATACAAAATTTTGGAAAAAGGCAAGTGTAAAATTTGCAAGTTATAGTGTTATGCTTCAATAGAGTTGTACAGAAATTGGAGTTGGCGAACGAAAACGCTCCCAGGTTTCGAAACATTTTCGCTCGCCTTCTTTTATTTGGGTACTACTCTAATGGCATATCGCTATAGCCACAGTAGTTCAATTTGAGGAGAAATATGAGACGATGGATCCTAACGCTTTTTTTGTTTTTGTTTTTGTTTGACGAGTTTGCTTTTTTGTTGATGTTTTTGTGGATTTGCTGCTTTGGAAAGCTTTGCCGCCTTGGGTGGCCTTGCCACCTTAAGCGGGCGAATTAACGCCTTTGGATCGTGACCTATTAAGTCTTTGCGGCCTGCCTTTTGCAAAGCGGATTTTACTATTTCGTAGTTTGCAGGAAGACGGTATTGTATTAGCGCGCGTTGTGTAGTTTTTTCACGTTGGCTTTTGGGGACGAAAACTTTTGTCATTGTACGTGGGTCAAGTCCCGTGTAGTACATGCAAGTGGAAAGTGTCCCCGGAGTAGGGTAAAAGTCCTGTACTTGTTCGGGCTTTTGGCCTATGCTTTGCAGGTATTCTGCAAGCTCTATGGCTTCGGTAAGGCCACAGCCCGGGTGGCTGGACATCAGGTATGGGACTAAGTATTGGTCTTTGTTTAGCTTTTTGTTAGTTTCCGCAAATTTTTGGGCGAATTGTTTGTATTCGGTAAAGTCGGGCTTGCCCATTGTGGATAGCACCTTAGCAGAAACATGCTCTGGGGCTACTTTTAGCCTGCCGCTTATGTGGTGGACGCATAGTTCTTGTAGAAACTTATCGCCTTTGGGGTCGTTTAGTACATAGTCGTAGCGAATACCCGAGCGGATGAAAACTTTTTTTATTTTGGGAAGCTCGCGTAAGGATTTTAGAAGCTGCAGGTAGTCGGTGTGGTCGTATCGGAGATTTTTGCATGGAGTTGGGGTTAAGCAGTTGCGATGGCATGGGGTGGGGGACCGGTGCGACATCTCGCCTATGTCCCACCTACCACATGGTGGCGCGCGAAAATTGGCCGTAGGCCCACCCACGTCATGAATATACCCTTTAAACGCGGGATCATAAGTAAAATTTCGTGCTTCGGCAATTATAGATTTATGGCTGCGCACTTGCACCATTCGCCCTTGGTGAAAGCCCAACGCGCAAAAATTACAGCCACCAAAGCATCCGCGGTTGCTTATTATGCTAAATTTTACTTCTTCGATGGCGGGTACACCGCCTGCGGTTTCGTACATTGGGTGGTAGTCTCGTGCGTATGGAAGGGAGTACACACGGTCTAGTTCCTGTGTAGTTAATGGGTTGGCGGGCTTGTTTTGTACGACATAGACGTTGCCGTAATTTTCTACCAGTGCTTTTGCTGTTAGGTAGTCGGTGTTTTTGTATTGCAGAATGAAGCTCTTGGCGTATTCTTTTTTTGCTGTCGTGGTTGGTTCTTTTATCGTCTTGAAGGATGGCAAAATTATGGGCGCGTCTGTATCCCATTCGATTTGCGAGTTTGTGATGAGGTTGGGCTTTTCATTGCCAGCAAACTTAGGCGGTTGTGGGAATAAAAAGGAAACATCCCGCGTTTTAAAAACCGTCCCGGCTATAAACGTAATATCCTCTACAGCAAGGCCGCTCTCGAGTGCTTCTGCAATTTCTATAATCTGCTTTTCGCCCATGCCGTAAACCAGCAAGTCCGCCGCCGCATCCAGTAAAATAGACCGTCGTACGGCGTTGTCCCAATAATCATAATGGGCAAGCCGCCGTAGGCTAGCTTCCAAGCCGCCTATTATAATGGGGGTGTTTTTGTAAACTTCGCGCAGCTTGTTGCAGTACACAATGGTAGCGCGGTTGGGTCGCTTACCCAACTCCCCACCGGGAGAATACGCGTCCGTTTTGCGTTTGTGCAGCGATACCGAGTAATGGTTGACCATGGAGTCGATGTTGCCGCCCGTCACTAAAAAGGCGAGCCTGGGCTCGCCGAATTTTGTAAAATCTGCGGTTGTTTTCCAGTCAGGTTGAGGAATAACTGCTACTGTGTAGCCGCGGGATTCCAATACGCGTGCGATTATGCTTGCCCCAAAGGAAGGGTGGTCTACGTAGGCATCGCCTGTTATCAGCACAAAGTCGGGTTGGCCGGTTAGCTCTGCTTTTGTTGTTGGTAGGAACTGCATAGCAATACCGCCCTTTCTTTATATTTCTACATTAGTTCTGCGGTTTGTACCTGTTTTTCTCACCAAAGAAGGTCATATCCGCATAACCGGCATATATTTTGCCAAAATGCTTTACCCCTTTTTCAATAAAATATCTGTCGCCTTTGGTGTAGATATTACGCACTCCGCCAATGGTTAGCTCTATCTTTCCTTCTAACACAATGCCCCATTGGCTTTCGTGTGAATGTTCAGGCAGGTCGATATCTTCATTAAACTGCATGAAAATCACTTGATGGTCTTCGCCTTGTGAAAGATAAGCCTTGTAGTTGGAAAATGGCATATCTACTTTCGGGAGTTTTGTAATGGGCTCAGGAAATACATTGGACATTAATTTACCTCCGGCTTTACAAGTATTTTTTTGGAAACTCTACTCGTACGGTTTTCTTAGGGTCAACAATTTGACAAATTCTAACGTCACCAACCAGCGATGTTAACATAACCGCATCTCCCTGTGCCATGCCTTCTTCCGTAGTGAGGTACTCAATAATATTAGCAACAGCGGTATCCGCCGCAATATCCAAATCCTCGTGCGAATGTAGAGCCATTACGTACTCATCATTCATAATCATAGGCAGTGGCCAATTTTTGCCTTTGATAACGTCTACCGTTACCGTAACTAAGCCTGCTACTTCTACTCCGGTAACGCCAATTTCGCCATCGGCCATAACCGCGTGCAAATCTCCCATTGCCAAAAGCGCACCGGGTACATTTACGGGAAGAAAAACAGTCGCTCCTTCACAAATTTCCTTGCAGTCCATGTTGCCGCCATGCATATCGGGCACACCGCACTTGATTTCGCCGGATTTTGGCGCGACACCAATAACACCGACCATTTTATTAAGCGGTAATTTGATTTTGTCAGAAAAATGCGCAACATCACCTTCGATACGCACGATTTTACGAAAAGTCCCCTGCATAACAGAACCCATAACGCCCATGCCCGCGCCGCATAGCACAACACCTTCGTCGGCTACGTCAATTTTTTCGATCTTGACCGATAAAATATCCCCAGGCTGTGCGTCATTTACATAAACCGGCCCGGTTGCGGGGTTTACACGGTTCCAGTCGAACTCGTCAAAATCGCTTCCGTCGGAGTTAAACTGTCCTTGCAGGGCATCCCATGTTTCGAATTGTAGCTGTGTGCCCGCGTTAACATGTAATACTGGTGCATTTTGCGCACTCATGGCATAAACACTTGTTTCTCGTGATACTTTTAACATACTATCCAACTCCCATTTTAAAATTTGCGGTACGTATGTGGCTATACTCCGTATACTCGAGTTATAAAATAAGTAACTGCGCCATCCCTCGTTAGAGCCGCAGCGAAATGAAAGAGGGCGAGCGAAAAGGTTTTGAAATACGGGAGCATTTTCGCTCGCCAATTCCAATTTCGGTACAACTCTATCGGAAAATAAGATTATACCAACTGGTGACCCACAGTCACCAGTTGATTTTACTCTACCGTAATCACAATATGTTTGTCAATCCGCTGGATGTTAAAGCCCCATAATGGAGTATGTTGTTTACTTAGCAACCTTAGTACGAGTATAAACGTCAAATATAACCGCTGCCAGCAATACAAGCCCGGTAATAGCAAGCTGCACATCAGCTCCGATTCCCCTGTGGCTTAGTCCATTATTAAGCACACCCATAAGCATAGCACCGATAATAGCACCGGCAATTTTGCCGATACCGCCGCCCGGCGACGCACCGCCTATAAACGCGGCCGCGATAGCCTGCAGCTCAAACCCGGCTTCTGCTCTTGGTGTGGCGGCATTTAAACGCGCGGCAAACATAATGCCCGCAAGTGCCGCCAGCATACCCATGTTAACATACACCCAGAACACAACGCGCTTGGCCTTAATTCCGCTAAGTTCTGCCGCCTTTGCGTTGCCGCCAACGGCATAAACATGCCGCCCAAACACTGTGTTGTTGGCAACAAAATGATACACGGCTACCAAAAAAACAAGCAAAATAAGCATATTGGGCACGCCTCTAAACGCACCAAACCGTTCTGCGAAAAAAACAATTACACCAACCACTACCACAAGTCTTAAGATAAAAAACGGAAGCGGTAAAATATCTTCTTCATATTTACGGGCAATTTTACGATTGCGCAGCTCGAGTCCCACAAAAACCAAGGCCAGTGTCAAGCATATAACATAGGCAGTAATAGTGCTCCCGCCAAAAACACCAGGCACAAACCCAGCCGCCATGGTATGGAACGCAGGCGGGAACGGGCTCAATGTCATACCTTCCAGCACATACATGGTAAGCCCTCGAAAAACAAGCATACCGCCGAGAGTCACCACAAAGAAAGGCACGTTTTTATATGCAATCCAATAGCCGTTCCATGCGCCGGACAATATGCCTATACCCAGCACAGCAGGTATGGCAAGCCAAAGCGGCCACCCCATGGAAATAATAAAAATCCCGCTCATAGCACTTGTGAACGCCAGCAAGCTGCCAACAGACAAATCTACCCGGCCTGTGATGATAACGGGCATCATACCAACAGCCAAAATTAAGATATGGCCGTTTTGCGTTACCAAGTTTGCAATATTCATGGGGCGGAACAATATCCCGTTTGTTAAAGTTTGGAACAAAATAGCCACTACAACCAGCGCAATAATCATACCGTATTGCCGCATGTTTTTTCTAATCAAGCTTCCGCCAACCGCAACAATGTTATTCATATCAAAAAACCTCCCTTTACGCAGCCTTTGCACGCTGTTTTGTTAGTACATCAAAAATAACAGCGGCAAGAAGCACAAGTCCTGTTATAACTTGTTGCAAATCAACACTAATACCGAGGATGGTCATACCATTTGAGATAATGCCCACAATAGCGGCACCCACAATGGCACCGGCTATTTTACCAACACCGCCGTGAGGAGACGCGCCGCCGATAAACGCCGCGGCAATTGCTTGCAGCTCCATGCCGGTACCCGCACGAGGCATAGCAACATTAAGCCTTGCCGCAAAAACAAGTCCAGCCAAAGCCGCCAACATTCCCATATTAACATACACCCAAAAGATAATACTCTTGGTTTTGATACCACTAAGCTCCGCTGCTTTAGGGTTGCCGCCGCTTGCGTAAATATGCCGCCCAATCAATGTTCTATTGGCAACATAGCTATACACAATAAGCAATAGCCCCAATACAACCAATACGTTTGGTATACCGTTTGACATACCAAACCAATACCCAAACAGCCCGATAGCTGTAACAATAATAACTAACTTGACCGCAAATAAATACAGCGGCAAAGTGTCAACTTCATATTTTATAGAAATAACGCGCTTGCGAAACTCTAAGCAGACAAATATTAAAGCCGCGGTCGCAAACACTGCAATGGCCACAATATTTATATTGGTGCCACCAAAAATGTCAGGTACAAATCCGGCGGCCATAAGCTGAAAATTGCTAGGAAAAGGTCCGATAAACTGCCCGTCTAAGAATATCATGGTAAGCCCACGGAAAACCATCATACCCGCCAGCGTTACCACAAAAAAAGGAATTCCCCTATATGCGATAAGATACCCCTGCGCCGCGCCACCCAGCGCACCGATAGCCAGCACCGCGGGAATCGCAAGCCAAATAGGCCAGCCGAAGGTAATGATAAAAATCCCACCAAGTGCCCCGGCAAGCCCAACCATACTACCTACAGAAAGGTCGATACGTCCAGTAACAATAACCAGCGTCATACCAATGGCCAATATAAAAATAAAGCTGTTTTGCAATATCAAATTGGTGATGTTGGCGGGCATAAACAGCACGCCGTTTGTCATGAATTGGAAGAAAACAGCAATTGCGATAAGTGCGATGTATATTCCATAGTGCTTTAAATTATCCTTGAGGATGCTCATTGTCGGCCTGCCTCCTTGTCATACTCCATTATTTTTTCCATAATGCTTTCTTGTGTTGCTTCGTTTTTGTGGAGTTCGCCTACCATTTTGCCCTCGTTCATAATGTAGATTCTATCGCTTAGGCCAATTACCTCCGGCAGCTCCGACGAGATTACAATTACACATTTGCCCTGCTTTGCCAGCTCGTTTATTATCAGGTAAATTTCGTATTTCGCACCCACGTCTATGCCGCGAGTGGGTTCGTCCAGTATAAGAATATCAGGGTTTGCAAAAAGCCATTTGCTAAGTACAACTTTTTGTTGGTTGCCGCCGGATAGGTTTTTTACATGCTGCCCAACGTCGCGCGCGCGTATGTCCACCTTGGCTTTATAGTCTTCCGCAACACGCTTTTCCTTTATTTCGTCCACGGTTAAGTACTTGCTCACATCCTGCAAGTTAGCCAGCGAAATGTTGCGCAATATCGATTCGTCTAAGATAAGGCCAAATTGCTTTCTGTCTTCCGTAAGATACGCAATGCCGTTTTCTATGGCGTGCGGGATGTTTTTGATTTTTAGCAGTTTTCCTTCTTTTAGCACTTCGCCGGATATTCTTGTACCATACGCACCGCCAAAAAGACTCATGGCAAACTCTGTACGCCCTGCGCCCATTAGGCCCGCAATCCCCACTACTTCGCCTTTTTTTACATGCATGCTAATGTTGTCAATCACTTTTTTGTCCGCTATTTCTGGGTGGTATACCGTCCAGTTTTTTACTTCGAAAAGCACTTCGCCCGGTGCCGTTTCCCTTGCGGGGAAGCGGTCTAAAATATCGCGGCCCACCATCCCGCGGATAATGCGGTCTTCGTCCACATCCTTGTTAGGGAAGCTCTCCACTGTTGTCCCGTCTCGCAGGATCGTTATTTTATCCGACACTTTTAAGACTTCGTTTAGCTTGTGAGATATCAAAATGGAAGTAATGCCTTCCTTTTTTAATTCTTCCAGCAAGTTAAGCAGGTTTTCACTCTCTATTTCGTTCAAAGCGGCTGTGGGTTCGTCCAAAACAAGAACCTCTACTTTTTTAGACAATGCCTTGGCAATTTCTACAAGCTGCTGCTTGCCTACGCCAATATCCATTACCAAAGTGTTGGGGTTCTCGTTCAAGCCTACTTTATTCAATAATTCTACGGTTTTTTGATGCGTTACATGCCAGTTAATAATGGAATTCTTTGCTTGTTCGTTGCCTAAAAATATGTTCTCTGCAATCGAAAGATATGGAATAAGCGCGAGCTCTTGATGAATGATTACAATACCGCGTTTTTCGGAATCTTTTATATTTTTAAACGCAATTTCGTTGTCTTTGTAAAAGATGCGTCCTTCGTATTCGCCGTGGGGATATACACCGCTTAATATTTTCATAAGCGTCGACTTGCCTGCGCCGTTTTCGCCTACTATGGCGTGGGTCCGGCCCTCGTCCACTGTTAGACTAACATCTTTTAGTGCCAAAACCTTGTCAAAACGTTTTGTTATTGATTTCATTTCAAGTAAAACGCCCACAACGTCACATCCTTTTATCTTAATCTTATACTTTTCCGTGTTTAAAATCCTTGGTACGCATCAAGAATTTTAAACGAGGAAAAGTATTAATACCGCCATACCAATTCAAAATAAGGCCTTACCCCTCGTAATGAACTCTTTGATTAAGTTAGCCGCTCGCATATGCCGCATCGCGGGACTTAAAATCAGAGAGTTATATCTCGAGGGGTAAAGCCGGGTTGTTAATTTACTTAGGGGATATCAAACTCATCTGCACTGTAGAATCCACTGTCTGTTACAAGCACTTGCATCCAGTTGTTGATATCTATATATTGGATTGGCAGCAAGTATGTTGGTACATACATGATATCGTTATGATACGTGGTTGTGTCGTTTACAGGAACAGGAGTACCATCAAGGATAGCTTGCACCATTCTTACTGTTGCGGCTGCAAGATTTCTGGTGTCTTTGAAAACGGTCATTGTCAATTCGCCATTAATTATAGATTGTACACCAGGGCGTACAGCATCTTGGCCGGAGATTACAGGCCATGGTTGTGCGTCTGTACCGTAACCCATGCCTCTAAGCGCGGAGATAATACCAAGGCTTAGACCATCATATGGAGAAAGAACCGCGTCAACTCTTGCGTCTGCGTAAAAAGCTGTTAGAAGGTCTTCCATACGGCTTTGAGCGCGCTCTGCTTGCCAGCCCAATGTACCTACAACGTCCATACCAATTTGGCCGCTTCTTACAACCAAACGGCCCGCGTCAATATGTGGTTGAAGAACGCTCATAGCACCGTCGTAAAAGAAGAACGCGTTGTTGTCGTCAGGAGAGCCGCCGAACAATTCGATATTGTAAGGACCTTGCGCGCCTTGATGTAGCCCAAGATACTCTACAATGTATGTAGCTTGGACAACGCCTACTTCAAAGTTGTCAAACGTTGTGTAGAAGTCTACATAAGGGCTGCCCATTATAAGGCGGTCGTATGCGATAACAGGAATGCCAGCCGCGCGAGCTTCTGCCAAAACGCCTGTTAATGCGCCGCCGTCGATGGACGCAATTACAAGCACATCCGCACCTTGAACTATCATGTTTTGGATTTGTGCAACCTGATCCGCAACTACGTCTTCACCATATTGCAAAATGGTGCGGAATCCAAGGGCTTCCAATTGTTCTACAAGGCTGTTACCGTCGTCGATCCAACGTAGAGATGATGATGTTGGCATTGCGATACCAATAAGTTGTGCTTCGTCTTCTTGGTTTCTGCCACATGCACCAAGGATAAGTACGCTTACAAGAAGCAGAGCTAGTAGTGATAGTTTTTTCATGATTTCCTCCTACAGAAATTTTTTTGATGATTGTTGCAATTTGGTTACAACATCAACTTTAGTAAATTATACAACAAATTTGCCGCAGGTCAAGAGTTTAGTAAAATAAATCACGAAATAGCGCATTGTTATGCAGAATTTTTGCACAATTGATATCGCAAAATTCTGGCACAAAAAGATATTTTTATAGAGCGTACAAATGTATTGTTTGGCAGCGTACTTTTTTGAAAAAAAGCACAAAGAAAAACTTGTTAAAGTAGGCTGCAAGATGTTTCTTCATTATAATTGACAAATTTCGCATATTCGATTACATTTGATATATCTCAGCACATTAAGTGGAAGCTTAAAGGAGGGATAACATCATGCGTTACAAGCTAAACTACGAGCCGTTACACGAACTGGAAGGCATTGCAATATTAAAAAATATCCTAAACGGCAGGACAATTAAAAGCGAGCGGGAAGAAATAATAAAAAAGCGCGGAGACAGGTACAAATCTGTAATCACGCAGTTTTTTAAAATTGCTTTGGAGTTGGAATCTTATATAAAAGAAAAAGTAGTTTTCACGTTGCCAGGCTATATAGAAAATGGCCAGCAATTAGCAGAATTTCTGTTTAAAGAACGTGGAAAGCAGGGTGTTATCTTTGCCGATGTTTTATTTTTTCACGCGCAGTATTTGCAAAACGGGATAGATAACAAAGAACTTGCGATTCTGGTTGCATTTGACCACGATTATGTATATAGGCGGTTTGGAGCAAGCGCGCCGCCAGCCGGTGGTTCTGCAAGACGGTTTTTCGCGTTATTGGAAGAATGCAACGTAGACGACGATCAGAAACTGGATATCCTGCGTCTGTATCATAATTTTGACATGTACTTCGAGTATGCAAAGGCATTGCTTGCAGATGTAAAAATGCTTATCAGCCACAAAACGCCGCGGTATGCCGCCGCGCTTACCATGTTTATGGATGATATCGCATTACAACTGGACTCTAATAGCGCATCGTTTTTGCAAGACAACTTCAATGTCGCGTTGGATGATACACATGAGTTTTTGCTGTACCCGGGGCTGTATAATGTTAACTCCGTTACATTTGGTGGGTCGGCATACTCCGATAGATTCATAGTTTTCAGTTTGCATTTTTTTGATATCGGAGAAATTTTTAAAAATGTAAAGTCCGAGAATGTTGACGCGGAGTCGTTTTTAAAATGCCTTTCCGACAACACTAAATTGAATATCTTAAAACTGCTAAAAAATAATCCTATGTATGGCAGCCAATTGGCAGAAAAACTCGATTGCACCAATGCTAACATTTCCTATCATATGTCGCCGCTTATCGCGCTTAATGTTGTGTCCGCAAAGAGGGAGACTAATCGGGTGTATTATTATCTCAATATGGAAGATATTTGTGCGCATTTTGACAGTGTTAAGGGGTTATTTATGTAGCGCTATCTTGCAAATACTAGGCGCAAAAGCCGGAACAATTTTTATAGTAGACGAAAAAGGGACGGTGCAATAATGGCGGTAAACATCAGACGCGACAAAGAAAATTACTACTTAGATATAGCGGAATCAGTTTCTCAACGATGCACATGCTTGCGCCGGCATTACGGAGCTGTAATTGTTAAGGCCGACGAAATTATATCCACCGGCTATGTAGGCGCGCCTCGGGGCAGAAAAAACTGCAGCGATCGCGGTACATGCCTGCGTGAAGAGAATAAAATACCTCGTGGCGAAAGATACGAGATGTGCCGCAGTATCCATGCGGAAGCAAATGCCATCATAAGCGCGTCGCGGCGGGATATGCTCGGCAGTACGTTGTATTTGGTTGGTATAGACATGAGTACAAACACATATATCGAAAACGCCAATAGCTGTGCAATGTGCAAGCGGATGATTATTAACGCGGGTATTGAAAAGGTGGTAATACGCGACAGTATAACCGATTTTAGAACTATTTACGTCGACGACTGGGTTAAAAATGACGATTCGCTTGAGATGGAGCTGGGTTACTAATTAGCTCTTATGTAGTGCTATGCTTTGCCTCTTGCTTAATAATCCCCTTAGTACGCCATTTGCCAAACCGGTAAGCAAAACATCCTAATATCGTGTTGGTGGTCCACCCCGCCAAAAGCGAAAAGAACAACGCTTCCGGTACGCCAAATAAATGCACAAACAAAAAGGCCGTTGGTACACGCACGAAAATAACATTGGTAGTTGCCATCCACATGGGTGTAGTCGCGTCCCCCGCGCCTCGAATTGCCCCAAGCATTACCATATGAACAGCAAAAACCAGATATCCTACCGACAAAATACGTAAGAACCGGGTACTCATGGCGATAACATAATCTGTTTCTGTAAATATTCCCGCAATATGGTGCCCAAACAATAATATGGCCGACACCGTAACCAAAGCAGTCGCAAACGCCAAAACAGAGCCTTGCTTTACACCAAGGCCTATTCTGTCCATTTTGCCTGCTCCAATATTTTGCCCAACATAAACACTTATGGCGTTGCCGAATGAGAAATTGGGCATCATTATAAACCCATCTATGCGCATAACAATTATATTTGCCGCAAGAAATCCGGGGAACAGATAGTCCATACCGTTGGCAAGAGGCTGGATTATCATCATACCAATTGCAAAAACCGCCTGTGACGCCGCTGTAGGCACTCCCAGCTTGAGTACCTGCATGACATATATCTTTTGCGGTCGCAAGTATTTGAAGCCCATGTCAAAAACGTCGCGCATTTGCATTAGCCGCCTCAAGCACATGACGCTGGTTATCCCCTGCGCAACTACGGTACCTACGGCCGCCCCCCAAACACCAAGCCCAAGCCCTGGCATGTACAGATACCAATTGCCAATGACAAACACCCACGGCTCTGGTATCAAAATAAAATTGAAGACAATATTAATCACGCTGACGTACGCCAAGTATTTGAGAGGCGAAAAAGCATCGCCCATCCCGCGCAGTATGCCCGACAAAATATTAAAATACGCCATCCCCAAAACGCCTACCATTAATATGGTCATGTACATTGTGGCATCGTCCAAAATTTCGGCAGGAGTGTTTTGCAGCACCAAAAGAGGCCGCACTACAAATGGTGCCGCCACCATCATGGCTATGCCTATTATTGTAATTATCGTGAGAGAAACCCCAACCGTATGGGAAAGTTCCTCTCTTTTTTTTGCGCCAAAATACTGAGCCACCATAATGCCCGACCCCATGGAAATGCCGAACATAATAACCAGCACAAGAAAAAATATGGGTATAGAAACCCCAACGGCGGCAAGTGCGTTATCGCCAACAAAACGCCCCAAAATAATGGCATCTGCTGTGTTGTACATCTGTTGGAAAAAATTTCCTATAAGTAGTGGCACGGTAAAGAGTAACAGCTTTTTCCACGGAGTGCCTTCGGTCATATCTATGTTGGAAAGTTGATGTTTAAATTTTTGTAAAGAGCTTTGCATACTACACCTCACGTTTTTATGTGTATATAGCATTTCAACTTTATAACGGACTTTTTTTGTCAGTTATAAAGTTGAACCGCTATAGTATAGCTAAAATCTCGCGAGAAAGCAAAGCCACATGTTTTCAACATAACAAAATTGGCAATACTAATCCTTCATAGACAAAATATAAGGGGAAATGTCAATGACAGAAAAATTTATAATTCAACCAACCGGCGCGCTAAAAGGTGCCGTTGAGATAGGCGGCGCAAAAAACGCTGTGCTGCCGGTGCTTGCGGCAACAATTTTAACAGGTGACGGCTGCATAATACAAAATGTGCCTAATCTGAGCGATGTAGAAAGTATGCGTTCTCTTTTGGAGTCGCTTGGGGCTGTAACATCTTGGGATAGGAATGTTGGCGTGCTTACCGTTTGCACAACCGGGATAGATACTCAGGAAGCCGCCTACGAATGGGTTGGTAAGCTTAGGGCTTCGTTTTTGGTTATGGGGCCGCTTCTGGCACGGTTTGGTAGTGCCAAGGTTTCGTTGCCGGGCGGGTGCGCAATTGGGTCACGGCCAATAGACCTTCATTTGAAAGGGCTTACTGCGTTGGGTGCGGAAGTTGACCATTCTCACGGATATGTAACTGTGGCGGCAAAGCAGCTTGTGGGTGCCAAAGTGTATCTGGACTTTCCAAGTGTGGGAGCGACAGAGAATATTATGATGGCGGCTACACTGGCAAATGGGCAAACTATTTTGGAAAACTGTGCCGTAGAACCCGAGATTGTAGACTTGGCAAATTTTCTAAACTCCGCAGGGGCAGAAATACGTGGTGCTGGTACCGACACCATAAAAATAAACGGCGTGCGGCAACTTCGCGGTACAACGCACAGTGTAATTCCTGACCGTATAGAGGCTGGGACATTTATGGTAGCGGCGGCTATAACCCGCGGCGATATATTGCTGACTAATGTGATGGCCGACCATGTAAAGCCCGTAATTGCAAAATTAAAAGAAGTCCAAACGGACGTAGAGGAGCTTGAGTCCGGTATACGTGTGTGGCACAATCCTTCCCGGGAAATAATTGCCGCGGACATAAAAACTATGCCGTACCCGGGTTTTCCCACAGATATGCAAGCACAGTTTATGTCGCTTATGTCCATAGCCAAGGGCACAAGCATAATAACGGAAACTGTTTTTGAAAACCGCTTTATGCAAGTGGGTGAGCTAAAGCGCATGGGTGCGGATATAAAAATAGAAAGCCGCAGTGCCATAATTGATGGCATACCGCGGCTTGCGGGGGCGCAAGTTACAGCCAGCGACCTTAGGGCAGGCGCGGCGTTGGTGCTTGCGGCATTGTGTGCGGACGGCGAGACAGAAATAGCGGGGATACATCATATCGACCGTGGGTATCATTTGCTGGAGCGGCAGTTTAACAAGCTCGGTGCCGGTATACAGCGGGTGGAAGTTGATTAGCAAACAGGTTCTGAAACATGCGAGCGTGCATGAAAACCTGCAATAAAAAAATGCGGTTGGTTACTGTGGGTAACCAACCGCGTTTTTCATTTTATGAGGCAACGTTAATACCTAACAATTTCCCCATGCCAACTAAGTATCCCGCCAAAGTCATATATAGAAGTATATCCCATTTCACTTAGTAACAGAGCCGCTTGGTTGCTGCGGTTACCGCTTCGGCAGTATATTAGTAAACGGTAGTTCTTACTTGGGATAACGGACTCTGCACGTTCCGCAATTTCATCCAGTGGAAGAAGAACAGCGTTTTGGATATGGCCTGTATCAAATTCGGATTGTGTTCTTACATCCAGTATAATAAAATGCTCGCCAACCATCATAGCTTCTGCTTCTTGTGAAGTTATTCTCTGTGGCTGGCTGTTAATTGTGTCCATAGAAACAAGGTTTAGCCGTAAAAAATAACCGAAATTTACATCGTAAAGTTTTTCCAACACGCCTGTAACTTCTACCCGAACATATTCTTCTACCCGAGGGAGATCGTTAAGATATACTTCAAAGCCATGGAACCCCATGCCGCAGCAGCCCCGGCCTTCTATTCCCACTAAGAAGATTAATTCATCTTCCAGGTAGTAGCTATAGAATTTACCCTCGTATCGAATTGTGCTTCCTAGAAAATCTTCCGCGTTAAACTTTATTTCCGTCAGCTGATCCATAAAGAAACGTTCGTCTATTACATAGATACCCGCGTCATTAGGAACCAAGCTCTCGTGCGTTACAGGGCTATATGCCACATCCACAAGAGGAAGTTCGTATACTTGTGGGGTATCGCTTATTTCTTGGCTTTCAAGCAGCTGAGGGGTATAGTTATACTCCGGGCTCGAGCACCCGCTTAGCATTAACAGCATTACGCTTAACGCAGTTGTGAAAACATATTTCATTAGATATCCCCTTCACGCTTGTTGAGATTTACATTTCCAGCATATGCCACTAAATGATATGTTACAGTCGGTTATATCAAAGCCTTCTGTATTGCGAAACATTTCCCGAATATCCGAAACGCTTTTAGCCACATCAAAAACTTGTCTGCATTTATCACATACAAAGTGATAATGCTCGTGGCAATTATGGTCGTAATGCGTAGAGCCGCATAAACTACCGACTCGTATCAAGTCTCCAGATTCGGCCAGAGAATTGAGATTCCTATATACCGTGGCTCTGCCAATTGTAGGATAACTCTTTGCGAGATGTTTGACTACTTGCTCGGCTGTGGCATGTATGTTGAGTTCTTTAACAGCACTAAGAATCAGCTGTCGCTGAATGGTGTTTCTTTTGTGCTTCATTTACCCAAAATATCTTTTTAACAAGCCTTGGAAAGCCATGCCGTGGCGTGCCTCATCTTTGCACATTTCATGTACTGTATCATGAATTGCGTCAAGATTCAACTGCTTGGCCCTTACCGCAAGATCTTTCTTGCCTTGGGTTGCGCCGTGTTCCGCCATAACACGCATTTCAAGATTTTTCTTTGTGGATACATCAACAACTTCGCCCAATAGTTCCGCAAATTTGGCCGCATGCTCTGCTTCTTCAAATGCTATGCGCTTGTAAGCTTCCGCGACTTCTGGGTATCCTTCGCGGTCTGCTTGACGGCTCATAGCCAAATACATCCCAACTTCGGTACATTCGCCAAGGAAGTTTTGGCGCAGGCCTTCAATTATCTCGGGGTCGGTGTCTTTTGCCACACCGATTCTATGCTCGTCGGCGTAAGCTAGGCCTTCGCTTGATTGTTCGGTAAACTTTGATGTGGGTGCGTTACATTGTTTGCATTTTTCTGGGGCGGCTGTGCCTTCGTGTACATAACCGCATACGGTGCAGATAAAGTTTTTCATGTGAATTTCTCCTTTTTTTATTTGATATTTAGTATTATATGATATCAAATATCAATTGTCAATTGGTAAAAATTGCAAAATTGATATGGCGCGAATTTTTGGTTGAATCTGCATAAAAAATTCGGAAGAACTTTACTATAGTCATTTATAGTCAATTAAACCCAAAACCGTCCACTGTGGCTTGCAATTTTCCAGCACTCCTGCGTCGCATCAAACCTTGCGCACGCGCTGGTGCGCGGCGCAGGAAACGTTCGCTATGCTCACTGCGCCTAATGCGGCGGTCTGCTGCTCCTTGAATTGCAGAAAAATTACTGCGCCACAATGGACGGTTTTGGGTTTAATTGACTATAACTACAAAAACCATACACGGGACGCAGGAAACTTTCCGCACTGCTGCGTATGGTTTTTGTGGCAAATGGCTATAGTATAAGCCCATCCGAATATGTGTTCGCGTTATAGTTTTACAGCTTGTTGACTTTAAACCCAAACACTCGCAAACTCTGTAATAATTCAGGAATATTATCCCCTTGTATCAAAAGCGCGTGATGCGAGCTTAATGCATCCATAATTGCGTGGCCGTTGTCGTTTACATAGTGCAGCAGCGCACCGTTACGACAATCTGAGCCGGGGTACTGAACATAGTCGACAATTTCGCATTCGATAAGCGTTACCTGCTTCATGTCGGAGTGCAGCTTGGCCATTGTAACCGGGCCTGCTGCCATGAGGCAGTCTACCATTATTGCGTTTTCGTCTACTATTTCCAATACTTTTGGGCGCAGCACCCAGCTTGTGCAAAAACTTTGCGGGGCCAAACCAAAGTAGCCGCAGTGTACTCCCAGGGCGTGGTTATCACCGTTTGGTATTTCTGGGAAATTTTCGATTTTTTCATGCTTTAGTGCGGCCATTCCCATTAGGAATGGGTAGATGTTGGTCATCATAATAGGTTTTTGCAAAATGGAGTAGAACATAAACTTGCTTATAAGCGTTAGTGTATCTCCTTCGCAAGCCCATAGGATGTTGTCCCTCTCATACAGCATGTTCCATGCCAGACATGGGGTTGTGTCGCAGTGGAAGCTCTCGTTTAGGCAGTTTGCGCCAACGCCTTCTACGCCGCCTGTTTCGGCTATTACTTCCCTTACGGCAATGTAAAGTTTCACGGCCTTTAAGTAATTTTCTTCAGAAACCCCTTCCATTGGTACATTCCAGTCGCGCGCGACTTCCCGTGCGGTATCGTCGTTTATGGCACGGGCGCATTCGCATAGTGCCTTATAGCTTTTGTAAATAATTTTTAGACCGAAGGCATCTTGCATTTGGCGTGTACATTCCTCTTCCCACCAATAGAACCGCTTGAAAATGCTTGCCTGCATCCCTTCGCCCGGGTCGTCTTGAAACATTAGGAATTTTACGCCGTCCTTCATTTTTTTCTTGCATTCGATTGCACGGAAAATGCATTTTGCAAGCTCTACATTATATGGCGAAAATACATTGAGTCCCGCGTCACGCAGGAAGGTTACAATCTCCCAGTCCCACATTTCTACAGTACCGAATTGGCTGGTTAGTACGATTACCGGCAGGGTGATTTTTCTCAATTCCTCTGCTTGGGAAAATGCCGCGCCTACCAGCTGCGGGAATACGACGACATCCGCGTCTGCGGATAATGGCGCGCCTACCGGGGTAGGGGGAAGAAATTCTACTAAGTCACCATAGAAGCTTTCTAGTATTTCGCACTGGGTGGCGAGTTCTTGTTTTTCGCGGTCGTTTATGCCCCCGAAGTATAGGATTGCTGCTTTCATTTTGGTAGTCTCCTTTTTTAAGTTTTGTAATTGTGGTATGTACTAATGTTTACTGGCTCATTGCTGTTCCATGATTTCCTTTATTGTGCTGAAAAAGGCCGATGGGTTATCGGTATCAATAAAATGTCCGGCATCCTCAATCCAATACAATCTTTTTCGAGGAGCTGTTATCGTGTCGAAGTATTCTTCGGCTATCTTGCTGGGAGTCCACTTATCATGCCGCCCTAAAATATAATAAATCGGTACTTGATATTCTTTTACACCACTAATATCAATGCCGTGGTATACATCGCCAAGAAGTTTCTTATTAATTTTGCTTCCGCTGTATCTAATAAGCTGAATTGCGGATTTGAATGAGATTATCGGACTTTTGCGGTATAACTGGACATAATCGACCATCTTAAAGCCATGTTTAAATTCTAACTCTGTCAGCATAATTGTTTGCTTAACAAATTCATCCTTTGGAAGACTGGGGAAATTATTGTCCACCATCGCTATCTTTTTTTCGTCCCTTTTATTGCCTGCTTTCAACACTTCTAACTTTCGGTGCTCAAACCAACTTCTGTGCTGAGGTTCAAAGGAAACTTCTTGTCCATACCCGATGTATCCGCATATATCATTGGGGTATTTTATGGCGAACTGTGTTCCTAAAGTTGAGCCACATGAATGCCCGACAAGAAATATCCTGTCTGTTTTGTATTTTTCTTTGACATGCTTAATAGTTTCTTTCAAATCTTCCACCATAATATCCATAGAAAGACCTTCGGGCTTTGATTTGCTTTTAAGTTGAGTTTTACCTGCTCCTCTTTGGTCGTAGTAAACAACGTTGCAAAAATTCAAGTAAGGTTGATGATAGTAGGCAAGATATGAATTTGGAATCCCTGGCCCACCGTGCAGCATAATTGCAACATCTTTACTCTCATTGGGAATATGCAAAAAATATTGCGATATTCCATTTATTGAAACATATTCATCTGTAAAATTTTTTACCATTGTTCATTAGCTCCTTTTGTCCTCAAAACTCATCCGCCATGCTGCCTAATTCGAAAAAGCCCAAAAGTCAACTTTTGGGCTTTTAGTATATCAGCGAAAAGCTAACAATTCTACTGTATTTCAGAAACTTTAACTTTGCGCCCTTCCTTATCGGAAAGTATTGCCGCGTCAAGCACTTGCATTATCTTTGCACCGTCCCATAGGTTAGGTGTAACTTTCTTGTCGCCCGCAAGAGCTTCCAAGAAATCTTTAACCGCATGAGAGAACGTGTGCTCATACCCGATAATGTGCGCAGGCGGCCACCAAGCGTCCACATACGGATGCCCGCCTAATGTCATTGGAATAGTGCGGAAGCCCTGTACTGGGTCTGGGTCGTCCATGTTGTAGTATTCAAGCTCGTTCATGCGCTCAAGGTTAAACGCAATACTGCCTTTGCTGCCGTAAATTTCGAAAACATTGTAATTCTTGCGCCCACCGGCAAAACGGCTGGTGTTGAACGAGCCAAGCGCGCCGTTTTCAAATTCCGTATTCATAAACGCCGCGTCGTCTATGGTAACTTTGCCCATTTCAGTGGATGTGCTGCCACCTGCGGAGAAAGTACCCGCACCTGCGCCCGGCAACGGACGCTCTGTGATAAATGTTTTCATCATAGCGGAAACTGTCTCGATTTCGCCAACTAGGTATCTTGCAAGGTCAACGGAATGCGAATTTAAGTCGTAATGCGGCCCTGCTCCGGCCATTTCTTTTTGCAATTGCCAGATATATGGGAAGTTTGGATCCATTATCCAGTCCTGCAAATACGCGCCGCGCCAATGGTATATATCACCGATTTTACCTTCGTCAATAAGCTGCTTTGCATAAGCAACCGCGGGTACACGGCGGTAGTTGTGGTTCAGGTAATGCAAAACTCCGGCTTTGTCGGCGGCCTTTGCCATTTCAACCGAATCCGCGTAACCTATAGCGGCTGGTTTTTCGCAAAAGATGTGCTTGCCTGCTTCGGCGGCGGCAATTGCCATTTCCTTATGAAGATGCGTTGGCGTGCAGATGGCCACCACGTCAATGTCTTTACTTTCTATAGCCTTGCGCCAGTCGGACTCCACTTGCTCGTAACCCCAGTTGTCGGCAAAGTCCTTTGTTGCTTCCATGTCGCGCGCGCAAACCATTTTAAGCACAGGCTCAAACGGCAAGTCAAAAAAGCGCGGCGCGGCAAGCCAAGCGTTACTGTGTGCTTTACCCATAAACTTTGTACCTAGGATTGCAACATTTACTTTTTTCTTCATGCGCTAACCACTCCTAGCCTAATTTTTTTGCAATATCTTTTAATGCCTTTACGCTTATGCTAACAGCTTCGTGCTCGAGTCCGGCCCAATCTGGATGAGGGCAGTCTATTTCTACAGCCAAAAATCCTTGATAGTTGGCCTTTTTAAGTAGTTCTGCCAGCTTGTAGTTATCTATTACACCGCGTCCGACAGGTACGCCGGAAAAGAAGAACCAGTCATTTGGCCGCGCGGTTGGGTTATGTGCCAAGTCTTTTACATGTGTTGCAAAAGTATATGGCGCAAGTTTTTCCATGCCCGCAATTGGGTCGTCAAGCAAGCGTAGGAAGTTGCCTGTGTCGAAGTTGATACCAAAGTTTGGATGGCCAACTCCTTCAATCATTTCAAGCATTTCGTCTGCTGTGTAGTCTATATGGTTTTCGTTAGCAATTTTTATGCCGTATTCATCAGCAACTTTCATTGCCTCTTTAAACTGTGCGACAAGTGCTTTAATTTGTGGGCCGCGAGGCTCGTGACGGAACATTAGGCTAGAGCCGCAAACACGCATAACAGGTGCGCCAATTTTTGCGGCGCGATGGATAGAGTCCATCATATCCTTAAACGCCGCAGGGTTTTGACCGCGTTCCAAGCCATCTGGGTGCCCCCATGCGTAAACGCGATCCAGACCATAGGCGTCCAGCTTAGCTTTTAGCTCGCGCAAGAAGCCATCGTCAATTCCACTTTCGTCTCCGGGCTTTGCACCAGGCATAAAGCACGATTCTAAAGAAACGCCGTCCACGCCAAGGGACATAGAAAAATCTAAAAAATCATCCATTGTCATGAGTTTCTCGGGTGCTTGCTGCCCTGGATAGACCTCTCCAAAAAAGCGATGGAAACAATAACTGTCGATACCAACTTTCATAATACTACCTCCTATATGGTTTTATTTTAGGTGTGGTTTAGCCGGTGTTTTTGTCGGGGCAATTATCAATCTCCCCCACAATTATATTTGGCAGTTTGCCTTTCCTGCGAGTAGCAACGCAATGTTACCACTGCCTTTTTTACAAAATCCCTTTTAGGAACCGCAATCCGTTTTGCGCCAGTGCATCTTCCGACTCCGCAAGCTGCCGCCATAACGAAACCGCTTTTGCGATTTCTGTAATTTTTGTGGTGAAAGATTCGATTACGATATATCCGTTATAATTTGCGTCCCTAAGGCCCATAACAATATCGCTCCATGGCAGGTGGTCTTCTCCAGGTGTACCTCTGTCATTTGCGCATGCATGGAAGTTGAATATCTTGCTGCCCGCACGGCGAATGGCATCGCCTATGTTTTTCTCTTCAATATTCATATGAAAAGTATCGAGCAAAAATCCAACATTGCCGCGGTCAATCATATCGAGAAATTCGAGGCCTTGGTCCACTGTGTTAATAAAGTCTGTCTCGAAGCGGTTGAGCGGCTCTATCGCCAGCTTAACTCCTTTTTCGCGCGCATAATCTGCTACAACTTTCATGTTGTTCGCGGCGCGTTGCCACTGCGCTTTTCGTTCATTAACGGGAAGCAGCCGCGTTACGCCCACGGCAGCGTACATAGGCCCAGACACTATAGGCGACCCTACTGTGCTTGCAATATCTACGCATGTTTTTATATACGCTACACCGTTTTGGCGAATGGCGGCATCTTCTGAGCTTATGTCACGGTTTGGGCCAAATGCGCCGCATATCAGTATTTCGATACCAGCTTTGTCTGCAGCGTCTTTTAAGGCCACGGCATCGATGGTTTGTGGGTCTTCCACACAAACTTCTAGCACATCAAAGCCCATGTCGCGCACTTTTTCAAGCAAATAGAAACTTTCACTTGAAAAAGGTGATACCCATATAAATGTACTTGCGCCAAACTTCATATATGTATGTCCTTTCTACGTGATGTAGTATATAGCGGCTCAACTTTATAACGGACAAAAAGAGTTCGCTGTAAAGTTACTATTTCAACTGGTGACTGTGAGTCACCAGTTGAAAACGCCTGGCAATTGTTACTATAAAATTTACATACTTGTAACCCAGTTCAAAATTAATGTTTTTTGCGGTACTAGAATCTTTTCTCTTTGCGTGAAACAAGCTGTTGCAGCAACACCGCAAGCACAACAATTGCACCCTGTATAGCACCAACCAAGAAACTCGGCAGCCCCATCAAATTCATCAAGTTATTAATAACGCCCAAAATAAGCGTACCAAAAACAGTTCCCATAATGCGCCCGCGTCCGCCGCTAATGGCTGTACCGCCAATAATAACCGCGGCTATTGCCGATAACTCGTAAAAAGTACCGGTAGAAGCAGAGTTCATACTGCCTACGCGAGATGCTTCTACAAGGGCGGCAAACGCAACCAAAGCACCTGCAATCATGTAAATATATGTTTTAACCCGTTTTACATTAACGGCAGAAAGATATGCCGCCCGCTCGTTACTACCTATGGCATACATATGCCGCCCAACGGCTGTACGGCTGCAAACAATAGACATAAGTATCGCAAGGCCGATCCAGTAAACAACGGTAAGCGGCAAAGTGTTATCAAATATGCGGGTACCGGAAAATCTTAAAAAACCACCGGAAACCGCACGGTCAATCATAATACCGCCGCCATTGGCAAAGTGCAGCGACAGAGCGCGCACGACGCGCATCATACCAAGCGTAACAATAAACGCGGGTATGCTAAACCTTGCAACAAGCGTACCGGTTGTAAAACCAATTGCAACACCAAGCGCAATGGCAGCAGCCGCACCCAAAAACAAGTTGCCCGTTGTGTTCATAACCAGCAGTGCCACCAACCCGCAGGCCGCTGTAATAGAACCAACAGAAAGGTCAATACCGCCCGAGATAATAATCATGGTCATACCCAGCGCGATAATACCTACAATGGCATTGTTATGCAAAATGTTTACAATGTTGGGAATACTAAGGAACGTGGTCCCTTCGATAAATGTCGCAATAATACATAGCACTATCAATACAACAAACGCGTTGTTGTTAACCAACCACTGTTTGAGGTTAAAATCCTTTATCATAGTTTTCATGCGCTTTCCTCCGTCTCCAATGCTGTTTCCATTGTTCCACCGGTTGCAATAAGCATGATGTTCTCTTCGTTCATTTCATCATGGGAAAACTCATGCCGCACTTCTCCTTGGAACATTACATAAACCCTGTCGCAAGTCCGCTGCAACTCCGGCACCTCGTCCGACAAAACAATAAAGCTGTAGCCCTGCTCGGCAAGCGCGATAATCTGGCGATAAATTTCCATTTTCGCGCCTACGTCTACACCTTGGGTTGGGTTGTCTAAAATAAGTACTTCTGGGTCGGTACACAGGGCTTTTGACAGAACTACCTTTTGTTGATTACCACCCGACAGCGATGTAATCATATTTTTAGTGTCGGCTACCCTAATGCTTAGCTTATCTACGTACTGCGAGGTAATATCGTTCTGTTTACGTCTGTTTATTAATATGAAGGAAGAGATATTCTTCATAATGGAAAGCACAACATTTTCTCTAATACTCAAATCCTTGATAATGCCGTTTTCCTTACGATTCTTTGGCACATATCCGATTTTGCTTTTCTTAGCTGTCATTGTGTCGTGCATTTTTATTGTCCGGCCATTAACCCGTATCTCACCCGTGTATGGGAAGTTAGCACCATAAATCGAGGCAAAAAGCTCTGTTCGCCCATCGCCAAGCAAGCCTGTTACGCCAAGAATTTCACCTTTTCGCAGGTACATATTAATGTCCTTATACTCTCTCTCGCGACAGAGACCTTTAACTTCCAGAATCGTATCGCCAATCTCGCGTGGGCGGTAGATGTCGTCGGTAGAAACTTCGCGCCCAACCATGTGTGTACTCAAGTCTCGTTCCGTAGTAGTAGGTTCTACTTTGCCCGTTGCTACAACTTCTCCATCACGCAAAATGGTGTAGCTGTCGCAAATTTTTATTACCTCGTTTAACTTATGGGATATGAAAATAATCGCAATCCCTTGGTCGCGCAGGTTGCGCATTACTTCAAAAAGTCCTTCTATTTCCACATCGGTGAGTGATGCGGTAGGCTCGTCCATTATTATGGTTTTTGCGTCTTTAAGAAGTACCCGCGCAATTTCCGTTACTTGTTTGTACGATGGGTTCAAATCTCCAACCATGGTGTCAGGCTCAATGTCAACGCCCATACGTGTCAAAACTTCCTTCGCATTTTTGGCCATGGTTTTTTTGTCGAGCCAAAACCCGCCTTTTTTAATCTCATTACCAAGATATAAGTTTTCAAATATATTTAAATCGTTTACAAGCGAAAGCTCTTGATGAATAAATCCGATCTTGCTTGTAATGATTTTATGGTCGCGTATTTGGTCCACTTCTTTACCGTCGATAAAAATACGGCCAGAATCCTTATGTAAAACATTGCCCAAAATATTCATAAGGGTGGACTTGCCGGCACCATTTTCTCCCAAAAGGGCATGGATGCTGCCAGCCTCAAGTGTAAAATCTACTTCCTTTAACACATAGTTGGCACCGAAGGATTTTTTCATCGCTTTCATTTCTACGACTGCGCTCATACCCCACCTGCCTCTCTATAATAAAATAAACCGTGAGGAGTGGGACTTAACCCAAACCCCACGGTTTTAAATAAATTGGGCTAAAGCCCCAAACCTCGCCGCCGTTAGCGGTTAGCCTCTGGCGAAGTCGCTTTTTAAAATCAAATTTTTACCAAGGTGAACCCGGTGCCAAGAATTGCTCGGCATTGTAACGGTCGATAATTGTTGGCGGGATGATGATAACATTAGGAATAGGGAACGCTTCGTAGAAGTCGAATTCTCTTCTGCCTTCGTGCAGATATTGGATTGCGTAGTCAATTGTGTCAGCTATCATAGCAGCGGAGAATGTAGCAGTCATAAGGAATACATCTTCTGTTTCAAGAATCATGTTAATGTATGCCTGGCCGCCGCCGGAACCGTTGATAAAGCGGACATCTGTACGGCCTGCTTCTTCAACTGCGCGCAAAGCACCAATTGATAAGCTGTCGTCGATGGTGAAGATCGCGTCTATATGCGGGTTAGCTGTAAGCATGTCTGTTGTAACACGAAGACCTTCCTCGATGGATATTGCTGTTGCCGTCATTGTAACTTGCTCTATGTCGGGGAACTCTGACATAACGTCTTTAAACGCGGAGATACGTTCTACACTTGTGGATCCTACAGGAGGAACTTCCAAGTAAGCTACAACGCCGCTGCCGCCAATACCTTCGGCAATAACGCGGGCACTGCGGCCACCAATCATGAGGTTACTGCCCAATAGGCGCAGAACAAAGTCCGCATCTACATGACGGTTAAACACGAACAGTGGAATACCTGCGTCGACTACGTTTTGTGCCGGGATTGACAATTCGTCTGAGTGAGGGAACAGTACAACGCCTGTTACGCCCAGGGTTATTGCTTGCTCAAGCTGGCCGGCTTGTTCTGCCACGTTTTCGGATGTCCAAACGCGGAAGTTGCCAATACCTTGTTGCTCAAGCAACGCGCCTTTTTGCTCGGCAAAGAAGATTGTGCCGGCAATCCAGCCATGTGCCGCCGCCGGTGTTAGTACTACCAAGTCGATGTCTGACATTGGCATGCCAAGAGTTTCTACCGCGGGTTCGCCCGCCGCTGGCTCTTGTGCCACGGGTTCAGGCGTTGCCGGTGCTGCCGGAGCGGGTGCCGCCGGAGTTGGAGCAGGTGCGGGAGTGCCGCCGCCGCAAGCTGCAAATGCCGCGACCATGGATAGCACAAGTAGTGCAACCAATACTTTTTTTGCTGTCTTCATTTTAAGTCCTCCTTAATTTTGGCGCGTGATTATATTCACGCAGGCATACATATGATATTGGTACTTATACACTTACCTTATGTATTTTTCAGGAAAGTATACCATGCAGTTTTACCAGCGTCAAGCGGAAATAGCACGGTTTTATTGTTAGAGTTGCAAGATACACTAGACCACTACTATGTCAAGATGCTTACTTTCGGCTTTTGCGCGGTTGATGAATGATTCGTCTGCGCCGGTGTCGGTTATTAACACATCGGCCTCATCAATTCCTGCAATTTGTGCAAAACTTACGCGGTCAAGTTTTTGAGAATCTATAAGAAAAATTGTAGTGGTAGCCGCGGACATCATAGCTTTTTTTACATTTGCAAGCTCTAGAGAAGGTGTTGAAAACCCTTTTTCTACACTTAGGGCGTTTACGCCTATAAATGCCTTATCTACGTTCAAATCCCTTATTTGGCGGATTGCGGTGGCACCCATAGCACAGTGATAGTCACGCCGCAGCATGCCCCCAAGCAGAAATATTTCGAAATTTGTGTGCTCTTCCAAGAAAAGGGTTATTTTGATGTCGTTTGTTACTACTTTAATATTAGCTTTTTCGGTCAAGAGTTTTGCAAGCTCCATTGTGGTGGTGCCGGTGTCAATTATTATAGTATCGCCATCTTTTACAAGGGTTGCGGCGTGGGCGGCTATTCTCCGTTTTTCGTCTATGCGTTCGACTTCTTTTGCACGTGTTGCAAGCTCAAACGCCGCGTTGCGTGCAGGTATTGCTCCGCCATGGGTACGCTTTAAAAGCCCTTTTTGTTCCAGAGCTCGAAGGTCGCTTCTTATTGTAGCGGGAGATACGTCAAATTTTTCACAAAGTGACGTAATCAGTAGTTTCCCGCTTGCGTCAAGTAGCTTGACTATTTCGTATCTGCGTTCTTCTGCGAAAAGCGTTGATTCTTTCACTTTTGAACTCCTTTCAACAAAATTACACTAGAGCCCATACAGGGCGTAGTCAACTATCGCGCGGTGTATCCACCGTCTACCGAAAGTACTGCTCCTGTGGCATAGGGCATGCTGTTATCTGCAAAATGCAGACATGCGTATGCGATATCTTTTGGTGCGCCCATGCGCATCACAGGACGGTCGTGACTCAATTTATCAAATGTTTCCTTGGGGTTTTCGGAATTGTCAATTATGTTTTGAACCAGTGGCGTAAGCACACGTCCCGGGCATACGCAATTTACGCGAATATTATCCTGTGCGTAATCTACCGCCATGCTGTTGGAAAGGGAAATCATAGCCGCTTTGGAAACATTGTATGCAACCTGCCCCGCAATAGCGGCAATTCCGGCCTCGGATGAAATATTAATAATCGTGCCGCCTGTTCCACGTTTTAGCATTGAAGAAGCTACATATTTACTGCATAAGAACGCGCCGCTTAAGTTAACATCAATGATTTTCTGCCATGTTGAATAATCTGTTTTGGTTGCTGTTCCTTCGGCATAAATTCCCGCGCAGTTAACCAATATGTCGGGCACACCGAATTTTTCTTCTGTTTTTTCCACTATTCCAACAACTGTTTTTTCATCTGTAATATCGACACAGTGGATTTCTACTTTTTCACCGATTTCTTCCTTTATACAGTTAAGCTTGTCTTCCTCAAGGCCTACCAAGACAACATTTGCTCCATGTTGTGAGAACAAAATGGCAATTTCCCTGCCAATTCCCGATGCTCCGCCGGTAATAATGGCTGTTTTTCCAAAAAGTCGAGACATCAATCAAAAGTCCTCCTTCTCCACGAGTCCAGAATAACAACGATGATAATCATAACACCAAGAATAACCTGCTGCCAGGCAGCCGAAACATTCATCAAGTTAAGGCCGTTATTGAGCACGCCTATTGTAAATACACCAATAACAGTGCCAACGATACTGCCGTTTCCGCCAGAGAGACTAGTTCCGCCAATGGCTACGGCTGTTATGGCCTGCAGCTCCATGCCAGAAGCCATAAGAGGAGGCACAGAATTTACACGCCCCATATAAAGGAATCCAGCAATTGCGCAAAACAACCCGCAAAGTGCGTAAACGGCAATTTTTACCCGGTCTACACGTATGCCCGAAGTTTTGGATGCCTCGGCATTTCCGCCTGTTGCCATTACGTTGCGGCCAAAAGTAGTTTTGTTAAGCAGAATCCAGGCGATTATGGCTACTCCTGCAAATACAAAGGCACTTTGAGGAATCCTGCCTATAAAGCGGCTACCCACTACGAGCATGGAATCTGGTATATTCCTTACGGCAAGGCCTCCTGTAAGCAGCAGCACCAGCCCTCTGGCAGCCACCATCATGCCCAGCGTAGCAATGAATGGCTGTATTTTTCCCTTTGTTATGATTGTGCCGTTGATTATTCCCAAAATTGTTCCTGCCACAAGCCCAAGCAATATGGCCGGTACAGGTGGCAGTCCCCATTCTGTGGCGGCAACCCCCATTATTGCGGCACTTACTGCCATCATCGATCCGACAGAAAGGTCTATGCCCGCAGTAAGGATAACAAGAGTCATGCCCATTGCCACAACACCCAAAATAGCTACTTGCCTAAAAATGTTAATAAAATTGGCAAGCTGAAAAAATCTGTCATTTGCGATACTCATAAAAATTATCAGAACAATTAATATAAATATGGGGCTGAATCGTTGGATTAGCACGCCTATGGATACAGCATTTTTTTCGTTATTCAATGTTATTCACTCCCAGCGGCTTTTTCAAAAATAATTTCCTGCGTACATTCGCTTGCAGGCAGTATTGCAGTAACTTCTCCTTTTTTCATGACCATAATGGTGTCCGATATTGCAAGCAATTCGGGCATGTCCGACGAAATCATTAAAACACTGTCCCCTTTTGCCGTTATTTCGTTGATGATTTTATACACTTCAACTTTTGCGCCAACGTCTACACCTCTGGTTGGGTCGTCCATGATAAACAGAGTCGTACCGTTGCAAATCCATTTAGATACGGCAATTTTTTGCTGGTTTCCACCGCTTAGATTGCGCACAAGTTTGTTTTCCGATGTTGTTTCGACTTTCAGTTTGTCGATATAGTCGCGGGCTTGAGCTTTTTCTTTTTTGCGAAGTCTAAACCCAAAATGGCTCATGCCTTTTGTTTGTGCAGCACTTACGTTTACATAAATAGGCATGTGCTGAAGCAGGCCGTCTTTTCTGTCGCGTGTTAGCAAGCCGATATTTCGCTCGATTGCTTCAACGGGGGTTTTTGCGTCGTACTCTTTGCCGTTTAGGCGTATCTTGCCCTTTTTTATCTTACGCAGGCCAAAAATTGCTTGAGCGAGCTCGCTGTTGCCTGAACCAACAAGCCCTGACACTCCTAGCACTTCACCTTTTCTTATTGTAAATGATACATCGTGAAAATGTTCGCCGTCGGAAAGGCCTATTACTTCCAAGGAAACATCATCTGTGACGGCAGCTTCTTTTGGGTACTGTTCGTCAAGTGTCCTGCCTACCATTCGTTTTATCAAATCGTCCTTAGTGAGTTCTCTTACGTTTTCCATTGTTTCGCCGATAACGGCTCCGTCGCGCAAAACCGTGACTCTGTCGCCTATCTCGAAAACTTCATCCAATTTATGAGTAATATAAACGAAGGAAATCCCCTGCGCCCTCAAAAGTTTGATTGTTTCAAAAAGCTTACGCACTTCGATTTCAGACAGGGATGATGTAGGTTCGTCAAGAATAATTAGCTTTGCGTTTTTCGAAATTACCCTGAATATTTCGACAAGTTGTTGCAGCCCGAGGTCGTAGTGGGATACTTTTTTTGCTACATTTATGGGGATGTCTAATTTTTTAAAAATTTCTTCGGTTTTGGTTTTTGCGGTTTTCCAGTCTACAAATACTCTACCTTTAGTCGGAAGGCTGCCAAGCCAGATGTTTTCTAAAACGCTTAAGTTGGGCGCCAGAGACAATTCTTGATAAACCATGCCTATACCAAGTTCCAGCGAATGGGCCGGTTCGCGAATTTGCTTGCTTATCCCGCCTATGATTATTTCTCCTGCGTCAGGTCTGTGTACGCCGGAAAGGATTTTCATCAAAGTAGATTTACCCGCACCATTTTCGCCAAGAAGGACATGAACTTCGCCCGGCTTGACGCCAAAATTGACGTCTCGCAAAACAACCGTTCCATAAAATCCTTTTGTGATATTTTTCATTTCCAGGACATACTCCATATTGCCCTCCAAATTAACATGCTATGGCAGTTCTGTTTGAAATACAATTGCTAGCCAATACATGAACCGCCGAATTACTGTATTATGTATGAAGGGGACGTCTTGTTAAGCATTTCATGTGAATAAATATACATATATTATACGTCATGGCGGGCTTGACCCGCCATCTCTGGCAGCGTTTGAGATTCCGGGTCAAGCCCGGAATGACGAAATT
>Ga0123352_10000704_pt1 | contig 41325 bp, 45 predicted proteins | sample TergutLab28metaG_FD_89700 | JGI IMG/M metagenome (GOLD analysis project Ga0123352, IMG submission 89700) | Labiotermes labralis P1 segment gut microbial communities from Petit-Saut dam, French Guiana - Lab288 P1 | ecosystem: Host-associated > Arthropoda: Insects > Digestive system > Gut ... | reverse complement strand
ACTCTGGGAGGGAGGCTAAGACAGCTTGAGAAAGAGGCAGGCCCGAAGTCCCCCTCCCAGAGGGGGAAACGGCGCAGCCGCAGGGGGAGCGTATTTCCGCGAGCATCAGCAGAATAGGCCGGGCGCAGCAAGCGGCCCTACAATCCGTCACCGCCCCTGATCCAAAAATATCCCCGCCAAATCCTCCAGAATCTCGCTGGGTAGCATGGCTGTCTGAGAGCGGCGCGAGGCCGTGCGCCCGGCCGCCATACTGTGCAGGAAGGCACCGCACCCGGCGCCATCCCAGGCGGAGAGCCCTTGGGCAATGAGCGCTGCAATCATTCCGGTTAGCACGTCCCCGCTGCCACCCTTAGCAAGCCCGGAGTTCGGCTCGCCCACCCGTAAAAGCTTGCCCTCTGGGCTGGCGATGACAGTCCGTGCCCCCTTGAGCAAAAGGTAAACCCCGTGCTCTTTGGCAAAGCTGAGAGCGTAGCCCTCCCGGTTCTGCTGAATCTCGCCGATGGTTACCTCGCAAAGCCGAGCCATTTCCCCCGGGTGTGGGGTCAAGATAAACGGAGCTTTTGCCCGCTTTAGTAAATGTATATTCTCGGCCAGTACGTTTATGCCGTCCGCGTCCAGCACGACCGGGCAGCGGGCGTGGTCCAGAACGTACTCAAGCAGCGCGATAGTATTCGTGTCGTCTCCCAGCCCGGGGCCAAAGGCAACGCTACCGGCTCCCTCGAGACCGCTAAGAATACCGCCCATAGAACTAAGGCTGTCGATGCTGCCATAGCTGTTGTCGACCAGCGGCAGAAAGGTCGCCTCGGGCAGATGTGTAGCTGCGCAGGCACAGACCTGCTCGGTTGAAGCCAGGGTTACGATTCCCGCACCGCAGCGCAGTGTCGCAGCAGCGCAGAGAGTAGCCGCCCCGCGGTACCTCGCGCTCCCCGCAATGCAGAGCACTCGCCCAAAAGTCCCCTTGTGGGAATCGGCCGCCCGGTGTGGTATGAGCTCAAAGACACGCTCGAGGGTCAGGGTATCGCAGCAGGGCTCTACTCGCTGGCGGGCCTCGTCGGGTATGCCAATATCCAGCTGCTCGACCTTGCCGCAGAAGGGCAGCGCACCAGGCAAAATATGGCAGGGCTTGAGGCTGTCGAAGGCTAGGGTATAGTCGGCCTGTACCGCACCCTCGTCGGCCTGTCCGCTGTCGCACTCCACCCCCGAGGGCAAGTCCAGCGAGACAACTACGGCGGTGCAGCCGTTTATCAGAGCGGTGGCATACCTATGCGATTCCCGCAGCCGACCCTTAAAGCCGGTGCCGCAGATAGCGTCCACCACAAGGTCGGTCTGTTCCAGCCATCCGCCCAGCTTTTTCTTCACCTCCGCAAATTCGTAAATAGGCACGCCCATGCCCTCCAACTGCCGGTACATAGCTAGAGCCTCGCCGCCGGCGGGCTGTCCATCCAGCAGGATGACTATCGTGTTTACATCGCTTTCGGCCAGCTTGCGTGCAACGACGAATCCATCTCCGCCGTTGTTTCCCTTGCCACAAAATATGGCGCAGTTGCGTGCGTTTACTTTAAACGTCCGCTTTAAAAAGGCGCTGGCCGCGCACCCGGCATTCTCCATCAGCCGGTGGAAGCTTAGTCCGAAGTCGAGGCAGTTTTCCTCGATTTTCTTCATCTCATTGCCGGTGACTATCCGCATGGTTGTCTCCTCCCTCATATCCTATTACCTGTGCCAGGGCGTAGTGCTTGTCGTGCGAGACGCTGACCTCAAAGCGCAGCCCGCTTGCCTCTACCAGCGCGGCGGCCTTGCCGGTGAAGGCCAGATAGGGCCGTCCGCTTTCAGCTCGCAAGAGCTCAATCTCCCGCAGGGCAAACCCCCGAATTCCGGTGCCCAACGCCTTGGCGAAGGCTTCTTTAGCGCAAAAGCCTGCCGCGACCGAGGCGGGCGGGAACTTTTTGCGCGCAAGGTAAGCGAGCTCTCGCTCCCCAAAGTAACGGGGGAGGAAGCGGGGGTTCTCCATCGCTTTAGCTATCCGTGAGATTTCTAGGTGGTCTATTCCGATTTGTAGGGTCATGGTGTGGTCTCCATATCCAAAATTGCTTCCACGAAATAAAAGCGGCCATCCACAAAACCGGCGGCGTAATGAAAGTCCATCCTCAGATAATAAAATCTACCGTCTTCGCTCTCTATTCTCATACGAGGAGACCGGTCTTCTGAATCATAAAGCAACTCTGCGTTGACTACGCCATACACGCCCGATAGCCTTAGCACATGTGCGGCGTCTTCCGCCTCTATTGTCGAACGATTAAGGGTCTCATAAAGGATTCTAACTGTATTCTCAAAATTAAAGTTTGCATTGGGTGTCTCCACCAAGACCGGCGGCCCAACGGGTTCTGCCGTCGGTGGAGCTAAAGGCGCGCTACCGACACAAGCGGACAACAGAAGCATTGTGGCGATTATTACAAACAGCTTTTTCACAAGAATTGCCTCCATGGTGAGGATTACTACCCGTCCATTCTACCAGACTACAGCAAAAATTTCCAGCCCCAAAACAGCTGATTCTCTTGACATAATTAACGGGAAAAGCAGTATTTACATTTTATTAACGAAGTGGCCATGCGTTTATAGTACAATGAATCACAGTCGAAAGTGAGGACGCTGTGATTGTTTGGATATATTAGGCCGTTTACACCAGACCTGAGAATGCGCGAACACGAGGCCTACAAAGCCGTATACTGCGGACTTTGCGGGCAGCTTGGGCGCTCGTTTGGCCCGGTGGCCTGCATGACCCTCAGTTACGATTTTGCTTTTTTAGCCATGCTGCACTACGCAGCGGGCAAAACAGCACCTATTATAGAGAGCGGGCGTGGCTGCCACTTTGTGCCGACACGCAAACGCCCGGTCTGCCAACCGGGGGAGGCTCTTGCCTTCAGCGCGGACACAGCCATTATTACGCTTTACCATAAGCTGCGCGACAACATCCAGGACAGCCGCTTCCTTGGAAGAGCGGCTTGCCGGGCAGCGTTGCCCTTTGCGGCGCGGGCTCACAAAAAGGCAACAGCCAGACGCCCCGATTGTGAGGCCGCCATAGCCGAGGCCATGAGCGCCCAGGGGGAGCTCGAACGCTGCAAAACCGCCAGCATAGATGCTGCCTGCCAGCCCACCGCTCTAGCCATGCAGACAGTCTGCGGTCAGTTGAGCGAAGACCCCGCAAAAAAGCGGATACTCGAGCGGATTGGCTACCTTGTGGGGCGGTACGTATATCTTTGCGACGCGCTGGATGATCTCGCGAAAGACCTAAAATATGGCGGGTATAACCCGCTTATTTACCGCTATGGGCTTGAACCGGATGCCGACAAAGCCTCCCTTGAGGCGGCATATTTACAAGGGCGGGACGCCATATATTTAACGGCAGGGGAGGCGGGCAAAGCCTTCGCGCTGTTGGAGCCGACCTTCTTCGGCCCGGTACTTGAGAACGTGTTCTACCAGGGCCTGAGGGCAAGGGCGGATGAGATATTTGCCGGCAGTCGGCCTGAATTAGCATCTAAGGAGAGTGGGGCATGAGCGATCCCTACAAGGTGTTGGGAGTTTCCCGGAGCGCGGGCGAAGACGAAATAAAGGCCGCTTACCGTGAACTTGCGCGCAAATATCACCCCGACGCCTACGCCGGGAACCCACTGAGCGACCTTGCCGGCGAAAAGATGAAGGAGATAAACGAGGCCTACGACCAGATTATCTCCCAGCGCCGAGATAGCGGCGGGTCGGGCGGCGGAAGCTACGATTCTTCCGGATCCTCCCAGTTTTGGGATATAAGGCGGATGATTAACGCTGGGCGGGTAACCGAGGCCGAAGAGCTGCTGGACGGTGTTCAGCGCCACGCCCGTGACGCCGAGTGGCACTTCCTAAAAGGCAGCGTGCAATACGCCAGGGGCTGGATGGAGGACGCCTTCGACAGCTTTTCCCGCGCCTGCGAGATGAACCCACACAACCGCGAGTACCGCGCCGCCCTAAACCAATTGGGCTGGCAGCGTAACAACGGTAGGCCCCAGGGCGTCTACCGCACCGGCGGGCAATCCAGCGGGTGCAGCGTCTGCGATATGTGCGGCGCACTTGTCTGCGCCGACTGTCTCTGCGGCTGCTGTGGCGGCAACAGCTGCTGTTGCTGATGAGTACCAAAAGCAGGCAGGTCGCTCTTGGCGGTACAATATCTGCGCTGTGTGTGGCGCTGCTTTTTTTGGGCGGTGCAGCCAACTTGGCGATTATTACCCCTATGGTTGCCGGTGCGCTTATAATGCTAATGGCCGTCGAAGTCGGCAGAGGCCCGGCACTTTGCGCCTGGGTTGCCATCTCGATTCTGGCGCTGATAGTAATTCCAAACAGGGCTGTAGCTCTCGCCTTCGCGCTGCTTTACGGCCACTACCCAATCGCAAAGCAAAAACTGGAGCGCCTGCCTAGCAGGACTATGGAATACGTCTGCAAATTGCTGGTTTTCAATGCGGGCACGTTGGCGGCTGTTTTTGTCGCTATTTTTGTGTTTGGTGCCCCCGCGGCTGTCGAAGGCCTTTTGGGTCGCTTGGATTTGAACTTAGATCCGTGGCTTTTTCTGATTTTTGGCAATGTACTTGTTGGCAGCTTTGCCTGCATTATCTACGACCGCCTGCTCACCGACTACTATACGCTCTACGTTGAGCGCTACCGGCAAAAACTTTTTGGGGGTGCAAAGTGGGGAAGCTGACACGCAAATTGTTTGCTCTAGCCTGTGTGGCCGGCTCTGCTGCGCTTCTGGTGTTGCCTGCCGGCGCCCAGACAGAGCACGGCACGAACCCGATTGTAACCTTGTCCCTGCAGATTATTCTGATGCTGGCGTTTGTCTTCGTGGTGTTGCTGCTGACAAAACGAATATCCGGCTGGATTGACCGAATCCGGGAAAAGCGCAAGAAATAGCGCCTGCAAAGTCCCCAAATACAACATACAGTAATTTAAACAATTCGCACAAGTATGTGGCGGATTGTTTTTATATTTAACCGAAAATATGGCTTGATTTTTATATACTTACGGTTTATAATGGATTCAGGTGGCGCTAAGTGGTGAAAGATGGCGCAATCACTCAAGACTACAGCGGGAGGTGGGGAAATGTTGTGCGGCGAATATCAGCACTCGCTGGATCCGAAGGGCCGCGTGAATTTTCCGTCCAAGCTGCGCGAGGGCTTGGGCGAGCGCATCTTCCTTGTTCGCGCGCCGGGCAACCGCTGTCTGCTGGTTTATTCCTACGACGGCTGGAGCGAGCTGAAAAACAAGTTGCGCCAGCAGCCGGGCGATATTCAGCGGTTTTTGTCCTCGTCGGTTTTCGAGGCCGAGCCGGACAAGCAGGGCCGGATTCTTATCCCGCCAGCGCTGCGCGAGTACGCTGAGCTGGATCGTGAAATCACTATTATAGGCGTTTTGGAGCGGGCCGAAATCTGGAGCCGCGAGCGCTGGAACGAGAAGCTAGACTCGGTCACCATGGATGCGGACAAGCTCTCCAAGGCCATGGACGAGTTGGGATTCTAACATGAGGAGCAGCAATTGAGCTTTCATCATATCCCGGTTATGTTGGAGCAGGCGGTAGCCGCGCTGAACATAAAGCCGGACGGTGTCTACCTGGACGGCACGGCCGGCGGCGGCGGACACTCCCTCGAGATAGCAAAGAGACTGACCACCGGTCGCCTGATCTGCACCGATAAAGATCCGCAAGCGGTAGCGGCGGCAACTCAAAGGCTCAAACCTTATCCCGTGGCCCAGGTGGTGCAGGAGGACTTTGCCGACTTTGCGGGAGTATTGGATGACCTTGGTGTCGACGCCTTGGATGGCATACTGCTGGACCTGGGTATTTCGTCCCATCAAGTGGACACACCGGAGCGCGGGTTCTCTTACCACCAAGACGCGCCTTTAGACATGCGAATGTCGAGCAGCGGCACAACAGCTGCCCAGCTGCTAAGCGAAGCACCCGAAGAGACTCTTGCCGGCATCTTCCGCAAGTACGGGGAAGAGCGCTTTGCTGGGCGGATCGCCAGAAACATCGTGCTTGCGAGGGAAACTCAGCCCATAGAGACCACCGCCCAACTGGCGGAGATTATACGCAGCTCAATCCCGGCCCCCGCGCGGCGGGAGGGCGGACACCCCGCCAAACGGGTTTTCCAGGCGTTGCGCATTTCCATTAACGGCGAGCTGGACAGCTTGAGCACCTGCTTGGACACCGCGTTTGACCGGCTGACCCCTGGCGGGCGGTTCGCGGTGATAACATTCCACTCCCTCGAGGACAGGATGGTCAAGCAGGCCTTTGCTGCCCTTGCCAAGGGGTGCGAGTGCCCCCCAGGTTTCCCAATTTGCGTCTGCGGCAAACAGCCGCGGGGTGAGCTGGTAGGCAGAAAGCCACAGCTGGCAACACCCGAAGAACTAGCAGCCAACCCACGCGCCAAGAGCGCCAAGTTGAGAACTATAGAGAAGCTGTAGCAGGGAAGGAGAGACGAGGATGTCCAAAAACAGTGCGGCGTACAACCTTTCAACATTCGCCCCTCGCCTAGAGGAGAAAAAGACACAGCTAAAGGTTGTCAAAGCCCAAAGCCGGGCATTTGCCAGCGCGTTTACTCTTCGGGCCGCGTTTGCGTTTTTGGTGGTAATGACTCTTGCCAGCTTGATGGTTTACCACCGGGTCAACCTCAACGAGCTCTCGAGTGAGATAAACTCGCTGAACAGCCAGCTGGCTATCCTGGAAAGCGAGAGCGTGCGCTACTCGAGCCTGTTGGAATCCAGCGTTTCGCTGCGGGCAATCGCTCAGCAGGCTGAGGAGATGGGGATGGTTCGCCTAGACCAATACCGCACGGTTCATATTTACCTTCACGATGGAGACCAGGTAATCCTTTTCGGCGAAGGACAGCTGGCCCGGGAATACGAACACAGCAGCTTCTTCGACGCCCTTGGTGCGATAATTAGCAGCACTAGGGAATATATTGCCGGTAACTGAACATAGAAATTAGCAGAAAGCATACAACATTGTCTATATAGCCAATTAGCTTAAAAAGTGCCCTTCTTTTGAAGTGGAATGAGTATACATGGTGGCCGCTGCCCAAAGCTTTGTGGCGGCTGGCCACTCTGCTTTTTAGTTGTGGATTGCCGCGAGCCGCATAGACGATGGGAACTTTTAACATACTACGAGAGTGGGCGTACTTAATGAAGAATAATTCCTCAGGGAGCACGAGAAGGCGAATGCTCTTCACCCTTATACTTTTTGTAGTGGGTGGGTTTGGCGTTATATGCGTCCAGCTCTTTACGCTGACTATAATTGAGGGTGAGCGCCTGCAGCAAATGGCCATGAACCAGCAGACCCGGGCAAATATCCTGGGGGCTCGGCGTGGAGTCATATACGACCGCAACATGAATCCGCTGGCCGAGAGCGCGACTGTCTGGAATATCTGCATCTCCCCGGCTGAGCTTGACCAAGATAGGCTACAGGAAGTTTCGGTGCGGCTTTCCGAGATTTTGGAGATAGAGCAGAGCGTTATTTTGGAGGCTGCCGAGCGCAGGCATCTGTTTTACTGGGTTATCGCCCGCGGGGTAGACCGCACAGTGGTCGACGAAGTGCTTGAATTTGTCACCGAGAACCAGGTTCGCGGTGTATTCACCGAGCAGACAACCCGAAGGTACTACCGCTACGGCAGACTGGCTTCGACCGTACTGGGCTTCACAAACGCGGACGGCGACGGCGCTTATGGCGTTGAGGCCTACTACAATAGGATTCTTTCCGGAGTACCTGGCAGGGTGGTCTCCACCCGGGATGCCAAAGGTGCCGACATGCCCTTCATGTACTCCCACCTTTACGCTGCCCAGGACGGAAACTCTATTGTGCTCACCATCGACGAGACGGTGCAGCACTTCCTTGAGCGCAACCTCGAGACGGCGGTAATCGAGCACGGTATTCGCAACCGTGCGGCGGGTATTGTTATGAACATACGCACCGGCGAGATTCTGGCTATGGCCACTATCCCGGATTTTGACCCCAACGATCCATTTACGCTGGTCGACCCGAGAGCCGTAGCTAGGCTATCGGAAGAAGAGCCCGGCAGTGACGAGTACTGGGAAACTCGGCGCAATCTCCAGTTCCAGCAGTGGCGGAACAAGGCCATCACCGACCCGTATGAGCCGGGTAGTACCTTTAAGCTCATTACCGCGGCCGTGGCTCTTGACAACAACCTGGTGTCAATGCACGACCATTTTATGTGCACCGGTGCCTTCACAGTATCGGACACGACATTCCGCTGTTGGCAAAGGCGAGGGCACGGCAACCTCTCCTTCCTTGAGACTATGCAGAGCTCCTGCAACCCGGCCTACATCATGATAGGCCAGCGGGTAGGCGCCCGCCTGCTCTATGACTATATCGAGAAGTTTGGCCTGCGTGAGCCCACCGGAGTTGATATGCCGGGCGAGGCTTCGGGTATCGGCCACTCCTTCGCCAATCTGAACAAAGAGGGCCGGGTCGAGCTGGGCTCAACCTCCTTTGGCCAGTCAATGACCATGACGCCGCTCCAGCTTATCACCGCGACGTCGGCCACTGTAAACGGCGGTTACCTTATGCGCCCATTCGTTGGACGCCAAGTGCTCGACCCCGCCGGTAACGTGATACAAACCACCCAGCCAACTGTCAGGCGGCAGGTGATTTCGGCAGAGGCCTCCGCCACTATGCGAGTGCTGGCCGAAGCGGTGGTTGACGATGGCTCGGGGCGGTTCGCGGCTGTGCCCGGCCACTCTATAGGTGGGAAAACCGGTACCTCGCAGGATCTTGTTCTGGGCGCCGAGGGTGGGTATATCCTCAGTTTTGTAGGCTTTGCTCCCATGGACGACCCGCAGATAGCTATTCTGGTTATGCTCGACAACCCCAGGCTGGACAACGTTTATGGCTCGGTTATTGCGGCACCCGTGGTTGGTGCGGTCTTTAACGAAGTGTTGCCCTACCTGGGCATTCAGCCGCGCTTTACCACAGAACAGCTGGCCCAGAGCGAGGCTATTGTCCCCAACATCGTCGGTGCGGGCCCGCACGACGCTCAGGCAAGGCTACGGGTAGCCGGGCTGGACTCCCGCCTGATCGGTTCCGGCGCCTCTATTGTCCGGCAGGTGCCTCCGGGCGGCCAGAGAATGCCAAGGGGCTCGACCGTAATCCTCTACACCGAGGAGCAGGTAACCCCGAGCGAGGTTCCCCTGCCCGACGTGCGCGGACAGAGCCCACACCAGGCCAACACCGAGCTGGTCGGCATGGGGCTGAACATCGAGTTGCGCGGGGAAGTCGTGGACGGAGCGGTAAGCGTAGTTACCGACCAATTGCCGCCGCCCGGCACATATGTGTCACCGGGAGAGCTGATAGTTCTACAAATTGCGATAGTCGACAGCGATCAAAGCTAACTTTGACAAAACCGGCGACTTTTCGCGTGTTATACTAAAGAACCCAGCAACACGACACATCTCGCCTGTAAGTACAGGCTTTAAGCTTTACAATTACTAATAAGTTGAGGTGAATGGCGAATGACTTTGCGCGAGCTGCTGCGGGACGTTGAAGTATACGGACCCCTCCCCGAGGGCGAGGTGAGTGCGCTTACCGGAGACTCCCGGCAGGTGGAGCCGGGCAGCGTGTTCTTCTGCATTGCCGGTACGCGCACAGATGGCCACGACCACGCCGCCGGAGCGCTGAAGAAAGGCGCCGCCGCCATTGTCTGCGAGCGGGATTTAGGGCTGGAACGCCAGATTCTGGTGGACAGTACCCGGGCCGCTCTGGGCATTTGCGCCTCCAACTTTTTTGGCCGCCCGACCGAAAAGCTCAAGCTAATCGGCATAACCGGCACCAACGGCAAGACTACTACAACCTATCTGGTCAAACATATACTGGAGGCCGCAGGCAAAACAGTAGGGCTTATCGGCACCATACGCAACGAAATTGCCGACGTTACCCTGCCCGCCAAGTACACAACCCCTGACCCTGTGGGACTGCACGCCATGTTCGCGCGGATGGCCCAGGCTGGCTGCGAGTACGTGGTTATGGAGGCGAGCTCACATGCCCTTGATCAGCAGCGGCTGGCTGGTGTGAGGTTCGCAGCGGCGGCATTTACCAACCTTACCCAAGATCACCTTGACTACCACGGCAGCATGGAAGCTTACTTCGCGGCCAAGCGCAAGCTGTTTGACATCTGCGATGTGGCTGTGGTAAACGCGGACGACGAGTACGGTCGCCGGGTTATTGAGGGGCTGGGTTGCCCGCACATAAGTTTTTCCCAAGAGAGCGGGGGAGCCGACCTAACCGCCCATGATGTGCACTTTACAGCTAAAGGCAGCCGCTTTGTACTGATGCGCTGCAACGACCTACACCGGGTAACCCTGCGGATGCCGGGCTACTTCTCGGTGTCAAACGCGCTGGCCGCAGCCGGGTGTTGCCTTGCGACTGGAATTGAGATGCAGGCTGTGGTCGAGGGTTTGGCCAGCTGCCCCGGCGTCCCCGGCAGAATTGAGATTTTGCCCACCGACACGCCATACACTGTTATCCGCGACTACGCCCACTCGCCAGACGGGCTGCAAAAGATACTCGAAACTCTAAAGGAATTCGCCACTGGGCGGGTGGTCTGCCTGTTTGGGGCCGCCGGCAACCGGGACCGGGCCAAGCGCCCGATAATGGGGGAGATAGTCTCGCGCTTGGCTGATTTCGTAATCCTAACCTCTGACAACCCCAGAGATGAAGACCAGATGCGCATCATCGAGGATGTGCTGCCCGGGGTAAAAAAGCACAAGACGCCGTACGAAGTCATTCCCGACAGGTTTGCCGCCATCGAGTGGGGGCTGCAAAACGCCAGGCCGGATGACATCCTACTGCTAGCCGGCAAAGGGCACGAGGACTACCAGGTGCTCCACTACGGCACAATTAACTTCGACGAGAAAGTAATCGTCGCGCAGCTACTCAGCGAAATGAAAGGCAAAGGGGCAAGCGAATGAAGCCACTGTCAAAGCCGCTTTCGATCAGGGAAATAGTGCGGGCAACCGGGGCCGGCTACTGCGGTGCACGGGAGTTTACCGCCCCTGTTCACAGCGGGCAGGTGTATTTTACTCATATCTGCACAGACACCCGCGCTCTTACTCCTGGCTGCCTGTTTGTGGCAATCAAGGGTGAGAACTTTGACGGTCACGACTATATTCCGCAGGCGCTGGCCGGGGGCGCGGCTTTCGCTATCTCTCACATGGACAGCGACGATCCGCGGGTGCTGCGAGTGAAGGATACGCGCCGGGCACTGCTTGACGTCGCCGGGTTTTACCGAAAGATGATCGCCCCTAAAGTAGCGGCGGTTACCGGCAGTGTGGGCAAAACCACCACCAAAGAGATGACCGCTTGTGTGCTTGAGGGCGCATACAAAACCCTGAAGACCCCGGCCAACCTCAACAATGAGGTCGGACTATCCCAAACGCTACTGATGCTGGAGGAAAACCACGGCGCCGCTATGCTCGAGCTTGGCGTCGACGGACCCGGCCAGATGCCGCAGCTCTCCCATGCCGCCGCCCCGGATGTTAGCATAGTGACCGGGATAGGTGTGGCTCACGTCGCGAACTACGTCGATGGCCGCCAAGGCATTTTTGAGGAGAAAATGCGTATCCGGGACGGAATGCCGAACGGCGCGACACTGCTGATAAACGGTGACAACGACCTGCTGCAAGACTTTGGGGATGAGCGGCTGCGCGTTCTGCGCTACGGGATGGAGAACCCACGCAACGATATAATTGCCGCGTCTTTGCAGGATGAGGGCGGCGTTACCAGCTTCGATATTCTCTGGCAGGGTGAGCGTTACCCGGCACGGCTGCCGGCTCTTGGCAAACACAACGTCCTGAATGGGGTTGCCGCTTTTGTAGCCGGGGTAACTCTGGGCGTGCCGCCGGAGCAGGCGGCTCAAGCTTTGGAAGACTACCGCCCGGAGGGTATGCGCCAACGAGCGGTGGAACATGAGGGCTACACGATTGTCGAGGACTGCTACAACGCCAGCCCAGATTCAATGCGGGCGGCTTTTGCCACTCTGCGGGATATGCCATGCAAGGGCAAAAAGATAGCCGTGCTCTCGGATATGCTTGAGCTCGGCCCCAGCGAAGGGAAAGATCATTTTGACGTGGGTGCTTTTGCCGGCGAGTGTGGGCTTGACCTGCTGCTATGTACAGGCAGCCTTTCGGTGCAGTACGCAGCCGGGGCCAAAAGCAAAGGTATAGAAGCCGCACACTATTCTGACAAGAACGCGCTGTTTGACGCGCTCAAGCAAGCTGCCCATCCGGGGGATATACTCTGGTTTAAGGCCAGCCGTGGTATGCGCCTGGAAGAGCTGCTCACAAAGTTCTACAGAGAGATTTAGACCGGCGACTGAAATAGATTGGAGCTTACTTATGAACAATATGCCGGTTGTTGCGGGTGCAGTGATAGCCTTTGGGATAACGGCGCTGACCGGGTTCTGGCTGATACCCATTCTGCGCAGGCTAAAATACGGCCAGACTATCTTGGAAATCGGCCCCAAGTGGCATATGAAAAAGCAGGGCATTCCCACAATGGGGGGGCTCATGTTCATAGCCGGGATAACCGTTGCCACTTTTGTCGGCTTCTTTATGTTGGCCGGCGACCCGCGCTTTGTGTTTGGCTCATCTGTGCGGGAGGGCATGGGTGTAATACTGGGCCTGGTTATGGCGCTGGCCTACGGTATGGTAGGTTTTGTGGACGATTACATCAAGGTTGTAAAAAAGCGGAACATGGGCTTGAGCGCCAAACAAAAAATGGTAATGCAGACGTTTATCGCAGTGTTGTACATGTCCGGACTTTGGCTGGCAGGCGACCGTTCAACTATAGTATTTGTGCCTTTTATGGGCCAATGGGATATGGGGCTGATATACTACCCGCTTGCAATCCTGGGTATAGTCTACCTGGTCAATGTGGTCAACCTGACCGACGGCCTTGATGGGCTCTGCTCATCGGTAACATTTGTAAGTGCCATAGGCTTTTTGGGGATAGCCACCATCTTTACAGCTCAGGGTATGGCAATGTTTGCGGCTGCTCTGGCCGGGGGCTGTCTGGGCTTTTTGATCTGGAACTTCCATCCGGCCAAGGTGTTTATGGGAGACACCGGCTCCCTCTTTCTTGGCGGTGTGATAGTCGCGCTGGCATTTGGGCTGGGCATTCCCATATTTTTACTGTTGCTGGGCATAATCTACATTGTGGAAGGCCTGAGCGTGATGCTGCAAATGGGCTGGTTCAAGCTGACCAAGCGGCGGTACGGCGAGGGCCGCAGAATTTTTAAGATGAGCCCAATCCACCACCACTACGAGATGATAGGCTGGAGCGAGGGAAAGGTCGTAGCCGTATTTTCTGTCATTCAGGTAGTTGGCAGCGTAGCGGCAGTGGTAGCGGCAACGCGGATTTGAGTAGTTGACAACAAATAAACGGGGGTCACGTTTTGACAAATAATACAGCGGCAAAAAGCGGGGCGCACCCACAAAATGCGCAGGGGCTAAAGAGGCGGTTTTCCTTCTTCAACACGAAGGCGGGCGGTGTAGACCTGACCTTTTTGATTCTGGTGCTGCTGCTCTTATCCATTGGGCTAGTGATGCTCTTTTCGGCCAGCTACCCGAACGCCCTTTACTACCGGGGAAATTCATTTGTTTATATATCTCATCAGCTGGTTTTCGCGGCGATAGGTGTTTTTGGCATGTTGGTTATCTCCACAGTCAACTACAAGGTGCTGGGTGTTGGCAAGATCGCTTGGCTTATCATGTTAGCGACAATTGCGCTGCTTAGCCTTGTGTTCATATTCCCGCCGATCAACAACGCTCAGCGGTGGATACATCTGCCATTTTTCACTATGCAGCCCTCTGAGATAGCCAAGTTTGCTATCGTAATTTTATTCGCGCAGATGGCTGTGAAAAACCAAAATAAGATGCACACCTTTAGGTATGGCGTGTTGCCGTTTTTGCCGATACTGGGCATACTTGGCGCGCTGATTATTTTGCAGCCGCACCTTTCCGGAACGATACTGGTGCTCGGTATTGGCGCCGTTGTTATGTTTATTGGCGGCATGGGCATTAAGTGGCTGATTATGGCTATAGGCGGCGGGGTCGGAGCTATAGCGATTTTGCTGATGATTCCCGGAATGCTTGACCACGCTATGATTCGTCTGCAACACTGGCAGGACCCGTTTATCGATCCGCGCGGGGCCGGGTTCCAGACCATTCAGTCCATGTTTGCGATCGGTTCCGGCGGGCTGATGGGGGTAGGGTTGGGCAACTCCCGGCAAAAATTCCTCTATCTGCCCGAGCCGCAAAACGACTTCATATTTTCGATTGTCACAGAGGAGCTTGGTTTTGTGGGCGCCACGCTGATAATAATACTCTTTGCGCTGCTGGTCTGGCGGGGGTTTGTCATTGGTATGCGATGCAAAGACCGCTTCGGCTCGCTGGTGGCGGTGGGCTTGACCGCCCAAGTTGGCCTGCAAACGGTGCTCAACATAATGGTTGTTACCAACACAATACCCAACACCGGTGTGTCGTTGCCGTTCTTCTCATACGGGGGCACGTCGCTGGTCATGCTGCTCTGTCAGATGGGGGTTGTGCTTGCCATCTCGCGAAACACTGTTATGGAGAAAGCTTAGAAGCAATCGCAGAAAGGGGGCGCCATGCCGATTAAGATACTATTTGCCTGTGGGGGCACTGCGGGGCATATTAATCCGGCCCTTGCTGTTGCCGGCCTTGTACGGGAACGGTGGCCGGGGGCGTCTATTCTTTTCGCCGGCAACCCGAGCGGGATGGAAGCTACGCTGGTGCCTAAGGCAGGGTACGACTTCGCGCCTATAGAGGTGTTGGGATTCCAGCGTAAGCTCAACTTGCGCAATATACGCAATAACCTGGCGGCGGCAGGGTATCTGCTAACCGCCACCGGCAAGGCTAAGAAAATTATCCGTGAGTTTGCCCCGGACATCTGCATGGGCACCGGAGGGTACGTTAGCGGACCGGTAGTACGCACCGCTGCCAAGATGAAGATTCCAACTCTGACCCACGAATCGAACGCATTCCCAGGAGTGACCACCAGGCTGCTCTGCAAATATGTGGACAAAGTTCTGCTAGGGGTACCGCAGGCCGAGCGTTACCTGCAAGCTGAAGGTAAAATTGCCACGACCGGCAATCCCGTGCGCGAAGAGATTCTCGCTGCCAAACGGGAAGAGAGCCGTCGTAAGCTGGGCATAGGCACGGATAAAATCTGCCTGCTAAGCTTTGGGGGCAGCCTTGGAGCCCAGCGCCTGAACGAAGCCATAGCAGACGTTGTCGCTTGGCATGAAGACAGGCGGGACATCTACCACATACACGGCACCGGGCAGTACGGAGTCGAGCTTTTTACTCAGTTGTTGTGGGAAAGAGGGGTAAACCCTGAGAGCAGTGCTAACTTGGACTGGCGCGAGTATATCGACGATATGCCTGCTTGCCTTGCAGCCGCAGACCTGGTTATCTGCCGTGCTGGGGCTCTTTCAATAAGTGAACTTCAAGCCGCCGGTAGGGCTTCGGTACTTATACCGTCTCCCAATGTGGCCGGCAACCACCAGTACCATAACGCTCGTCCGCTCGCCGAGAAAAACGCAGCGATTCTCATCGAGGAGAAGGACCTGACCGGCGAGGGGCTGGTAAACATTATAGCTGACTTGGCAGCCGATCCCGGGGAGCTCAGAAACATAGGCCGCAACGCGGCAAAGATGGCGATAACAGATGCCGGCCGGCGCATTCTGAACGAGATTGAACAACTGCTAACATAACCGCAAAAGATTGCCATTTTCACCCTGGATAACTGTCCGGCATAGTATGGCTTGCAGGGGTGCGGGCCGCTACGAAAAGTATTTCAGGTAAGAGAGTCCCCGCTCACTGCATGTTTATATCATGCCAAGGAGTGGGAAGAATGGCCGAATATATAATTAAAGGCGGAACGGCTCTTTCGGGCGAAGTTGAAGTCCATGGAGCCAAAAATGCGGTATTGCCAATACTGGCGGCCGCGCTGTTGACCCCTAAGAGCACAATACTGAACTGCCCAAAGCTTTCGGACGTCGCGGTGGCGTGCTCTATTTTAGAGCACCTTGGCTGCTCGGTGTCAAGGCAAGACGACTGCATAAATGTCGACGCAGGCCAGCTTGTGAGTAGCGTTATTCACGAGAATCTTATGCGGGAAATGCGCTCGTCCATCGTATTTTTAGGGGCTATAATTGCCAGGTGCGGCCAGGCCCGAGTAAGTATGCCGGGCGGCTGTGAGCTTGGCCCACGCCCGATTAATTTGCACATCGAGGCCCTGGAGAAGCTAGGCGTAAAAATCGTGGAAGACCACGGATACCTCGACTGTACTGTGCCCGACCGGTTGCGAGGGGCGAGCATTAGCCTGGACTTCCCAAGTGTTGGCGCGACCGAAAATATTATGCTGGCTGCCTGCACAGCCCAGGGCGAGACAGTCATCCACAACCCGGCCAGAGAACCAGAGATCAACGATCTAGCGGCATTCCTTCAAAAAGCTGGTGCAAAAATATACATAGGCGAAAACGGGACGATATATATACAGGGAGTAGAAAGATTAAACAGTGTTCAGCACAGAGTTATCCCTGACCGGATAGAGGCTGCAACCTACCTTTGCTGTGCGGCCATAACCGGTGGTCAGGTATTGGTCAAAAAGGCCAAGACCAGCCATATGACCGCCTTGCTGCCGCTTTTGGGCGAGGCGGGCTGTCGGCTTGAAGCAACCGAGGACAGTATATACCTTGTAGCGTCCGAGCGGCCAAAGGCCCCTAAAATTGTGCGCACAATGCCTTATCCGGGCTTCCCGACCGACGCTCAGTCGCCGCTCATGGCTATGAGCTGCATAGCCGAAGGCTCGACTATTTTTGTGGAGAATATCTTCGAGAGCCGGTACAAGCATGTGGCCGAGCTCGCCCGTATGGGCGCGAAAATAAAAGTAGAGGGCAAAGTGGCCGTAGTGGAAGGTGTGCCCGGTCTGCACGGCGCCGAGGTTATCTGCACCGACTTGCGGGGCGGCGCTTGCCTTTGTTGCGCAGCCCTGGCTGCCGAAGGTCAAAGCCGAATTAAGGATATTTACCATATTCAGCGCGGCTACCAGGACTTTGAGCCGACGCTTAAAGCACTGGGGGCCGATATTGCGGTGATTTAAATCTGAGAGGAAAACTGCGGCAACCTGTCGAGAGCTGCCTTTAAGGGAACTTTTGAAAAAGTTCCCTTATAACGGTTACTATTTTCCGCTTTTCAGTGTCTACTAATATAGGGACAAGCATACTACTCAGCGGAGGCAGCGTATTGAAAAGAAGACAGCTACAAGGCAAAAACCGCCAACCTGGCAGTTCAGCAGCAGCCGGGCAGAATCGTAGGGGCAGGCCGATTCGTCCAGCCAGAAGGCGTAGGCGAGGCAAAAGGACACTGCACTATTTGCTGCTGTTGCTTTTTGTGTTAGGTGCGGGCGCTATAATTTTAATGACCGTATTGCTCCAGATAGAGGAAGTAATTGTAACAGGTGCCGGCAGATACCAAGCGGACGAGATAATCGAGGCCAGCGGGATTGAGGTGGGCGAAAACCTGCTGAGATTCAATGCCGGTGCAATTGAAGGTGAGCTGCTGAGCGAATTTCCATATTTAAGCGCGGTTAGGGTGCGCAGGCGGTTCCCGCACACGGTTGAGCTGGTGCTAACCCAGTATCAGCCCCAAGCCGCTTTGCTTTATGACGACGGGCTGGCCTTTATAATCTTGGAGGGGAAGTTGCTTGAGCGCGGAGCCCGCGAGCTCCCGCCCGGGCTGCCCCTAGTGCGCGGGATAAGCCTTGAAGGCCTTCAACCTGGAGAAACGCTCGGCAGGGGAGAGAACCCGGAAAATGAAGAGCGCCTTATTATGCTGCGCTACTTGCTCGAAGCTGCCGAGATCGTGGGCTTTCCGCCCATCACCGATGTGGACTTAAGTGACAGGCTAAATATAAGGATGGTACACGAGAACCGCTTACTCATAGAGCTGGGGAGTGAGGCAGGTTTAGAGTACAAGCTCACCTTTCTAAACCACATTATACAAAATGAGGTGAGCCCCACAGCACAGGCCAGCCTGGATGCCTCCGGTGCGAGGCACAGGCGGATCATAAAGCGGGAGGGCAGAATGGTTGGTGGTCAGTTTATTCCGGATGAGATGCAGCCTCCATACGCTATGGTCGCGGGAGAGGAAGTAGACGAGGAAGAATTGGACAACGCCGACTGATGGAAAATTTTGACTTTAAAGCCAAAAAAGCCTGTGTGAGAGGGTCGAATAATGAACAATGGTTAAATTTATAAAAAACGACGACAAAAAAGACGGAAGTCGGCTTGTCTTTTGCGCTAAAATTTGTTAAAGTATTAGAGAGTGTATTTGGTGTGTTTTGTGAGAGAGTAAAGCCCTACAGAGATTCGAGGTATGGGAGGCGTTTAGGACAGATGAATTTTGGGATAGATAACGATTCGGAAAAGGTTGTATGTATAAAGGTGGTTGGCGTGGGCGGCGGCGGCGGCAACGCAGTTAACCGTATGATAGATTCGGCTGTGGAGAGTGTGGAGTTTATCTCTGTCAACACCGACAGCCAGGCTCTTAACGTGTCCAAAGCTACTTATAAGCTGCATATTGGCGGCAAGACTACCAAAGGTAAAGGCGCCGGAGGCTTCCCTGAGCGGGGGCAGAAGGCGGCTGAAGAGACCCGCGAGGAAATAGCTGCTGCGTTAAAAGACGCGGATATGGTCTTCATAACGGCGGGTATGGGCGGCGGCACCGGCACCGGCGCGGCACCTATAGTAGCCGAAATAGCTCACGAAATGGGTATCCTGACAGTGGGCATCGTGACTAAACCCTTCGCGTTTGAGGGCAAGCGCAGGATGGAGCAGGCCGAGAAGGGCGTTTGTGCACTTAAAGACAGCGTTGACGCGCTGCTTGTAATACCCAACGAGCGGCTAAAGCTCATCTCTGAACAAAAGATTACGCTGAAGAACGCATTCTCAGCGGCGGACGATGTGCTGCGTCAGGGCGTACAGAGCATCTCCGATCTTATCAATGTGCCGGGGATAGTCAACCTCGACTTTGCAGACGTAACCGCAATCATGAAGGACGCGGGCTACGCGCACATGGGCGTCGGTCGTGCTCAGGGCAAAGACAAAGCCCAGATAGCAGCAACCCAGGCAATATCATCCCCGCTGCTTGAGACCTCGATTAAGGGAGCCCGTGGGGTAATAATAAACGTAACAGCATCTGAGGACGTTGACTTGGATGACGTCGACTTTGCGGCCTCGATGGTTCACTCACAGGCACACCCGGATGTCAACCTTATCTGGGGTGCGGCACTTGACTCCAACTTGCAGGATGAGATGGTCGTTACTGTTATAGCAACCGGTTTTGATTCTCAGGCCAGCCAAAAGCCCAGCTTTGCCCCTGTTGCGGAAGCACAGCCGGCTAGCGATCAGGCAGTACCTAGTGAAGCAGCACCTGTAGAAGAAGAGCCCATTGTCCCCGAAGACGACGACCAGGACTTCTACGACATAATGGAGCTGTTCAACAAAAAGAACCGGTAACTTATAACGAATAAAGAACCGCGCACCCTGTCATAGGATGCGCGGTTTTGTGTGTAATTCACGGTGTTTTTTTCTGATTTGATTGGTCGACTTCCTGTGCCTTGGCGGCCGCGTCAAGGCGGTCTCGTGCGAGGGAGATGGTGGTTAGCGTATCCCCCAGCTGCGTCAACGCAGACCCAAGCAGGGCGGTGTCTTCGGACGATAGTTGCTTGGATATCGAGACAGCCGCCGCGGTTATCGCGACAACGATTTCTTCCGGCAAGAGCACTTTACCACCCTATACCACTATATGCGGCAGGGCTGGTGGTTAGAGCTCGAAGTCTCTCTCGATAGCGGACTTTGCGCCGGGAAGGCAGGGGGCAGGTATAAGCAGAGAGATGTCTATCTCAGAGGTGGTAATGAGCTGTGGCTCTACCCCTGCGTCGGCAAGAGCGCTCAGCGCCCGGGCAAACACCCCGGAGGCGGTGCGCATCTCCTCCCCAAATAGTTGGAGCTTGACATTGCCGCTGCTTACCAGGCTGCTTACATCCGGATGGGCCTCACGCAGCTTTTTGGCTGCGTCCAGCACCCCGCGCAGGTCGGTGTCCAGGCAGGTGAAGGCTATGCTCACCCGCTCCCCCACCGGCGAGGTTTGGGAGACCATGTCGATAACAATTCCTGCCTGCCCAAGGCCGGTAAAGAAGTCGGCGGTTACGCCAAGGTTGAGAGGCATCTTATTTAGGGTGACTACGGACACATCTTCGCAGATATCGAGTTTGCTTACGCCATACATTAGGTAGCCTCCTCGTTAATTAGATCGTTCATATCGTACAGCCGTCCGGCCGGCTTGCCAACCATAAAGCGGGCTGCGCTGAGTGCCCCGGTGGCAAACACTTCTCTGGAGTGGGCCGCGTGAGTAATGCTCAAGGTCTCGTCCTGGCCGGCGAAGAGCAGTTCGTGCTCGCCCACGATAGTGCCGCCGCGCACAGCGTGCATTCCGATCTCGCTTTTACCCCGCTTTTGCCGCTTTGAATGGCGCTCGTGGACGTACTCCGGCGGCGTGGCGAACTCTCCGCTCACCGCGTCCGCCAGCATAAGGGCGGTGCCGCTGGGTGCGTCCAGCTTGCGGTTGTGGTGCTTCTCGATGATTTCGATGTCGAACTGGCTGCCGAGTATTCTGGCAGCGGTCTTTGCCAGCGCCGACATCAGGTTTATCCCTAGAGACATGTTGAAGCTGAAGAAGATGGGTGTCTGTTTCGCCGCCTCTCGCACCTGGGCAATCTGGGTTTCGTCCAGACCGGTGGTTGCCAGTACGAGGGGGATGCCGCTGCGCTCTGCCAGTTCCAGCAACCTATTAAGGGCCGAAGGGTGGCTGAAATCCACGATAACGTCGGCCTTTGTGTCGCACGTTACCGCGCTTTGAAAGACAGGGTAGCCCAGCTGCAAATCGGTGGCGGGGTCGATGCCGGCCACAATGTTACAGTCGATGCTACATGCCCGTACGGCAACTGCCCGGCCCATAGCGCCCCCGCAGCCTGAGAGTATGATATCAGTCATTTGCCCACATCCTTACTTGATTAGCCCATGTTTTTTCAGCTGCCCGGCTAGCTGCAGCTTGGCGGCCGGGTCAATTTCGATGAGAGGCAACCGGCAAGGGCCGACCTCCCAGCCCATCAGGTTGAGGGCCTCCTTGACCGGTACCGGGTTTATGTCGCAGAACATGGAGTCGATTATCCCCATCAGCCCGGTTTGTAATTTAGCCGCACCGGCGGTGTCGCCATCTAAGAACAGCTGGGTCATCTGGTGGGTCTGCACCGGTAAAATATTTGCGATAACCGAGATAACCCCAATACCGCCCAAGCTCATAAGCGGGATGATAAAGTCGTCGTTGCCGGAGTAAAAGGCCAATTCGTCGCCGCACATATCGATTGTCCGGGCCGCCGAGCCTATATCGCCGTTTGCCTCTTTGGTGGCAACTATGTTGGGGTGTTTACTGAGCTCAAAGTATGTATCGGGAGTGATGTTCATGGCGGTGCGCCCGGGCACGTTGTAGACTATCATAGGCAGGTCGGTGGCGTCGGCAATGGTGCTGTAGTGGCGTATCAGACCGCGCTGAGAGGTTTTGTTGTAGTAAGGCGTGACGTGCAGCAGCGCGTCGGCGCCCACCCGCTTGGCTTCTTTAGAAAGTGCCACGGCATGGGGAGTGTCGTTGGAGCCGCAGCCCGCGACAATTGGAATCCGCCCGGCTGCGCGCTCGACAGTGTAGCGGATGCACTCAATCTGTGTTTCATCCGAGAGGGTAGAGGCCTCGCCGGTGGTGCCGCAGATGACGATACAGTCGGTGCCCTCGCGGATATGCCAGTCTATAAGCTCGCCCAGCTTGGGGTAATTTATGCTCAAATCCGGGTTGAACGGCGTGACAATTGCAACGCCTGAGCCTCTGAATACAATCTTCTTCATTTGGCTGTACCTCCTAAGTGTGATATGTGCGGTATTTCATTTTGCCTGAGACTGCAGCTGGGGCCTTGCTTTGCCTAAGAGCCTGGCGTATAATGTGGAAAGCTTACACGATAAAAAGGGGACGCCGGCTTTGGATATTGTTATTGTAGGCGACAACAAAAGAAAATTTCTTGATTTACTGTTTTTAGCTGATGAGCAAGAAGATATGATTGACAAATATTTGGATAGAGGGACGCTATTTGCGCTATATGACAGCGACTTAAAAAGCATTTGCGTTGTAACAGAAGAGGGGAATGGCGCTTTCGAGATACAGAGCTTGGCGACATACCCGCAGTTCCAAGGAAGAGGATACGGTAGACATCTAATCGGATATGTGTGTAACTATTATAAAGGCAAAGGCACGATTATGATTGTCGGAACAGGCGATAGTCCTACTATTATACTATTTTATGAGAATAGCGGCTTTGTGTTTTCTCACCGCATAGAAAACTACTTCCTTGAGCATTACAATAAGCCAATCTTTGAAGCAGGTGTGCAGTTGAAGGACAAAGTATATTTAAAGAGGACCTTGTGATTTAGCTCTAATCAAAATACCCCTTCGCTGCCAAAAGCTCCGCAGTCAGCACCGCGCCGCCCGCAGCACCGCGCAGCGTATTGTGCGAAAGGCAGACAAACTTCAGGTCATATACATGGTCGGGGCGCACTCGGCCGACGCTGATAGCCATTCCGTTCTCTAAGTTGCGGTCTAGGCCGGTTTGGGGACGGTTGTCTTCTTCAAACAGGTGTAGGAACTGCTTTGGCGCACTGGGCAGTGCGAGCCTTTGAGCCTCGCCGGCGAAGTCGCGCATCAATTTCTTGGCGGCCTCGATTTCGGGTGGCCGCTCGAACTTTACGAATACGGCAGCCATATGTCCATCGCTGACCGGAACACGCAGGCATTGCGTGGTTATTACCGGCTCAGTGGCATCTACAATTGCGCCACCCTGCACTTCGCCCCAGATTTTCAGCGGCTCTCGCTCGCTTTTTTCTTCCTCGCCGCCGATGTAGGGGATAACATTATCCACCATTTCCGGCCAGCTCTCGAAGGTTTTACCTGCCCCGGATATTGCCTGATACGTACAGGCGAGCACCTCTTTTATCCCAAATTCGCACAGAGGATGGAGTGCAGGCAGGTAGCTCTGCAGCGAGCAGTTAGACTTGACAGCGACAAATCCGCGCCTCACGCCCAGCCGTTTGCGCTGTGCCGCGATGACCTCCAAGTGTTCAGGGTTGATTTCGGGTATAACCATGGGCACGTCTGGGGTGCCACGGTGAGCCGAGTTGTTGGAGACTACCGGGCAATTGAGCAGGGCGTACTTGTCTTCCAGTGCTCGCACGGCCTCTTTGGGCATATCCACCGCGCAGAAGATAAAATCGACCATCCCTGCGATTTTTTCGGCATCCCCGTCGGCGTCCATGACGGTCATCTCGGCAATGGCGGGTGGCAGCGGTGTTTCCATTGCCCAGCGGCTTCGGGTAGCGTCGGCGTAGCTCTTGCCGGCGCTATTGGAGCTGGCAGCAAGCGCGGTGATCTTAAACCAAGGGTGGCCATTCAGAAGACTCACGAAGCGTTGGCCTACCATGCCGGTGGCACCCACTATGGCTGCTTTATACGTTTTCATGTCGATTTTGGCTCCTTTGCGCAAAATTCTTATGCGCATGTTTCTTGCGTTTCTTATGAAACGCAACCGAAACATATGCGCAATTATATTCTAAAGTTTACGAAGAATATAATAAGCGACCGGGTTGAAAACCGGTCGCGAATGCAATATAATAATAAGCGCTGTGCCGCGCAAAGACCATGCGGGCACGAAGTTCGGAAGCGCCTCATCATATTGCATGATGACAGTTGCATGCCTTGTCGGCAATGCACCCAGAAAACAGCGTGGCCTGGGTGCTGTCTTCTTCGGCGGCTGAGCCTTTCGGCGGGACATTAGCCTGGCCGGCCCGTTCCCGCGTACTTATCAAGAGCCGCGCCTCTATCCGGTTCTTCTTACCAGTGTACCACTTACAATTTGCCCTGTCAAGAGAAACGTCACAAAGAAGGAGAGTCTTAGATGACCTACAATAAAAGGTTTACATTAGCCACGATTTTTGTTGTAACGTTGCTGTTTGCAAGTTGTGCGGGACAACAAGAAAGCCCACCTGAGCAGCTGCCTGTCGAACAGGCAGTTTCGCCGGAACCTAATTCTTCAGAGCGAAACGAAATGGCCACACCGCCGCCTGAATACGAATATGAGGCGGTATGGGAGGAGCAAACTCCCGCAATTACAACAGAGGTTGCGCAAGCTTATTACGCCTTTTTTAGTAGCTTAGAAATTATTGAGTACGTAGGCATACATGGGCCTGGGCAAATGTGGGGGCATCGCGTTGGGGACGAAGTGCGCTTGACTAAGGTAGTAGTGCTTTCTCAAATAGAGGAGCTGGGCAACCCAATTCTTGTTCTTTATGAATTCGCACTTGAAAATGATGGCTTAACTGTAAATGAGTTTATGTTGGCAAGTGCTTATCTCGTCAGAGACGGGGAGTTGGACAGTGTTTTGAACGAAGAAGAGTTTGGGACTATTTTTAACGTAAACCCTATTATTGATGGATGGCCTACGCATGCCCGTGACCCTAATGGAGTTATACAAGAAGTTGAGATTAACGGGGAGAGAGTCTTCTCTATTGACCTTCTGTTAGGTTCACAAGCTGAAATGGACACTCTTCTTGGAATGCTTAGAGAACGCATGTAGCTACGACTCAAGGTCAAAAGGAGACAATAAAAATGAAACAAATGCAAACCTCAGATTTTGATTACCACCTGCCCGAAGAGCTAATCGCCCAGACCCCTTTGGAACAGCGAGACGGTTCTCGCTTGCTTGTCCTTGACCGCCAAAGCGGGGAGGTCGACCACAGGCAGTTCAGGCAACTGCCCGACATTCTGCGGTCGGGGGATTGCCTTATTCTCAATGACTCCCGGGTGTTGCCAGCTCGACTGCTGGGCGAGAAGGTACCCAGTGGCGGTGCGATAGAGTTTTTGCTCCTAGAGCGCCGGGAGGAGTACGTTTGGGAGATTCTCACCCGCCCGGGTCGCAAGGCGACCGTGGGGGCAAAGTTCTCCTTTGGCGGGGGGAAACTTTCCGGGGAAATAACCCAGGTGTTGCCCGACGGCAACCGGCTGGCGAAGTTTTCCTGCGAAGGTGACCTTATCGCGGTATTTGACGAGGTCGGCAAGATGCCGCTACCCCACTACATCACTGAGGAGCTGGAAGACAAAGAACGCTACCAGACCGTCTACGCCAAGGAGGCCGGTTCGGCGGCAGCGCCCACGGCCGGGCTTCACTTCACCCCTGAGCTGCTGGACAAGCTGCGGGAAAAAGGCGTTGGCATCGGCTTTGCCACCCTGCACGTGGGGCTAGGCACCTTCCGGCCTGTGAGTGACGAGAAAATTGAAAACCACCACATGCACACCGAGCGCTACACCCTGCCCGAAGAGACAGCAAAGCTCATCAACGATACAAAGCAGGCGGGTGGCCGGGTAATTGCGGTGGGGACGACTTCCTGCCGCACCATTGAGGCAATAGCCCAGGACAATGGGGGCAAGGTAGTGCCATGTTCCGGCGCGACTGAGCTGTTCTTGTACCCGGGTAGTGAGAGCAAATTCCAAGTGCTTGATGGACTGATCACCAACTTTCACCTGCCCAAGAGCACGCTTATAATGCTGGTGGCGGCTTTCGCTGGGTTCGAGAGCACCATGGAGGCGTATAGGCAGGCGGTAGAGGAGCGGTATAGGTTTTTCTCGTTTGGAGACAGTATGTTGATTCTCTAATCACCGCAGTATTTACAAAACAGTCAGCTTGGTGTATAATTGTATAGTAACGTCGCGCCTCGGTATGAGGGCGGGCTGGTCCTGTGCGGCGGGGAACCGTGAATCATGTCAGGCGGGGAACCGAGCAGCATTAAGCGGTAAACTCCGCGCGCCGCAGGTAACCTGTCCGCCCTCATGCCGAGGACCGGCACCAGTAAGATGGTTTTTTGGCTCGCGTCTACGGGGGCAAAAGGCGCCCCCTACGCGCTCCGCATCACAGAGATGTAGTTTTGTGGATGCGGGGTGTTTTTTTATCCGCACCCTTTTTTGTGGATGCGGGGTTTTCTCGCCCGTCTACCTGTCATCTACCAGCCACTCATACCCAGCAGAGGAGGGCTAACGATGAAGAAGATTATCGCTGCTGCACTGGCCCTTTGTGTGGGAGTTTCTTTTTTCGTGCTTGCTGTGCAAGGCGGTGTTCGCATACCTCCAAGACCGTGGGAAGTTGAATTTGAAGAGCACGATCGAATCTTTATCGTGACCCCAACTCCAGGGCAGCCATTTTTCGCTGACGAATACGCGGGGTGGAATAGCTGGGTTGAATCGCAGAGCGAGTGGCAAGAGCCGTCGCATGACAAAGAGCGTTGGAGGCTACGTTCGGGGCTCTACTATCACACCGACCCATTAACTAATATCTATTATGTCGATGAATACTTCTACGAGGGCAGCTTGTTTTTTTCGAGCGATGGCCGCTATTTTGCACAGGTGAATGGGATGATTACCACCGGAACTTATGGGAAGTTGGACGGTGAAGCGATTCGCTTTTTTGCTGACGGTGAATTTGCGACAAGTTATCAAGTCGGAGATTTAGTGCGCAGAAGAGACCAACATAGCGGGATTGCGGTTACTTCGGCAGGCCTGCTCTGGATGGAGTGGGATACGATTGAGCACAACCAGCAAGCAGCCACCCTGTCTCTTGTAACCAGGGATGGTCGCGCCTACACATTTGACATAACCACTGGGGAGATAATCAGCCAAGTCAATAGGTGTTTGACTGTGATTGTATTTGTCGCCGCTGCAATTGCGCTGATAACCGCAATTATCTTCTTTGTGCGCTATAAGCGCAGAATCTTTAGGGACAGGAAGCAACCACCATGCCACTAGTGAGGGTTTAGCGATGAAGAAAGTTATTGCCGTGCTGCTATCTTTTTGTTTTGGTGTGTTTGTTCTCGCGAACGGTGCGCGGGGAGACAGCATTATTGTCTTTCCTGGTGTACCGTGGGAAGTTGAGTTCAAGGAGTATGGCCGAGTATTTATTATGGCTGTCGATATTGACGGGTGGTGGTGGAATAACCATAGTGCATCACTGGAGCCGCAGCAAAAAGAACGTTTGCAGATGCCCTCGGGCTTGTATTACAATACCAAACCATTGATGAACATTTACCATGTCGATGAAGAGTTTGAGTGGGGCACGGTTTTCTTTTCAAATGATGGCCACTACTTTGTACAGATGGTGCGGGTTCATCCCTCTGAACCTAATTTTTTGAATCATGAAGTGCTTAGGTTCTTTGCAGGGGGACAGCTTGTAGCAAGCTACCAGATAAGCGACTTGGTTAGAAGCTCGCACGCGGTTAGGGCTTCTACGAGTATCGTACATTGGCGGGGAGCAGGCCAAATCGAACACGATCAGCAGTTGGGACTTCTTTCACTGGAGACCATTGAGGGACGCGCCCTCACTTTCGACATCACTACCGGCGAGAAAATCAACCCGGACTCAATACGTTACCGCCTACTGGGAATTATGCCTGAGTTAGAGGCCTTGTTCCGGCGAGTATTATCCGACCGAGATGTCCAATAAATTTCATGCGACAGGAAGTAACCACTATGCCACTAGCACTCTACCGCAAATACCGCCCGCGCACTTTCGACGACCTGGTTGGTCAGGCAGCGGTCTCAACCACGCTCAAGCGGCAGGCCGCGCTGGGGCGGCTTTCGCACGCATACCTGTTCACAGGCAGCCGGGGGACGGGCAAAACTTCTGCGGCGAAAATCCTTGCGAAGGCAGCCAACTGCCTGGACAGCCGCGAGGGCGACCCCTGCTGCGAGTGCGAAATTTGCATTGGCATTGAGGCTGAAAGCCTGCTGGACGTCACCGAAATCGACGCCGCCTCCAACTCGGGGGTGGACAACATACGCGAGTTGCGCGAGCAGTCGTTTTTTACCCCGGCAGTGGCGAAGTACCGGGTGTACATTGTGGACGAGTGCCACATGCTCAGCCAGGGCGCATTCAACGCACTGCTTAAAATTATGGAGGAACCGCCGCCGCATGTGCTATTTATCCTGGCCACCACCGAGCTGCACAAGGTGCCGGCCACCATACTTTCCCGTTGCCAGCGCTTTGATTTTCAGCGGCTAAGCAGCACGGTTATCGCTGGTCGGTTGATCTATGTGGCAGGGCATGAGGGGATCGCCCTCGAGGATGACGCCGCTCTGTTAATCGCCAAGCTGGCCGACGGCGGGATGCGCGACGCCCTCTCACTGCTGGATTTAGTGGCTACGTCGGGCGAAAAAGTAACTTCAGCCCTTGTCCGTGAGCGGGTGGGCCTTGCTTCCAGAGAGCATTTGTTCCTGTTGGGCAGGGCAGTCGCCGGCGGGGACTTTGGCGAAGTGCTCGAGGTTTTGGCCGCCCTCTGCGAAAAGGCTTTCGATTACCAACGGATAAGCGAGCAACTGGTCGTATTCTATCGGGACTTGATGGTCGCAAAGGCGATAAAGGATCCGGGTGAGCTTATCGCCTGTTTGCCCGAGGAGCTTGAGCAGTATAAAGAGCTGGCTGGGAAGCAGAGCATGGCCCGGATAATGGGCTGGCTGGGCACTACCCAGGAGATTCTGATAAAGATGAGCCGGGGATTTTCCCGTCGTGCCGAATTGGAGGCCGGGCTGTTGCGGATGACCTCGCCGGATTTCGCGGTCGAAAATACCGAGCTGCCCAAACGAGCGCCTGCTGCCTCAAAACGGGCGGAGCCAGTTGCCCAACACGTGCCGGCACCGAGCACCATAGAGCCACCTACGCCGCCTATCGAAAAGATACCCATGGAGCCCTTTGAACGGTGGGCCGAGGTGCTAGATGAGCTTGGGCGCAAGAACAAGGCACTCTACGGCACTCTGGTGGATTCCAGCGCTTATGTCAGCGGTGAATTGCTGCTGGTGGACGCGGGCGAGGACAGCATGTTTGCGGGGATGGTGCGCACGGACAGTTACGCCAAAGAGAGCCTGCGCGCCGCCGCCGAGGCCGTGACCGGTAACCGCTACAAACTGGGTCCTTATAACCCCGAGCGTTATGAGGCAAAACCAGCAGCGCAGAGTAAGCTGGACGACATCCTCAAACAGGCGGGGGAGATGGGCGTAGATGTGAAAGTTGAGGGCTGAGGGTAATGGCGGCCGGGCATGGACAATCTGCCCAATTCGTGGTAATATGTAATCGCAATTTTAAGGAGTGATCACCCGGCTGGTTGAATCCTAACAATAGTATGGTTGATTACACAGGAGGTAAATAGCGTGAAATCAAGATTACCAAAAGGATATGGGGGCGGGCCCTCCGACATGCAAGGCATGATAAAACAGGCCCAAAAAATGCAAGAACTCATGGCTGCAAAGCAAGAAGAAATTGCTCTGCGTACTTTTGAGGCCAGCGTGGGCGGAGGGGCGGTAAGCGTGACCGTCACCGGCGCGAAAGAAGTCACCGGCATTACACTAAAGCCGGAAGTAGTTGATCCGGATGATTTAGAGATGCTGCAAGACCTTATTATAGCGGCGGTGAACGAAGCGCTGCGCACTGCTGACGAAGTTTCCGCCAAGGAAATGGAGGATATTACCGGCGGTGTGAAGTTGCCTGGGATGTGATTGAGTGAGAGTTCTTAGATTTTTGCCAGAAGTAATATCTAACTTAGTGGGTGCGCTGGCCTGGTGGCGTATCATTCATTCTGTGTTGCCACTGGGCTTTGGCCTTGATTTGTGGTATTGGACAGTGCTGCTCTCTATGGGGGCGGTGCTGGTTGCTGCACCATTTTACCGTATTATGAAAAAACCGTATATGCGTAGGCATTTCGCGCTTTACTTGCTGCCGTTGCTGATACTTGCCCCGGGTACTTTGTTCAGCATGTTGATGTACAATTTCACGAATCTGTTGTTAATAGTGTTTTTTGCAGCGTTGCCGGTTTTTCCGATAGTGGTTGTATACGAAAGGCTATTTTCCTACCGCTTTGCCAAGGAGGCAGAGCAGGGGAGCAAGGATGACTAATAGAGCTAAGCATTTGGAGTATTGGCCGGAGGTGGTCTCTTTTTTGACCGGAATTGCCGGGTCGTTCTCTGGTGTTTTTCCGATACTTTTAGGGATTCCTTTTCAGATAGGGGCGATGATTCTTAGCTTTTTAGCCGCGCTAGTTAGCGTTTATTTCTATCGACTGCACAGAAGACCCCGGATGTGGAAACATCTGCCAATCTACATTTTTCCGTATTTGGTATCTGTGATTTATGTCACTTTCCTCTACACGAATAATCCAACAATGTTCATAGCGGTATTTTTCTTAACCATGCTCCTCGCGGCGGTGCACGCGCTGCCGGGTGTGCTTGTCTGCTATATCTATTCAAAGCGATACTCAGTCCGCTTTACTGAAAACTTGGCCCAAGGGAGCGAAAACTTATGAGCAGCAAAGGTGCGCTGCCAATTGTAAAATTAATCGAGCAGTTTGAGCGGCTGCCGGGTATTGGCCGCAAGTCTGCTCAGCGGCTGGCCTTTCATGTGCTCGAGCTGAGCTACGAGCGAGCCCAAGACTTTGCCCAGGCCATTCTGGACGCCCACCGGAAGATTAAAAAGTGTGTGGCCTGCCAAAACTTAACCGAGCACGAGCTCTGCCCAATTTGCGACCGGTCGGACCGGGACGGCTCCATCATCTGCGTGGTGGAGGACCCGCGAGACATCCTGGCGTTCGAGCGCACTCGGGAGTACAAGGGACTTTACCACGTGCTCCACGGGCTCATCTCTCCTATGGATGGGATTGGGCCCGAGCAGTTGACCATCAAAGAGCTGATGGCACGGCTAGGGAGTGCGCAAGTTGAAGAGGTCATCATGGCTACCAACCCAACTGTAGAGGGCGAGGCTACTGCGGCATATATTGCCCGCCTGCTCAGCCCGATGGAGATCAAGGTGACGCGGTTGGCATACGGCATCCCAGTGGGGGCAGCGCTGGAGTATGCCGATGAGGTGACCCTTTACAGGGCGCTTGAGGGGCGTCGGGAGATGTAAAGCGAAGATTGATTTTCCTGGAAATGTAGGCAGACATAAAATTCGGCAAGAGGTGTCACAGTTTTGCAATAAATCCATGGTAGACTGGTGTTGTAATAATGCAGGTTAAAATGATTGACATTCCTGGCGGCGCGATTGCTGTTGTCCATAGTAATAAGCCGCTGATAACAGACGGGTACTCGGCTCTTGAGTGTTGCCGCAAACGCTGGCGCGGAAATGATAGTCGTAAACAAAGCTGCTATCGCTGAAGACTTCTTTAAGCTATCTACAGGTATCGCTGGCGAGGTTATGCAGAAGCTTGTGAATTACGGATACCGGCTGGCTATTGTTGGAGACTTTTCCCATTACGAAAGCAAGGCGTTGCAGGCTTACATCTACGAGAACAACCGGGGTGTCCACTTATACTTTGTGGCAAACGAAAAAGAGGCGCTCAACAAACTGGGAGACGGAAAATGGACGCAAAACAACTAAAGACAATCGCCAGGAACAAGAAGGCCTACCACGACTACTTTGTGGACGCTTACCTGGAAGCAGGCATAGAACTCGCGGGTACCGAGGTAAAGAGCCTGCGTGCGGGTGGGGTCAACCTCAAGGACAGCTGGTGCGATATCAAGGATGGCGAGATATTTATAAAGTCGATGCATATCAGCCCTTACGAGAAGGGCAACATCTTCAACAAAGACCCGTTGCGGCCGCGCAAGCTGCTGCTTCACCGTAGGGAGATAACAAAGCTGGCGGCCCTTGTTGCCACTAAGGGCATCACGATAATCCCGCTCTCGCTCTACTTTAAGGGGTCGCGGGTTAAGGCGCAGGTGGGGATTTGCCGAGGGAAGAAGCTGTATGATAAGCGGGATGATTTGGCGAAGAAGGCGGCGGCTAGGGATATTGAGAGGGGGATGAAGGAGAGGGGGAGAGAGTAAAAGACATGACAAGAAAGGAAAGGTGACGCAAGTGGCGCTGGAGTCAATGGTATCGGCAATTGGCGGATTAAAGCACGTACTAGAGATTGCTAAGACGGTAGAACACGCCGAGGTTAGGATTGCGTTGCAAGGCGCTATACTTGATGCGCAGCAGAAGGCAATGGAAGTGCAAGAAGAGAACACCAGATTGAAGGAGCAGGTAAAGGAACTTGAAGACGCTGAGTATCACCACAGTGCGCCGATTGTATACTTCAAGAACCATCCCAATATTCCATTTTGTAGCACCTGTTGGGGTACTAGCAAAAGTCGAGTCAAAATTTTTGTTGGGGCGTCATTCAAATGCCCTGCTTGCAAGTTCGAGTTTATTCCCATGGCTTTAGCTGCGAAGATATAAAAGCTTTATTTGCTGCTGCTCATTAATTTTTGAGATTTTAAATATGGGGGCGTAAAGGTTTCGACGGGGACCATGAAGTGTGGTAAGCGAGTAGAGACGCACGATCTCTTTAAAATGTGCACCTTAAAATTAAAAGCAGAAGATAATAATAGCAATCTTGCTTTTGCTGCTTAATTAAGCAGCCGTCCGAACCGGGAGGACCGCGAACCGGCTAGGGCGTCATTTTAGCGGTGAACGTCTCGTGCGGAGTTCCACGGCCCGCGAGATGAACTAGGGATACCGAGCCGGTTTGCCTGCCTATAGGCCGCCGGTAAGGGAATTTAGTATGTAGGCTGCACTCGGAGAAAGCCACATGAATTGATTTTCGGACAGGGGTTCAATTCCCCTCGCCTCCACCACAATTTCCCCTGTCCTGCCTCGATAAAGGCGGGACAGGGGCTTTATTTTAGCCGTTTTCAGGAATATATGTAAGTCTGCCTCGCTGTCATTGACAGCAGGCAGATCGTCCTTACCGTGTGAAGGACGGATAATATTGACCGGCACTTTGTGAATGTGGATTTGCACATAGTCCGGATAAACGTTGACGCGGTTTAGATAGAGGTTGAGCAGTTGCTTGCGCTGAGGCAGGCTACCGCTTTCAAACAACTCCTGCGCACGGCGGTAGGCGGATATAATCTCCTGCTCGTCCAGCCGATTGAGAACGAGACTCGTCTCCTCGTTCTCAATGCGCACACTTAGCGCCTGTTTGTCGGCTTCCAGTGTATCGAGATTTTTTAGTAGTGTTGGACTTCCGGTCTGCGTGATAACTGAAACAATGTTGTCGATTTTACGCTGGATATCATTGCGGCTGTCATATAGACGGCCAAGTGCCTTGACGCCATCACCGGCAAGCTCCTTATGGGATTCATAGTAGGCGTTAATCAATTGCGGAACACGCTCTTCGTCAAAGATGATTTCGCCGATGCGTTTAAGAATAAAGCCCTCCAAATAATTGCGGTTTATGTCCTTATTTTCGCAGCGCTGATCACCGTGATTGTTGTGTTTTGCGCAGCGGTATGTGACCAGCAGATTTTTGTTGCGGCCTGAAAACTGACGGTTGCCATTGTAGGCTGCGCCGCATAGTCCGCAGAAAATCTTGCCCACCAGCAAATAGTTTTCCTTTGCTCGCTGATGGGGTGCAGAATGCGATCGGCTTTTTATAATCGACGCGACACGTTCAAAGGTGACTTCATCCACCAGTGCAGGCATCCCGCCGGGAATACGGATGACTTCATCGTCGGGTTTGCTTCTGTGGTTGTTGCGCTTACCTGCGTGATTGCTCGAAACTGCGCGGTTGAAGATGTAAATACCCTTGTATCGTTCGTTTCGCAGAATCTCGGTGATACTGTTCTTGCCGAACGGGTTGCCGTTGCGGGTCTGGTAGCCAAGCCGATTCAACTCAGTGATAATTTCGTGGTATCCCATTCCCTCGCACACACGCTGATAAATTATCCGTACCGCGTCCGCCTCATTTTCGTTTATTTCATAGCGGCGGGTGATCGGATCGACTTGATAGCCATACGGTGGACGGCCACCCAACGCTTTGCATTTCATGGCAGATTCGCGCATCCCTTTCATCACCTCGCGGGAAAGGTTTTTTGAATAATACTCACTCATGCCCTCCAGTACCGATTCGAGGATGATGCTCTCGGGACTGTCATCCATTTGCTCCAGCACCGACAACAGCGAAACGCCATTTTTCTTCAGCTCACGCTTGTAAAAGGCTGAGTCGTAGCGGTTACGGCTGAAGCGATCGAGCTTGTGGACGATCACGAAATCAAAACCGTGGGTTTTCGCATCGGAAATCATGCTGAGAAACTCCGGGCGGTCGTCGGTTGTTGCACTGCGGGCACGGTCGCAGTATTCATGCATCACCACCGCTCCGGCGCGTTGGCAATATTCATGCATGGCGCGAAGCTGCGCATCGATGGATTCCTCACGCTGATTATCCGAAGAAAACCGCGCATACAGCACAACCTTGGGAATAATTCCTCGGGACTTCATTTTTTCGATCGCGGTCATGTCAGGCTACCTCCTTGGGCTTATAGTTTTCGAGCATGATTTTCAGCAGCACGATGTCGAGACTTTCGGTGGGTTCACTGCTTGCAGTATGCTCCTTCGAAAAATCTACTGTCTTGCCAAAAAATGCTTTTTTCATCTCGGACTTTGTTATATAAATGGTGAGCATAGCCGCTCCTCCTATTAATTGTAATGGGCCCGCCCCGGAATGCAAACTTGCAAACCGGGGCGGATTGTGAAATTGACATAGACAAACCCGCTGACTACTTTTTTAGCGTGTCATCGGGCTTCGCGATTTTGCTGCCGTATGAGCTTTCTCTGATAATCCGCGACAGCCTTGAAGATGAAATCTTCCAACTCCTTGGGGCTCAAATCCCTGCCCACGATAGCCTTGACCTTATCGTATGGGATGCGCACTTGTTCCTTTTGGTTGGCTTTCTGTTCCTGCATGACCTGTAGCATGGTGGATTCATCCAGCATTTTCTCTGCGCTGAGCGCCTTCAGTTTCTGTGCCTGTGAAAGCGACGGGGTTGCTTGCTCGGCTTCTATCGTGGAATATAAAAGCTCCTGCTGCTCATGCGACAGATATGACAGCTCAACAGCAGGATTGAAGGCGATTCGCTTGTCATCTACCATTTGGAGTAACTGCGGAATCAATTCGGTCAATCTGATAAATCGTTGAATTTGCACAGAGCTATCGGGTGAATTTTGCGCCAATAGGTTGCGCGAATTGTGTCCTTGATAATTTTGTCCAACTTGGACTAAACTTTCTTTTGGCCGTCCTGCCTGTCTCTTTATCGCCTCCAACTTCATTTTGTAGGCAAACGCTTTTTCACTCGGCAGGATGTTTTCCCGCTGAACATTAGAATCGACCATCGCAATTATCGCCTGCTCATCGGTTAACTCCCGCACCAAAACGGGGATGGTGTCCAGCCCTGCAATAGCCGCCGCCAATTTGCGCCGGTGCCCAGCGATCAGTTCATAACCATCGCCTTTTTGCCGGGCAATGGCCGGAATCAAAACGCCATTTTCCTTGATACTCTCGACCAGATTTTGAAACGCCTCATCCTGTGCAACCTTGAATGGGTGATTTTCAAATGCACTCAGCACATCAAGGTGCAGCATCTCAACCTTTTCTTTTTTCATATCGTCGCGCTCCGCCTGCGTAGAAAACAAACTATCTGCCGACGGCAGGTCTAGCTTTAAGCCTTTTTTCATCGCGGTATATCCCTCTCTCTATTCTTTTGATGGGGCTGCTTGAATCGTTTAGCCCGCAACTCACGCTCAACGCGAATTTGCCGCTCAATGTCACCATGCCGGGATAAGACATCATGGGCATAGTATAATTTCTTGCGAATGACTTTGATTTTTCCGGACAACTCATCTCGCTCGGCTTTGAACATATCCATGGCCTCCGGTGTTTTTGCAGACTTCATGCGATTGTAGATTCTGACGCGCTGGCGTTCAAAGTCGCTCAAGTTCTGTTTGTGGGTATCTATAAACGCGGTGAGTTGCTCCACAGTTTCAATCCGTTCACGATAGAGCAAGCGGGTTTGCTCGGAGTATTTGCGGATCAGCCGAACGGCGGCGCGTATCTCCGGGGATAGGGGCTTTGGTCGGGATTCATGCTTCCTTGAAAAAACACCGAGGAGATAACAGTAATACAGATACCGGGCGTAAAGGCCTTTATACTTACGCGATGTTTTAAGGTTGCCGCGCAGGTGATAATGTTTTGTTTGCATGTGAATAGGCGGCGAAAATTCCGGGCGTTGGTTTTCAAGTATGCGCCCTGCAATGGCTTGCGGCGTGTAGTCCTCACCCAAGGTTTTGAAGCGGATATTATGCTTCATGCCCGCTGGGCGGATGGTTGCATATTTTCGCTTCGGATCATCATTCACGATATAGCCCCATTGCCGCAATAGTCGATAAAATTGCGTATCGGTCATGCTTTGCCGAACGGCGTTGTCGATGTCAGACCGGACGACACTATATAGCGTTGGCTCACCGCGGCGCTCTGCTTGTCGCATCCATCGGCTCCCGGAGGATTTCGCCGGGTTCTCTATGACCGACAACCCGCGCTCGACGCACAGTTTGTCCGACTGCGCCCGCAGATTCTTAAAATACATTGCGTAATTGTTATCCAGTTTTTTGCCATCTACGAAGGATACCGAGTTAACCACCATATGGTTGTGCAGGCAACGGGTATTCAAGTGTGTGGTGACAACCACCTCGTAGCGATCACCCCAAATGTTTTTTGCCAGCGCAACACCGATTGCGTGAGCCTGCTCCGGCGTAACCTCATTCGGGGCAAAGCTCTGATATGCGTGATAGGCAAGATTGCCGCCTGTCTTGCCGAATCGTTGTTTTGTGGCGCTCATCTGCTTGTAAGCGTATTCTCCGACACAGTTTACACCGGTGACATAGAATTGTCGGGCAGTTTTGTCGGTCTGCTCCGCATAACTCAAAACCTGTTGTAAATCCGCAAGCTCCCGTGCGGTATAGGCATCCGGGTTTGCGGTCTTGAGATGGTTTTCCGTATACTCGACCACCCGCGCCAAATTATCGCGAACCGGCCAGATTTTAGTTGTTGCCATCGCGCTTTACCGGACTAATTGCTACTTGCATCTCTAACAGAACCTCAGCAAGCAAGGTCGTGTACATTGTGTCGCCCGACTCGCGGAAATCGTTGTATATCTCCGTAAGCAACCGGATAAGTTCTGCATATTCCAGCGGCGGGGCGGTTTGCGGTTCGTAGCCGTTTGCCAACTTGCGCAGGTACTCCGATAGCGATAACCCACACTTGCGGGCGTTCCGCTCGAAGCACGATTTCTCCTGCGGGGTGGTTCGTACATTGATATGTGTTTCTCGCTTTCTCATAAAATCGATCCTTTCATTGAGGGGGTTACAGGGGGAGCGAAGCGCCCCCTGACAGGCGCAAAGCGCCGGTTGGAGGGATTGGGGCAACACAATCCCTTTGCTTGTTACATAACAGTAGCGGTCAAAAAGTCACTCCTTACCATGGATAATTCGCACAGAAAAAGGCCGCTTCCTTTCAAAAGCGACCTGCGTATTTCTTCCGTGTTATGTAATTTTCATTTTTCTCTGCATAGCTTGAGGATGACCTCATTCAGAAATTCGACGGATTGATTTTCTGAGATATACTTATTTCGGAGTTCGACCAGTGCCCTCAAAATTGCGCCGTGCTCATATTCATCCAACTTGAGGGTATAACGCTTTAGTTTCATGCGTAGATCAACTCCTCCCGAATGATCTCATCAACCCGATTGTGGATATTATTCATTCGCTGAACCCACAGCAATTGATTTTCAGCCTTGAGTTGCTCAGTCACACCCTCGCGTTCTGCCATCTGTTTGCTCAAAAGCTCCATGCGGTCGTTGGCCGCCTGCTCTATTTCCATCAGGTGCGCATTGAGCGGCCCCGTTGTCACGAAGTTCAGATACAAGACGCGCCGGTGTTGTTTGAGATATCTCTTTCGGAGTAATGCGTATTTGCCGAGAACCCCCGGCCCTTCCTCCGGCGCGGTCAGGTTCGGGATTTGATAATCGCCGACCTGCCGATATGTTCCGCCCAATTGCTCAAATAGTGTCATGGTTAGCCCCCCTTCTGTTTGTTGATTTAATTTTATAGGGAAACAAAACGCGCTGCAAATGTGTGGATTTTCAAAGTCAGCCGATTCGGAATAATGCTAGTTGACATCATTCCGAATGCGTGATATACTGCTTGCGTGAGGTGAGCAGCATGAAAAACGATTATATAACCGCACAGCAGGCGGCAGAGAAATGGAATATATCCGATCGGAGGGTTCGCGTTCTTTGCCGGGACGGGAAAATTCCCGGTGCGGTCAAGGACGGAAAGTCATATAAAATTCCGGCTGATGCGGAGAAACCCGCCGACGGGCGGGAGAAGAAAACAGCGGCTCCCGCTGTGCGTTTTCTCAAATGGGAGAACAATATTATCGGCACAATTGATAAGGTGAACGCCGTGACCTTTACAAAACCGGAGTATAACGAGGTTGTTTCGCTTTATACCAGAGGGGCAAATAAGTGGTCGCCGGAGCAGTTTTCGGAGTTTTTATCCGAACGTGTTGTAAGCCGCGACCGCAGGGATATTGAGAAGCTGCTGTTTCGCTGTAGACTTTCTTTTTACGATGTTCTGCGCATTGCCGAGATTACGAGAGGCATTCATCCCAAGGATTTGCTGTGGATTGCAAGCTCCGAAGATGGGCAGTTTGACTCGGTAATCACGGATGTTTTTGACTCGGTGTTTCATCAAAAAATTGACCTGGTCGGCGACAGCATAGACACGCCGGAGGGATATAACATTAAACGTTACGGTGTTTATGAAGGGTGCTACGGTATCTTCAAGCAGCGGATTAGCCCCCTGACCACCGACGTAGAATCAGAGGTCGCCGTTTATTTGCTCGCGCAAAAGTTGGGCGTGCCTTGCTGCCCTGCTTATCGAATTGACAAAGACACCGTGTTTTCAGCCTTTTTATACGATTTTTCGAAAGAATATATCGTGCATTTTCGCCGTTTGTTTGACGGAAAGCGCTCTGATAATGAATATCAAAATCTGATTTCCGTTCGTCTACAGTACAAAAATGATATCGCCCGGATGATTTTACTCGACTTTATCACCCGGCAGGACGACAGGCATCTTTCAAATATTGCCATTAAAATGAGCAATGCGAGCGAATCCTTTTACCCGCTTTATGATAACGGACGCAGCCTGTTTTACGAAGACACGGAAGAAATGGTGTTGCAGGCGGTTTCCGATCCGGCCAGTTATGCAACCAGCTTTGGTTACCCAGGGACATATTACGATTATGTGCGCGAGATTGCTAATGAGCGCGGCGGGTTAAATGGGCTTATGAATTTGGATATAACAGAAAATGAAATCAAGGAAATTTTAACACAGGCTGGATTTGATGGATATAGGCTCAGCGGGGCAACGCATTGGATTGTGAGAACGATTCAAATAATAAGAGAGTTTGAGTAATGTGATGCGGTATCAATTCATTCATGTGCGCTCATACCTCTCTAATTTCCATTGTATTTGAGGGCGAGTTAATCCACAGCATAGACCACAGGCTTCTCTATTTGTGGATTTATTGCCAAGGGCAGAGTTCTGCTTCCTGGCTCCTTCTACTTATATAATGGTCGAAAATTCGATTTTTACGAAAACTGGAAGACAGTTACACATAAATAAACAAGACAGCGTATAACCCTCAATATATTGCATGTATTTCCTAGTTGTGTTATGATAGTATAAAACACAGGACAATCTGGAGAGTGATATAATGCCATCGGAAATACAAAATGAACTTGGCTGCTTCACGGCGGACTTTCGTGATGGCTATATCACCGTCGGCGGAGAAACGTTCCCGTCCGGCTTTTTTTTCGTCAACGCCATGAACGAATACCACAAACCATATAATGGCGATGACAGCGAAGATTTTGAGATTGCGCAAAAGCTGCTTATAATGCAGACCTCTGGCAGAGCTATGCGGGACGAGCTGGCGCTTGGTTTGTTCAACCCCCGCCACGCAGAAAAGCTATATGATGAAATTCTTTATAAAATCAACGCCATTTCGCGGGCGAAACCGTTTTGTTATCTGGACTTAGATGGTGAGAGTGAGCGTTGCAAGCAGCTTTTTAGCGATGAAACAGCGAACAAAATCAGCGAGTATTTGCGCAAACGAGCGCTTTTTTATAACGAAGACCAAACCGGATGGGCGAACCATCCGCTGCCACGACAAAGTGATATTAGCGAGTTTCGCGAAGGCGAAGCCTTGCTTCAAGACTACATAAAGATGATAGCTTTCTATGAAGAACTCGGCTGCGGCATAGACAGCGCCCACCAGATCGGCAAGGCTTTTGTCGCCGCGCTGGAAGCGCCGGTAAAGCGCAGCGAAGGCAACCTCATGGCGATGGCGCTGCAATGTATTGCGGAGTATCGTCCACACGGTTTCACGGTTTTTGACCGGGATATGCGAGTGAACATGGAATATGTGTCCGTGCAGAAAAACAAAAGCGCCAGCGTAATCAGCCGCCGCATGACCTTCGAGCGCTTCGGCGACTTTTTGCTGGCGGACTTTTTTGAGGGGTTGCATGTCGGACACTATCCCCTCTTGTGTGGCGTCTGCAAACGGTATTTTCTGCAAATGACCGCCCGTCACCGTAAATACTGTGACGGTTATGCACCGGACGACACCAAAGGTCGTTCATGTGTGGCGTTCGCCGCCCGGAGCAAACGCTTGTTGGCAAAAGAATTGTCTGCCGATCGCCCGCTCAATGAGATTTACAATACACGGCGCGGGACGATAGACAAGCATGTGCAGCGAGGCAAAATCACGCTGGAACAGGCAGCGGCTGCCAAACGATATATTGAAAAGTTACACGACAAAGCCGAATTTGACAACGATTACTTTAACAACGAATACAAGGAAGATATGGAACAGGAAGCAGTTTATGCGGCAGTTGGGATAAAGTTATAATGTGACTTTTGTGGTGACGGGGAGGTGGCGAAGATGGGCAAGCAATACGATGCAGTATTTATGTATCGGCTATCTGAAAAACCGCCAAAAATGCCACTGAATGATTATATTATGGGGCTTGACTAGCACAGCGAAGCAATGTAAGCTGTGAAAGGGTGTCAAGCCAATGAAAAACAAGTACGTACACCGCTCAAGAATTTCGGAGGCAAAATTCAGGCAGTTAATAAAGCATTTT
>Ga0123352_10000702_pt1 | contig 41379 bp, 60 predicted proteins | sample TergutLab28metaG_FD_89700 | JGI IMG/M metagenome (GOLD analysis project Ga0123352, IMG submission 89700) | Labiotermes labralis P1 segment gut microbial communities from Petit-Saut dam, French Guiana - Lab288 P1 | ecosystem: Host-associated > Arthropoda: Insects > Digestive system > Gut ... | reverse complement strand
GCTCTACTTGTAGGTAGCATAGTAGGTTTAATACTTGCCTACATAGCTAACCGATATGGTGCGCTCTTAAACCAAGGCCACAGACCCTTGGGAGACCGCGCCAATCTTGCGTTTGATAATTTATCCAAAAACCTAATAACAAAGCTCAATTATACCTTCACTTGCCAAGGAAATGCCTTGGCATTAACTATAGGCAATTTTAGTCGAGGCATGAACGTGCGCGAGTGGAGACATTTTGCAATGTAAGCAAATTAGGCAAGTGCTCAAGTGTTGAGCAGAAAGGAGAAAGTTATGAAAAGGAACTATTGTAGAAGGAGGAAAAAAGATGAGTTCGAGTATTAATAAAAGCAAGCGCATATTTGCACTAGCTTTAATGCTTATGTTTACCGTAAGCATTTTTGTCACCGCGAATGCAAATGTAGCGCTTGCCGCGCCCGCATCACTAGACATTACTATGTCTTCAGGTCCACGCTTTCATAGCACTGCGTATGGTGGAGGGCAGAGATGGGTGGCTAATACGGGCAATGTAGTCTATTGTATGCAAAATGGCTGGAGGTTTTCAAATGCCAGCAGAACGCATACGAGAAGTGCAAACCCAATAGCTAATGATCAGGTCAGAGGGATTATGACCTTTGGCTTCCCAAATAGAAGTGCTGCAGCTCTTGGCGCTTCTGCGGGAGTTACCCTAAATAATACTGAGGCACAAAATGCAACACAGCTTGCACTTTGGAACCTTGGTTTAGACGGTGCAACCACAGTCTCACTGGCCCCTGGCAATGCTCAGGGAGCAGCAGGAGCTAGGGTACTTACAGCTGCACGCTGGCTAGTTGCTAATGCAAATACTGCAAACCCTGCAACATTTGCAGATTTTTACGTCTATTCAAACGGTCGAGCTGGTTTCCAGACTATGATTTATGCTGTAGGGGATCAACCTGATCCAGAAGTTAGACTTCTAAAGACTCTTACAGCAGCACGCGGAGGTCTTATTGAAGACCCCACTCGTGGTGTAGTGGACCCAGTGGACGGATATGTCTACTACGGACCACTAACAGATTCAAGGTTTGTACTGCATAGAGGCACAAGTGACGCAAACGCACGAGCTAATGCTGTTGCAAATGATATTTCAACTCGTATTGGGACATATCATCTAGTACGCGGAACATTAGCGCAAGCAGTGGATCGCTGTCCGCTTACCATACAAGATCTTGAAGATCTTTTTACCGCATCTCAGCTTGATCATCTAGCTAATGCAGGTATCACTAGCTGGAACGATATGGTGGCATTTCTAGCTCTTGATAATGATACTCAAGGTAGAGACATCACTCCAGGATGGCATGCTTTTGCAGAAACTGGAGTACCGGCTGGTTATCATAGTCGTGGTGACACTACTAGAGTCATGAACCTAACAGCAGGAAATATGGAGATTGCGACATTTAACAATGTGCCAGTCTTTGGCCACATCCATGTTCAAAAGCAGTCAAGTAATCCTGATGTAACTTCATCTAATTCACTGTACTCACTTGCAGGGGCTCGTTTTGAGATTCGTGACATGTGGGGAGCATATGTAGGAACTATCATTACTGATGCTCAAGGCAGAGCTAATACTTATAACCTTAATACTTCAAGGTGGGCACTACCTGGTGGGGAAGCACCTGCAGGTATACCACTAGGTCGCTATACAGTAACTGAAGTATATGCACCTCCAGGTTTTGCACTTAACCCTACTCCGCAGGAAGTAAGACTTAGTGCAGCGAACATGTCAACAACTTCGCTTCAGCCAGGAGCAGATAACCCTCAGTATTTCCACTATGCAACAGGAAGTCTGACCTTTACAAATGATCCACGCATGGACCCAACGATGCTTATGCTTGAAAAGGTAGATGCAGACACAGGTGAAGGACATGCGCAAGGCGGGGCTACATTAGCTGGTGCTCAGTACACTTTCCGCTTCTTTGATCGTACTTTCCCTGAAGGTACAAGTGATCAGGCAATTCAGGCTGCACTTGCAGGTCAAGCACCTATGCGCACTTGGGTCTTTGAAACTCAGGTAGAAGACTGGGGGGATGGTGTTCGTAGAGCACAGATTAGATTTGATGCTTCTTTCTTGGCTCCCAATCAGCCACCACTATTTACGGATCTAACAGGAATCCCACAATTGCCTTTGGGCACATTGCTTATTCATGAAACACAAGCACCTGAAGGGTATTTTGTAGATCCGAATGTGTATGTAAGTGTGATTCGTGATGGAGCCGGTACCTCAACAAGTACTATCCCGTCAACAATTCACCGCATGCCAACATCTCCAGACCTTGTGTTTTATGGTGATGTGTCAGTAGTTAAGTTCAGTGAGCCTACTACAGCAGGGGCCGGTCTTCAAAATCCGCTCCCTGGAGTAGAGTTTAAGATCAAGGACAATAACCCAACTAATGATGGGGTAGCAAACCCACTCTACGGTGAGATTGTTGCACGCCTTGTAACTGACGCTGACGGCTTTGCAACTACAAGAGATCTAGATCCAGACTTGTACCGTGACGGGCTACTTCCACGGGACAGAGACGGACACCTACCTTTCGGTAGTTATCTCTTAGTTGAGAATCCTGATACTGTACCACCAGGCTTTGACTGGCTACAAGATCCAATCCCATTTGAGATTAGTCAAAACGCTGTCCAGCGTCACTTCACAATCTCTAACTCTGATCAGATTCCAGTTCAGGTTATTAAAAGGGATGCTGGAACTAACATGCCTGTTGTACTTTCAGGAATGGATTTCCAGATCCTAGAGAACAACAACGGTACTCCAGGTAATCCCATTGAGTTTACGTGGAGAGATGGAAACATGGGTAGATGGGTAACACAAGATACTTTCACTACTAATGATGGTGGTTACTTCATGTTGCCAGAGCGTCTTCAGGCAGGAAATTACTTCCTAAATGAAGTGCAGGCACCTTATGGTTATCTCTTAGGAGAAAACCCTGTAGCCTTTACCATCAATCGCGGTAGTAACGCTGGTTGGGCAGAGATGTTTGAAGTTGTTAAATACAACGATCCAGCAATGGGCCAGATCTCTATCGAGAAGTTTGATCGCCTAACTAACGCACCTCTAGAAAATGCTTACTTTGCAGTGTATGCAGTAGAAGATATTATTACCGCAGATAACACGGTCAGAGTACGCGCTGGAGAAGTAGTGTACGTACTTGTTACAGATGAAAATGGTAGAGCACAGACTTCGCCACTTCATCTGGGTACCTACATTGTGCGCGAAGTACATTCGCCAGAAGGATTTATCCTTGAATCTGGAGTAGAGCACCGTGTAACGCTTTCATATGTAGATCAGTACACTCCATTAGTGTTTGAGACGCTGCGGGTAGGTAATACACCTAACGAGCTTCGCGTACTAAAGGTTGAAGCTGGAACTGAAACACCACTAGAGGGCGCTACGTTTGATCTCTGGAGGACACATGACCGCTTCGGTGCAGAGCTTGATCGCAGTGAAACTGCAACTGAAAGTGTTGATGCAACACGTACAGTTACAACGGACGCTGATGGTCGTATTTCTCACTTGAGACTAGTTCCAGGTACTTGGAATCTGCAAGAGGTAGAAGCTCCTGAAGGCTTCATTCTAGATAACACCATCCATACCTTTGAGGTTACTGTGGACGGTCGTATTGAGGATCTAAGGGTGTTAGAGCTCACTATTGAAAATGAGCGAGATGAAGTACCTTACGTACCTCAAGAGACTCCAGATCCTGAAGAGCCTGAAGTACCAGAGGAAACAACTCCTACAGTGCCAGAGGCTCCGCAAGAGACTACTCCTACAGTAAAAGCACCACAGACTGGGGATTGGTCAAATCTAGGTCTATGGGTAGCAATTGCACTTGCTGCAGCAGCTGTTGGAACAGGTGCATACATCTACTACAAGAGACGTGCAGGTCTTAGCGCAAGTGAGACAAGCAAGGTTGAGTAGGCAGTACTAACACTTTAAGCTGTAGGGGCATTTACTTGTCCCTACAGCTTGTAAATACAACTTAAATAAAAAACCGAAATTGCAAGACAAACCAAGAAAGGCAGTTTACAAATTATGAGTAAAGATAAAGCAAAAAAAGAAACTAAAGGCACAAGCGCTTTAGATAAAAATAAGCAAGATGAAAAGGGTGCAGAGACAGGGAAGAATCCTGATGATCTAAAAGGTCTTGAAGCTGGCATTAGAGCAGAAAATGATTCTGACACAGCAAGTGAAGACGCGCCTAAAGATAGCAAAGAAAGCACAGAGCAGGAGGACCGTGCAGTTCTTGCTAAAAAGCGAGTTAAGAAGATGGGAAAGAAGACTACTATAGCAGGAGCTGTCTTTTTGCTCATAATAGCAGCCATCATAGCTCTTGTAGGCATTCCTTACCTTAGAGATAATCCGTCTGTGGAACTTGATTACAATACCAGTGAAGTAGTGGATGCAGAGGACTGGGAAGTAGGAGAGATTCCTTCATATGATGACGTGCTTGCACACTTGAGCGAGAAATACGATGATGAGTTTGAAGTTATTGATACGATCACAGGTCCAGACTATTACCACTTGCGTGTTGTGTCAAAAACATTCCCAAACAGAAGCTTTACTGTAGTCCTTAAAGAGCAGGCTCAGCCTGTATTTGAGCTTGCTAATATCCGTGATGGCTACCAGATTGTACTTGCAGAAGAGCTGGCCAGTGAAGTCTTTACTGAGGTAGCGAAAGAAGCATTAGGTGAAGACAACGTGCAAGAAGCTTTTATATCTTTTACAGTGATCACAGGCGGACCTTCAGCAACTCTTGATCCGTCCCTTACATGGATGCCAGCTGATGGTCTTGGCGATCTCCTAGAAACAGACAGCACCATCGGTAGCCTTTTCTTCATGACAAGTGCAGAAATCATTCTTGAGAATGCCGCAACACTTGAAGAACTCAGTGAAGAAAAAGTAGCAGAGCTAGCTCAGACTATGCTTGACAATGATCTAACTCAAGATGAATCAGAGGTACGCTTGATTGTTTTTGGAGTTGAAACTCAAAGAGCTTTTGGATGGGTCATCATTGAAACTCAGGTAGAAGAGTTAGTCCAGCTTGACTAGAGGATTAAAAACCATGGCAAAAAAAGAAAAATGGTTTAGATCAGGAATATTTAAGTGGCTGCTTGCAATAGTTATTACTGGTACGCTGGCATTTTCAGGGTGGCAGATCTATAACATCTTGGTACCTAATATTAAGGATGCAATGACGGCATCTTATGTCGCTTCTATTGCTGATGAGCGCGATAATGACTTTGGAGTACTAGATTACTTCATTGGCCGACCAGATGGTTCTTATCAGACTGCAGAACAGCTTGCTGCTGCAGAAAGACGCATTATTGACTGGAGCGCACTAAGAGCGCTCAATCCAGAAATTATTGCCTGGATCTACATTCCTAATACGACTGTAGATTATGCTGTGGTGCAAACCAACAATAACAACTTTTATCTGCGTCACAACATACTCAGGCAAAGGAGTGCAGCAGGTGCAATATTTATGGAAGTATCGCACTCGTATGACTTCAACCAACCAGACTCGATCCTATATGGCCATCATATGAGGAACAGTCGTAAGTTTGGATTACTTGAGCGCTATAAAGACAGAGCCTTTAGAGAAGGGCATAGGTATATCTTTGTCTATACCCCAGAACTCACTAGAAGGTTTGCATATAGTGACCAGGCACTGTCTTCAGTTGTGCAGATAGACACTGTAGAGCGAGACGAGAAAGTGCTTACGTTAGTTACTTGTGATTACACACCAGGGGCTACTCATCTTGTGATAAGAGCAGACCTTGTTATGCTCTTTCCTCCAGGAAGACCCTGCTCTGCACGTACACCTATAAGCGCAGAAGAGTAGAGAATAGGAATAGAATCATGCAAAAGACAAGATTTCTTAAGCCGTATCTTTGCAAGAAATGTTTTTGGCAAAAAGCATGTAAAGAGCCCACCAGAGATTGTCCTTCTACCTTAGATCCTAAAAAGGGGAAGTCTATTTTTGGCACTAGTAGCGCCAAAGCTGCGAGAAGAATGACAAAGGCTGGAGCTATCTAGCAAAGACATATAAATTATACTTTTCTCCGCGATGCTCTTTTATGCCTTACATACCTCACACTCACACACCATAGAAGAGAAGCAGCGGACATTAAAAGAACCCCGCCTAGATTATTAGGTGGGGTTCTTTTGCTATTATTGATAGCGGCAGTCTGCGACCAAACAGTAGGCTGCCTCTTAGTTACTATTATACTCTTTTTTTGCTATTCGCAAATTTCTGAAAAAGCCCTTAAAAACGGCCTTCTGAGAGGCGTTCTAAGGGCTTTGTTTGGGGTCTCCTTGAGGTAAAGTTCAAAGAAATTGTGATTTTAAGGTTTTTCTAGTCTTGCTTGTCCAAGCCCCCATCCCATACCATTGATAGTTAAACTTGATTCGTTCGTTACTTGATTTTCTGAAACTTCAAAACGAAAACCTATTAGCTCTGGATAATTGGGGCAGGCATTATCCAAATAGAGTGCGCCGCGATATATACCAGCCTCAACAGTGACATCGCGTAAGCGATAGGTGCTAACGATGTTCATGTCAGGAAGGGCTCCTCCTCTTTGTGAGACTGAAAGCGAGAAGATACCATCTTCAATCGTTGCTACTACATCCCCATTTCTACCTTCTATCTCTATCCATCTTCCCTGAAGTAAGACCTCTACTTCTTGCGCTAGATCATATTCGAGCTGTTCAGCCTCTGCTCTTTCTTGTATTATTTGCTCTTCAGTGATTATTCTGCCATTTTCAGTGCGTGCTGTTTCACTTTCAGAGGGCGAAATTAAAAACGCCAGCAGCACAGATATAGCAACACCCAAGAATGTAAGGAGAACAACCAGTCCTGCAGGACTAGGCTTTGGATAAGGATCTAGGTAGAACGCACTTCCGCAATTTTGACACATGCCCTCTCTAATAGTTACACTCCGGTCACTAAGTACTATAAAGAGTATAACTATCCATCCAATAAAGGGAATAAAGATCAAGGGGATAATCATTAGTGCATTTAAAACTCCAAAGGGTCGCTGAACTGTTTTAGACGATATTTGAATAGATGGAGCAGGACACTGCTGGCACGACATTCTTTGCTGGACATGATTGCCCTGCGGGAAAGGTGCGTTTGAAGTTGACACTGGTTGGTTATCCATAGGTTTCCTTACTTATTCTCAAGGAACATCACTTGGCAGGTTGTTCCTTGAGCTGCCTCAGAAGACGAAGAGTCACTTAAGAGCGAAAGTATTGCGAGGGCTGCAAGACCAATAACAGCTAACGCTACCACTATGAACACAAGTGGTCTTGGCACTTCTCTGCGTTTACCTTCACGCTCTTTGTTTATGCCCAAGTCATCCAGATGTACTTGTTTAGTCATCTTTTTGCTTCCCTTTCTGTTCTGACAGCACACTCATAAGTGCAAGCCCTGTGGCAGTGGGTATAAGCGCAGTTCCACTGATAATAAGTACGATAGCGCCCCAGGGCTGGTCTGTGATGGGTGTTCTTGAGGTGATAAGCCCAAAGGTGGCAAGGGCAAGTCCAATAATGCCCGTTGCTAGAATAGCGACAATCCTTGCTTTTTTACTCATTTAATTCACACTACCAACTCAATGTAAAGGTTCGGTTGTTTGGAGCATTTCCTGTAGGACCCCATTGGTTAGCCTGATTAAACATGTGCCACCATGCTACTTTATTGTTGTTGCTGTCAACAATTATTACCATATTTGCTTGTGCAAAGTTATCTGGCCCTGCAATTGCTCCTCGCACATGTGCTAGCTGATGATTACCAATTTCTGCGCTAGACCAAGCTGTCCCACCTGGACGGAAAAGGAGATTGGTGGTGCCTTGTTGTGCCATATACCCTCCAGTTGCCCGATGATTTGCTGATCCAGGGACTGTGGGATTTCCATGATAGCTAGCTGAAAAAATTACTGGTGCTGAACCATTGTGGGTGCAGTGAACACAGAAAGTAGCAAGCACATCAATCATTCTAAATCCTGGAGGCAGATTTTGGCCTCTTTGAGCATTGCCATACATAATCTCAGCTGGACCTATTTGCATGGTACCTGTTGCAGGCCAGCTTGATTGCCAGCGTGCATGTAGTGTCATATTAGCTGTTACTACAGTATTTGCATTTATTTGAGTACCACCTGTCTGTTGCGTAAACCAACCCATGAAGGTGTGATTTGCACGAGTAGGAGTAGGAAGTGCTCCAATAGCTGCATTATTGTTTACTGTTCTATTTCCAACCGCAGATCCACCATGACTATTAAAGGTAACAGTGCGCTGTACTACAGGGTTTACAGTCCATCTAGCATGCAGAACTGTATTACCACTAATGACAGTGTTTTCGTTAGCACGAGCACCTTGTTGTGATCCTATATGCCAGCCATTAAAGGTATGTCCTGCTCTTGTAGGGGTAGGAAGTGCACCTACCCTTAAACCGCTCTGTACAGTTCTTGCATTTACAGCAGATCCACCGTGACTATTAAAGCTTACTGTGTGGTTAACTCTAGGCCTTGTGATAGTAACTGCATACGTTCTTACGCGAGTAGGGGAGGAGGCAAACTCCGAGAATGCTCCTCTGAACTGAAAACGGATAGTACGTGTTTGTCCTGGGTTTATATTGATGTTTCTAGAGATATTATTTCTTTGCCATCCTGACCACGTAGCATTATCAACCTGTGTTCGCAAGGTTTGGTTTCCGTGCCCTCTGCTCATGCCAATGTTTACAGATGCTCTGTTAGCTGGAAGAGTGAGGTTATAGGTTGCGGTGCTTCGGTTAAAGCTTCTATTTAAAGTCCCGTGAGATACGCTTAGTCCTTGCGCAAAGGTATTAGGGCTTGCGCGTCTTAGCCATACTGAATAAGCACGAATGTTTCCAGCTCTATCACGTACTTGAATACGGATTCTGCGTTCTTGCCCTTGAGCAATATTTGCTGGGATCTGATTACCTGCAGCACCACCAGTTCTCCAGCTTGACCAACCTTCGTTTTGCCAGGTTCCATTGGGTCTTCTGTTTTCTAGCCTGTGGCGTATAGATTGATGGTTGTTGTCACGAGTGGGTCTAACATTGATGCGTCCAATGTTTTCACGCACATTGATTACGTAACCATCTCTATTAGGTGCAAAGCTCTGAGTAAAGGTAGCACCATTTGTGGGTACAGTAAGGTTGCGGAGGCGATTATTAGCAGTGTTTCTAACAGTTGCTTCTGCAGTTTGTACTTCGGTTGATACATAACCAGCAGGAGTGTATACAGTTAGAGGGATTGCACCTAGCACTGTAGAAAAAGATAGTGTTACTACAAAGAGTGTGCTTATGGCGATCTTCTTGATGTTCATGGCATTACCTTTCTTGAGTCTTTTCCGTACGTTCAATTATATCTTAAGAGTGCTTCTGTTCTTACTCATTGCTATATCATGATACAATTATACCACACTACTATCAGCTGTTAGCCAAGTGGTAGAAATAATATGCCTAAAGCAAGCATGGCAATAACCACTTCCACAAGCCCGATCTTAGCTCTTGAAATATAACTTCTTAGCTGATCTGTTAAGCCTATCAAAGTTGCAAATACTGTACTCATACCGACTTACCACCTTTCACCTTGGGAGGACTTTTGACCTTAATGTTCTTTGCCCTCATACATTTTTTCCTCTTGAAAGCGATGGGTTTGTTAGGTTCTGGTGTGCGTGGGGGAATATGGCTGACCGTGGAATAAATAGCAAAGCGTTTTATGCCGCGAAAGCTGACATATTGCTCTGCGCTAAGTCCAGGTTCTGACGTAAGCTTGAGAACGAGGAAAACGTGTCCATAGGGCACAAAAGGGTTTAAGGAGTTCGCACAAGCGAACACACCTAGAGCGTAAGCGACAAAGTTCTTGACCTATTTTTTGATCTTGACCTCATGAGTCCTTGGCTTGGGGTGGCCTCACATACGGTCGGGGCCCAAAGTTAAAGGATTGCCAGCTGTCCACAGCGCAAGCGCTCGTGTGGCAGGTGATAAGAGGTTTAATCTATGAAGTTTTCAGCTATAATTCATTGGTTATTAATATTGTCTAAGTGAAGGTAGGGTTCTATGGTTCCTGCTCCAAACAGTTCTAATAAACAATCAGGATCAAAAGCAGAAGATGCAAAAAAGAAAGTAGATCAAAAGCGGATCGCATGGGAAGCTTTTAAGAAGGTTTTTAATGGATACCGCAAAGGTGTACTTGCTGCCTTGCTTGGGGTTGCTATATTCTCAGCAATACTTCTTGCTGGTGCAATAATTATATGGCCAATAGAAACAAGTCCCTATGGGAATGCGCTTGCTGTATCAATTTTGTCAGCTATTTTATCTGCTTCGTTAGTGGCTATAGCATTTGAACTTTACAGAGTAGACCGTAATTACCGTAAACAAAATTATATTGAAGCAGGAGAGACGATAGTTGATCTTTTCCGTGCAGATGCTGATGCTCTCAGCTTTTTAAATGATTCACGACTAGACTACTTGCGTAAGCAGGCTACCACAGCAAAACTTAAGGCTAATATTGCTGATGAGCGCATGTATGCAGGTTTACTAGATACGTGCTTTGCTGAAGTTGATGGAAGAATGAGGTCTCTTTGTGCAAAGAAGGTAAAGATCGAAAGAGTCTGCAAAAAGATTGATGATACAACCTGGAAAGTAGAGATGACAAGCAATTCGCGAATACATAATTTCACCGATCAAACAAAAGCACTCCCTCTTAAGCTTAAAATAAGTAGTGGTTGCATTCCAGATTCTAGCGGAGACATTCTAGATACTGAAGATACGAACACTTTTACTATTGATAAGATAAGTGTTGAACATTATGACAGCAACAATAATAGAAATCATGAGCATGATGTTCACGATGGCAATATTAAAATACCAAGAATTTCCAGAGGGATAAGTGTTTCTCACCCTCTTCGTGAGTGGATCTGGAGGTTTAGTGGTGAAGGGAATGGAGAGATTAAACCTGGGGAATCTTGTGACTTTGAAATAGGGCAGTCCCTGCTAATTCCAGCAGGGGAAGCAATGACACAGTGGAGCCCAATCCCTAGAGAAGAAATCACTTTTGAAGTAAGATTTGTAGATATTAGTGATAAGCCAATTGACCCTGGAAGCTTGGTTGAGCTTGCTATTGTTGGGTGCTCAATTTGTCCAGGAGCAAGAAAGAGGTGCACTGCAGCTATATGCAAGGATAAAAGTAAGCTTATTAAGTTTGATGAAGACAAAAACCAACATAAATATACTGTTAAACTTAGTGGCTGGGTTGGAAGTGATATAACAATTGAGCTGAAGTGGTAGTATTTATTGTTTAAGTTTACGAGATCACCTTATAATCTAAAGTAAGTGTAAAATAAGATGTAGGCTATTTTTCTGCTCCAATAGAAAGTACAAGAATGGAAGACCAAGGAGTGACGCTTATGGCACGTTATGAAGATCTGGAAGGTATTTTGTAAGCTCTATGAGCTGCAAACAAAGAAAGGGGCGATGGCATGGAACATACTCGAAGAGACTTAATCGGTGAAATTGAAAGCTACTAAGTAGGGAAGTAGCTAGATCACATGTTAATAGTAGTCTAGTAGAATCTAATTAAAAGAAACAGAGAGCCTATTTTGGCTCTCTGTTTGCAATTTCTTCTCTGTTTGTGCTCCCCCTAGTAATTTTTAAGTAGGCAGAGAATTTTTGCCTTGATCATCTGGTAGCTCAATAAAGATTTCTTCTGCTCTTTGTTGAGCCTGGATCAATATAGTTTGTGCTTCTTGTGCTGACTTAGATAACTGTATATCTTCCAACACCTTTAGTGCGTCAGTAATACTGTTAAATAGTGTAGTATACGCATCCATCATTTGTTCTTTTTGCATTCATATTTCCTCCTGTTAGATAAATTTTGTAAGCAGATCATAAGTGAAAAATAGTAGAGTCCAACTCTTCCTCATGTAGTGCTAAGCAAGATAGGGACTCTTTCATGAGTTGGAATATTGCAAAACACCCTAACTTAAATCCGGCAATTTCTCCGTGGAGACTTGCTTCAAATAAAAGATCGGTTGTTTTTTCGCGCTCATTTTCACTTTCAAGCTTCATTTCCCCTACCATGTCATGGATCTTGCATTCCATTTCTCTAATTGCAGGTGTACGAGGTTTTTCAGCTCGTATGGTTTCATACAGTTCCTTTATTAATTCCATCAAGAATAACTCCTTTCTTTGTTTGATATGTATATAGTATAATATATGCCGTCATACATTTATAGCGTTTTACGTGCAGAAATTGTATGCCGTTATACACGAAAGTTTGTGCATGATTGGTATAACGGCATACACGTAATCATGATATACTGATCTTATGACCAAACATAACTAATGGTTTCTAACGTGGAGCGATATTTATGAACAATTCAAATAAAAATACCTATACAGAAGCAAGAAAGAGAGCCATCAAAAGGCATCATGAAAAATTAGAAAGAATAGAGCTTAGGGTGAAAAAGGGCAAAAAAGACATCATTAAAGTGCATGCGAAAAAACAGGGGGAGAGTACTAATGCCTTTGTTAATCGCGCTGTTGATGAAGCAATTGAGCGAGACAACTTGAAAGACTCTTGATTCCTGCTCTCAAATTAAGAACATCAAATGTAGACAAGGCTATATCAACTTAATGGTATAGCTTTTTCTTTTATTACTATAGGTTATACATAGGTTATACATAGGTTATACATAGGTTATACAGTGGTATACTTATTTATAGTCAACCTATCGTAGTGATAAAGGAGGCATATGATGCTTTTTAAGAAAAGGGATAAAATGCGTAATGCTCAGGTAGAAGATGAGCGCAAGGAGCCTTCCAAGAGTGCGCTTCCTTTGCTAAAGACTGAACCTTTTGAATATGAAGGTAGATCTTACATAGAAATACGGATTGGAGAGATCGCAAAGCTGCTCGATGCTGCAGGTGTCAGTGGGGAAGCGAGAGTAGCAATTGAGTGGTGCCTTACTGAAATTGATACGGATACTAAGACGCTAGCACAAGCGGTGAAGTCACTTGAAAAAAGTCTTAAAATTGCTCAGGGAGAAATAGAATGGGAAAAAGAAAAAGCTTCTATTCTTTCAAGCGATATTGCAGAGATTAAAGCGGAGCTTAATAAGCAAAAATTAGAGCTTGATCAGATAAAGAAAGCAAGAGATGAGTATGTTACTCGGTGCATAGGCACTACAGGCACAATTCGAGCAAGCGGAACTCCTATAAGAGAGCTTGATCTTTCGGTTCGCGCTTATAACGGACTAAAGCGCCATGGCATTAGCACTGTTGAAGAGCTAACAGGGTGTACACGATCAGAATTACTGAACATTCACAACTTCGGAGAGAAGTCAGTTAATGAAATCTGGGGCAAGCTTATAGACCTAGGTCTTAACTTGAAATAGGGGAGGGAATTAGGAGTATGTCAAACAACTTAAAAAAGATGATGATATTTTCAAGCAAAGAAAATAAGAGCTTGATCAATAGAGTGTTCACTGAACGTAGCAAACTACAAAACAGATCGCAATCATCGGAAATCGAGGAAGCGTTACTTGCCTCTATTCTTCCGACAAATGAACAAGCTCAATTTGTAATAAGAATGCTCTACACAGATCACTTCACTCTTCAAAGGGCGTTCAGCTCTGTATTTGAGAGCTACAGTGGAGCAGGGGAGGCTCGGTGGAGCAACGGCTTTCCTGTTCTTCAGCTATTCTCAGACTTCTCTCGCAGAGAATGGCTTAAAGTAGGGCATGAAGAAATTATTACTTCTGACTTTGAAAGTGACTTTGGTATTGTTGTTGATATATTAAAGCACCATGAGCGTACAACACACTCTCAGAACCCTTTAAGAAAGGCGAGCTATGCTAAGTCTATTGAGCACAGTGAAAAGCTCTTAGCTCTTTTGCAAGAGCGGTCAGACGAAGTTCCTGTGCAGAGTTTTATAGCTATTATTGCTGAGCACTGGAATGTCTTGTCTCTCAATATATATACATACAGAGCACTTGCAAATCTGTCAGCACTCGCAATGGATTTCCCTAATTCTCCTGCAGATAAAGATATCTTTAACAGGATACTCACTGAAGTATCTAGCACTTGGGATGAGCAAGATCGAAAAAACGCTTATGCTGGGTAACAGTAAGCCTCTGACCTGCGATTTGTTTATATTTGAATGCGAATTTATGTTTACTTTTATGTTCAATATTGGTATAATGCAAGGACAAATCCTAAACAAAGGAGGGTCTAAGAAATGAGCGCAAAACCATCATTTTATATCTTAATGAATAAAAATACTCCAATACTGACATGCGCGATAGATGAAATGTCAAATAATAATATTTCAAAAATTATTAAGCACCATAACCCTGAGTATTTGCCAGTAGGACTTAATTCAATTTCCTCTGACTACTTTAGAAAAGGTTTAAATGAATGGTTTCAAAATAGATCTATTCCAGCGAGCAGACAGGGATTGTCAGAGGCATTGCATGCAATGGGGGCTGCTAGTTCAAGTGACTTGCTGACAAAAAGCTGGGGGCTTTCACTCTCAGATCAATACTGGCTAAATCCTAACGGAGAGCTTCACTGGAAAGATATAAACTTCTTTGATAATCCCTTCTCTGAAGAGGTGGGACTGGCTCTTTTTGGGAAAAGAGTGAAACCTAGAAATGTAGATTTTAGATCGCCAGACATTACATCAGATGGATGGCTGCAGAAGCGCTGGGAGATCATTGAAGACAAAAGAACCTTAGTGAAGGGAGGGTCTGGCGTATATAAGCAAGAACCTATAAATGAGGTTATTGCAACTACCTTATTAGATGAGTTAGGAATAGATCATGTTCAATACCAATTGCGCATGGATGGCAAAAAGCCTTACAGCTTGTGTGAAAACTTCATTACTCCAGATACTGAACTGGTAACAGCGTGGCAGATTTTTAATAGTGCAGGGAAAAAGTCCAATAATGACTCTGATTATATGCACTTCATGAGAGGTTGTGAAGGTTTAGGCATTGAAGGGATGGAAGAGCATTTAAACCAGCTCTTGGCGCTGGATTATATAATTGCAAACACTGATCGGCACTATGGAAACTTTGGAGCCATTCGAGATGTGAATACGTTAAAATTTGTTAGCATAGCTCCAATTTATGATTCTGGTACTAGTTTATGGCACGATACAGAGACACTGCAGATTGTTCCTTTGCAAGATGTAGAGAGTAGATCTTTCTATGATAGTCATGAGAAACAGCTAAAAGTTATAACTGCTTTTGACAAGATAGACTTTAATAAGTTGGAGACCTTTCATGAAAAAGCTCAACAGGTCTTGAGTCATTCTTATCTTGTAGACGAGAGGCGTAAAAACATTTTATCTAGAGGAATTCAGAAAAGGATCAATTAAAGACGCTAAGGAAGCGGCTGCTGAGCTATCTCAAGACTTGTCACCTTCACAGATAAATGATCCAGGGCGTTAATAATTTAGGTTTTGTTAAAGAGAATGAAGGAAAAGTAGAATGAGAACAACTTGTGATATATGGAAGAGAAGCCAATCTTAGAGGTTCTGCAAGGTTTTAATCTTTGTCTTAATCACTTATTTATAGCGTGGGGGTTCGTTGTCTTCGGAATAGCGTCCTGCTTTATCCTTAGCGTCTCTGTGAACTTTATAGGCCTCTACGGACTCTCTAGTGAGTATGCGGGAATAGGAGCAAGTGTTACGGTGTCTAAGAGTCCAGACGTGAGCAACTGCGATACTGCTGAGCGCGTAACTCCTAAAAATTCTGCCGCCTCTGTTACGGTTACAGCCTCACCGCTTTCACGCAGCCTACTCAGCGATTTAATGGCCCTGCTTATGTCTTTGCGTTTTTCGTTCATGTAGCCATGTCCATTCTTTTGTGGGGGGGGATGACAAAACTTCTGATCAGTGCGTACGAATAACAAAAGCAATAACAAAGAATAATAAGCTGCCACCAACGGCCAGCGTAAGAAGCGGTATAGTCTCTGTCATTCCATCCCACTCGCCTAATTTACCCCACCCAGAAGTAGTGATTTTAACTGCTTCCTCGCTCACCTCAACGTGCCCAGCTTCTTTTAACTTTATACAGTCTGAGTGGTGGAATGGTGGGCTCACTGGCGTGCAATAATCAGTGAATACCTTTTAAACAGCGAACCTTATTTTTTAGAGGATCTTTTATCTGATACAAGTCTGCAAACGGAACAGGGGTCCCTGTGTACATTGATATCTGCAGAATACGTCTTAATGTTCTGATTTCTTTCAACATGCCTGCTCACCTGTAGTATCTAACACAGCTTCAATTTCCTTTTTTTGGATATTACTTAAGGTTTTAATGCTCCGCGAAAAACGAAACATAAGTTTTTGATCGTCTGGAGATAAACTAGCGATATCAACCCATAAAAATCCTTGTTGTGGTGCTGTTGCAGATAAAAAATCTAATTTTTCTTTATCATTGAGAGTAAGGTCATATGCTTTGCACAGTTTTTCGATGAAATTTCTAGGCACACTTCTTTCCCCCGATTCAATCAAAGAAAGGTATGAGGAAGATACTTCCAGCTTTTCCGCCATTTGGGAAAGCTTTTCATCGTGATCTATGCGTAACTTTCTTAAGTATTTCTTTAAGGTGTCTGACATCTCAAGCTCCTCTGAACGCGTCTAATATTCTATACAATATTGTAACACATTTTTACATAAATGTAATGTCGGATAATGTATATTATGACTATTTTAGTCATAACTCATAGGTCAGTCCAGTGTGCATTGACCTAAATTTATTGTGCTTCAATCTTTCTTTATATTTTCGGCCTTGAAGATCCATGATGGATCGTGAGACAAAGAGTTAAACCATGATGAATGGTAAAGCTGGCGTTCGATTACGGCTAATAGATATCTACACTCAGCCTCAGTTTTTAGGGAAAGCATTGTTATTGATTCGGGCAACTCACGAAGATCCCTTTCAAGAGAAAGTATTGCAACAGATGTCATCCAGAAAGGATCTAATGGTGGGATAATCCCTTTTAATGCTGCCTCTGTTCTTTACCCACTGTTTTTCAATGTAGCGCCTTCTTACTAAGCACTTCATTATTGTACCCCTGTCAAGAAGCCCGTTAAACTTTGTACATTACTTTTCTCTATCATAGCTCCTCCTTTATCATGTCTATGATAAACAGCGTACCAAACGCGGCTCCTGCTGCGGTTGTTAGGAATAATAATCCGCCTGCAATGACTATGTTGTCAGTAAGTACAGAGGCAGCGTTAGTTGCGATTGCGAGAAGTATCATTATTCCTATGCCTAAGATATAGAATGCTACTCTGACAATTTTAGATATTCTTTTTTGTGCTTGTGCTTTTTTGTTAGCTTGCCACATCATTATCATTCCCTCTTTCATATATTTGCTTCTTTCAACAAAGGACACCAACTGGAATCAGGTATTTTATTCTTCTTGCAGCCAAAGTTATTATTATTAGGGTAATAGCAAATATCCTGATCGTCAGGATCTTGCAGGACGCAGACAAAGAACTCGTTATTCTTGCCCCACAGCCTGGGCAATGGCACTTCAACCATGACATGCCCAGGTTTGCCATCAATAGTCTCACTTACCATTTCATAAAGCTCTTCAATAAGCTCTTGACGCTGATCGTATCCTTTTTGATTGCACTTTTCATCTCGTACATAGTCAGTAAGTTCATCTGTGGCTTTAAGTAGGCAATCTAACAGCACTTGTCCTTTGTTGCCACGGTACTCTCCATCTAGATACTCAGAGATATACTTTTCAGCTTTAGAGGTTGTAGTCATCGTCATTTATATACTCCCATCTTGACTATAAGTCCATGAAGGATCAAGTGGGTCCAGTTCTAGGTTTTGGATTCTTTTATTCCATTTTTTGATTTGATTATCTTCCCATTTCAGCGCAAACAAGCTTCCTAGTACTAGCACTAAGAGTATAGGTATTGAAGCCAAAGCTTGGCCCCACTCAGGCCAATTCCATGTCGACACTTGCCAGGCTATACATATTGATAGAGCAAACAAAAATAACAGGGCCACAGTAATATTACGGCGATTAAGCCTTATAATTTGATGGGCTTTACATATTTCCCACGCTAAATCATCATTCGTGATATATACTTCCCCGTTATATGCGCACAGCGATTCCCCATCTTTAATCTGATTGATACCAGCCTTTAGGTCTGCAGCGTTTGCGGAGAATACATGCTCTTTTTTAGGCTTTTCTAATTTGATGATTTCTCCAATGGCACAAATCTGAGATTTACCAGAATTCACTCCATAGCATAGGATAGTTCCGATATTGTCTACAGGAATTTGTCTGCCTAGATCAGTTATTATAGTTTTCATTCTTATATGCCCTTTCAGGGTGCATCATTTTTTACACCAGGATTCTGTCCAGATTTGCCTAATTTAATACCATAATTAAGTAGTTCTGTAAGACGATAATAGCCTGCTGAAAGGAATAATGTCGCCCCTATCGCTGGATAAACTGCACCGAGGTAGTCTCCTTGTACGAAATCACGTATGCCAACACTAAGCAGAAATCCTGCTCCAAAGAACATTAGGCCTGTTATAAATTTTGATATTCGCAAATCCACTGTTACTCCCTCCTCAATCTCTCGCCAGTGTACCGGCAATACTTCCTCGGTAAATGGTCTTCAAAGCGCTGCACTATCACGAGATAGTCCGTCTCACTCTCTGCCCTGCGTCTTATCTCACGACAGCTGCTGTTAAGATCTACACTAAGTCTTTCAGCGCTGAGGAGAAGATGATGTTTGTTGTCTAGCCACTCAAGAAGTGTGTCGTGGCGATCAGGGAATAGTTTTCTAACGATCCAAAGTGCAAAAAGAAAGGGAGCAGGTCCTATAATCATTTCTACTCTCTTCCCAATGCTGCAATTCCTGCTGCAGTAATATTCCAAATCTTTGTTTTTTGAGGAGCAAAGTATTTTATGCCACCTTTAGTCTTTTTCAAGGGAGGAACTATAGGCAGGGAATCTTCTTCTGGCATATAAAAGCAAATGCCAAATAGAAGAGCAAGAGCAGGTATTAACGTATTTGCAAATGCTTTAACAAAGTGATCCTGTGAGGGCAGCTCATCAGCCACTTCCCCCATCAGGTCATAGGTACTTAGCGCAGCCCTTGCTACAGCACTAGTAACGGAGTCTCCAGGACGTAGTTCTAAGTAGGCTGCGGTGAGTAAATTTTTCTGTTTAACATCACTCATAATAACTGCTTCATCTTTTGTGGTTTTATCAGCAGCGATTTGCAACGTATAGAAGGAGTCTTCGTCTCTCCTATCTAGTTGATAAAAATAGCCAAAGGTCTGTTCTCCGTGAGGATCATGAATGGGACTGGGCAATTCTCCATAGACAGACCAAGTGGGAAGGTTGTTTTTAATCTCTAGAGCAGAGTTTTCGCTTGACCATTGAGGGGTTGTGGCTGCAAGAGCTTCATATGACTCTTGATCGAACCTATAAATATCACGAGTAAACTTCCATGTGCCTAGAAAGTGTAGCCTTATAAACTCTATATTCTTGGCTATTATGTGTTGTTCACCTTTTAGGTTGTTGTCTGTAACCTCGTATACCTCTCTGGCCAGAAAAGCCCACGCGTCACTTTGTAATAGAAGCCTAGGGTTATCCCATCCTTGCTCAAAGGCATACTGCACAATCTTATTAACGTTCTGCTCAAGCTTAGGATAATCCTTGTTGAGTTGTGCAAGAAGCACGTCTGGCCTAGCCATACCGGACATCCCTCCCGACAATTTGCATCTGTCCTTCACTAAGGATACATTGCGAGACCTGCTCCATAAGTTTTTCCGCGCTTATGTTCTCAACGCTTAATGTATAGGTATTGCCATCAGAAAGGAAAAGCGTTACGCTTTTTCCATCATATTCTTGTTCCCCATTGATTGCATGAACTTTACAGATTTGTGCTGAGTTAATTATTGTGTTCATTGCTGGGTTATTAGTTAATTTAATTCTAATCATGGTTTATGCTCCTATCTGCGACAAGAAAAAGAACCAAACAATCCCAAAGACAAGTCCCATAGTGATGCAGAAGATAATAGCGGCCTTCCCCATCTCTATGGTGGCTTTGGTACATTTAAAGAGTGTTCCTTCTCTGTCCTTTTTCTTAAGCCTGTCTTCAAATTTCTCAAGATAATTTTCATAGCGCAGAGTTGTTTGATCTAGGTCTTGTTTCGCCTGATCAGAGATTTTTTTAATCTCTCCGGCAATACCTGAAAAGATTGCACTTTCAGCTGCGTGTTGTTCGTTGCTGAAAAACTCTGAAATAGCCTTGTTTTGTTCCGTGGCCTTTTCAAGGCTAGCTACAGCACCTTTTAGTGTGTCAGAAAACTCAGCAATTTCTTTTCGGTAGCCCTCTACCTCACTTGTAAGTTTCGCAACCTGATCAGCAAGTTTTGAATCCACAGCATCAACAATCTCTTTATTTGCAGCTTTGTTGTTCTCTGCATCCTCTAATATTCCAGTCATTCGTTCTGACATAATTTCTTTCCTCCTATTTAGATCCCATCAGCAGCTGGCTGTTTTATGGGAGTTGTTTTGAAGTCCTTCGATATTGGATAAGGATCAATCTTAAGCGGCTCTGGGCCAATATCAGCAATAAGTATTTTGCTTTGCAGTGGAAGAGATAGGTAGTATTCGCCTTTTACAAGATCATAAAAGTCCATCCTTGCGTCCTTATGCTCATCAAGTAACTTTTTGGATGGTATTGCTATCACTCTTGAGTTATAGTCAAGCTTGTTAATTTTTTCTTTGAGCCATCCCCATGCTCTTTCTGATGGAGAGTTTTTAATGGAGCCATATTCCCTCTCAATCCTGTCTATCACTGTAAGGCCTGAGTACTTGTTCTTTGTGACTTTGAAGTTCCCCACTAACTTCAACTTTGAATTATGAAAGATCTGCACTTTAATTAGGTCTTGTTTATCAAACCATTCTTGCTCTTTGGCACATGTGATAAATATGGAAAAGAAGGGGCGGTTATTACTCTGGTTCTTCAACCCATCCCATCCCAAGAGAAAGATTCCAAAAAGAAGGATAGGTATAGCTACTCTAATTTGAAATATTTCTGAAATTAATTCGCTCATTTTTCCTCCCATGATCCTGTGTTGTTCTGCATGTCTTCCCTTATCTCTTTTGGGAGCATTTCAAATGTCTTATCTTCAGAATCTGGCATACAGTGACAGTGCGTATAGCTTACTGAGCTGTTTACTTTGCTTTCGCGAGGCGAGAGTTTAACTCCGATAAGTTCTATCAGAAGGCCAAGTCCTGCAACACCTGCAGTAGCAAAGAAGAAATCTTGTAACCAATCGAAAGAGAACCCAAGTATCTCTGGTAGGGGTTGTGGGGGTTGTCCTGAAAAGGGAATTGCTATAAAGCCAAAGATTAGTGCGATTAAGTACATAAGAGCAAAGGGGATTAACCCAAGGTATTTAATAAGCTTCCCAGCTAGACGTATAACATTGCCAATTGAGGCTAATGTGTTGTTCTGCGATCTTGAGCGTCTAGCAGAAGTTGAGGAGTCGGGCTTTGAATGATTATGCCGCTCAATCATGATTTTCATCCCTAGGGTAGCCACGCTTCTCTAAAAACTCTTCAAGCGCTCCTATGATAACTGAATTTCTGCTTGGGTCATTGTTGTCAAAGCAGTATTGTCGTAGCCCTCGCAGAAGCCTATCAGACATTCTGACATTAAGAGAATACTTCTTGTTCTTAGTTTCCTTGCTGCCAGCTGAATCTTTTTTCACCATTATTGTTCCTTCATTTTAAGTGACATTTCGCAGTATAACTATACTATAATACCATGATATAGTTATATTAAATAGCTTGATTATTCGTCCCTACTCCAGTCCCCATATTCCTCTACCGGCATCCCTGGCTTCTTCTTCCGACGTTTCAAATAAGCCCTCCCAGCCTTCTGGATTAATAGTCAGTACTCTTGCATGTCCTGCCCGTAAAAGTATCTCGTTTGCCATACTAGAGCTGCTTGTACCAGTGTCTTGCCAAGCAAGCCATACATACGCGCGAGTGCGGCCAAATCTATCTTCTGCAGGATCACCTATATCTAAATAGGCATAATCCCCTTCAGGAAGTAAGTCAGCAAGAAAAGCGGTAGCTTCTGTCCCGCCAGGCTCACCAATTTCTGGTGCATCAATACCGATAAGCCTAACCCTCACAACCTCCCCATCTTTAATAAAGTCAACCGTATCACCATCTACTACACGGTCTACAGTAACTTTTATGAGGCCCATTTCTTCTTCTATAGTAGAAGTAGCTTCATTTTGCATACTCTTGATGTCTGCAGTACACGCTGCAATAACTCCAGCAAAGATTAGCATTATTACAATAAGGACAAGCGCTTTTTGTTTAACTCTCATCACTATCGCCTACGATCCTTGCACCGCAACCCCAGCAATAGCGACCGTCGATTATGCCCTCAGCCCCACAAAGACTGCACTCGTATCCACAGCATGAGCACTTGACTACTGCTGTACAAGTCCTGTCTGCTGCATTGATGAGTGCCTGGCGAGCTTCATGAAAACTTTCCCTTTTAGCTAAGACCTCTTCTCTGTCTGCGTTGTCTACAAACTTCGCTAGCGACCATTGATGATGCGCGTACAGCAGTTCGCCTACTAGTTTTTCTGTCTTAGTTGTCATTATTATTCTCCTCTATTAACTTGCTGTCATATCCACTACGGAGCATCATAAATAAAAGTTGAGACAAGCTGTGTCCTCTATCTTTTTTACGAGACTTTACAATGCAGTGGAGCTTCCAGTCCTCTATATCACCTGTAAACTCTGTGGGGCTTTCTAATTCTTGCTCTAGCATGCGCCCTGATTTCCATTGGTTAGGTAGTGCTACATAGATTCCCTCGTAAGCAAAAGCAGGAATCTCTCCATTTTCTTTTAGAGTTTTATAGGCTTCCATAGTCATGACATAGTAGTTTTTATCACCTAGGAAATTGTGGCCATTTTTACTACGAAAATCGGCAACACAGCTCTTAACCTCATAGCAGGTAAAAATACCCTGCTCAATACCTGATACGCTTTGATTTTTGGGAGAGTAGGAGATAAAATCTACTCTGCATTCACTTTCCAAGCCCCAATTGATAGTTACTTCATTAGCCCAGTATTTATTTTTTAGTTTATCTCTAATGAGAAGTTCACCAAGACCTTTGGTAATTGCTGATCTATTCATCACTATCGCCTACTATCCTTGCACCACACCATGGGCAGAATACCCACGAGTAGCCCTCTGCCCTCCACTCTAGACAGTCGGTCCGACCGGCGCACTCGCAAGTACGCTTTTGAGGATGCCCAATGGCATCTACTATTGCGTTGTGGACTTTATCGTACTCCTCTTCGAGTATATCTATCACGCCTTGTGGAGCGTCACTCTTTCTTGCCTTATCAAGCAGGGCTGCTAATGACTTCAACATGCAAACTAGCTCTGCTCTTTCTTTGGGCCATCCTCTTAGATTAGTCATTATTGCTCCTCTCTGGAAAGATTAGGAATAATCTGATCAAAAATAGTAGATGGGATCTCCGTTGCAAAGTTCTTTTCTCTTTCAAAGCCCTCAAGTTGGTTGATTTGGTCCATAAGGTCACTAACTGTTAAATTTTCAACTGCTTTACCCTTGATCAAGAGTTGCTCTATCATCCTGAAAGCTTCATTCTCACCCTTTCTTACAAACCTAGGTATCTTAATCTTGCTAACGGTGCGTTCTGCTAGAGAATAGTGCATGGTTGGGTCCTCTGCAAGATATTTACGTATTCTCTGCTCTTTCCAGTCTTCTTGTACAAGATCATAAATCCATTTAGCAATATCACGTGCTTGTCTCCGAGCCTTCTTCTCAACAAGAAAGTTTTTGTCCTTTGCTACCTCTTTGACCTCTTTAATACTCAAGAGCTTGCTGCTTATGGTACTGTCATGCCAGATTGTATCTTTATTTACAGACTCGCTATTGTCATAACACTTGTTGATAGGTAGCCAGTAGTGTTCTTTGTTCCATGACCACCAACAATCCCCTCTTTTGCGCAGGTAGTAGTATTCACCTGCAGAGGCACTGCCAGCACCTACAAAGTAGAAGTGAATACCATTACAGCCACTGTAGTGGTCGCCGAGAGAACGTAAAGCGAATAAGGTGGGTTGGTTGAGTCTGTTTTTAGCTTGTTCGACAGCTTCTTGTAAGAGCTCTTCAATCTCAGTATCGGTAAATGAACCAGAGGGCTTATTACCTAAGTGCCAGTCATTCCATTTCTCTGATTTGTATAAAATATCCCAACCAGATACAGTTGATTTGTGTAGTGGCTTATTTTCTATAATTTGTGTTCTACTGCGCGGCCCAACGGCAAAGACATCTACAAATATATTGTCAGGAGCAGCTACTTTATGTGAGTATTTGCGAACTACAGGATGAACAACGATTATTTTGTTATCACGCCTTCTTACGGCAACAAGCAAAGTGTCTGGATTAAGTTCTAGTTCTTTGGCTATTGTTGTATCAGTGTCAATGCTTTTTTGCTTTCTCCTAAGCTCATATTCCTTAGTGATTTGTTCGATTGCTCGAATCTCTAAGTCAGTCTGTCCGCTTACAAGGGGCTGATACCATTTGTTTTTTGACTTCCACCAAGAGACTAACTTATCTATTTGTTCTTCGATACTTAAGGCATCATCACCTGCCGCTTCCATTATCTTGCCTATAAGCATCGCCTTAAAAGGTTTTTCTTGCTCAAGATCAGTGTCCTTTACTGTTTTGACAGAGCGCAGAAGAGGAATAAGAGTTAGATAATGTCTGCGATTTCTGCGGCAGCTAAAAAAGTCTTCAATCTCTGCATCCTCAATAGTATCAACGCATACGATGTTCTTATTATTTGCATTAAAGTGCATCGTGCCTTTTGTTTGAGGCATTCTATAGTCGCCCCTGGAATATCTATCACTCTTAGCTCCTGCAATCCAGGTTTTTTTCGTCCGCTCAAAAGCAATAGAAAACTCATAATTGGGATGGCTAGACTTTTTAATAGTATAAGGAATGCCCTCTATGGGACGATCACTCATATTCTCTGGCCAATAAGATACATCGTTGGTATTTGCCCAGCGGTGCTTTGTGATCTCTCCCCCCACAACAGCTCGCATCCCTTCTTTCATTTGACTGTTAGTGTCTTTGATCCACTCTAAGAACTCTTTCTTGCCATCTGTTAAGATGTGATCAACTTCATTAACAAGCTTAATGCGTCCTTCATCTATGTCACTTCCATAGAGAGACAGGCCATTATCAGGTAGAGGAGTGTAGAAAGGGCTATGCTCAAGCAGACCTGTAATGATTGCAGCTACCTGCCTGTAGTATCTATCTTTAACATCAGCTTTGTCTTGAGCATCATCCCATCTCCAGTCCCCAGGTTCTATGGGTTTGCCAGAATGATCTGTAAAAATCTCATTGAACTCGTTTTCTGATGGAATAATATAGTCAGCGACACTAAAGCTTGCACGTAACATGGCAAGGTTTTCACCGTTTCTTAATAGCCAGTAGCACTGATTGTTAAGCGCCTGTTCCTGCATAGCTGCCAAAGCTGTCGCCAAGCATTTTTCTTGACCTTTGAGCTTTATCATATCTTGTCTACGCGGAAGCACAGCCACAATGCATTTTTGAAAAGGGAGGACCTGATCAACATTGCGAATGTCTGCACGAAGCCAGTCGCTATATGCTCCATCGTCTGACATGTCTTTATATGTGCCCCCACCATCATCTGCAGCAATCATAGCCTCTTCATCCATTGAAAGAACTGATTGCATAATATAGAAAACTTCATCGGCAGGTGCTGGTGTGCCGTCTTGGATAATCTCAAAGTGGTGATCTTCACCAAGGTAGAGGGAAAGGGTGTGGATTTCACTTTCTAGGCCAGATAAAACCTTAGTAAGTTTATCAGCAAGTCCTTCCCACTGTCTTTTCTTTTGATTGAGCATATTTTGCTTACGCTCAATTGCATCTTTATAAAGCTTGTAAATCTCTTCATGAACTGCTATTGCTAAGAACGCTTGGGTTCTTTGAGATGCTAGTTTTGACTTTCTACTACTAGTGGAGAGCTCATTACTATCGGTAACTTCTTCTTGATTTAGGATGTGAGTATCAATGTCTTCAGACAGAATATCCATTTGTGCTTCAAGTTCATGGATTATGCTATCAAGCTCTTCTTTGTCGCTTGATTCAATCTTTCCACGAATCGCAGCAAGCTGTACTTTAGCTTGATCTTGTTTAGCGAGTTGTCCTTTATCAGAGGAATTGGGTTGTTTGTCCTGCTCCATAATTGCTCCTGCCATAATTAACAAGTTATATCATGATACAATTATACCATACCACAAAGGATACTACCTATCTCTGCGATCTTTTCCAGTGCCCTTTTCTCCACCATGAGATTGTGCCCTTGAACCTTCATCCCCACTACTACCACTACGCCGTGCAAGTGGACTAACATCTTCAACAAGGCCTTTCTTGCAAGCATATTTTGCGCGAAGACTATCTGCATCAAGTTTTCTCCTGAGACTATCACTTATAAGATCAGGATTGTCTTTTAACTCAATTGGCATTTGCGGTAGAAGGTATTCAGGGAACTTAGTAAGTGGCGTTCCCTCAGCAGCTCTAGCTGCTTTGGCATACTCTCTATATGTACTCTCAACCTTAGCTGTATACTTTTCTGTAAGTTCAGCAATGCGAGCAGCTGACATCTTCTCTGACTTGAGGTCTTTTGCAATTTGGACCATCCCAAAGGCAGCATTAAGTTTTTGAGGAGTGAGAGCAGGAGAGAGTTTAGCTAAATTAAACTCATATTTAGGGTTTTCTGCGTCCCGTGCGTAATAGCGACCGTTCCGCTCCTCAATCTTGATCCCGTGCTTTCCTAGATATTCTTTCATGTTTTCAAAGCTTACAGAGCGGTTCTTGGCGACCAATGCAGAGGATATAAGATATGCTCTATAGCTTGCATCCTCTGGGGCAAGTCCTTGTTCTTTACCACGGGCTATAATTTCTTTTTCAACACGAGAGGGTTGTCTGGGATGGGATACGGAGTTAGGTTCACCTGGGACTACTTCTTTTAGATCCCACCTCTTCCCTATTTCTCGCCCTCGCCTAGCCATTTCCGCTTTAATCTTCTTACTTGTGCCAATATCATAGCGAATGCCTGTATCGGGATCGCTTCTATTGATGGCTATATGAACTGCATAACGATCTGAGCCGCTTGATTCACAAGACTCCTTATGAAGCACAAAGACGGCTTGATGGCTCTTGTAGTAATTCCCTATACAATCCTTAGCGATTTCCATGCACTTCTCTGGAGTTATGCCTCCCCCATTAAGGTCGCAATCATCAGGGTTAAAGGCTAAGATTTGATGATATAATACTGTGTTTTTTGCACCCTGCCTTGAGACCGTATTGTGCCCGAACATCTCACGTTCTCGCCACATTTTCTTTTCCCATCCTTCAAAGCGATGGAGATTTTGATAGTCTCTTAGGATGGCAGTGTCGCAGTTAATGTATTTTTCAACATTTTTTTGATAAGCTCCCGAAGTTACACCTTTATTTGTAAGGATACTCATAGTTCTGTTAGTTCTACTTTTCGTTTCTTCAGTTCTGAAAGTTTCATCTCCATCATTTTTTGCTGTTTATCAATTTCGATAAGTTTTACCTGCTTGAGAAGAGCTGCTGAATCAATACCCTCATAGAAAAGTATATCTAGCAGGTTATCAATAACATGCCCTCTTCCACGAGCTTCAAAGATGGATTTCAAGCAGTCAATACGCTTAATACTTTCAGGAGAGAGGTCTACGCTGGTTTTTATTTTCTTGTCCATTTTCATCTCCAGCCCCCTTGTTATTTACTATCTAGAATCTTGCGAACAGCAATTGCTGTATCTGTAAGATTCTCAAATGCATCTTCGTTCTTGATTAGCTCTTTATTGATCCAGTCAACTACTTCACGCTCAGACTTTTTACTATATGTATTTGCAATAGTTGCTAGTTGATTTAGATTAGTGCCTTGCCTGCGAAGTTCTCTAAGTACCTTATTTAAAGCCTGAGTTACTTCAAAAAGAGCAGTAGCCTGTTCAGGAGTCATCCGCAGTGTGGCATGACGAATGTATTCAGCAACGGTTATGCCAGCGTCCTTAGCATTATCTTTCAGCTGACTATACTCATCCTCTGTTAATCTTAACTGGTAGTACTTAGTTCTTGCCATTAAGGTTCTCTTTTCCTCTCTTCTCTTGGTTAAGAAATAAGAATGTGTCACAGCTATCAAGCACTGCTCCAGCCCCCTCGTAATTTCTAAAGGGCTCAAGTGAGGCTTTGATTTCATTTATTGTGCTTATAGCAGCTTCAAGACGGAGTTCATCTGACAATCCCAGCTCTTTCGCAAGAATGAGCTCGGCGACAGCAGAGGGTGATCGCATTTCAGCGCTTGCTCTTTTTGCAAGTTCTTCCTTTATTCTTTTTTGTCGCTGAAGACTAGAAAATATTATTGTCATTCTGGGCTTAGTCATATTGCTTCTGCTCTTCCTTTATCGGGATCTTCATAAAACTCATCCAGTGTGTGTTCGCTGCTTTACCACTTTTATGTCCATAGAGAAGTTTATGTTGTGGGTCTTGGATAACGATATCTAAAACTTCACGCACAGGAATTTGTACTTCACTCCACTTAAATATTAGGGTGTCATATGGCTTAAGAACTCTTATGCATTCAGTAAAGCCTTCTAAAAGTTCTGCACGCCAATCTTCAGGAAGTTTGCCATATTTTTGATACATCCACGACTTGTCTCCCGCTACCTTCAAGTGAGGAGGATCAAAGGCAATGTGATAAAAGGTATCATTAGGAAATGGGAGACTTTTAAAGTCCGCAACAGTGTCAGGATCGACAATGATGCTCCGCTCATTTCCCCGATCCATGGCAGTGCCATTATGGGTTCTTTTATCACAAAACACTACAAGCGAATTCTCTTTATCAAACCACATCATGCGTGAACCACAGCAAGGATCAAGTACTGGTGGATATTTCTTTTTGCCTACTACAGTCATAATTTTACCTTCCAAATTTATAGTGCCTTCATTGACGCTGAGGTACCTCAGCGTCTGGTTGCAAAGCCACTTGAGAGCTATCTCTAAAGTGAGCTGCGCAGGCTGATTTCCATCAGGCGAAGTGTAAGTTTTAAAAGCGCCACCGAAGAGGTGAGCATTTTAAAATGCGCAAGGACAGCGAGGAACCTCGTGTCGTCCGAAAGAGCCTCGCAGAGCAAGAGGTAGAGGAATGTAATGACACTACACACATCTTGCAATACAACTACGGATACTAGCGTACCGTATTGTATTTGTGAGCGCAAGCGCACACGCGACCACCTGGAGGATGGTCGTGAGGGCGTTGAAGCGAGAGTGGAGCGGAGTGGTTGAGACTGATTCCATCAGTCGTTAGGTAGACGGCGTGGTCTCTCGCCGAAAGCCAGACCTGCGTCTGGCGGTACCGCAATCACGGAAGCGGCACAGTTGAGTGCGGAGTGTTTATGGATGCGAATCGCTGTAGCATCCATAAACAGAACGTGCGAAATTGCAGCTACTATTTAAGACAAGTATGGCGGTGGTTCCTGGGGTGAAAACGCGAACCATTGCAGCGTTTTTACTCTCCAGTATTCCGCCCTCTTCAAGGGTCTCGAAGAGGATGGCAACGAGTATTTTATCCCTCCTCAACTTCTCCAAAGATCTTTATGTATTCATCAGCAAAGAGCACAACTTCGAGCTTTTCTTTTGCTACTTGCTCATCACCCAATATTCCTCTATGAAATTTTTCAGAAACCTTTGTAGGTATGGCGATTATGAAGTATGTACCTTTTTTGGTTTTGTAAACCTTGTAAGATGAATAGTCCGTTAATACACCAGATAATAATCCAAGTAAATCAGTGCTATTGGAATCAGCTATTTTGTCAATTAATAGTTCCGCCTTTTCAGTGTTATATAGTTTTCCATCTTCAATAAATTTCATATGTGTTCCTTCCTTCTTGTAATTTTCTGCTCCTACCACTAATACGATCTGGGTTGTGATTTTGCAAAAGTTCCTCCATCTCTTTATTAGTCTCGCGATACATGAACTAAAACTGAAACTGACACTATAAGACAAAAGGCAGCAGCTATACCTATCAGCACCCAACCAAACGAAATAGAATGAAAAATGGCAAGATATAAGCCAGATACAGCTAGAACTACAAGTGCTGCAGATGCTGTAGTCACAATGTAAGCTTCTTCTCTATCTGTCATCTGTTTTCCTTTCAGTAGTATCCCTAGGATCTGCTTTTCTATCTTGGGTAAGAGCTCTTTCTAAACTATACAAAATTGACCAGATAACTGCGAATAAAGCAGAGGTGACGGATGTGGCGATAAGCAAAGCTAGCCATATCCAGTGAGGTATGTAAACAGGGGTTAGCCACCGAGGGATAAATAAATCATGCCACTGCAGGAGTGCAAAAGACATGAAGCAAACACTCATAATCAGGAAGAATCTTCGTTCTTGTTGCATTTTCTTTTTAGTCATCTAAAAACACCTGCTCTATAGTGCCTCGGAAATATAAAGTCATATATAGTAGAAGTCTCTTAGAAATGAGACCAGCAATGAGGAGGCATCCATACATAAAGAAGGCTACTCCAAGAAGTGCCAAAATTCCTCCCAATACATAAAATGTGATCTGCTCCCAAAGTTGAATATCTCGTGTGGGATTAATTAGGAAGATTCCTAGACTGCTAGCAATAAACAGAGGACCTGCATACGCAGTGCTGACAAGAGCAAGTAGCTTCATTCGTGTTCTCGCTGTTAGTTTCATAATCTTGTCATGCTTAATATATATAAGAAATGGAGGAGTTATTAAGAGAGACAGTGCAAGTATTCCTGCAGCATTAAATGCGATAGCTTTAAGCATTTATCTGCCCCTTTCCCCTACTAGGCCATGACACCACTCGCATGTACCAGCAGGACTCTTTACCCCACAACTGCCGCACTCGAAAAGCTTTTTTGTATGTTCAATTGATTCAGTGCTTTTCTTAGATGTTGAGTCTTTTCCGATGTTACTTCTGCAATATCTGCACCTGCCAACCTTTTCCATTGACCCACAACCACCGCAGCGAAATAACTTGTCTGGTGGTTCCGCACTTTCTTCCTGTATCACATCTAGTGAAGAGAGATGATCTTTCGGTTCCCACTCATAATCTCCAGAGGTAAAATCAAATACCAAATTTATTACTCCAAATACAATCATTACGTTGCCAAGTATAAGTAAGAAGGTCAATAGTGTAAGAATCACAGATTGGGCGGATGAGTTATATGCAAGGACTGCCTGCTCACGAAAATAGACAGCTGCGGCAATAATAATTCCGCCTCCAACTATATGGCCCATTCCTTTTGCCACTGAGCCACTCATGACAGACCACTGCCAAGAATGGTAAAATTATTAATACATTCATGTTCTTATTCCTCTGTATCTTTATCGCGGTTGTTTTCTTTCCCGTGCTCAAACACCATGTTATTAACAACTGACCAAATAATAGCGGCATAGCTCCAGATTCTTACTCTTTGCCACGCCGCTATAAAGTAGAGGAGCGAGCTTGCACAGAAAGCAAGCCAGTTGAAATTGATTTCTAGAACCACGGGAATAAGGGCAGTGCTAATCATGGCTCCTACACTAAATCCCTCGACTAGTCCCCAGATTTTGTATACTTTTATGTGATGATCTGCCTCTGTGATCATATCTTTATCTTTGGAGATTGTTTTGTCACTCATGGCTTTTCCTTCTCTTTAAGATCTTTAACGTTTATTGATCCGTCATTCAGCGCACAAGAGCCAGCACTTACCCCGTAGACAAATGCCGCCAGCTGGAGCACTCCAGAAGTTATGACTCCTGCACAAACGCCAATTAATGTCGCATGAAAATACTGAATTACCACATTATTGACATGTGACAAAGTGTAGATACTTAGAGCTAATGCAAAGGTTAGAGACGCGGATGCACAGACAAGAGGGAAGGGACGTTTTCCCTTTAGGCCTAGACCCGCAATACAGAGGCAAAGGGGTGCAGTTGCAGCTGATACGGGCAAAAGTATAAATATGCCAAGGAAGAATTTGGCTATCTCCCCCACTACCATCGCCCTACTCCTATCAGAGTCAGAAATTCAATGTCTTCGTTTAGGTCAAAAGAAGAACTGCTTATGGTGCGTCTGTTGTCGACGTTAGCAATTTGTGCTTTCTCTAGTCGGTAGCGACCATTTGATATTGCTTCGATATTTAATATAGTTCCGTCATGTAATTTTGCTTGAATATTTGCACCACTTTCTGGACTTACAAGAGATAGGTTATCTACGCTAATTACTATTCCAGTTTTAGTATCAACTAGTGTGTAATGTGCAGTTTCTCCTTTGATATAAAAACTATCGAAAAGTAAGCGGGGCCCCAACTATCGTGACTTGACACAAAGAAAAGGAAAGGACCAAAAGGACAAACACAAAAGCTATTAATCCTACAACAAGCATAAGCGCCCATACAGTATCCATTACATCATCCTTCTTTTTCATGACACTAATCAGTGCCTGTGTTTATAAATCATTCCTCAAATTTCTTAAAATGGAATATCTTCAGCCAGAAGCTCTGTATGTTCGGGCTTGCTAGTAAAACTAGTTTGCGGAGCAAAAAACACAACCTCATGTGCTACTACTTCAATTTTACTCCGATTAGAGCCATCTTGTGTTTGCCACTGACTCCATTTTAGTTTTCCGTCAATAGACACAAGCATGCCCTTTTTAAGCCTTCGGCTTAAGTATTCGCCCTTGTTCCCCCATACAAGCACTGTGAAGAAACTAGGATCATCTTCCCACTGATCAGTGTCAGGGTTTCTTTTTCTATCATTAACAGCAATTCCAAACTCTAGAACAACGGCATTACCTGCTTGCCTGAGTTCTGGGTAATGTTTCCGCTAAGCGATACTCTGTTTATGCTCATTGTGGTCCTTTCCTGCTTTTGACTTTCAAAGCCCATATAAGGTTTTTGATAGCATGAAAGAGGGTGGTAAAGATAAGTGCAATGTGGAGGGCAACCATGGCAAATAGAAGTGCTCCCCAGCTTAACCACTCAGGTATTATATATGGCAGGTAAGATATTACGCCAATAATTAGTAACCCCACTATTATAAAGCCTGCCTGTTTCCATCCATCAATAATTTTTTCGGCTTTATCAATGTCTTGTTTTGAGTATCTTTTCATGGCTATCTCCCTAATAAACTTTCAATATCTGAAGTATTAGTAGGCATATTAAAGTAAGAGACATAGACTTCTTGACCTATTTCTCTCCCCCAGAAATTGTTTCGAGTTATAGTAAGTGTCAATTGATATTGCCCTTCGGGATCTGCAGGAAGTATCATGTTAAGAGTTCGCTGCCACGCTGTGTTGTAAACATGTATGTCCGCATCATTTGAATCCTCTATACTGAGGTTTCTAGCTGAGTAAATTATGCCTGAATGTGTGTCTAGAACTTCATAGTTTTTATTTTCCATCTGACTTATCTGAACCATTACAAAACTAGCACCTGCGACTACAAGGATTAGGAAAGTATAAATAAAACTCACGATATAGAAATCTTTAGTCATTATATTCCTCCAAATATTTATTAAGAGCATCTTGCATTGGATTTTGAACTAACTGTTGTCCGTAATAATCTATGAATGGACAATCATTGTAATCACTAGCGAGAGCCTTCCCACCATGCTTATAGAGAAGTGGAACATTGTATTTTTCACATTGGTTAATCAGATCAAATAGCCAATCATGCTTCTCGCCATCATCGTGAAGCCATTTGCCAGGACTTTTGCTTCCAACAATCACCCAAGACAAGTAAGGTGCAAATTCACTGATGTCTACAGGTCCTAACATTGGCTCAATAGATAACACCATGCGTTTTGGTGATGATAAGAGAGGTTTACAAGTCATTAAGTCACCTACACGCCTGTCAAATTCCTCTTGATTAGTAACACTGGTTCCTAACCATAGATTACCTGGTCGATTGGATCTAAAATTGGCTCTAAACTCATGAGGTAACATGTGGGGACGCTTTGTTAATAAAAGATATTGATGTTGCGGTGTTTCATTCATTACATCTATTAAACAGGTATAGATTGATCTAAGCGGATCGACTACAAACCCACCATCATCTTCAACTATTCTCTGATTGTTGAAGTAAAGAGCAGGTACATCAACTATGTCTCCTGCTGATCCGCAAAATATCAAAGAAGGTTTTTTAAGCTTCTTTGGCTGGTTAAATCGCTCAAAGTGAATCCTAGGTTCAAAAGATTTACCAAAGCGCTTGTATACTGCTCTTGCGTAGCACCACTCACATCCAAAAGTACAACCCGTAAAAGGATTCCAGGTATAGTCAACATGTGGCATTGATGTTTTATTCATTGTCTGTTCTCCTTAAACTCAACAGTTTCTTATTCCCGCCTCAATACTCAACCTCGATATATCGGCAAGAGAAGTTATTTGATCGCTATCTTCCTTAAGAGCTGCTTCGTTAAATAAGTAGTTTTTAGCCCTAGCGCCTATTTCTTTTTCAGCAAGAATCATAGTAGGCTCTATGGGAAACTCTAGATATATCTCATGATTTTGGTTATACAGCTTAAATGTCTGTCCTGCGTATTGATTAGCAGTCTTTTCTGATAGGGAAAGTGTAATCTTTTGTCCTGGTTGCAGAGTTTTATAATCAATTAGTTCACTAAAGCGAGTTTTCTTCACGATAATGTCATTATCTTTAAATTCTAAAGGTCTCCGTACCCCACTCTCTCCGTCAGTTGGTTCAAGCATTATTGGCGCATCTACGATCATGAGCCCTTCTTTTGAATAGTCTTCAAGGATCGGCCAGAAGAAGTCTGCCTTTCCATCTTGGGATAGGGTGGCTAATTTGCCTTCATCGTATTTTCTATTAAGTGTTAGCTTATGCTCTTCTTTTGCTCTGGGATTAATTACATAAATGCAAATAATTAACAAAGCTAAGAACGATACCCCTCCGATTATAACTGCACCTAAGAGCATTAAAGCGTCATGCATTACTATCTCCTTCTCTGCCATCGTTTTGATCAATGTAGTTAGAATAACTAATACCTACAGGAGATATTGTTATGGTAAATCTAAGCACAAGCGCTAGTTTTTGTAGTGTAAGTACATCAGGCTTTACGAGACCAGCTTCAATCCTGCTGATTGTGGAATTTTTTACACCTGCTTGTCTCGCAAGTTCTCGCTGGCTTATACCAAGTTGCTTGCGGAAATACTCAATGCTGTGGGTCTTTTCAATCATTATTTCCCCCTATGAATATCATTGCTCCAAGCAGGAATCCAAATGCTGCAAAGTTCATTGCAGCATTGATAGCACTTTCATTGATTATGTTATTAACGCCGAGAACTAAGTTCAGCGATAGTAAAATTGCCGAAAAAATGAACCACCAGAGTTTACTCATAAATATCACCTAATCCATTTCTCGAAAATGTAGTTGTCTAATACATCGTGCATGGAAGAGATGCAATCTCTCCTAGCCCTCTCAACTCCCATCATGAAAACATGGACTTCGTCTGGGCAGATCAGTTCAAGTTCAGCGGCTTCTCTAAGGCCAGTAATGATGGGCTGAGTGCGATTTTCTGCTTCTTTGATAACCGCTTCATAGGCTGCCTCTTGCAGCTTAGATTGAGCATCTTTCTTTTTGTATTACTAATTTCTTTGCTCATAACTTTTCCTTAACAGTTGTTTAAATAAAATTAACTCGTTATATCATGATACAATTGTACCATAATGCCAGTAGTTTTTAGTAGATTAACTACAAGGTTTCCAAATAGCATAATTTATTCATAAATTATCTCCCTAATAGCTCATTTATTTTTGCAAAATTCCTGCTTAACACGTATTTGTGTGACACAAGGAGTTATATAAAAGGAGGTACTTTATGGATAATTTAAGCTTTGAAGAACAAAAGATGCGCAGTTTTGATGTCTTCTGTAAGAGGGTGCTAAAAAATGAAGCAAGAGACTATTTTAGGAAACAGGTAAGGAGAAGGGCTCGTGAAACTTCACTTGATGAACTAGAGGCAGTAGGTGCTCCTGGGATCTGTGACTGCTATTTCAAGAAAGATCATGCTTTTTTAGTTTTAGATAAGGCAATTGTCGTAAGCCATGATGAACTTGCTCATGCTTTATCTAACCTCTCCCCCACTCGGCAAAAGATAGTATTACTTTCTTACTTTCTTGATCTTCCAGACCGTGAGATAGGAGAGCAGCTTAATATGTTGCGTGCGACTGTTCAGTATCAAAGAAGTAGATCTCTTAAAGATCTTAGAAAAATGCTTGAGGAGGGTGGCTATGATGTATGAAAGACCATTACTTACTTATCCTCTCATAGAAAAAGCAGTATCAGGCGATCCAGAAGCAGTGTACGAGGTTTTAGGGTATTACAGCGGTTACATAAGCGCTTTAAGCAGAGAAGAGGCTCACAGCACGCGAGAGGGACGCTCAAGCACAGCAATTAATGAGGATCTAAGACAAACTCTAGAATCTAAGCTGCTTTCTAAGATTTTTGCATTTGATCTAAGTAGGTAGAAACTAACACGCAAGTCCTTATGGTTGAAGAGTTAAATCTTTGATGTAAGGGCTTTTCTATTTAAAAGATATAGGTTAGATAAGGGGTGTGATACATACGAAAAGAACAAAGATTACTGATGAAGAAATGAGAAGACATAAATCTATTCAAGCATTGATAAATGTGACTAGAAATGATATAATTGACGATGCAGAACTAGCACAATATTTAGATATGACTAAAAGAAAAAAAGAAAAACTCGTATCAGATATTTATTTTAAAAACAGAAGAACTAAAGAATTTATTCAATGCAAGGACGGACGACTTAAAACCTCTAATCCTCAATTTATTGCAAAAACCAAAGAGGAGCTCGTTGAAAAGCTCTATGTCTACTACTTTGATAACACCTTAGAGGGAGTTTTCAAAAAATGGACTCGTCACCGCTTCAATACAAAAATCGTTGAAAACGCAACTATCGAAAGCGATATTAAGCTCTGGAATAACCACATTGCGACTACTAAGTTAGCGCAAATGCAGGTTTCTGACATTCGTGTCAAGCATCTTCTAGAGACTTTTGAGAAGTGGACAGGAAGCGGATTTATTACTAGGAAAAGCTTCAATAATAGAAAAGCTATATTAAATGGGATTTTCAAGAAGGCAGTCCTAGAAGACATTATCCCTGCCAATCCAGTTTTATCTGTAGATTACGGCCATTTAAAGTTTAAGATCCCTCCGAAAAAGAATAAGGCGTACACTCTTAAAGATCGAAAGAAACTTCTTGAGCATCTAGATACTGTTAAGTGTGATCCCCATGAACTCGCTATAAAGTTAGCCTTTTATGGGATTTATAGAATAGGTGAGATTAAAGCGCTGCAGTGGTGGCCAGAAGACGGAAATGTAGTTTCTATTGATTATCAGATAGTAGATGAAAGAGAGTTACAGCCTGGGGATGATTTAAAGTTTGGTAAGCCTATAAGAGCGCTAAAAGATCCAAAGGGAAATCCTAACTACAGCAAAAGAAAACAACTTATTCCTGATTTGGGACTAAAAGTTTTGCAAGAGATGAGAAAGTTAAATCCTGATGGAGAGTTTGTGTTTATGTCAGAGGGCAAGACATTAGAAACAAAGACCTTTAACCGCAGACTTAAAAAGCATTGTGACGCTATAGGGATTCCGTATTTATCAAGTCACAAAATCCGCTTTACAGGAGCTTCAATGCTTGAAAATGCAGGAGTTAAACCTATTGATATCCAGCCCCTACTTGGACATTCAAACCTTGCTATGACCAAACACTATCTTGGTGAGAGAGTGGAGGAATATGATGACTCACAAATGGCTACAGTCTTAGGTTAGATCCTCGCAAACCCTTGCAAATACTAGCTGTACCAAATTTGTACCACTTTTTGACCAAATTAAAACACCCCGAACCACGCTTTTGCGTGAGTTCAGGGCATTCTAAACCGAGCTGCCTAGGGGATTCGAACATATTCCCTAGCTTACAAACCGCATAGAAAGGAGCTTTGTGCTAGTTCTATTTATAGTTGTACCAAACTTGTACCACTCTTACTTAGCTCTACTATTTGCGGTAATTTGACTTAAAATTTCATATTTCAGTACTAATCACAAGTCTCCGATTTGCATAATTACCTATAGTTATATATAGATATATTCATATGATTATAGGAAACCTTTTTCTTTTAGATATAGATCTAGTGCGTTACGCATAATTGCAGCCTCACTATTATCTGCAGTTCCTCTTCCTCTTATCTTTGCAATTGCTAAGGCATCTGCCTGATCTTCTCTAATATCAAAGAACTTCTTAACCATTCTAGGCTTATCAGTTTTTTCGACTGTACTTGCTGGAGGCTTTTTATTTACTTGTTTTTTAGGCTTAGCTTTCTTTGCCTCATCCTCTTTATCGTTTTTTGCAGGGACATCTTTTCCTGCAACGGAAGGCATAAAATCCCCTATAAATTCTTCAGCGTTAAAATCGTTCCTCTTCCCCATTACTGCTCCTTTCATGATAGGTATATACCTATGTATTTCTATAACCATAGTATAATATGTCCCTATTATTATTGCAACATATATTTATAGGTTAATATGAATATATAATAATATGACTTTGATTTTTAGCTTATACGCGAGTATACTTCTTTGGTTAAGTTCTTATAGTCTTGTGTAATAGCATGGTTTGGTTTCCATTCAAATACACTTAACCTTCTTGCTTGCGCTTCTTTCACTACACATGTATCTCTAATGGTAGTCTCAAGAATTGACGTATCAAGCTTTTCAGCTATCTTTCCTGCCACTTTTGCCATGTCTTTACCAATGGTTGTTCTTGGATCATAGGCTGCAAGAACAATACCTGCAATCTTAATGTTCGGGTTAGTGTATTGTTTCACCCTTGCTATAGCTTGTCCAAGCTGGCCTATTGGTTCAATGTCTGCTATTGAGGCATCTGTTGGTACTAATACATAATCAGCGGCTGTGAGAGCGTTTATAGTGAGGATTCCTAAAGAAGGTGGGCCATCTACAATAATAACGTCATAATCGCCTCTTACAGCTTCTACGGCCTCTTTAAGCCTAAATTCTGCACCTGTTACTCCTGCTAGTTCAGGCACAGCAGTGCTTAATTGGAGGTTAGCAGGTACAATGTCATAGTTTTCTAGGCTCTGTATAGTATCTTTGATGCTCTCAGATCCAGTAATAACGTGATAAACACTGTCTACTCCGTCTCTTTCCGCTCCACTAAAAAGAGTTAATGTCCCCTGTGGGTCTAGATCCACTGCTAAAACTTTCAAGCCATTAGCGGCAAAGCCTGCTGAAAGGTTAATAGAAGTTGTAGACTTCCCTACTCCTCCCTTTTGGTTTATTACTGCTAGTACTTTAGCTTCTTTTTTGCTCATTTGATTTCTCCTTTCAAATTCAATACTTATTTTTTAATATAGATATATAAGAATATAACTATAGCTACATAGTTTACTATAAATCAATTTATATATGATTATAGATGTATATACCTATATGTTATTTCCTTGTTACCTAGTATAATATATTCATATGGTTATTGCAACATATATTTATATAATAATATAGATATATATAAATATGCTTAAAGATTACTTGCTCTATAGGTTTATATCACTATAGAAATCTATTGCAGAGGTTTAATATAATCATATTATGATAGGTGCTTGATTGAGATTGTCTTTATGGCAACCTCTTGGGAACTGGAGCTTCATCTTATCTGCATTTGCTTGTTACTAATACGTTCATATTCTCTTAATTGTAGCAATGTCCTCAAAATATATAATATATTAATATATTATTATATATTTATAGATTATCGACTAGGCTCTCTTTTGATTCTTAAATTTTCTTGAGAAAGTGTGTCTATAACTTCACGACACTCTTTACCTACTGCTGCAAGGTTTTGACTTTTACTAATCTTTTCATGAAGATCATCAATTATTGAAGTGTCTTCACCTTCATTGAATACCCACTCATAAAGCTCCTTCCAGTCAATATCATTGTTTTGAGCAATAAGTACTGACTGATCATATGCTTGAGTATCATTCCAATGAATGTAAGCTGCAAGCCTGTCCATGATTGTTTGTGTAGGTGTTATCACGCGGACTGACCCAAGGGGAGTAGAGAGAGTAGCTGTAGACTCTATAGAAACATCTGTCTCTCCAAAACTTAAATCTTCCCCTGGAAACTCTATTAAGAATTCAGTATTTGGGTTTTCCCAGTGCCTTTCCATCCCTCTACGCTTAAAACCAAGGGGTTCTAAGGCATCAGAGATAGCTTTTTCACTATATCTTGTCATAAAATCTAAATCATATGTCTGGTAAACGTTATCACTATATATTGATACCGCAGCACCACCAACTAGAATTGCCTCTATTCCAGCTTCGGTTAGAGTACTGCTAATGATCCCTGCAAGATCCTTAAGTGCTGTATCGTTGTTAATTTTTGTCATAATCTGAGTCTTTCGGGGACAATATCTAATGATTTCCCAGCTCTTCTTGGTCTTCTTCTTTGACAAAATATCTGTTGATATATTTCCTTAGGCAAACTACAAGCATCTGATGAGAGAAATTTTAGTTCTTCACTTAGAAAGGATCTTAAGTTTCGTACAGTAGCACCACGAGGATTAAATTCAAATACGCGAGTTTTACCTACAGTATAACTAACAAGTACACCACTGTTCGCAAGCTTGCGGAGCTGTTGTTGTACGCTGGTTAAGGGAATATCAAATGTTTTAGAGATTTGTGAGGCATATCCTGATCCGTATGCTTCAATAAATAATAAAACATATGCTGCAGATCTATTACCAAGTATTGATTCTAACTTCCCAGCGATTCGGTAGTTATTTATATTTTTTGATGTACTCATCTCGCTCCCATCTATTGCTAGTGCATTTATATTACCATAATTGTTGTTATATTTATGCTTGTTTCATACTATTTTTCATCCCGCCCAGATCAGCGTGCTCTTCGCTAATCTGGCGGACACATCCCTTGCTTTTTATTCCCCCCCCACCAAACACCCAAACCAACACAGGTCTTATCGCTTACGAAAGCGCGATTAAGTACCAGATCCCTCTACCCACCTACATATGGTGGGGTAGGCGAGGAATCACTTAATCGCTTTAG
>Ga0123352_10000700_pt1 | contig 41387 bp, 41 predicted proteins | sample TergutLab28metaG_FD_89700 | JGI IMG/M metagenome (GOLD analysis project Ga0123352, IMG submission 89700) | Labiotermes labralis P1 segment gut microbial communities from Petit-Saut dam, French Guiana - Lab288 P1 | ecosystem: Host-associated > Arthropoda: Insects > Digestive system > Gut ... | reverse complement strand
CCATCTCATAATTTCTTAACACCTTTGTCTTAAAGGCATTTTCTCCTCTCTGTTTTAGTTAAGTGCTTTTTCAAAAGCATTGATTAAATCTGAAACTTTCATTATTTCAGAAAATATTGTATTTATTGTTTCTTTGTTTACAATATCAGCTTCTTGAAACATATTGCCATCGTTAATACTGTTGGCTAGTTCTGTTTTAGTAGTATCCCATCTCATGCTTTTACCGACTTTCTCATAAAGACGTCTTCCTCCTTTCTTTTTCATTACAATTCTCATTTTTGGCAACAAAAAAAATGGATATTGGTTGCCTTCCATAATTCCATTCCAGTGTTTAGCTAATGAATACTCTCTGTATGTGAACAAAGTCACATAAACCCATCTATGTTTAATATTCTATCCTATATTTCGACAAAATGCAAGCGTTTACGACATGAAAATTATTTTCATAAAATTTCATATTCTTGTATATAATTTTCAAGTTATGCATAATACTTTTGATAAAAGTATTAATTATTTCAAAACAAAAAAAGAACTCGGATTGAGTTCTACTTATTCTGCATATTTTACCAAAACATGTGTAAATATGTCTTTACATCTTTACAAATCCATGTATATTTTCAACTGTTGCTCCTTCTTCATTAACTTTCTGACTTTCTAGAAAGTTGTATTTAATTAATTTAGGCAGATAAAACAAAATTTTAAAAATGAATGTCAATCAACCGCCTTAATTTGCTCTTACAATCTAACATAATCAAGCCATTACGGGTGAATTTTCTCGGCATATCCTCACAGCAAACGCTGTCTTTTAAAGAGGTATTCCAATTCCTTCATCGTAATGTCTTTTTTGATTATGTTTTCTTTTGAGCTTGTAAATTTAAGGCGCTTGCTTTGATTTACACAAATTACTTGGGTGAATAATAAGTTAAAGCACAGAAAAGAGAAAAGTTTATGAAAAAAGATTTAAAGATTTATCAGTTGCCGGCAGGCTGCAAAACCAAGTTTAGGAGTTTTAAAAAAACGATAAGTGAAAGCAAAGACAAAATGATTGATTTTTCAGATTATAATATCGTTTATGAGAAATCAGACTACTGCTTCAATTCACTAGATGATATCTATACTAAGTTTAACGTAAATCATCCTTCTGATTTTAAAGGGCATTCATTAAGTATTAGTGATATAGTTCAAATCGGCGATGAATGGCATTTTGTTGACAGTATCGGCTTTAATAAACTAGATGAATCGCACATTAAAAAAATGTTTTGCACTCGTTGTTCTTCTATTGTTTTCAAGTCAGAAAATCAGGCATATTCCTTTCAATGCTTAACTTGCGATGAAGATTTATATAGTTTAGAAGTTAAGGAAAAAATATAAACATTTTCTAAATATGGTTTGCGGTTTATCCTATTTAAACAACTTGCATTAAATTATTGCTTGTTGTTTTTTGATTCTTCTAAACAGGTCATAAATTTATCCTTCTCATTTAATTGTGTCGCAAGAGCGCTAAATCTTCGCAGAAGACTTTTATTATTTAAATCAGACATGCATATTTGAACTGCAACATCTATAAACTCTTGATTTTTCCCTATTTTCTGTGAATATTCAGTAATACTCCGACAAAACAACCATTCGTCATATTTTATATTTCCTGATAAATTTGGTAATAAAAAATTATTATTTAGAATATAGCTATTGACTTGCTCAGTATTGATTTGAAGGAAATCTTCAGAAATATTCGATAGAAAAATTACCATATCAGCGTATTTTTTTGTTTCATATAAACTTTGCAATGTAAAGAATTGATTATTTTTAATCCCCTCTTCTCTCTTCTTCTTAATTTCTGATACCCAAGGTTTTATACTTGAATTATCTTCATTCGATGTATATCTTAAAATTTCATTATCGAATATGCTTTCCTTAGCATTAACTATTTTTTCGATTATTCTTCCTTTTGTTTCTTCGGAAAACTCGTAGCTTTCGTAAAGAATGATTTCTGCTAGTATTTTAGCTTTCTTTGAATTCCAAATAAAGGTTTCCGAAAGGATTTCATTTATAAAAGTATTTGAGAATTGCCTTTTATTTTCATCAGACATAAAGTAAAATTCATCATCAGAAAATCTTGGCTTAAACTGATTATCAAAAGTATTATAATCATCGAATAAAAAAATAAAAATTAGACTAACTATATAACTCCTAGAAATATTTACTAAATTTGGCTCATATGTTCTGGCACTTTTAGAAACATAGAACAGTCCATTGGCTATATTTTCTCCAAAAATTTTCACATCTGAATTGTATCCTTCCTTTGTCATTCGATCCTTAAACCAGTCATTTGTCTCTGGAAAAGTAGGTAATTTATGTTGATTAAAACAAATCTTCAAGGCTTGTATACAATTCTTCAATAATTGTAAGTCTGTGAACTTAATGAAGATATTTATATTATTCTCTGCACAATATGAAAGAATTTCATCATAAAATGCAGCAACTTTTTTAGCTAAGCGCAAATTGCTATCGAATTCATTAAATATTTGTTGAGTAAACGTAAAATTATGTTTTGAAAAATAATTTTCAATTATTTCATTGTTTGACTCATTAATAACATATAATCTATCAAAAGCTTTCTCCTTAAATTCATTAAAATCATCGTCTCCCCGCACATTCTCAGAAGAGCAGATGCATATAACTCTTATTTTTGATAAAAATAGCTGATTTAAATATCCAAGAATTGATATATATGATAGATTACATGAAACTCTTTCTAAGTCATCTAAAATAACAATTTTATTTTTCTTAATTTTTGAATTTATACTATTATTTAATGCAAAATCTAAACGATCTCCTATACCACTTATGCCATTTACTGGAACTGCTTTAGAAACAAGACCTAGTCCTGCTCCGAAAATTTTCTTCATCCAGAATCGTTTTGAGTGTATTTTTTTGTAAATTTCTGTATGAATTTCATCAATATTTTCTTTACCAAACAAAGACACATAAATTATATTTTTTCTTTTTTTATATTTCAAAAATTTATTGATAATATAAGTCTTGCCGCAGCCCCAAGGGCCATCAATAAGAATCGAACGGTAATTTCCATCAACAAAATTTTCTATATTCTTCTCTAAATCCTTGCTTTTCAAAATATCACCTTCATTTACTATCAAGCCCTCAAAGCCTGAACTTTGACATCTTTTTCAATCACTTTATAATTGAAAAATTTATTCGGCAAGCGATTGTTTAAATAGTTGAATGTTTCACTAAAAATCTCTGCTTCTTCAGTTACTATTTTGCCGTTTTTCTTAAACATTATAAAACCGTTTCTGTATCTTTTAGGATAACTTTCATAATCAACTGGCGGATCCAAACTTGCTAAAGCTTGTTTAACTATTTTTGAATCATGAAGTTTTGAATCTCTAATAGCATTGGGTGAAATATTTTTATTTCTGAGCTTTTCTATAAACTGCCAAATGGCATATTCTTGCCTAGATTCGAAATATTTTTCTATTTCTGGAGGTTGGCTTAGTCTACTATCAAAAACATGAATTTCATTATCTTTCTTTACTTCTGTAAATATAGAACTAGCAGCGCCCGAGGTAATTGAAATTAATTTTTCAACTCGATTCATTATTCTTTTGTCATTAATCTTTAAATCGAATAAAATCGATATCTCATCAGAAAATTGATATGCAAAAACCGCTGAAGGAAAGTATTTCATCAGCTTAAACATTGTTTTTTCCATAGCAGATTCAAACGATTTATTAATAATTTCACTTGTTTTAAATCCTTTTGTCATTCCGACTCCATCTAATCGAATAATACAATTTTTATTTTGATCTATTTCTAAACGTTGTTCAAAATGCTTCATTTTCAAGCCTTTTGCATGAGCTGTTCCATAACTATAAATTCTTTCTATTCTTCTTTTTTTATGCCTTTTTCTAGCCATATTTTCTACCCTCTATTTTTTATATTTTACAGCCTCTCCTCCTATTCTTTTTATATTTGAAATATTAAAACTTAAAGAAACACAACTGTAATGTTTATGGCTTACATAAAAGCCATTATCTTAATAGCATTATAACATATTTGACAAATTTCTTCAAGTATTTATTACTGATAATCATTAAAATTTCACAGCTAGTGCTGTTTTGATTGATTTCCAAAGAAATGCTATAATGATAGCAAGCTAGCCTATTCTTCCTTTTTCTAAATTTTGTGTAAATAAAAAAGCGAATTCAATCGGTCGCTTTTCCATTTCTAGTTTTAACATGATTATATAAAGTTGCTTTGCATATACCTGTAATCTTGCAAATTTCCGTTACAGAGAAATTTTGTGAATCATAAAGTGCAAAAGCTTGGGTTAATTTTGCATCAGATGTTTTCGGACGGCCGCCGAATCTGCCTCTTGCTCTGGCAGCTGCAATTCCTTCTCTTACCTTTTCGTTTTGAACTTTACGATTCATTTCAGCTACGGCTACCAAAATATCAGCAATTAGCTTACCGCTTGTAGATTTAATATCGATGTTTTCCATGTGTGAAATCAGATTTATGCCTTTTTGATTAAAATCATTAAATAGCGCTGTTACTCCGGCCGTATCACGACCAAGCCTGGAAAGATCATAAATTACTAAAGTATCATCTTCTCTTAAGAACTCCAAAACCTTTTGCAATTCTTGTCGAGCTGTGGTTTTTCCTGAAGCTTTTTCTTCGAACCATTTATCTATTTTATATTTTTTTAAGGCTTCTTTTTGGATATCTAGATTTTGCGCTACGGTTGAAACTCGTAGATATGCAAAAGTCATAATGACACACCTCCTAGCAAGTTATAAATTAATTACGGTGAATATCTTCTAAATATTTTAAAACTGTTTGTTCAGATAACCAGGAAGAATCTGGCTTCATCAGCATTCTAGCCTTTTTATATGCAACGTCCAAGGTAAAGATAGTATTAGCCCGATATTGGCCGGATTCTGTTTCCTGAACGGCCAACGCAAATGTAATAAATTTTTCTGATCCAATAGGAATATTAATCGGTAATAAATACACAATCTCATTTCGATATAGTTGCGGAACAACTAATCTAGGATTTCTTTTGACTTTTTTCTTTGCTTCTTCTAATACACCAAAAAGCAATACTTTTACGATTGATTTGTCTAAAGGTATAATTTTGCTTATGTTCTCCCAGTTTTCGTCTAAAATATGATTGGAATTGATTTCGATATTTTTCTTTGGATTAAAATAATATTCGATGAAGTTTTGTGTGTATTCTGCCACTTCTGGAACTTCCGGAAAAGCGTCCATGAAATCTCGATCACTTTTTTCACAAAACCCTTTGAAGTACCATTCGAGCATTAGATTTGGATTTGCATTACGATTGAATAAAGCGATTATGTCATGACCATGTGATGTTAAAAGTCCAGTATTAAAACAACAACTTTTTTCATCTTCAGCATACATAATTTTATTCTCTTTATAACATTGTGTAAATGTATTATTAAAATAGCTAAGTAAAATTGAATTATTTTTCTCATTAAATGACCATGCTTCTTTTTCAGCTATTCTGGCCAGATAATCTATCTTGCCAAGAAAATCCTCTTTCTTCCCGCAAAATGCAAAGTCAGTTAACTTTTTTCCTTCTGATGACTCATTAATCGCATCTTCATTAAAATCTTCAATTACTTCTATCATAATTAGGTCTCCTTATTTTGATCTTTTGAAACAAAATCTTTATTTATTAATTCGCCTAGTGTAGCTAAATAGTTTTTTCTTTTTAAACAATTTTTACATTCATTCTTATAATAAGGATTGGCTAGCGATTCTTTTAAAGCTGAAAGATAGAGCCGTGATTTATATATTAAATTTAAAACTTCATCTACAAAATCCTTTGAAAATGATTTAATAGTGCTATCTTTTAATAGTTTTGCTTCACTTTCTAATTTCGACCTCTCGATTAAAAGTTTCTCAATTAGATTTTTTAATTCTGAATATTGCGGATAAGTGGATGGCATTGATATACGTTGAATTTCATCTTCTGCTATTTTAATTCGTTTTGTTATATTTTTAATGTCCCTCATCATAGCTAAAAAAATTCTATTATCACTTGTTATTTTCAAAAAAATCGAAAAGTTTTCATTAAATGAATTTCTAAAATTGACAGTTGCTTTAACATAGTCTTTATAATAAAGACCGCTTTTTTCGCAAGAAAAACAAGGATCTTTTTCTAAATCATTGTTAAAATCTGTATTTATTAATAAGGTCGATCGTGTACTATGGAGATTAGCTTCTAAAGATACAATTTTTTCTATTATGTTGTGGTCAGAAATTAAATTGTCATTTGAATACTCAGTTAGATGTGCTAACCAATCTAAATTAAATGCAGTCATAGCTTCAACAACACTGTTCTTTATATCAGTAAAATCAATATGCCTTATTTGCAATCTAGTTAATTTTTCTTGAAATTTTTCATTTATATTATTAAGGCGTTCGTTTTGCTTAAATATCACAATACCTAAAAAAACCGTCCCTATGTAAGTTAGCAAGCCTAATATTAAAGCATCTAAATCTAATATATTTTCTCCAAATATAAAAATTGCTACAGCTCCCAAAGGTATAAATATTAAAAATATAATTATAAAACGCTCTACAAATTTTTTCATCTTTTTTACTCCTTTTTCAGAAAATTATATATTTTGCGATTGATCCAATAATTAAAACAACTAAACATGATTGAAATTATTACTATTTTCAATGCAATAAAATTGTTAACCTAGTTTTCGATATTTGAATTTTTGTGCCTTTAATATGAACTCCAGTTCGTGTAAACTATAAAGCTTCTTCTACAGCTTATTTTGCAAAACTAAAAATTTCATCATACATCTAATATTGATAATTCTATTTAGCAATAATATTTATTATATTTATTGTTGCTATACTACTCATGATCTAGTTATAAAAGTCTGAAATATATCATTTTCGACTGTCTAAAAAACTACAGTTTTTTAGACACTGCTTAAACGACTCAAATTAAATAAGAAAATCATCACAAAATTGTATAATTAATAGTCTATAAATCAAAGTACACAAAATATATATTTATTATACAAGTATTATAGCATATTTTAGAAAAAAAGAAAACCCGGAAATTTTCCAGGATAAATTTTCTTTTTAACTTATTTCTAGTTTGTTCTTTTATAAAAGTGTGTAGGTTATGTGTCTAAATTTTTGAAACTGTTCTTCCGAATATTTCCGATAGTTCGTTATTATTAGTTCTTGTTTCTTCTTCTCGCTGCATATTAGCATCTGCAAACGCTGCTGCACATATCCTTGATATAGCTTTTATAGTAATTTCTTCTACTTTCTTAAAAACGATTACTATATCCGCAATATTATAATTTTTGTCATATCCTATTGAGAAAGCATTTTTGTTTTGACTTTTCTTTAATGAGTTCTTCAGCATCTTCTCGCTAACATGAATATATTTGCAAAATTCTTTAAAATCTGCTTTAAGTTCTGAAGTGCATTTTTCACAAACTGGTATTTTTTTGGATAATTTCATTTTCATTCCTGAAGTAAAATCTTTTACGAATTTTTCTTTGTTCTCTGAATATCTATAATTTATCCAACAGTAAATATTTTCTATTTGAATTCGGGCCAATGAACCTAGTACTATCAAGCTGCCTCTTTTGGCAATCTCAATTGATGATTCATAAATTTCTAATACACGATTTATTAAAGACACAATAAAGTTCAATTCACAATTATCTTGATCTTTAAAAGTTTGCATAAATTCTTTATGAGCAGTATTGGCCATCGCCAAAAACATACGTTTTTGCTCCTCTATTTTCACAAGGTCTAATTTCTTCCATAATTCAATTATATCCATTTTATCATTCCTCTAGTTGTAAGATTTAAGTAAAGATATAAAGACAACTTTTTGACTATTCAAAAAGTTCGGTTATTGCTACAATTTTTTGTATTTTTTATTTAGCTTGTCTATTTGATATGGAAGTTCATATAAATAATGTAAAATTGATTCGACAAAGCCAATAATTTCTTTTACATCATATAAAGAAATGTCTTCGCCACCATGAGCACCCTCGTTTCCTAAAATCCTTATGAAAGTACTACAATCTTTTAAAGTATCCGGAAGGATATTCTTTCTCGCTAAATCTTCAATCATTTCCTTCAGGTTGCTACCTTTTGCTTTTTTATTATTACATACTTTTTCTAATACCATTCTTAATGATAATAAACAGATATTATTATGTATGTTTACAACTTTTAGCGCAGCTTCAAATGCATTTTTTATATCTCTTGGAACTTTAATAAAACTTGAGGAGCATAAAGGAAACAATATTTTTTTATCGATATTATAACCTCCGTCATAACAATCATCCCAACTTTCAAATGATTCTCTATATAAAGATGCATCTCCACAAGTTGGGCACATTAATAAAAACCAAAAAGTTGAACTCCAAAAATCCGAATGCCTCTCATCTTCATCATGATAATTAACTACAAAATTTTCATAATGTGCCTTGTTTTCTAAAGGCAATTTGTTCCCACAGTGATAACACATTGTTAATATACTTACTTTGTTCGCAGAGCTCTGTTTTTTTAGTTTATCATTTAAGTTCATTTTTTTGCTCCTTTATATTTTTTGCTATATTAATTGCTTCAGCGCAACGCTGGCGCCATGAATATATCCCAAAATGGATTCTTTCCAGGAATCACCTTTTTCAGCTTTTAAAAGAGAAAAAATTGCCCAAGACATAGTATCATCAGGTCTAGCATCTAAAATGCTAATCAATCCATCATTCAAATGAGCATAAATTGTTTTAATTGTAAAAGCTTCTTTGCTTATCTTAGTTTCAAGTAAATAATAGATTAATGCATCTAAAAGATCAGTAATACCAGCAGCTGGATCTGTTTGATAGTTATTTGAATCCGGATACAGTTCTTCAACTATTTCACTTACACTTTCTTCAAGAGCTCTAGTACCTTTTGCTTCTTTAGATAAATACCATGTTTTTTCTAGTTTTGCATTAATAGTCATATTCTTCTCTCCTTAAAAATTTGTGTAAATATGTATTTATATCTTTACATCCTTAAGCCCTTAATTCTTCTTTACATCGAGGGCAAAAAGGTCGATCTAAAAATTTATAAGTTCGCTTTTCAAATCCATATTCACACACTTCACATTTAAATAATGGCTTATTTGCAATAATATCCTGAAATATCTTGTTAGGTTTCTTCTTCATCAAGAAGTCTATTGTAAAGCCAATAACCCTTGTTAGTAAGTCCTCGAAAATCATCTAATAATAGTCCTTCAATTACGAATTTAAAGAATATTTCTGAAAGACGAAAGGAATTTAATTCGTACTTATATCCATCCTCATATTTGTTAAACATATCATTAAAGTCAATATATCTTATCTTCATTTTTTCCAATTTTGTAGCAAAATCATAAAAAAATTTTCGATAAGTTGTTTCTTCTATAATCTTTTGTTTTCCTTTTGCATGAATCCAATTATCTGGCAATGCATAATGAAGCTTAATTTTTTCATCAAGCCAAGAAAAATCATATTTGTTATTATCTTCATATTTTGATAGTCTTCGCTTCACTTCTCTTTTTTCGCAAAATATACTCCAAAAAACAAAGCGTACTGGCTTTGTTATTAATGATAAAAATCGTATTATGCCTTTTTTCCACTTAATAATGATTTTGAAAAATTTTTCTTTTAGTGATTTCACAAAAAATAATATCAAGCTTAAAATTAAGCCTGCAATTACTGTTATTATTATTATTTCCCACATAATTTTTCCTAATTCTTTCTTAAATATACAGCAAAGTTTAAGCTGTCCAAATTTGCTGTTTTTGTTTTAAATTTTTTGTTTTTTCCAAAGATTGCAAAATCCCTTTACTAATATCTTCTGCCATCTCTTTGTAAAAAATCTTCATATCTTTCTTCAATGCGAAAATTATTGATTGAATAACCAACTGATCCATAGCAGAACTACTGACAATTCCATCAGTACAATCTTTAATTATACTGAAAAACTCTTCTTCTGTTATTTCAGTCGGAACAAAATCATCATAATCAGAATAGTCACCTTTATCAAAAAATTCGAAAGCACAATAATAGCATCTATAAATTTGAATAACTGGATTATAAACCCCATTTAAGTCGGCATCATATATCTTAACCTTTAGTTCTTCTTCTACTGCTGAGTATTTGCTGTACTTATCATTTTCGGAATAATCTACTACATTCACTTTATCTGACTTGCAAAAAGGACAGCTAACGCTGTTTGAATAATTCTTTAAACTCATCATAATAGCTTTGAACTCTAGTTACAATTTGCAATTGTTCCAAAACTTCTTGACATCTTCTTCAGTATACCATTCATTTTCAGGAACTTCAAATAAAATACTTTCAATAAAAACTATATCTGATTCAGTTATATCAACCGAACTTTGTCCGGAGACTTTTTCAATAATTAAGTTTCCGAATATTTGATTTTGAAACTTTGATTTAGATGGAATATTACAATTATATAAGCGACCAATTTTGCGATTCTTAATACCTAAATCATCAAAATAAACATACAGGTTACGATCTAAATATGCATGTCCAACATATTCTTGAATTCCAAGTTGCTCATATTTTCGTTCATCGTATCTGCCAGCTCTAATCTCACCCTTTTTACCAGGCTCCTTATAGTAATAATTGTACATATATATCTCCATTCCTATTCAAGTTCTTCTAATTCCGTGATATCTTTTTTATATTGAGTATCCATTTCTTTTCTACTTTTATAAATAAAATCTAACATGCTTAAAATATGAAAGGCTTGATAAATTGTAAGAATGGCCAAAATTAAAAATATACGAGAAAATATCATTGTTAAAATTATAGAAATTATTAAGATTAAAATCACGGAAAGTAAATATATTTTCTCGCATTTTATTCTTCTTTCGAATTTATTCGATAATAAAAAATATTGAATCAATGACATTATAATAGTTAATCTTTTATCGGACTTTGTTATTCTAGGCGACTCTGCTTCTAGATAATTGATTAATAAATCATTATTGATATCAATTGATTTGCACTCCCAATTATTCAACTGTGCAAAAGAAGCTGCCTTTTTTATTACACTTAATTGTGATTCAATATCTTCTTGTTCGCTATCCATAATCCTTACCCTTCTAAATTATCGTTTGATAATAACTTCTTACAGCATTTTTATAGTCATTTAAGAAATTATAAGTTTGCATCCTGCCTTTATAAACAACTTTAAAAGTTTTAATATTTATAATGATATAAGATAAATGGATAATTGGAAATATCAAAAATAAAAGATGAACAAAAATTGCCAGAAGAATAAAAATTATAGTTGGAATTATAAATAAAAACATAAGTTTATATTTTTTTTCGTATCTTATATTTGCATTCATTATTAAAAAGAATTTACTTAAAGATAAAAGAGCACCCAATCTAATACTATCTGCTGTGATTCCTGGCAGTTCTTCTTCTAAGAAATCCATAAATATATCATTAGTTGAATTTAGAGCCATTAATCCCCATTCTTTTGATTTTGCGAAATCAGCAGCTTTTTTTGCAAGATTAGCTACTTTCATTTCTGCTTCAATAAATGAATCCTTGTTTTCTTTCATATTACACCTCTAATAATTAATTAAAAAGTAAAATAAACTGATATACAGTCAAAACTATTGCTACAACTTCGACTATAAAAGTTAAGCTTATTTTCAGTGATTTATTTCCAGAGCTTTCGCTAATGTATATTTCCCTGATTAATTTCATAAATCCTGATGAGAAATAGTAAATGCCAATAAAGATTACAAGACCGACCGAAATCCTAGTAAAATGATTAGGCCATAAAATATACCACATCAGATTAGCTGGAAATATCACTAATCCTACCGATATATATATTAAATGCTTTTTCTCTTTAAAATAATACTTTATTGTTTTATAGAATAAATACATAGCTAAAATCATCATAATTATTATAGACGTTATAGCAATCCCTTCGATAATAAGAAAGTCTCGATTAAAAGCTAATAAAATAAGAACAGACTAAGCATGAAATCGCCAAGCCTACCTGGCTCAGCGGATTCTTCTTTTCCGTTTCTGCAAACTTATCTGTGATTTCTTTCGCTTCCAATTTCTATCCTTCTTTCTATAAAACGCATAATCTTTCGATTTTTTATATAACAAATTATCATGATTCAATAATATCACTATAGCTTGCTATGTTGCTAGCATGCTATTAAATACCACAGAAACATGCTATGAGATTATTTACATTGCTTGCTAACTTGCTTTATTAATATTTCGATAGTAAATTATAACTAAAGAAAGATAGCATGCTAGCAACATAGCGAAAATTTCTAAAGTTGGCAAATAATTTTTGATAAATGTTGGCAGCCTAGTTATAATTTTTTTATATTTTCAATTGTTTCTTTGTGTTTTGCTACAAACTCAGCTAAAAATTCACCCAGAGGGTCTTGAGCAGAAATGACTTTAACTTTACAATACAATAGATAATCAGCATAAACTTCCGCATCCGCTCTAAAATTCACTTGAGTCATTTTTTTAGCGGGCTTTTTTTTCATTCCTTTTAGATGATCATCTGAAATAAAGCTTTGAACTACGTGTCCAGCTTGGGTCTTTCCATATTTATCTTTTGTTTTATTTCCTAATGCCATATTATTTTTTCTCCTCTTTTAAAAACTCTTGAATAAAAAAACGATAATCTTGTGCAACTTTACTGTTTTTCTTATATGCAAAAAGACTGTGTGCGTTTGCTGGTGCATCTGATGCGTCAACTGATTGGCGAATTTTGGCATTGTAAACTTTTGTACCTTCTTCTTCAGCAGCTCGCTTAAATATTTCAATGACCTCTTTAGTCGATATTGTATTGCTTCGACATATAGTTGGCAAAAACCCTCTGATTATTAAACTACTATTCATTTGCTCTTTTTTAATTTCATTAACCGTGTCAATTAGTGATTCGAGAATTTGTAAACTTAAAGGCTCTGGTTTAAACGGAACTATTACTTCTTGAACTGCACATAAAACATTTATTGTCAAATTTGCTAGATTTGGGCTTGAATCAATTATAATATAATCATAATCCTTTTCTATTTTGTCGATTGCCTTTCGAAGTTTCGAGTGCGGAACCCTTTCAGAATTAAGTTCTTTTTCTGCACCTGCCAATATTATTCCGGTTGGCAAAATATCAACTTTAGTTCCAGGAACATTAAGTACAACATCATTAAAAGGAACATCTCTCATTAGCCAATAAAAGGTTTCCATTTTTTTCTCTTTCCCGGATTCATCCTTTTTACTTTTCCAATTCTCAACATCAATACCTGTTGATTCTGTCAAGTTGCCTTGTGGATCAAAATCGATTAATAAAATCCTCTTCCCATGTTCTTCGGCCAACCCAAACGCTAATGCCGACGCGGTTGTAGTCTTTGCTACTCCGCCTTTTTGATTAACTAATCCAATAATTTTAGCCATACAATTCCCTCTCTCTTTCAGTTGTTTAGAACGCTATACCTCGCTAGCGACATAGTTTTATATCTAAATAGCATGATTCATTAATATAAATATATCTTTATAGCTTGCTATGATTATATCAATATAGGTCGCTATGTTGCTAGCATAATAGCTGATTGTATATATTATACATCAAAATCAAGCTTGTGTCAATATAATTGATAGCAATATATCTTTATAGCTTGCTATGATTATATCAATATAGCTGATTATCTGATTTTTACAGTTATTAGTATGATTCAATAGTTTTTGCTAATTCAGTTTTTCCTGATGCCAGATCTTTACGTTCGTTTTTATTGTATAATCTAAATATTCATAAAATTTCCGTTTTTTTAATTTTTTTACCGCATTTTCTTCATTAAAAGGATCTTTCAATTTATGCACGATTAGGTTCCCATCAAGCAAATGCATTACATCTCTTTTAATTGCTTGTTGCGACCAATCGCAACTTTTTAGGAGAATCTCAGAAAAATCAACTTATACAATGTTTTAGTGTTCGTTTTAAACTCTTGCTGCAAATAAATCTATAAATGTCTTCTTAAGTCCAATAAAGTTAAGTAACTAACACGATATTATGACATCTTTAAAGCACTATAGCATAGTATCAAACTAGATATATATCATCATATCTTTATAGCCTGCTATGTTGCTAGCAACATAGCATTGAAGATTGATAATTATTGCGTTTTTTAATTAAAATCATGCTTAAAACCTAATCCTGAATCAAATTCAAGCGCCATAGAAGAAGCGCCTTTTAATAGTGCATTGCTTTAAACATCCTTATCTCCTTAAAGCGACATTGCAATGTCTTTATTGATCGATACTGTGCCATTCGGACTAAAATATCCGTTGTTAGCGAATTATTAATTAAAGGTTTTCTTAAATAGACAAACCTGACGATTAGGCGTTTCTAGTTTAAATAATTCAATAAACTAGGCAACTAGCGTAATATTAAGCTATATGTATAGCTTTGTAGCATGCTATAAATGTAGCAATATATTATTCTATCTTGATAGTTTGCTATGTTTATATCACCCTATAACGATATATTGCTAGCAAGCTAGCATTTTGTAATTTATATTAAGAATGGTTCGATGGCTTTTTTAACTAATTCGTAGTGTCTGGCATCGATTTTTATATTTACTTCGACTCCCTCAATCCAAAATTTTGTTGTTTTGTTAGTTTCAAATTCATTTTTTGCCAAGTTTTCATTAATTTGATGAATGGATAATGGTGGCTTCACATCAAGCAAACGCATTAATATTCTTCCAATTAAATACCGTGCTCCAATTTCAAGGTCAATCGCTGGATAAGGATAACTTAAATTATCTAAAAAAGACTGAGAAATCTTATCTATCTTAATTTTAATCTTCTCTGCGTTTGCTTGTCTATCTTTAGAAAAATCATTATAATATTCGTATAAACGCGTGAGCCTGTTTAGTTTAGCGTTCATGCGTTCTTCTTTCCATATATAGATATCTATAAAGCATTATAGCTTAATATCAAACTAGCTATATATTATCATATCTTTATAGCTTGCTATGTTGCTAGCAAGCTGGTTTTGTATAAATGTTATAATGAATTGTAAGTTTTTGCCGGAAACATGTTTGATTAAACCTAACATTTTTATACGACAAATTCAATAATGGTCTTGTAACATAATCTATTAGAGTGCAATCTAATGCGGTTTAAGCATTCGACATGTCTCTCGTTCTGTGTCCTCAAAGTGTTGTAGCACTAAACGACTTTAAATTTGATTGGCGAATGCGCTGTGTCATCTTGATACGAGTTTAATCATTTTATTATTTATCAATCTATCCATATATATTGCTAGCACGTTACCTAGATATCATGCTAGCAATATAGCGTGCTATAATCTTTTAAAATAACATTCTTATAATCCAAACATATTAATGGACTGAAAAGAAATGCTAGATATAGTTGTATACTTTGTTATCATTATAGCTTGCTAGCATGATAGCTTAATATCAAATTAAAATGTCCAAGCAATGTTATCTGTGCTATTTTTTTATGGCCGCATAAAACTCATCGATTATATTTTTTGTTTCGGAATCTAACGGTTTAGCTTTTTTATTAGGATCTTTCATCATTTCTCTTAAAAAATCTTCAGGGTACTGGCTGGTAATCTTAAGGAATAATGTCCAAAGTTGACCGTCACTTTGAACGCGCTCGATTTTGTCCAATCGAAGGAACTGACTTAATGACCACTGATAATCTAAAACAAACCAGGGCGCTGTAAGCATTTCATTATAATTTCTCATCGCTGATTTTAAGTCTTCAATATCATATCGCTTAAGTGCCCCATGAATAGCTTCGCCAATTTTATCTGTAAATTCACATTTTTGAGTACTTGGAAGCTTATCCCAGAAATCAAAAATTGAACCAATTATTTCTGAAGCTCTAATATCTTGTTCTGTAATTACATTAAAATTGTCATCATCATAAATTGTTCCTAAATCAATATCTTTTTCAATTTCGCTCAACAACTTATATTTTACTTCTTTATCTTTTTCTCTTATATTGAAAAGAAGCTTTTCTACTTTTTTTCCTTTTTGAGCCTTGATTTCTTTAAAAGTAACAAATAAATCTGTATTGTTGCATACATCGACCAGAGCAGGAATAAGTACGTACTTTTTGAGATTCGAGTAATTATAGCTATTATCCTGAACATGCATTTGATTTGTAAATTCTTCGATCGTCATCTCAATTTTACTTTGAATTGATGAAAATGATTTGAAATATTGATACAATCTTGGTCCGTATTTACTTTTTAATGATAAAAAGAATCTTAAATCAAAAATCGCATATTGTTTATACAATTGGAGCAAAAACTGTTGAGAACTTGCTGCCAATTCAATCGTAACAGTTCCTTTTTTTTGATTAAAGTTTAATGATGATACAAGCCTCATCATGACTTCTTTATCTGTTTTCCCTGTATCCTGATTAATAATTAGAATCGTCCATTCTTTATTATAAAGTGCTCTGAGCTCCTTATCTATCAATTTGTAGCTATTGCCACCTCGGCCACTTATCAGTTCGGACAAATTTTTTAATCGAACCGTAAATGTTAAAGATTTTTTTATTTGGGCATTTGCGGTTAGAACTGCCAATAGTTTATTTCCGGTAAGACCCAAATCGAAACTGCTTGACCTAAGTAAATGATTTGATTGAGCGTAAAAGTTTCGCCTGGCTTCAAATGGAATTATTTTATTTTCGCTCATTGTTCTAACCAACCAGATATTTCTTCGACAGATACGCCTAAAATCTTAGCTATTTTAATACCTAACTCCAATTCTAGCTTTCCTTTGCCGAGAACGATTCTATTAATTTTTTTCACATTAACGTTTACTTTCTCAGCTAAAGCTGATTGATTTACGCATTTTTCATTTAACATAAAAGATAATTTTGTAATTTTTTCCATATTTCCTGTCGCGCATTTAATTTAACGCTTCCCCCATAATAGTAAGATTTTAACATAATAAATCCAATTATTCAAGAATAATTTGGCTTTTTTGTCCTTAATTATCTCATTTTTTGAGTATTTAGCCGAATAACATAAATAATGAACTAAAAATAAATTGTTGAGTGTATGTATAATTTTTATTTGTTGGGAATAATATAATAACAAATAGTAGATTTAAGCTGATGAGTTATTTTTCTCGCTTTTCTGTGGATAAACCTCACTTTATCTCAATTATTTGGTAAGTTGCTTTGTTTCTGCTTCTACAACTGTCTTTGTCTCAATTCTTTAGATCATCATATAATATGTCGTGGACTTTCCTCACTTTATCTCAATTATTTAAACAAATCTGATTGTTATTGTTTATTTCGTATTCAAATTTTATATTTACAAGTAAATATAATTAACTTTTTTGAAGTATCTTATTTTATAAAATTTAATTCGGTGGACAAAACTCACTTTTCAGTTAATAAGCATATCTCCTTTTGTCTCAATTCTTTAGATCATCATATAATATGTCGTGGATTTTTCTCACTATTGCTCAATTATTTAAACAAATCTGATTGTTATTACTTATTTGATATTCAAATTTTATATTTACAAGTAAATATAATTAACTTTTTTGAAGTATCCTAATTTATAAAATTTAATTCGGTGGACAAAACTCACTTTTCTCATTCATCCTTTTGTCTCAATTCTTTATGTCATCATATAAAATCTCGTGGATTTTTCTCACTATTGCTCAAATAATTCAACAAATCTGATTGTTATTACTTATTTGATATTCAAATTTTATATTTACAAGTAAATATAATTAACTTTTTTGAAGTCTTCCTTTTTATACATTTTAATTTTGGTGGACTTTTCTCACTTTTGCTTCAATAAACATATCATTTTATGTCAAATTTGATAAGTTCTACTTTTGACCTCTTGTGGACTTTCCTCACTATTATCGTGGATAAACCTCACTATTAGTCGAAAATCGTCGTGGACTTTTCTCACTTTTCAATTTTTTTTAGTCAGCTATGCTGACTAATTTTTATTTCTACGCGCGTTTAGTTTGTATTTATACTTAGATATAGATAAATATACACTCTCAAAAAGTTTAAAAAGAAAGTTAAAGAAAAAGAAAAGTCTTTAAAATCTTTTAATACTATGGATTTATCCACCTATTGATTATGGGGGCTTTTCGCGCGCGCATAATGTATGCGCATGTTGAGACTCATTGCCGGATTCTCCTTGGCGAAACTTTTCCACACAATTTGCTGATTTTATGGTAAAATATTTACAAGTTAAATTTCAAAATTAAACAATATTTTCAAATGGAAATCAACATTTATCTCCTAAAATCGCTTTTAAACTATTAGAATCAGCTTTTCTGAGCTTTTTAGGATTTGCCCCTCACATCTTTTCCCCTCCTTAATTGTCAAATATAATCCCCCGAGAATATTTCAATTAAAAATAGCATTTAGAAACGATTTTATTAGCCCTTTTAAAATGATTTCGCACGCTTATATGATGTGGAATGCGTCTTAGGGCGTAAAAAGCGCTGTAATCGACGATTTTCGGCTTTCAAACGAATTTAAACGTTGTTTTTGTCTGCATTTTATATAATTTTGACTTAAAACATGCTGTATTCTTGTCAATTACTCATTCTTTGCTTTAAAAATCCATGTTATAATTCGAAAAGGAATTACTTTTTTATGCCAACAAATTTTAGTAAACATTATTTTGAAGAACTTGCTCTCGAAACATTAAAATATTTTTTTAAGAATGAGATGGGTACTTTAAAGTTATTTGATAGACCGGATATGCAATCAGACAGCCATGGAATCGAACATGTTCGCTGTATAGATGAATATTCAGCTACAGAAGACAGCTTTATTAACAATCATTTCAAAAAAATAAAAGATATGCGTGTTTTAAACGAAACTAAAAACAAAATGAAACTTCATAATACAAAAATTGTAAGTAAAAACATTATTCAAGGTGGTACTGTCTTCAGAAGCAAAGATCAGATTGAACTTGCGGTTCAGAAAATAATAGAGAAAGCTGAAAAATTCGTTACTTATAAAAAATTTAATTTTAATGAAATTTATATACAAATGTGTTCAATGTATGAAGAATATTTTTTGAAAGAAATAATAGAAATGATTAAAAATAATCCTTTTTTAGATGCTATAAACAAAGTTTATTTTACTATTGAAGGAACAGGATTATTCGTTTATGATAAAAAAACATTAATTAAGTATCCATTTGATGACTCTTATTCTTCCAATGTTATAAAAGCTGTAAAAGACAGGCATCAAAAACAATAGCCATATTTTTAAAGCAATCTAGCAAATTATATAGCTATACATATATTATTATATCTTGCTAGCAACATAGCAATATAATTAATAATTTGTCATAAATTTATAAACTTAATAAAGCTATTTACGTATCAAGAAAGATAGATATAAATAAAGCAATAAATGAAGATAGTTAACTATCACGCTATGTTGCTAGCAAGCTATATTTTAAGCATTACAATTAAACAACTTAAAATATATATATTATTAAATAAAGAAAAAAGAGCCGACTAAAGCTCTTTTAATTTTGTTTAAATTTATGAAATCATTTTTTAATCATAACAAGCAATTATAATCGAATCGATTCCCCATGAGAAATTCGGACTCAAAAAAATACTATTGCTCTGATCTGACTCATCTAAAAGATGCATTCTAAAAATAAAATAATCCCCGTGGTTTGGTCTGAAAGATTCTGAAAAAAATAATGAATGAATAAAATGTTCGACAGGGTTAAGAAAATTTAGATTTGTGAAAGTATGTCGGACTGAAGATAATTTTATTTCAGTTGAATTAATAATGCCGTGTCTAACATAAATAATTTCAAGATATGCGACACTTTCAAAGACACTGTCAAAGAAAAGCTCAAAGTGAATTTCAAATAAATGTAATCTAGAAAATTCAGGTGCCGCTTTGAATGTAAATACAAGTTCAGTATAATAACCTGTTTCAGGACCATTGTTCAAAAAATTATCAACAGATAATATTATATCGGCCTCTTCTTGCATAACAGCTCTAACATCATTTTGAAAAAAATCATTCGCAAAACCAATTGTATTACCGCAGCCAGATAAAAATAATATTAAAACTGTTGAACAGACTGTTGAAAAAATTCTTTTAATAATATCACCACCTTTAAATTAAATAACAATTATATTTGCTAGCAGTATAGCATGATAGCTTGATTAAAATTTAGCTATATATATTTTTTATTCCATTTTAATATTTTGATATATTGCTAGCAAGCTATCATTAAAGCTATGTTATTTTTTAATATTTTTAATTATTGGATTTTTGGCCCGAATTTTCTTAACTAATATAAATATAGCTACAGTTGAAACTAAAAGAATAAGTAATACAGTTGCTATATTTTGACCAAGATAGTTAGGTAATCTACTTGAACTTGAAACTATATGAAAATTAAAAATTAATTCGTTTCCAAAATCATCAAAAATTCTAATTCGATATTCGCCAATTTCTTCAATAATGATTAAACTTTCAAAATCAATTAATTCGTCATTTATCATAATTTGATTTTCGGAACTTAAAAAAATGTGAACCTGGTTATTTGTCCAAAAAGATGATCTAATATCAATTGAGATTAAATCATCGTCAATTAATTCATAAAAACTTGCATTTTGTATTCGGATGCGAATTGAGAAGTGCGCAATCGAATAGTTGCCTGCTTCATCTGTGACTATAATTGTAAAATCTCCATTTTCGTGAATCCAATTGTTTTGAGAATATGGCATTCCATTTAATAATGCAGTCGAATTTGGTTTATCCCAAGAAACTCTGACCATTTGATTAGCTAGTCCTAATTGATTAACATTTATTAAATTTAATACCGGAGGAATACGATCGATTGTAAACCTAAATTCAGATATGTTATTTGCTAAATCGCGCAAAATTATCAAATGAATTCCTGGCTCAGTAATTAGACTTCCTGAAATATAAGGTAAATCATTTAACGTCGCTGAATAATTTGAATTATCCCAAGAAAGAAAAACATTACCATTTGTGATTCCATTAATTGAAACACCGGTTAAATTACCTTGAGGTCTTGTTCTGATAATTGTAAATGTGTAAATTGAATAATTACCTGCAAGATCTGTTAAAATAATTGTATGAAAACCTTCTTCGTGAATCCAGACATTTCTTGAATAAGGCAAACCGTTTAGAGTTGCTGTAGCAATATTACCGTTTGGATTGTCATTCCAAGTGAATCGAACTTCAGAGTTTGTGTGGCCGCCGTTTGAAACACTATTTAAAGTACCAGATGGAGATGTATGATCAATTATGAAAGTAAATATAGTTTCATTATTAGCTAAATCTCTTAAAACAATCCTATGATTGCCAACTTCAGTAATTTCTGTTCCTGACAAATATGGATTTCCATTTAAAGTGGCTGATAATAGATTTCCATTTGTATTTGGAATCCAGGTAAAGCTGACTATTGAATTAGCAAATCCTTGGTTTGTGCCATTAAGCGTGCCAGTTGGATTTGTTCTTGTAATTGTGAATGTATAAGTTGAAATATTTCCAGCTGAGTCTAAAAGATTAATTGTATGATGACCTTCCGCAAAAATTATTGAATTTCTTTGATAATTTACTCCATTTAAAGTGGCTGATGCACCATCAATATCCCAATTAAATCGAACCTCGCCATTTGTAAAACCTCCATTTGAAACACCAATTAATGTTCCGATGGCTGGAGTACGATTAATCGTAAACCTAAATTCTGTTTGATTGCCAATTCCATCAAATAAAAGAATAATATAATTTCCTTCATCTGTAATTAAAGATCCAGAAATAAACGGAATACCATTCAAGGTTGCAAATAAATCATCTCGTTCCCAAGAAAATGAAACATATCCATTTGTTATTCCATTGTTTGTAACACCAGAAAGATATCCAGCAGGACTTCTTCTATCAATTGTAAAATTAAAAATCGAAAAGTTTCCAGCCGCATCTGTTAATATAATAGAATGAAAGCCTTCAGTTGTGATTTCTTGATTATTCAAATATGGATTTCCATTTAATAATGCAGTGAAATTTAATGAAGCAGGCCAAGAAAATCTTACATTAGAATTTGTTCTTCCATTATTCTCAACTCCGTGCAAAGTCCCAATTGGTCTTTCTCTTGTTATTTCAATATTAAATGTTCTTGATGTTCCATTACTTTTTGATAAAATTATTGTGTATACTCCGTCCTCGTTTATCCAAGTACCAGAAAGATAAGGTAATCCGTTTAATGTAGCAGTGTAATCATGATTATCCCATCTTAATAAAACAGATCCATTTGTTAAAATATTTGTTCCTTCTACTTCTCCAAAAATCGTTTCTAAAACTCCGACCGGTAAGACTAGATCAATTGTAAAAGTATAGATCGAAACATTACCCGCAAGATCCGTTAATATAATCGTGTGGAATCTTTCTTCTGTTATCCAAGCATTTCTTGAATAAGGCAAACCGTTAAGTGTTGCTGTTGTATTTGGTTTCTCCCAAGAAAAACGAACATCATTCGTAGTTGCCATTCCGTTTTCAACGCCGTGGAGTGTGCCAATTGGTGGCATTTTATCAATTTCAAAACGAAATGTTCTTTCATTTCCAAAATGATCAGTTAAGACAATAACATAAACTCCTGATTCTGTAATGATTGTATTTCTAAAATAAGGCAGTCCATTTAAAGTTGCTGAATGTGTATCAGTTTCCCATGTAAATATTACATCCCGATTAGTGACCCCGAAATGATGAGTCCAGTTGTGAGTTGTGAAAAAATATTGACTAGAATCAAAACTTCCTGTAACAGTTGATAATGTTCCAGTTGGTCTTGTTCTTGAAATAGTAAAACTATAAACTGAATAATTACCAGCTTGATCTCTTAAAATAATTTCATGAAATCCTTCAGCTGTAATAAGGGAATTACTTTGATAAGTTTCGCCATTTAAAGTCGCAGACATTGGATTGTTATTTAACTTGGCTTCCCATCTGAAGCGAACTTCAGAATTTGTAAATCCATTGTTTGAAACACCGGATAAAATTCCAATCGGTGCAGTTGTATCAATTGTAAATCTAAACGTTGTTTGATTCCCAGCGATGCAAGTCAAAATAATGATATGATTTCCATCAGTTGTTATAGGAGTGTTTCTGATATAAAGATTTCCATTTAATGTAGCTGAGTTAGTATCTTCGTCCCAAGTAAATACAACTTGTTGGTTCGTGAACCCGAAATTATGTGTTCCGTTTCCAGCAGTAAACGAATATTGATTAGCATCAAAGCTGCCGCCAATAGTTGTAAGGTTTCCATCTGGCCTTGTTCGTGAAATTGTAAATGTGTAAATTGAATAATTACCAGCTTGACATGTAAGGATTATTTCATGATGGCCAACTTCTGTAATTAATGTATTACTTCTATAAATTTCACCATTTAATGTTGCCGTTGCCCAAAGACCATTAGGCTTGTCACTCCAGATGAATCGAACATCGTTATTCGTAATTCCACCATCTGTGACTCCGATTAAACTACCAACCGGTGGAGTTCGATCTATTTCAAAGCGCCAATTAGATTGATTACCGGCTAAATCAATTAATACAATATTATAAACTTGAGCAATTGTAAAAGTTATTGAAGTTGTAAAATCTGTAATTAAAACATTATTAACTAAAATATGACGAAGATTTTTATTCCAGGTCATAATAACATTTTGATTTGTTACTCCATTATTAACTACATTTGTGAATGTCGCTATTGGCGGAGTTTTATCTATAAAAAATCTTAAGCTAACTGAATTACCGGCATCATCAGTTAAAACAATTATGTGTGTTCCCTCTTCCCAAATCCATGACCCTGAAGAGTAAGCTCTTGCCGGATTAAAGTTAGAAAAAATTACAGCAGTAACACTCCAATCATGCCAAACAACTCTGACATCCTGATTCGTAACAGTTTCTGGTAATATTAATGTTACACCGGCCCAAATTTGAAATGTTGGCGGGCTCTTAATTATTTGAAAGTTGATTGTTCTGGAGTTACCCGCCGAATCGCGAAGAATTAAAGTAAATTCCCCTTCTTCAGTAATTTCTACTCCAGAATTTATCGAAAGACCATTTAAAGTTCCTGAAACTATGTTACCATTAGCCCTAATTTCTTCCCAGGTAATAATAACATTTTGATTAGTTCTACTTCCTGATATTATCGGAACATTGTTTGTATCGAAGATAATAGCGTTAGGTAATGTTCTATCGATGACAAAATAAAATTCTCTGAATATACTTGGATCGGAGCTATGAAAAAGTCTGATTGTATGACTACCAACTGCATTTATAATAAAATTTCTTGTGTATGTTACTTCATTGCCGTTAAATACCCAAACAGCTTCGGCCCCTGCTGAAGACCAGTTCAAGAAAAATCCTTGATTGCTAAAATGTGTCAATCCAGCCTGAAGTTCCAAGGATGAGCCAAACTCAAATAAACGACCCACTGGAAGATCTCTTTGAAGTTCGTAAGTTAAAACTGGCATTCTGTTAAATCGGTCTACCACCTGAACAGTATATCTTCCGTTAACACTGAAAAAGTAAGATAACCTGTTTGAAGTAATTGGATTGCCGAGCGAATCAACAAATATTTGAATATCATTGAACCATATTGTAATTGAAATAATTTCATTTGGCTCAACAAGATTTGAAATATTGAACCAAAAACCATCAAGATCTTCTGAATTATTTATCTCTTCAGATACATTAATTTGAATTTCTTCTAATGAAATATTAACTGTTCTTATAGCACTTATAAAACCAGCTCTGTTTCTGGTTCTTATTTCAAAAACACCTGATTCATTTAAAAAGGCTGTTGCGCCGCCCCAATATCTTCGCCAATTGATTTCTCCTACCCTTCTTATTTCTAATATATTATAAGAATCAAAGAAATCAAAAGCAGATAAAGAAATGCGGTGAGTATAAAATAGAGTTGCGGCCGAATTTAAATTATTATTAAAATCTGCTGAAATATCATTCCCAAACTCTGTAGAGACATTAAATGTTGGCGGATTGACAACTAAAACAACTCTATATTCAAATATATTTCCAGCAAAATCAATTTCCTGAATGTGATAAATCACAGAACCAGTCTGATTCATAATGTGATTATTCAATTCTGTATGAGTCATCAACGCACTAAATGTATTTCCAAGTCTCAGCCTAAAATTAGTATTATGATTGGATAGACCAGGAAATGATGGTCGATTAAAAAATATAACAGGAAATTCAGATTGATCTCCAGTTCCGCTAAAAGGTATTGCGCGATAAAAAATATCTTGCGGAACCTGAAGTCTTGGATTTGGAATATTTGGATTACCTGGAAAAGCCTGACCGATTTCAGAAATCATTGTTGGCATGAATAAATAACCATTTGTTATGGCTCTATCCACATGAAATCTGATTGCACTATCTATTGCAGCTGTATCACCAAACAATGGATTTCCGAAAAAGATAATGGGATTGCCAAGATTATCGATATAAATATAGTACCATTGTGCTGTCCAAGAATGAGACGGCCAGTGAAAAGGAATTGAATTTGTATTATGAATATTGCTAAATATCTGACTCGATCCATCATAAGGGCCTTGTTCGATTGTTTGCCACTCGGACCAAGTTGCGAAAGCTCTCGCATCTTCTTCGTTATTAAAGCTGTAAAGAGTTCCATTATGGTCACGGACAGACCAAAGCTGACTTCTGAAGGCAAAGCTTTGATTATGATTAACAAGTGCATTAAAATTATCTAAAGGCAAAGTAGTTCTTATTTCAAAAAAGTATATTGTAATATTCCCTACATCATCTGTTACTGTTAGTCTATAATTACCATCCAGATGAATTAATTCGCCTTGAGAATAATGCATATCATTTGCATCAGAAAAGTTTAATCCAGTTCTTCTATTTAACAAAGCGGTTGTACCAGGTTTATTCCAAGTAAAAAATAATGTAAAGTTAAATGCATCAGAGTTAATCGAACCACCGACTCCTGAAGTTGAACCGATATGTTGAGCACCAGCGCTTCTCACAAGATTTATTGTTGGTGGTGTTCTATCAATTGTAATTGTAAAAGAAACTTCGTTTCCAATCTGGTCTCTGATTATAAAATGATGCTCGCCTTCCGATGAAACAGAAAATGAATTATTAAAGGTAGTATTATTATGAAGCACGGAAACTAAATTTAAACTATTCTTTTGATTAGGATTAAAATTAATAGTAAAAGAATCAGCGTTGGTTCTTGCATTATTATTTCCATCAAGAACTAAAGAGCTATTGGAAAACCCTCTTGTTTCGCTAATTGAAAAAGTGGGTAATGAATTATCAATTGTAAATGAATGAGCCGAAATCACACCAGCACGAGTTGTTAAAGTTATTACAAAAAATCCTTCTTCACTTATATTTTTATTCATTGTGTATATCTCTGCTGCATTTCCATTTCTAGAAATTAATGCTGAGACAACATCGTTTCCATTAGAAAAATTTGTCCAGAATAAATTGACAGCGCCTCTTGTATGATTATTTATTTGAAGTGCGCTAAAGTTAAGATGTGCATTTGTAGATCTTCTATCAATTGTAAAAGAATAGTCATTTGATCTATTTCCAATTGCATCCATTAAAACAATTATATACAAACCATCTTCAGTAAAAGTTAGGGTTTGTGCACTCAAAACTTCCATGGTTCCGTTAGGTCGAGTTACTTCGGCATTAACTGCTAAACCATTTTCTTTATTTGTCCAAGAGAATAAAACATTTTGATTTGTGAATCCGCCATTTGTAACGCCAGTTAAAACTCCGGAAGCTGGAGTTCGGTCAATTACAAAATTAAAAGTCTTTTGATTGCCAGCTAAGTCAGAAAAAACAACAGTGTGAGATCCTTCTGCTGTTATGTTTAAAAATCCAGAGGAAACAATGTTTCCATTATGATTAGCTATAACATTATTTCCAGATGGAGGATTTGCAATCCAAGACAAAGTAACTGAAGATTGACGCGAAAATCCAAAACTATAAATATAGTCAAATAAGTCGATAAAACCACTATTGCTGGCTGTAAATCCAGAAATAATGGAAGTTATATTTGGAGTTGAATTATTATGAGTCGAAGAAATATTTTCAATCTCTCTTTCAATAACAAAACGATAGCTGGTTTGATTTCCGGCTAAATCCGTCATTGTAATACGATAAATACCAGGAGAATCTAATAAAACAAGATTTCCAGATAAAGTATATTCTGGAAAACCTAATGTCGGATGTTCATTAGCGATTTTTACAGAAACATTATTTCCATTTGTATTTTGAAAAAAATGAAACTCAACTGATCTGTTAGTATATCCGTAAAAAAATGTGTTTGTGGCTGAATTGTGATCCGGTGAAGATCTGTCGAAATTACCATTTCTGGCCGTAACGCTTCCTTGCGGTAAACTTCTGTTAATTTGGAAATTTAAATTAAATTGAACTGGTGTTTTTATTGAAGTTAATCCATAGCCAGCAGTTTCAAATGTTAAATCAAAATGCTGATTTAGTGTATTATAATTATAAGTTCTTGAAGATAAAATGCCATCTCGATCATAGGTTAACCTGACAGTGACATCTTCATTTGTCCAATACTCCCCTTCTCGAAGTCCAAATACTTCAAACCTTGGAGTTGGCATATAAACAATGCCAAGTTCTGAAATTGGTGCACCAGTCATGTCGTGAAATCGAATCAGCCCCCCTAAAGATTCTATAGGAATTTCTGTCAAAGGAGCTAAAATACTTCCATGCATTGTTCGAACTGTACCATTAAAACCTGGGGAAATCATGATAGTCTGATAATGCGTACTATATGTTGTAATACCATTTCGCATCGAAATATCATAAAAACCTGATGCGCTCTGAAGTCCATCAGAGACCAAATTAAAAATCGCAACACCAGGTAGAGCGTAACCACCGACTGAAAAATTTCGTAAAGACAATCCGGAAGTTGTTTCCGGCATTCCTGCATTCATTATTTCAATTGATGATTCAATATCTGTTTCAAAGTTTTGTGCTTCAACTACCTCAATCGAAAAAAATGCAAATGAAAATGCACATCCGATTGCAATAATTATAAAAGGATTTTTAAGTTTTTTTAGAATGTTTAACATTTAAGTGTCTCCTTTGTCTTTAGGTTTAGATATTTTATTTTTCAACCTATCGATTTCATCAATTGAATCATTTTCTTCAGAGGTCTCATCAATTCCTAATTCTTTTAAAATATCCGGAGTGAGTTCTTTAATAGGTCTAAAGTTAGGATGATTTTGATTAGTTGTTTCAACAAAGTCTAGTTCATCGTCCTCCTCGAAAGAAAGAGCATCTCCTGAGATGACTTTTGATTGTTTTCTTTGAATATCAAGAAAAGTTTGATGGCGAACTAATATATCATAATAATTTTCATAAAAATCTAGATGAATTGATTTTTTTTGAAAATCAAAAGCACCTTTTTTGAATGTTCCATTTTTATTAAGTTCTTCATCAAAAACAGGAACAAAAGACACTTTGCCATGCTTATGGCCTTGTAGAGTAAAAAATCCTTTACCTCTTCCGTCGCCACTTCCAATCTTTTGAAGTTCATCTAATTCTACTAAATATTTCTTTTGAGAACCAAGATTTCCTTGATATTCGCCAAGTATACCTTGGGAACTGATATTTGAGGAACGTTGTGCAACGGTGTATGTTCCTAATACTTCTTGGAAATATTTTAAAGTGTCAAGTTCGCTGGCACCAAGAAAAAGCTGCAGATGGCAATTCTGCAAAATTGTTTTGGATTCATTATCTCCATAAATTTTTAGTTGGGATAATGCTTGAAGAATTATAAAGAAGAAAATATTTCTTGATCTTGAGGTGGAAATCCAATGTGGGAACTGAGGAATCTTTGGCATCTGACCAAATTCATCTAACATAAAATAAAAAGTTCTATCTAAAGTAATAGCTTCGGTCATGGATGCAGTATAGGTTAGGTAGTTATATAATTGGCAAATCATTAAGTTAGCCAAAACGTATCTGCTTTTATCTTCATCAGGAATTATTAAGAATAATGCGGTTGGCTTTTTTGGTAATTCACTTAAATCAAAATCACTTCCGGATGTAATGTAAAGAATACCATCTTCTAAAAAAGATTGTAATGCTGTTTGAGTACTAGATAAATAACCTGCTAATGTTTTTTCTGATTTATTATCGATTACTTGAGCAGCGTAGTCCCAAACTTTAGATTTAACGGGTCTTTCCGTTAAGAAATTTTGTAATTGTTTTCCTTGCCTATTTAAGATATTTGAAAACTGAGAAAAGGTAAATTTAGCTTTTGTCATGCCATATTCTTTTGTTTGACCATCCTCAAGCATTCCCCAAATAATTCCTTTTATTAATCCTTGAGCTCCTTGTTGCCAAGTTTGTTGATCACCACCACCATCAGCTGGACATAATGTCATTGCGATTTCTGTAATCAATGAAGAAACTTTATCTAAGACTTGATATTTTGGACTATCAGGAGTCTCACGAAGAGAATCCTCGTATTCTTGATACATATCCCAAATAATATCAAGCGGATTAAAACGTAAAGATTTTCGAGGTTCTCTTAAGTTTAAGACAATACAATTATATCCAGAATCGCGAAGTAATCTTATATGATTCGCTGCCAATTCTCCTTTTGTGTCATTTATAATTAGAGAAGGCTTTCTTTTGCTTTTCGCACAGGCTTGAATTGTAGGACCTAAAGCGTAGGTAGATTTACCAGTTCCTGGAGTTCCGAAAATACAACCATGCTGTTTTTCTATTGCGTGAAAGTGTAAATCACCATTTATTTTTTGAGAATTAACTATAAAACCATTAAACTCGCTTACTTCAACTCCTTTCATAGTAAAAGGTTTATCTAAAGATTCGCCTTTCTGACTTTTTGCACCGAGTATATGATCCATTTCTTTTTTGTTTAAAAAGTCAGAAGCTCCGTGAAGGTTACTATTCATCCTGTCAACTTTATTCAATAAAATATTCATATTAAATAACTTATACTTTACAGAGAAAATTATATACACAATAAAAAAAGTTATAAAGAGAGCGCCAAAGATTTCAAAGAAACTATTATCAAAAACTTGGTTCAATATAAAAGTAATATTTAACGGAATGTCTGAAGAAACATTTAAAATAGCTAAAATGAAGCAGGCAAAAAAGAACGACGAAATCGAAAAAATTACTGAAAAGATAGCTGTAGTGATTAGAAACTTTTTTCTTTTAGACATTGGTAGCACTCCTCTTTTTTAATCGTTTTGCAATTCATCATCTGAATCAGAATCAAAGTCTTCAATAAAACTTTCTTGCAGATCTTGCATCGACGCTAATAATCGAATCATTGCATCATTAAACCAGACATGAAATTTTCTTACTTTCGTTATATTTTTCTTTCTTGATTCTCTGCTTTCTCTTCTTAAATTTTTTTTATTTTCAAAATTTGTGTATATCTTCGGTCCTTCTAAATCAAGAGACTTTATAGCTTTTATTAGAGCATTAAAAATTCTTTTATTAAATTCATCAGTTCGATTTGTTATAAAGTTTCTGGCTTGTGGCGGTATAGGAATTTTATTTTCATTTAAATTCTTTATAATACTTAATCCTTCTGATTTAATTTGATTAATATATTTATCATATAATAATTTGGTTTCAGGATTAGTTTCTAATAATGCATCTTTCAATTCGTGTAATCTCTTTTTATTTTCAGCAGTTTGAAATTGATATCTTTTTGGACTCAGTTTAAAATTTTCATGAAGTTTAAAAATTTCGTTATAGCAAGGAATGTCTTTATTGAAATCATGCATCATAGCTTTTTTTAAAACATCACGACCTTTCCAGTACTCAGGTCGATATCTGTGATGAACTGCTATTAGTTCTCTAAACTTATTTAATGATTTTTTTGATAGCTTGCCATCGGAAAATGATTTCTGTCCATTTGATTTTATTTTTGTTTTTTCTTTTTCCCAGAACATAATATGGCAATGCGGATTTTCTGTATTGACATGAAAAGATGCGTACCAATTCATGTTTAAAGGATCTAACCCAGCAGCTTCAAAAAATTTATCAATTTCTTTTGAAACTAAATTATGAGCTTGTGCTTTTGAACTACAAAAATCTTTTGCATACTCAGGAGTGAAACTTAAGACGGAAGACCAAATATTTGATTCTGTTTTTCGGAGGTCTTCTCTGAGTTCTTTTTTCTGTTCTTCAGATAAATCTCCATCTCTATTCCAAAGACCAGTTGACCCTGGCCGATCACCAGCATAACCAAGAATGCTTCCTCTATTTTCATCTGTTTGAGTCATAAGCTTATCTAATGTTTTTACGGTTTCCATATCATTCTTTTCAGTAGCTTTATCTCTGGAGAAATACTCAACGGAATCAAACTTTGAATTGCATCTATAGAAGTCTGATTTTTTTAAATATTTTTGTAGTTTTGGATTTCCGGATTCGATAATTTTTTTGCGATTTTTTTCTGAATAATGTTGATGATATTCGACATTGAAAATAATATGCGGTGTTGACATGATTAGCCGTTCATCCTTTTTAGATAGTTTGCTTTTATTTCAGCCAGTTCTTCCGGCATCTTAGTTAAATCGATTGTTTCCGGTAATTCGATTCCAAAACAAGCTGAGATAGTTTTTAGCATGTTAATTATATAAGCGGTTGTTTTATCATGAAAAAATTGATTCAATTGGACTTCAATAATTTCTTTTTTACTTTCTTCAAACAGGGCATCAAATTTACCGCCGGAGAATTGGACGGCGGGGGGTGGATTATCTTCTAAAGCTTTTACGCCGGCAAGTAATATTTTATTGACTGCGGCATTCTTACTAAGTTCTTCTTTTTCCATAAGTTGTTCTATATGGTCAATAACTTTTAAATTTGTAATTCTAAGATGAAACTGATTTTTTTTATTATCTTCCATATACAGCCCCCTAAAATTTCCAGATTATTATACCATAATCCGCCATTTTTCGCAAGGCAAACATGCACCAAAAAAGCTAAATATTTGAGAAAAGATTAAGCAGGATAAGCATTTTGGTATTAAAATGGTATTTTTTGATCGAATTACCTTTTTCTAACCAAAATGACACTTGACAAAATTCGACCTTTATGGTAGAATATTATCAAGCAAAAATAGAAAAATTGGAGTCCAATTTTAGCTTTAAGAAAGAAAGGATTTAAAACGATGATAGAAAGACTACCGAGTTTGGGGAGCACATTTATGAATAGAGTTCCAAACCCAGAATTACAAAGATTGCTAGAAACAATAGACACAGCCGTTTTTACATGGGGGATAGGAATTGCACTACTAGTTGCATTAATTGTATTTACGTTTGTAGGAGTCAAAGTAGGAATTGCTTTTGGAAGTGCGAATAGTGCTGAAGAGAAGCAAGCTGCAAAAGGAAGAATTTCTAATCTTATTCTAGCGATAATAATTACTGTATCTTCAATTGCAATTATCCCAGTAATGTTCAGAGTTGTTGCAGGAATTTTTGGAGTCGAACTGTGGGGCAGATGAAAAATAAATAACAAAAAGGACCTTAAATTTTGGTCCTTTTCTTTTGCTTTTTAGTTCTAATTTTGAAAAATCGAATGCACAGATTTTAGATGAATTGCTTAATGTATTCTTTTAAGAAGCTAATATGTTTAGTTTCAATTTTATTATTTTTAATGCGATAGGAAACTGCGGCTTTTTCCATGCCAAGAACATCTCCGGCATCTTTATATGTTAAATTATTATATCGAAGGAGACAATAAAATTCAGCAGTTAAAGAAGTAAATTTATAAATGCTTTCGATTATAATAATTGCTTCTGATATTGGCAAACTTGTTATTTCAGAAACATCTGGATAGGATGATATTTTATAGGCATCGAGAAATCGTTGTAATCCTTTTACTCGAGGATCTGATCTTGTTGGCGTGGTTATTTTTCTTTGATAGTTTCTAAGTGCTCTTTTAGTAATTCCAAGACTTTTTGCAATTTCTTCTGAGCTAATATAGGACTTTGATTTTTCTTCGGCAATCACTAAAACAGCAGAAAAATACGGAATCTTTTCAATCATCATAATGGCGCTGACTTCTTCCCTAGATATAGTCAATTTATCACTTCCAATGTAAAACAGTATATTTATTATACAATGATTTTTAAGTAAAATCAAGTTTTCTAAGCGATTTTAACATCATGATAAATACTTAAGCTATCCAAAGTAAACTCTTCTTTTGTTGCGACCTTTAAAAATTGAACGATTGAATCCTGCATTGAAATACGTGCTTCTTTTAATAAATCTTCTGCTTCAGTACTTGATAAAAATATAGTATCAAGAATTTTATTAATATATTCATCGAACTGTTTTCGGATAAAGGCACGTTCTTTGCCGCTATGATATTTACTTAAAGCTTTATTAATATCCCAAAGTTCTAACATTGTTTTATTGAGTTCTTCTTTTGTCATTTTGTTTACTCCATTTCTAATTCATTAAATTTTTCTTATAGAGCCGTTTTTAAATTAATATTCACTGAAAATTTAACAATAAATTATATCTACACAACTTTTTACTTGATATTTTTGTAAAAATAGCATATAATATAAGCGAAGAGAATAATAGACGCCTTTATAGGCATTACGCTTCTCGGCATCTTAATAAACTTAGTAGCTAATCAATCTGGCGGGATTCTGTAGCTACTTTTTGTTTGTCTTTTTTCAGTTGCATAATGATTTTAGTTACATCAATAATACATCTTGTTATATAAACAATCAAAAATAAATATTCCACTTGGCGTCACCTCCTTTCTTGGTTAAACCAAAAAAGGAATCATAAGCCAAGAAGCGCAGCCACATACGTAATCTAGTACTCTCTTCAATGTATATTATATATTATTTCACGATAAAAATCAATTCATTTCGTGCGACAAAGCATAATCATACAAAGCATTTTTTGCTATTTAGCAAGTAATCTTTTTGTTTGCATATTTAGCAATGAAAATATAACTTTTGCCAATATTTTTACCTAATCTAAAAAATTGTGTGAACAAAGTTATCTATCGTGCTAGCATGATAGCAATTTGACAATAGTTTACGCAAAGATGTAAAGACATCTTTACATAAAGACAAAAAAATATGTTAATCCAAATTATCTTTTTGTTTTTTTAATGAAATAAGTACTCTTTTTTAATTCAAGTGTATAATACTCAGACAAGTATTGTTTAAAAAAAGTAGATTGTTGTCCATTTGTTGCCCCATAATTTCTAGGATTATAATCAACTTTTTTCTTTAAAAGTAGCTCTATCAAATTTGAAAATAATAAATATCCATTTTCGTCACATTTAGAATCTATAATTTCATCTACGATTGCTACTAGTGCCTTTATTTTTTTCTTTTCTACAGAAATTGACTTTATTTCTGTTTCTTGATTATCAAAAATTTCATCCACGTTAATAAAAGTGTGGCATCTTGCTTTAAAAGTTTGTGATGCATTGGCATTACCAGCACCAATTAATCGCTTTTTATTTTCTCTTATTTCGATTGCTAATGGTGTGAAGTCAGAATCGCTTGTTGCTAAACAAAAGCAATCATAGTTTTCTTGCAGAAATTTCATCGCTGAAATCGTCATACCCATATCTGTAGCATTTTTACCCTTAGAATATGCTACTTGTAGTATTGGATTGATTCCTAATTCATTGCATAATGATTGTTCTTCAGGAGTAAATTGACCATAGGCACGTGCAATTACTATATCTCCTTCATCTTTTTCTAATATATCCTTTAGTATTTTATAGTACTTAAGAGCAAAATTATCTTTATCAATCAATACTACGATATTTTTATTTTCAGACATGTAAAATCACTTCCTCCTTAATAAATTTCTACCATACAATATTTTTTATCAGAATAATCATAACCATTAGCCCAATAATCTTCATCAGTATTTGATGTTTTTCTTACTTGGTATTGACAACCATCATTAGATACAAACGTAGTTTTATCGCCTTTTTCATCATTTGTATCAATGTGAACTATTTGTTTATTGGATTCTGCATTTGTACCGCCTCTAGATAAAGGCATAATATGATCAGTATCCCAACCGAATCGTGAGCCTTCTTGACCATAGGCACCTTTATGAATTTCTCTTCCAGTAAAATCTTCTGCAACAGTTGCATCACCAAATTCTTTTTCCCAAAAACTAATTTTTGTATTTCCTTTTTTATACACGGCATGTCCTCCTTTCCCATCTTTTTGAACTTGATACATTATATTATCAATCGTGTAAGTAACTCTTCCATCACGTAAGTTGTGTGCTCTATTACTTACAATCCAAATGTTATCAGATGATTTAGTCCCACCCTTATCTAAAGGTAAGATATATTCTAATATCCATCCATAATTAGATCCTTTTTGATCAAAAGCAGCCTTTTTTATTAATTGCCCAGTATAATCTTTTGCTTCTAAGGCATATCCAAAAGAATTGACCCACCAATCACTTGCATTCATTACTTAAAATCCCCCTTTTAAAAATAAAAATGCTCCTTCGATAATTACCGAAAGAGCATACACTTGTCTTATGTATGAATTAAATAAGGTTATATTTGTTTTATCAAATATAGTACCCTGCTCTGTTATCGGTAGATAAGTCGAGATGTGTGTTTAATAGCTATCTATATTAGAAATCTTCAATATCAAGCTAATTTAATTATATATTATTTTTAAATGCGTGTCAATAAAAATATTTTAAATTTCAATAAATTGGATTTGATTTCGTTCTCTCATGATATTAAATTTATTATTTCTTGCCTTATCAATTAGCTTTTTTGCCAGTCGAACTTGTTCCATCTTCCTATCTGAATTATCATAATTTGAATAGCAGAAATAAATCTTTTTGTTTTGATTCCAATTCAAAACCGTTTCATAATAATCGTAATCCATGTCATTTAAAGAGCACCCATAAAAGATAATCGAATGATCTTCGTCAGATTCAATAAATTCACCAATCATATTCAAATTGGATTCTTCGCGCCGATAACGTTTGGTAAAAACTACTAAATCTTTGTTAGAGTTGCTGGATTCATTAATTCCAAATATTGGTTGGTCTTCAACTTTTCCATGAAGGTTTAGTGCCTGACTTGGCAAAGATGTGTAATTAAATGTTAAAATTTTGGTATCACCAATTCCATTTTTTGTAGTTTTATCTAATATTCTTATAAGCAATTTTTTTTGATTTTCTAAGTATTCAGGACATATCTCAATACAATCTTTTATGAATTGACCAAATTGATTTTCAAATAATTTTAGTTCAATAAGCAAAATTTCGAAAAATTCTGTGGTAGAAATCTTATCTGATCCTTCAAGACTTCTCCTATATTCAAGAGGCAAGGTTGAAAAGAATCTATTTTTAATATGAGGAAAATATTTGTCAATTATTTCATTTGCTAATTTTAAATTATTATGAGCCGGAGAGGGTGTTTTTGAAAAGGAATTATTATTAATTACATTTATTAAATCGAGAGTTTCCACCCAAAAAGAATTCATTGATTCTAGTATCTCTTTTTCAATATCAGACCAATTTTGATTTAGATTAATTTGCTGAGTAATAAAATAATAATTCCATACTGTAGTTTTTTCGTCTAATTTAATAGTTAATGGAAGGCCGTTTGATTTTGATAAATGGTGCCAATATCTAAAATCAGTATTATAACGATTGCTATACCAATCAAAAAAACTTTTATAAGATGAAATTAACCCGCTTTTAAGATCAAAGCCATTTCCTAAAAGAATTATTGTACTCATTTATAATACACTTCTTTCATAATTTACTATCTGAATGATTCTCAATACCTTCATTTTTTGAGTCAAAGAACAGATTATCAATTGCCCATATATTTAATATTTTATCATTATATCCCAATTCTTTTCTTAAACTTTTGATTATTTTTTTATACAACCTTCAACCTTCTTTTGCTTGTTTTTCCGAAGTGCACGAACAAGTTCATTCATTTTGGTTATTGATGAATTCGAAACTATAAATAGAAGCTTGATATGATAATCTTGTAATTCTTTTTGATTAAAAACGGATTGTAATCGTTGCTCTAATAAAAATTTACCATATTCTTGAAATATTTCAAGTTTATTTTCTCTTGTTTCTTTAGCATTAAATAACTTATATTCATATCGCTTTGTTAGAATGTAGATTGTAGCTGCCAAAGCCGCGGAAACAATAAAAGTAATTATTGTTGGATCTACTGCGGTAAAGAAAGCTATTAGAGCTAAAATCATAGCTATAGTAAAAACTATACCAAGAAAAATGCAAGCTATAATTAAGGATGTGTATCCAAAAACTGCTAATGTTTTCCGCTCTTTCTTTATATCTTGAACTTCTTTTTTGTCTTCCAAGTTTACACCTTCTTTTTTTGTTAATAATATTTTAGCATATTTCCTCGATTTTTGTAAGCCTAAAAGAAAAAGCCGCTATTTAAGCGGCAAAGATGTGTTTACATTAAATTATTCCAAATCGCAAGGGCTAATGAAAAAACGTCAAACATTTCTGAATGACGTTCTTATACACACAATTTTAAAAATTTAATTTGAAGATTCTTCTTTCAGTTCTTCAGTTGGGAGTTTATCAAGTTTTACAGTTGTTCCTAGCATAGTTAAAAATCTATATTTATGATCTAGTTTAACATTGTCTTCATTTGCATCAACACCAATTGTAATTTTCTTGCCATTAGGTGTTTTAACAACAGGAAGATGCCACACTGTTCCGTCCGCATTGCCTTCTCTCTTAAATTCTACTACTTTTCCTGTAATAGTTTTGATTTCGTTTCTTTTAAGTTTTGCGCGTCCTTTTAAAATTATACCTATAAGAAAGAAAGAAAGAGAAGCACTAACCACAGTAAGAATACCGGGATATCAATATCATTCGTTTTTATACCATTAATAATTGGCGTAGTTATTATTCCGACTATTAATAATACTAGTGCTAAGTAAACTAAATACTGATAATAAAACTTTTTTGCTAAGCGTTTTTTACCCTCATTAAATATTTCTTTTTCTGACACCTCTGCTTCCTCCTCTAAATAATCCGTGTTCTAATGGACTCATATCTCTTGTTAAACTTCGAGCAATCATATTAAAAGCTAAGCTATCCCAATCAAAATTACCAGTTCGTCTCCAAGAGACAGCTTCACTTATTAATGGTTGTGCAACTATATTGGCAGCTGTTGTATACCATTTTTCTGATGGCATTCCACCAGTTAATCCACCTGTAACTATTGATATACCATAGCCCCAAAACGCGTCCTCAAGTGTTTTATATGGATTTTCTCTGGTAATTATAAATTCAGAAAAGTCTCCTACGCCTCTTGCGATTACTGATCTACTAGCCCCTAGCGCAACCGTACCTGGTTTGGTAGTTGACCAAGCACCGAATAATGCAGCCTTTGCGCCCTTCTTTTTTGGTGCAGTAAATGGAAGTAATGTTCCTTTTGAAAGAGCTGTAACCCCATAAAGAAGCGCAAGTGTTCCTAAACTAACCCATACTCTTCTCCAGTTTCTGCTAGGAAGTTCTTCTGGGTCAAAAGCTACTGGGTAGCTGTTGTTAATGTTATGCCAGGCTTGCGGAAAATATATTGGATTTCCAATCGTATAAAGATTGAAACTTCCAGCCTCATGAATATTATACAACATTTCTTCCAAATCGCAAGGGCTAATGTAAGAATTCGTCATTGGAGAGTAATATCTTATTTGGTATTTCAAGCACCTAAAGCATTTAAAATAAAAACGCTGAAACAGTTTTTACACTGAACAGCGTTTTTTATATACACAGTTTTTAAAAATATGTTGTCTTTTCTTTCGGTTTTTCAACGGGTATTTCATCAAGTTTTACCGTAGAAAATGGCATAGTCAGGAATCTATATTTATGACCTAATTTGATATTATCATCATTTGCATCAACATCAAGCTTAATTTTTTTTCCACTTGACGTTTTCACAATCGGATGATGCCAAATACTTCCATCAGCGTTGCCATCTCTTTTAAAATCTACAACAGTTCCTGTAATAGTTTTGATATCATTTCTTTTTAATCTTGAGCGACCTTTAAAAATTACGCCTATAAGAAAGAAAGAAAGAGAAAAACTATAATAGTGATTGATAGCCATATAAGTGATTGTGAATCATTATTTTCCCATTGCAACACTAAAGCTGTCATTCCAAAAATACTTATAAAAGCGGTAATTATTAAAGCTGAAACAGTATTTGTGTAAAATCTTTTGGACAATCTTTTTTTAGCCTCATCAAATATTTCTTTTTCTGACACCTCTACTTCCTCCTCTTAAGAATCCTTGAGCAAATGGATTCATATCTCTTGTGAAACTTCTTGCGATAATATTAAAAGCTAAATTTTGTATATTAAAGCCGTTCCCTTGTACAGCCGAAGTAACTTCATTAATTACTGGTTGTGATGCTACGCTAATAAAAGTCCTTAGATTTTGAGAATTCATTCCTACTGTAATACCACCAGTAAATGCTGAAAAAGTATATCCAAACGCTAGTTCTGGTAAAGAATCATAAGACCATTCGCCTGTGAACGCAAATTCAGAAAGATCACCTACACCTCTTGCGGTTACAGCTTTTCCAGCACCGATTGCTCTTCCTAACAACGTTGCTTTTGCTGCTGCCTTTTTGGGAGCTGTGAATGGAAGTAATGTTCCTTTTGAAAGAACTGTAACCCCATAAAGAAGCGCAAGTGTTCCTAAACTAACCCATACTCTTCTCCAGTTCCGACTTGGAAGTTCTTCTGGGTCAAATGTTACGGGATTGCTGCTGAAGATGTTATGCCAGGCTTGCGGAAAATATATTGGATTTCCAATCGTATAAAGATTGAAATTTCCAGCCTCATGAATATTATACAACATTTCTTCTAAATCGCAAGGGCTAATGTAAGAATTCGTCATTGGAGAGTAATATCTAATGGATTTTCAAACACCTAAAGCATTTAAAAGAAAAACGCTGAAACAGTTTTGACACTGAACAGCGTTTTTTATATACACATTTTTTTTCAAGTTGATGATTTTTCTTTCGACTCAACTGGAAGTTCATCCAATTTTACAGTCGTCCCAAGCATGGTCAGAAACCTATATTTATGACCTAGCTTAACATTGTCTTCATTTGCATCAACGCCAATTGTAATTTTTTTACCGCTTGGTGTTTTAACAACAGGAAGATACCAAACTGTTCCATCTGCATTGCCATCTCTCTTAAATTCTACTACTTTTCCTGTAATAGTTTTGATTTCGTTTCTTTTAAGTTTTGCGCGACCTTTAAAAATTACTCCTATAAGAAAGAAAGAAAGAACTGTCCATATTGCTAAAAATGCTCTATTATTTGAGCTTTGCCAACTCCATTGAAAAATAATAGCTATAGTTCCAGCGATAAAAAAGACTAATGACAATGCGAAAATAATAAATTTACTGGCATAGAACCTTTTTGCTAGTCTTCTTTTAGCCTCATCAAATATTTCTTTTTCTGACACCTCTGCTTCCCCCTCTAAAGAATCCCTGTTCTAATGGACTCATAACTCTTGTTAAACTTCGTGCAACCAAGTTAAAAGCTAAGTCCGATAAGCGCTCACTATTGAAATCTTTTCCTTGTATTACAATAGCTCTAAATTCATTAACCAAAGGCTGTGCAAAAATATTAGTGGCTGTTGTATACCATTTATCTGATGGCATTCCACCAGTTAATCCGCCAGTAATTATTGATATACCATAACCCCAAAATGCATCCTCAAGTGTTTTATACGGATTTTGCCTAGTAAGCACAAATTCAGTCAAATCTCCTACACCTCTGGCTATTGCTGACTTACTAGCCCCTAACGCAACCTTACCTGATCTAGTAGTTGACCAAGCGCCGAATAATGCGGCTTTTGCGCCTTTCTTTTTTGGTGCGGTAAATGGAAGTAACGTACCTTTTGAAAGAGCTGTAACCCCATAAAGAAGCGCAAGTGTTCCTAAACTAACCCATACTCTTCTCCAGTTTCTGCTAGGAAGTTCTTCTGGGTCAAAAGTTACTGGATTACTATTGTTAATGTTATGCCAGGCTTGCGGAAAATATATTGGATTTCCAATCGTATAAAGATTGAAACTTCCAGCCTCATGAATATTATACAACATTTCTTCCAAATCGCAAGGGCAAATGAACATTTTTGTTACT
>Ga0123352_10000698_pt1 | contig 41441 bp, 40 predicted proteins | sample TergutLab28metaG_FD_89700 | JGI IMG/M metagenome (GOLD analysis project Ga0123352, IMG submission 89700) | Labiotermes labralis P1 segment gut microbial communities from Petit-Saut dam, French Guiana - Lab288 P1 | ecosystem: Host-associated > Arthropoda: Insects > Digestive system > Gut ... | reverse complement strand
GATACGCCCTAATATTTGCCACACATGGCAAACGTTAGGGCGTTTTTCAATCATTGATTTTCGTTTTTTGATATGGAAAAAGATTTTAAATGCTAGAGCGGTCGAAAAAAATTTCCATAATTATATCACAATTTGGATTTTTTGTGTTGATTTTGTCCCAAAAGGCAGAAAATCTGCACTAAAAGGCGAAAAATGCTTTTAGTGCAGATTTTACGCCTTTTGGGACAAATTTAACATTTTTTGTCGAAGGGGTGGTATAATCCGATTTGTTCAAGATGATCCTTACGCATACAAACCAACTTATTGCGGCACCGTACAGGTTCAAGCAAAGTGCGTTTAATACGAAAATTCTTTACGCACCAGATAACTTCATGCTTGGCAGATGAAGGTCGCTTTTAATGGGTGTTGAGAGGAATAATGAGTCAGCAGGACTTTGATATTCGCATTTTCAAGGATATTAAATACAGAAATTCAGTACTTTCCAGTAGATTCCATGCAAACATCAAAACACTGATAACCTAACAGCCATGTGCGAATGAAGTTTATGTTGTCACAGTATAGGAGCGTGTCCTGATAAATAAGCATATAGTTTCATTTTTAGTAGTTTGTGTTTTGTTAATTTCATCTTTAGTAGGATGCAGTACAAGGTACACAAAGGATGTAGATGCGGAAACACAAAACCTTGCCACGCTTAGTAAAGTTTGGGGTTTTGCAAAATACACCCACCTGTCTTTTCTTACTGGCGAAAGATGCTGGGATGAGGAATTGTTGCGTTTAATACCTATTGTTCGCTTTGCTAATCCGAATGATGTAAATAATATTTTGTACGATTGGTTTGTAGGACTTGGTGATGATGGGTACGACTTAAACCCTGATGCTATGCAATTGATGCTATTATATAACCACCCATTCTACAGTGGTGTAAATGATGACTTTGTAATGGAATTTTTTGAGGATACGGATAACCAGAATTGGATATCAATACAAAATTTGATGGAACATTTGCAATTACTTACAAGCGAGCGTGAAATAAACCTACGCCGCACGGCAAATGTGGACTGGATTAATGAAGACTATTTGGGTGCGTCTCTTTCTGCCTCTTTGACGCGATTTAATAAAGTTCAAGTTGTAGACAGCACTGTTGCACCTGTTTTTGCTGATCAGATTGGCCTCAGTGATTTTTCAAATGAAAATATTCTTGCCGATATGGATTATACAGATGACACTGTTCGATTGTTGGGGCTTTTTCGGTTATGGAATGCCATAAAGTATTTTTTTCCGTACTTAGATATCATTGATTATGATTGGAACGAAGTATTATTCACATATATCCCCCAGATGATTGAAGGAGAAGACAGACTCAGCTATGAATCAACTTTGGTTACAATGGCTTCGAAGCTACAAGATGCACATATTTTGTTTTTTAGGGACTTTTTAGGGGTACGGCAGTGGGTTAATACGGATATCTTTGATGCGGTGTTTGGTACGTATTTTGCACCAGTAAAGCTTGCAGAGGCGGAGGGGTATTTAGTTGTCAGCAAAATGCAATGGGATATCCCCGAATTAATGCGGGGAGATATAATACGGAGGGTAAACGATAAAGATATTGATAATGTAGTGGAAGAAATGTTGCACTTTTTGCCCTATCCTAATTCAGAAAAAGCTTTGGCTTTTTTGGTGCGCGACCACAGTGTGTTGAGGCAAAAGACAGGCGATTTGCCCATGGTGCTTTTAGTTGTTCGTGAGGGTGAAGAAATAAAAGTGCATGTTGACACTTCTCCCACGAACTATATTTTTCAGATGCGCCCTGTTGTTTCAGATTCACATATGGTTTTGGAAGGCAATATAGGGCTAATTAACCCGTCAAGGATTATGGGCGAACGCACAGGCGAAATAACGTTTAGGAATCCAATGCTGCGTAGTGTAATGAGTGAATTGGCAGATGCAAATATTGATGGACTAATAATAGATTTGCGGCAGCCAGCTCAATATGTAGGGCATCTATTACCCGAATATTTACTTGCTCAGCAAGCGCATATAGCCACATTTTCATTGCTATTTTGGTTTGTTCCTGGAGTGTTTTCAGATGCTTTTCCCTCGTATACTGGCGGTGGGTCTATAGCAAATCATGCTCAAACTTTGCGTGAAATGGGTTACGAATTTGAGGCTGACGAGCCTTTTGGTTCGTTTTTTCACACCATTAATTCTGTAGTTTTAATGAATGAGTATTCACAAAGTCATTTAGAGACTACGATAATGGCTTTGAGTACAGGCTCAAATATAACGCTCATGGGTAGCAATTCCATAGGTGCTAACGGAAATGTAGTTTTCTTACCTTTGCCGGGGAGGGTTACAATGATGTTTTCCGGTTTGGGCGTTCTTACACCTGAGGGTGGTCAAACACAGCGTATTGGGCTTTCATCGGATATTTATGTACCGCGTACAGTCGCTGGCATAAGGGACGGAAGAGATGAATTGATGGAAGCAGCAATTGAGTATTTACTGATGAGGTAATTCTTCCTATTTCAAAGGAGATAGTCTATAATGTCAGCATATACTGGCTATTCATACGTAAAAAAGGGGATAAGGAAGTTGCTTCCTTACCAGATTGCATCCTATTTTCTTGCCACATCCTCAATGGTTTCATCGTTAATTATTGTATTTCATATGCAACAATTAATTGATGCATTATCGAAACAGGAACTACAAACAAATATGTTGGTAGTTCCTGTTATATTTGTTTTTATCTATTTAATTTCTACAGTTATTTATCAGTTTGTTTTTAGGCGGATGCAGATCAAAGGACGAAATGAACTTTTAATATTTTTCTACAAAAAGTTACAAGAAAAGCCGTTGGCTTTTTTTTCAAAGCATAATTCCGGAGAAATAATATCGTTGGCTAATAACGAAGTAAGAGAAGTCGGCAATTGGGCTTCTTATGGCGTATTAGGGTTGGCAAATTTAACAACCTATCTTATTTTAATATTAGCAATGATGTCTTACTATAGTTTGTCACTTACATTTGTTATTATTGGCATAATTGTTGTTCTTTATTTTTCAACAAAACATCTTGCTGCTCGTATGGCAACACTTGCAGCTGAATCTCATGGTATAACTGCAAAAATTAACAGCTTTTTATTGCAAACTTTAAAACTGGAAACAATTATCCATACTTTAAATACGAATGACTGGTTTGTAAAACGCTTTTCAAGCCTTATTTATCATAAGCAATATCCTATTGATAAAAAGCGCATGGAAATTTATGCAGTTTACATGTCATTATTCTTATTTTTATCTGTCCTTCTACCTGTCGTAGTTGTAATCATTGGTTCGTTTATGTCAATAAGCAATGATAATTTAACGGTAGGTATACTCATAGCATTTTTTGCACTTACCGCACAGTTGCAAGAGCCTGTGCAAATAATACCGGACTTTATAGCTCAAAGAAAAAATGCACTTAATTTATCAGAACGCCTAGTGCCCATCCTAGAAGAAATTATTGATGAACCTATTGATTGCGAACCATTTACAGGCAAAATTGAAAAGGTTCTTGTGGATATAGATCATTTTGTATATAGTAACGACGATAAGAAATTGTTAAGTGGAGTAAATTTTTCCCTTGATAAAAACGACATTTTATTAATAAAAGGTAATAGTGGAATAGGTAAATCGACGCTAGTGCGTTTGCTCATGGGAATTATAAAATCGGATACCACAAATATATTGTTTAATAATATAGATAGCACTGATATATTAAATAAAATACGATGGAAACAAATGTTGCTGGTAGAACAAGATTCTATTCTTTTGGAAGGAAGTTTGCTAGATAATCTATTACTTGGTGATATATTTTCAGAAGAGTTAATAAATGAGGTGCTATTTGTAACATGTTTAGATGATCTTGCTAAAAATAAGGAGCATATCATTGGGGGAGACGTGGATGGCGTTAGCGGTGGACAAAAGCAAAGAATAAACTTAGCACGTGTCTTACTTAGAAAACCTGATGTATTAATTCTTGACGAGCCTACTTCGTCATTAGATGATGAAACATCTGCAAGAGTAACATCACGATTGGTAGACTTTGCATCAAAAAACAATATGATTATTATGGTTATCTCGCATAGAAATGATTTTGACAAATATGCGACAAAGACGCTTAAAATATAAATGATTGGTATCTCCAACTATTTTGAATTTAGATGAATTTCATCAAAGGAGTATAAGTATGGTGTCCATTGAAAGAGCATCTGAATGCGATGTTCAGAATTAATTCAGAGGAATGGTTTGTTCTAAATAATTCATTTCTCTTTTTTTGATTTTCCCCAACAACTTTTGATATTACTTTCAGTAAAATAATGTCTTGCAATCCGTCTTGAAATCTTATACTATGCAATTTATAGGAGCGGGTAAGAATGCGCGAGATGCTTAAATTTCTAAAAGAGCTGAGGGGAAATGCAAAAATAATGGTTTTGGTGCAGCCATTGTGGGGCATTCCTTTTAATTTGTTTATGCCTTTTGCGACGCTGTATATGTATCATTTAGGGGTTGTGGATATTCAAATTGGGATAATTCTTGCGGTGGGGCGTTTCATGCAGATGGTCATGGCGTTTTTGGGCGGGGTTATCACTGATAAATTAGGGCGGCGGTTCACGTTTTGTGCAGGCGATATTATTGCATGGGGCATTCCTCTTTTGATTTGGGCGTTTGCGCAGGATTTTCGGTGGTTTCTTATCGCTACAATTTTCAACAGTGTTTCTATGCTCACAGGTGTTGCGGGGGATTGTCTGTTTGCTGACGAAATAGGCGATGATGCCCCAAAGCTTACTCAAGTTTATAATTGGCTACAAATTTGTGGTGTACTTGCTATTTTTTTCGTACCAATCGCAGGATTTCTTGTTGGAAGATATAACTTGGTTCCGGTGGTTAGGGGATTGTACATATTCGCGTTTATTTGCAGGGCGATAAGGGCAATTTTGACTTATGCTTTTTCAGTAGAAACGCAACAAGGCTTGGAACGTATGCGTGAGACTAAAAATATACCCTTGTTGCGCTTGTTTACGGGCTACCAGCAGGTTTTGAGGCAAATATTTCGCTCTGGCGCAATGCTTCGTGCCTTGGTTCTTCATACGCTTTTAAATATTGTAATTATGGTTTCAACAACGTTTTTCGCGCTTTATGTTACACAAAACCTTGGAATCTCCGAATCTTTTCTGGCATACTTCCCTATTTTACGAGGAGTGGTAATGTTAGTATTTCTTTTTTTCATTCAAAACCGTCTAAGTACATTTAAACCGCATTATGTTATGCTTTGTGGTATAATCGCATTTCTGATGGCAAATGGAGTTCTTTTGCTGACTCCGTACAATAATTGGCTATTGGTTGCCGGATATACTTTAATAGAGTCCTGCGCCGCCGCCTTGCTAATGCCACGCCTTGGAGCCCTCATTCAAAACGCCATTGAGCCGCGTGAACGCGCACGCATTCTCGGCCTTTTTAACGTGACAATCTTAGCCATTGTTATACCTTTCGCTTACCTTGCGGGATTCCTATCTGAAATAAATCGACGATTGCCTTTTGTCTTAAATGTTTCACTATTTGTTGTGATGTTCTTTTTTGCATTGAGTGATGCGCGTAAGAAAGTTGTGGAAGTATAAAAATGGGGGTTGTAATGAACGTTTGGATAAGCCTATTGAATTTTTCAATTACATTTATAATATGGTCAGTTTTATTTTTTATTTTTGTGCTTCTCCATGAATTAGCTCATGCCATCATGTACAAGCTATTCACCCGTGATAAAAACTGGTCAATAACAATAGGCATGGGCAGGCCAATGATTAAGTTTAAAAAATTGACAATAAACGCGTGGTTTATGATGAGCGGATATTTTAGCCGCAGCAAAAATATTGATATAAAATTTCAGCATATAATATACTCTTTAGCAGGAGGGATACTTAATCTTCTTAGTGCCGGGGCTATATATTTTCTCATTTTGCACATTGAATCATTGTTTCCATCCATTGCGTATATGAATACGTTTTGGTTTGCGGTGATGCATATATCTTTATATGTAAACTTATGGATTGCGTTTTTTTCTTTGATTCCTATGAGATACCCGTGGAGAGGTAACACACCAAGCGATGGGCTACGCGTTTATTATATACTCACCAACAAAATAAATGATTAAAATACAAAATTAAAGCCGCGCACAACACGCGGCTTCAAATTTAAACTTGATACAATCCCAACCTAATCCCTGGAATGCACAGGTTCGCTATAATCTCTTCCAAAAAAGCTGAGGCAATATAAACCTGCCAATGCAATAAGGGTATATATTATTCTGCTTACAATCGCTTCCATGCCGCCGAAAATAACAGCGACTAGGTCAAACCTGAAAAGACCAATGAGTCCCCAGTTGATTGCACCAAGCACTACAAGCGATAAACAGATGTAATCCCATGTTCTTGAACGCATACATTTTCCTCCTTAATACGAGCGTTTGCGGTTCTCGCCGCCTTTTTTTATTGTCCCTCGTTCAAGTGAAAATATGCGTGAAATTTTATTCGACAAAAACAGCCGAATACCAATTGGTGTCATCGTCCTTTGTTTGCAGCACGGTCAGCGGCAATTCAAATTTTTGTACGGTTTTAAATACATCAATACCCACTGCATGAAACGCCGGCCGTGCCTTTCCCGGTACATTGCAATCTTTATTGTGTATGCGCGAACATTCTTTACATAAGCCGCAGTCGCTTAGCGAAAACGCAAAATAATATCCGTCTAAAAATGCTTGGCGTTCTATTTCATATGAAATGTGCTGGCTGAGTTTTTTGTCCTTGCAATTGATTATGATGCCCCAGTTGTAATGCAAAAATGTTTGTTTGTATTCTTCCATGGTGAGTGGCGATTTTTGATAGGGGCATGTATGATTTCTGCCAAAGTCTGAACAGCCAAAAATGCATTTTAATACCACGCGTGGGTCAAATGCGATATCAGCTATATTAAACTTCACGGCATGTGCCGCGCCCATTTCTGTTGCCATGTTTAGGTATTTTTCATATGACATATTTGTTTCCTCCCTATGTATTTTTGCTATAATAACAGTATTTTAGTGACAATGCAAAATTTGTGATATAATGGGTATGCTAAAAACAAAGTAACTTTCTATAGCATGAAAGAGGAGGACGTTTTATGAAACCACTTGCAATAACAAACGACAATTTTGAAGTCGAAGTGATGAATTCAGAGCAGCCTGTTTTAATTGATTTTTGGGCACCTTGGTGTGGCCCGTGCCGCATGATTGGGCCAATTATTGATGAAATAGCCGCAGAAGTTAGCACTATAAAAGTAGGTAAGATAAACGTAGACGAAAATCCCGATTTAGCCGCTAAATTTGGTGCAATGAGTATTCCACTACTTTTGGTGTTAAAAAATGGTGAAGTCGTTGCACAGCTGCTGGGTGCAGTGCCAAAAGAAAAAGTGCTTGATTTAATCGCGCCTTTTGTAGGGTAGGTGTGCATATGCTAACAGCAGGTAAAACCGCAACGGTGTCCACAACGGTGACAGAAAAAAATACGGCAAAAGCCGTGGGCAGTGGCAGTTTAGATGTTTTTTCCACCCCGATGATGATTGCTTTAATGGAACAAGCCGCTTGCGAATGTATGGCAGACAGTTTAGAGGCCGGGCAGACATCGGTGGGGACACAAATCAATGTGGCGCATACGGCAGCTAGTGGGCTTCACGCAACAATTAGTGCCACAGCAACGATTGATAGCGTGGATGGGCGAAAGGTTTCATTTACGGTAATGGCTAGTGACGGCGCAAAAGAAATTGGTAACGGTCAGCATGATAGATTTATAATTGATGCAGAAAAATTTATGAAAAAGTTGTAAATATTTAAAAAAGTATTTTTAGCGATTAAAATCTCGTCATTCTGGGCTTCGTACGGAATGACGAGATTTTTGGTTATCTATACCGTTGCAATTTATCGATTGAAAGATTCCACTGCCGCCAACTTGTATAGTCGAAGTGTCTATTTTGAAAATACCATAACGCCAAATTGCGGGTGGACTCATTTTCACTGCTTGTAAGCCGTGCGACTTGTGGTGCAGCATCTGGTGATAGTGTAAGTACATATGCAATGCCGCCGCGGCCTGTTTCAAAATATCGGTTGATTTGGCTTTTTGCTACAACGGTATCCATTGGTACCAGGTTCAAAAATACATAATAAATGAGTGCAATCAGACAATACACCGCAACGATATTAAACCTTGGTTTTGCAATGTAGAAAAACGTTGCCACAAGCCCAATGGCTTTAAAAATAAGAAAACTAAATACCAAAAATCGCATACGTGTTAAGCCATCATCTGAACCGTATAGCCACATTCTATAGAATGAAGAGGCTAGCAAAACCGATGTGACTGCACACAAATAAAAACATAGACCGCGTGTAAGGCGTTTTCCTTTGCTTGTTTGCCCATTGGTCATCCAAATGGTAGCTAAAATGGTCATGATGTTTATCCCTGCAAGTGCCATCAGTTCAAAAAATCCGCGCCGTGCGTAAGTGACAAAGTTTAGCCCAAAAGGTAAGTTGCCGGGGCTTGCAAATAAGTAGCGAAACTGGATGGCTACAAAAACAGTATAAATGAATAAAACCGAAACCAGCACAATGTTAATAATAATCAAGTCGCCTTTGACCGCAGCAATCACAGGTACTTTTATTTTTTGCAACGTTTGCGAACGGGTTTGATAAAACATTCCAAACAGATAGAGTCCAATACCAAGGCCAAACCAAACTCTAAAAACTGCGCTTATACTAAAAATCGAGAATAAGGAATCGAAAAAATCGGCAAGTACAATTGCAAATATAATGTCGGCACTGGCAAGTACAATGGATAAAATGATTAAACATGGAATGGAAATGCCTATGCCGATGGCCACACGTTTTAACAAAGGTAAATGTGCACGATGTCCCTCAATGCCCCAGTCTACTGGTGTTTTAAAGTGGCGAAAAGGTGCAATCAAATTTTTGAGTGGTTTAATGACAAAGCCTGTGAGCGATTCGTTAAAGGTCAATTGATTTGTAAGCCATAGTGCCATGATGCTGTAGAGTGTGAGTCCTACAAAAAAATTGGGTATGCGCCACATTGTGTTCGCGCTGATAAACGCGTTGAGTGCAAGCATTGAAATGGGTATGAACATGAGCAGCGGTTTTTTCCTTGGTGTCCAGCAATAGAGGCACAGAAATTGTATGGCTACAAATACAAGTATGCTAATGCCTGCCTGTTCTGCCAACACTAAATATGAAAATGAAATGGATGAAATGAGCATGTACAGAGACAATGTGCGTTTTATGCGTGTACTTTCTGTTGCGGGTTTGTTTGGGATGACCATGAGTTGATTTGCTGTGTTTTCCATGACTAATCTCCTTTATATTCTAAAATATCGCCTGGTTGGCAATCTAACGCTTTGCAGACTTCTTCAAGTGTTGAAAATCGGATGGCTTTTGCCTTACCGTTTTTTAAAATGGACAAATTGGCTGGGGTCAGGTTTATATTTTCTGCAAGTTCCATTAGCCCAACTTTCCGTTTTGCCATCATCACATCTAAATTTACAATAATGGGCATCATCACACCGTCCAATCATTTTCTTCTTTATAGAACACGGCTTGCTTGAATACATCTTTCATTGTGAGGGAAAACAGGCCTAGCATGGCGAAAATAATCACAATAATTGCCGAGCCTGGGGTAAATCCCAGAAAAATACGAATAACAAAAAGTGCAGAAATAATGAAACTGGCAACGCCGCATCTTCTAAAGCAGCTGATATTTTCATGCACAAAAGGTGTTTTGCCAATCAGGGTTTTAAACATTTGCTTGAGTTGATACAGGATATAAACCGCGCAAATGCCACTGGCTAATAAAACCACCAAGGACGGAATCGACCGATTTAGCCAGAAAACGCCAAGCCCTTGAAGCTGCCGAAACACAAATGGTAATGCGATACATGCAACAATGCCGCTATAGAACATGGCATCCACTAAAAATTTGGTAACGCGGTGGATGAAACTGACTTTGTACATAAAAATACCTCCAGTTCGTTTTTCTGGAGGTGATTATATTAGCATTGAATTGGTTTGTCAATAATTATTTATCGAATATCAATATATTTTTATTGAAAATAGTTGCTTTGCGTTAAAACCACTTGAAATGTTATAATACACCAAAATGCGGACATTTTCCAAGGAGATGAACATTTTGCAATTTACCTTAGACATACACTGCCACACCGTAAACAGTGGACATGCCTACAGTACTGTCACCGAAAACGCCGCCCATGCGGCATCCATTGGGCTTACCCATATCGGTATCTCAGACCATGCCCCAGGAATGCCGGGTGGGGCGCATTTATACCACTTTACAAATTTGTGGATTCTGCCGGAAATCATTCAGGGTGTGCGTGTGTTTAAAGGTGCGGAAGTCAATATTTCAAATACAGAAGGTACGCTAGACTTGCCCGATGAATTTCTTAAAAAAATGGATTTTGTAATTGCCTCCATGCATCGCGGAATTTTTCCGCCAACCGACCGTGATACACATACACGCGCTGCCATTGCCGCCATGGAGCATCCGCATGTGCATATTTTGGGGCATCCCGGGGATTTTTGGTTTGAAATTGATGTGGAGGCGGTAGTGAAAGCGGCGGCGCGGACTAATACCATTATTGAAATCAACGAAAAAACATTAGACCCTGATTCATATAGATATGTCAGTGAAGACTTATTTGTAGACATGCTAAAACTATGCAATGCGTTCAAAGTGCCTGTGCTTGCTTCGTCAGACGCGCATTTTGCAACATTGGTTGGTGACTATCACCGTGCCAAAGCATTGATAGAAAAAGTAGGCATTGATGAAGATTTAGTGCTAAACACAAGCCACGAAAAATTACTAGCCGCCATTCGGCGTAAGAAAGCGTTGATATCATGAGTTATATTGATAAGCTAAACCCCACTCAAAAAGAAGCGGTTTTGCATACAGAAGGCCCTTTGCTTATTTTTGCGGGGGCAGGTTCGGGCAAAACGCGTGTGTTGACCTATCGTGTGGCACATTTAATCGAGCAGGGGATTGACCCGTATCACATCGTAGCCATTACATTTACTAACAAAGCCGCCAAAGAAATGCGTGAGCGTATCACGCAAATCACCGCTGAAGGCGATCAGGTGTGGGTCAGCACATTTCATGCGGCGTGTACACGCATTTTGCGCCGTGAAATTGAAGTGTTGGGCTACACTGGCAATTTTTCTATTTATGATACCGCTGATACCACGCGGCTCATCAAAGACTGTGTCAAAGAATTAAACCTAAACGAAGCCAATTACCCAGCAAAATCGGTTGCGCATGTCATTAGTGCGCAAAAAAATGAACTGATTTCCCCCGCGGAATATGAACGTACAACGGCAGGCAGTTTTCGTGAAGGGAATATTGCCAATATTTATGACCTCTACCAAAAACGCCTGAAAGCCGCTAACGCTTTGGATTTCGATGATATTATTTTCAAAACAGTAGAACTCTTGCGCGACCATGATGATATTCGCCTAAAATATCAAAATCGTTTCCGCTATGTCATGGTTGACGAATATCAAGATACAAACCATGCGCAATACGAATTGGTGCGGCTATTTTCGGGGTATGCGCAAAATTTATGCGTAGTGGGGGATGATGACCAGAGTATTTATGGCTGGCGCGGCGCGAACATAGAAAATATCCTACGTTTTGAAAAGGATTACCCTGGTACAAAGGTTGTAAAATTGGAAGAAAATTATCGCTCTAGCCAAACGATACTGGATGCCGCCAATGCAGTCATAAACAACAATGAATCTCGTGCGGAAAAGCAGCTGTGGACACAAAATGGCAAAGGCGAACAGGTGCGCGTATATATGGCAACCAATGCCAAGGACGAAGGTGCGTTTGTAGCTAAAGTAGTCGGTGAAGAGGTCGGGCGCGGTAGCGCGAAGTATAACGATTTTGCAGTGTTGTACCGTGCCAATGCCCAATCGAACAGCGTGGAAGAAGCCCTAGTGAGTGCGGGTATTCCATATCGAATGTTTGGTGGCGTCAGGTTTTATGAACATATGGAAATCAAAGATATTTTGGCATATTTGAAGGCAATCAATAACCCATATGACGATATTGCGTTTTTGCGTATCATCAACGTGCCACGTCGCGGCATTGGCGCGGCAACCATTAATAAAATGCAAATGTTTGCTTATGAAAATGGGATTTCACTGTCAGGTGCGATGCAGCGTGCGGCGGAAGTGCCTGGGCTTGGGAAGAAGTCAGCGGAAGTCGTAAAATTCTGGGGCTTTATGATGGAACTGTTTCATTTTTCGCAAGAAAATTCTGTGGCGTCACTGATACAGAAAATTTTGGATGATACAAAATATGTCGAATCTTTTGACCCCGATTTGCCTGAAACAGAGGATAGGTTAAACAACCTGAATGAATTTTTGGCAAAGGCAAGGGCATTTGGGCATGATTCTGATGACGCAAGTTTAGGGCGATTTTTAGAAGATGTTGCGTTGGTTGCGGATGTTGATAACTATGAAGCATCTGCCAATGCGGTGGCGATGATGACGCTGCATAGTGCAAAAGGGTTAGAGTTTAACGCTGTTTTTATCGTGGGCTGCGAAGAGCATTTATTCCCCTCAACCCAAAGCATCGAAAACAGCGACCTTGCAAAAATGGAAGAGGAACGCCGCCTTTGTTATGTTGGTTTTACGCGGGCCAGGCACAGATTGTATGTGACACATGCGCTGTCGCGGCTGCGTTATGATGGTAGGGTGGTACGGAATGCGCCCAGTCGATTTTTGGGTGAGGTGCCGCTTCAATATATGGTGCCTGTCAATGCGTATGGTAAGCCTAAAGCGGTTTTGCAGTCTGCGGCGCGCTCGACTGATGACCCTTTAGCTGGCATGACTTCACGTATGGCAGCAAACAACAAAAAATCCGATTCTTTAAATAAGCCCCGTACAATGAAAGCTACTTTTGACGAAATTCTAAGTAGACCAGCACCATCACGCCCCATACCTAAAAATAAAACCATTGATTTTAAAATTGGCGATATGGTTAATGTACAAAAAACCAAGTATGGGGTAGGAGAAGTGATGGCTATTGAGCCTGCGGGGGCAGATTTTGAAGTGACAATCAATTATGATACGGTTGGTAAAAAAAAGTTTATGGCTAATTTGCTAAACATTACTAAGGTGTGATCAACTTAACGCAATGGAGGTATAAAATCATGACACTGGACACGTTAAGAGATACTATTTCACCAGTAGCCAGAGACCTCGGTTTACAAAGGGTGATTGTTTTTGGTTCTTATGCTAGAGGCGAACAAACAGAATGTAGTGATATCGACTTAATAATAGATAGTGGTGGTTCTTTTAGAGGTGGTCAATTATTTTATGCAATAGGTAAAATGCTTAAAGTATTGCCTATACAAGCCGATATCTTTGAATTATCAGAGGTAAAAAAACCCTCAGAAACCTACACTAATATCATGCGTGATGGAGTTGTTATTTATGAACAGTAAAGATAAAAAGATTTTACAGGGTATGTTAGAATTTGCGTTAAGAGTAGATATGCGAATAAAAGGTGTAACCCTTGAGAAGTTTCTTTCTAATTTGATTCTGCAAGATTCAGTGTTGTATGCGTTAGGACAGCTAGGGGAAAAATCTAATTTACTTAGTGATACATTCATAGCACAGTACCCACGTGAGGAATGGTACAAACTAATAGGGCTTAGAAATCGGTTATTTCACTCGTATGAAGATATAAAGTTGGACATGATTTATGAAATTGCTAAGGATGATATAAAGGATATAACAAGTATAATATATGAAATTTTAGAAAGTTGAGATGGGTTAAGGAGGGTGTATTATGCAAGCGATACAAGATTTTTACGAAGACGGCATTGTAAAACTTGACAAGCAAGCCCCTATTCGCAAAGGCAAGATAATTGTACTTTTTCCCGATGAACAGCCGAAAAAAATGCAATGTCCGATGACGAAGCTATGCATTTATTTCATAAATTCACATGAAGCATAGATAGGGAAATTGACTTTGAAAAAGAAAGGGACGAGTATGCCAAATGAAAAAATAATCCTAGTAGACTTATATTCTGGAAGCTACCTTGACAAATTTATTGCGTTTGAACACCAAAACTTTGACTGCAATGCCATAGACGGCATGTATTATGGATATGTCCCTCCACAGGATTCTATCGAAATCAAAAGAATAGAAAAAACTGCAAAAACATTTGTTGACGGCGTTTTGGTTGTATATGTACAGGCTATTAGTGAGAAAGATAAAAACAGGGAGATTATCGCGTACTGTGAAAATGCCCGTGTTTATGCAAAACCCCAATCAGGTGAACATTTGAACAGACAATTCATCGACAAAGATGGAACAATAAAAACCGCAACATATTCTATTGTCAGCGATAATCTTACAGATTTACGAGGAGCATCGCAAAAATTTATAATTTTGCGTAAGAAATATGGAAGTTCTCAAATGTTTAGGGGACAAAGAAGTTATTTAGAAAAACTGCCGCAATTGAAAAAGGATATTATAAGCTATATTCGCGAGCAAAAAATAATAGATGAAGACGATATCACACAACAGGCAAATATCCAAAAGACATCACCGGCATCTGCTGAAATGTCTGCAAGATATGGCAATATGTCCGACGAAGAAATTGAAATATCAGGTACTTTGCAAATAAAAAAGAATCATGCCATTGCCAAAAAAGTTCTGAAAGATAGCGCATATAAATGTTTGGTTGACGCAGAACATCTTACGTTTATTACTTCGGCGGGCGTACCCTATGCAGAAGGGCATCATTTGATTCCATGCACCATTGCAAACAGCAGAAAATACAAAGATGTATCAAAACTTGACCGCGAAGAAAATATTGTATGTATCTGTCCAAACTGCCATAGAGCCATCCATTATGGCGATGTGGATACCAAAAAGCGGCTTATTGAAATATTGTACAAAAAGCAACGTCCTATACTGACTTCTGTAGGGATAAATATTCCTTTGGATGAGTTAATCGCACTGTATTGATTAGATGGGAGTGATATGCATATGCAGCTTATACTAGGCCCACCAGGCACAGGTAAAACCACTCACTGCCTACAAGAAATTAACCACCACATAAATGGCAGTGCACCCCTATACTATTTAGTACCAGAGCAATTTTCTTTACAATCGGAACGTCTCCTTCTCTCTACTCGCGCTGCCGCTGTTCGTGTGCAAGTACTTAGCTTCAATCGTCTGGCATACAGGCTATTTGCCATGCTTGGCGGTCCGCCAGGTAAACTGGCTGACGACTTAGGCAAACAAATGCTGCTTCGCAAAGTGCTGTTTGAATCATCTGAACATTTAACATACTACAAAAGTGCAGCAGACAAGCACGGTTTTGTTGATTCGCTTGCCCATACGATTACAGAAATGAACCAATACTGCATAAGCAGTACAGATTTACGCCTACAAGCAGAAACTTCCCCCAAAACATTGGCGGCAAAATTGAACGACATGGCATTACTATTGGAAAACTACCGTGAAACAGTAAAAAACCGTTATCTACTCACCGATGATATGTTAGACCTTTTATGTCAAAAGCTAGACGCGCCGCAGTCAAACCCATTGCTTGACGCTTCTTATTTTTGGGTAGACGGCTTTTCAGGCTTTACCCCACAGGAACGGCAAGTGCTTGCCCATATTGCAAAACGCGCCGCATCCCTAACCATTACATTAACCACCCGCGACCGCAAAAATTTCACCGACCCGCTATCTGCCCCAGCACGTGAAACGATAGAAAAACTAGAGCGGCTGGCCGAAAAAAAACAAATAAAAATGAAACCGCATATTTTTTTTGAAAAAAATCACCGCCACTACGCATCACCCGAACTGGCGCATTTTGTGCAGCATTTTTCTGCTGCAAAACCATATACGGGGCAAATTGAAGCGTACACCCAACGCAGCAAAGACATACAAATCATTGCCGCGCCAGACAGATATACCTGTGTCTATTCAGCGGCGGCAACCATACTGCATTGGGTGAACGTCAAAGGTTATCGTTTTCGCGATATAGCCATACTTTGTGGTGATCGTTCTCATTATGAAAAAATATTACAAACCACTTTTGACCGTTTAAATATACCGCTTTTTGTGGATACCGAAACAGATATCCTATCTCATCCGCTGACAGAATTAATCCGCTCGGCATTGGAAATAATCGTACGCAATTGGAGTTATGAAAGTGTATTCCGTTTCTTAAAAACCAGACTAACCGCAATGGATCAACACACCATTGATGTGTTGGAAAACTATACATTAGAACATGGTATCAATGCATACCGCTGGCGGTACGCATTCAAAGATGCCACAGCCGAAGATGGACGGCAACAACTGCTGCAATCACTAGAAAATTTTTGCAAGCCGACCACCCGCGCCGATTCAAAAGCGACAATCAAAGACTATGCGCGCCGTATATTCGACATGCTTTACGCATTAAACATTCCCGAAACATTGCAAAAATGGTTTGATATCCACATGGCATCAGGCGACCCAGCCACCGCACGATTGCATAAACAAATTTGGCCAAAATGCTGCGCGGTTTTTGATAAGCTGGTAGAAATCTTAGGCGATGAAAAAGTGTCAATCAAAGCGTTTGCTTCTATTTTAGACGCGGGGTTTGCTCAAATAGGATTAGGCCGTATTCCTCCCACAACAGACCAAATCATACTTGGCGACATGGGACGTTCGCGCTATCCCGAAATTAAAGCCATGTTGGTGCTTGGCGCAAATGAAAACATTCTGCCGCCAATACCATCTCAAAGCGGTTTATTTACCGACCGCGAACGCCAGCTTTTGCGCAATGCTGAACTGGAAATTGCCCCGGAAAATTTTCACCGTATCAATGAAAATGACTATAGCCTATATACCGCGTTGTCACAACCCAAAGAAAAATTAGTGTTTATCTATGCTGAAAACGAATCAGGTGGGAACAAGCCCCTTCGCCCGTCACCGATTTTGCAAAAAATGCGTGACTTATTCCCTCAACTTGCAGTTAAACAAGCTTTTACTTTCCAAGAATATGGGCATGTATCATCACCGCAAACGCGAAATGATAACCTGAGCCACGAGACAACAAGCCGCCTGTATGCCCAGACATTAGTCACCGCCGCTTCTCGTTTAGAATCCTTTGCCCGCTGCCCATTCGCTTACTACATGCACTATTTATTAAAAGCCCGTGAACGTAAACGCTTTCAAGTGCTGCCATCAGACTTAGGCAATCTATTTCACGATATACTATCAGGCTTTGCCAAACAAGTGTGGCAAAATGACAACATGCCAAATGACTTGGAACGCCCCCAAATTGCACAAATCGTAGACGATTTAATCACGACGCTAACGATAGATGACAATTTGTATCAACAGACCGCGCGCAACCGTCACATTTTAAATAAAGTACAACGTACATCTGTGCAGTCTATATGGGCATTGTGCGAACATATCAAACGCGGACAGTTTGTACCCATCTTGACAGAACATGACATTCGCGCCACCCAAGGCAAAATAACCTTAACAGGACGCGTAGACCGTATAGATATGCTAACCACCCCCGACGGCACAGAGCATATCAAAATCATTGATTATAAATCGGGGCAGACAAAATTTAATATAGAAGAAGTCCGCGCAGGAATCCAGCTGCAACTCATGTTATACATGAACGCACTAATCGCAACAAACCCTGATGCCAAGCCGGGCGGTGTATTCTATTTTCCAATCGGTGACCCACTGCTTGACACGGATGTATCATTAGATAACTACCTCCGCGAAGAAGGGCTGCTAAAGCAATTTAAAATGTCGGGAATAGCCATCGCCGATGAAACCACCTTAGAAGCCTTTGACAAATCTCTGACAGCAGGCAAAGAATCCGCAATCATTCCCGTGGGAATAAACAAGGATGGCCGTTATAAAAAAAGCGCAGAACCCATGGATTTACAAAATTTCAAACAGCTGGGCAAAGATGTGACGGCAAAAATAAACGAACTGGGCGAGCGCATGACCAGCGGCGATATTGCCGCAGACCCTTACACAAAAGGGCGGTATCATCCCTGTCAATTTTGTAACTTTAGCGCGGTTTGCGGTAAGGCATAGAAGGAGCGGATTATAGTGGCAAAAAAACAAGCAAAAAATCCCATTGTCCTCACAGACATACCCGACCCATGTGTGATACGCGTAGGCGGCAATTTCTACATGACAAGCACCACGATGTACTTCACACCAGGTTGCCCAATCATGCGTTCACGCGACTTGGTCCATTGGGAAATTGTAAACTATGTATATGAAACCTTGGATGACAGCGACCATATGACGCTTTCAAACGGCAAACATGACTATGGATGCGGTACATGGGCAAGCTCTTTGCGAATGCATTGCGGCATATTTTATGTGAGTTTTGTAGCCAACAACTTGGGCAAAACGTTCATTTTCCAAACAGAAGACATAGAAAACGGCCCCTGGCGTAAGTATGTGATTGATGGGATTTACCACGATATGTCACTGTTATTTGATGACGACGGCAAAGTATATATGGTGTATGGCGCAGGTGAAATAAAAATAATAGAACTAAACCGCGATGTGACCGCAATCAAACCCGGTGGCATGAACAAAACCATCATCGCCAACGCCGACCCCACAGGCGGCAATGCCCTTGCCGAAGGCTCGCACATCTACAAAATAAACCACAAATATTATATTTTTATTATTGCGTGGCCGCCAAGCGGTACAGGGCGTAGAATACAAGTCTGCTACCGTTCCGACAATATCGACGGCCCATACGAACGCCGCATAGTGCTTGACGACAATATGGGTTTCCGCAACGACGGAGTAGCGCAGGGCGGTATCGTAGACACATTTGATGGCAGATGGTACGCTTTCTTGTTTCAAGACCACGGCGCGGTTGGACGTGTGCCTGTGCTTGTGCCAATAAACTGGGTAAAAGACTGGCCTGTGTTTGGAATAAACGGAAAAGTGCCTACAGAATTTCCGTTGCCAGGCACATACCGCGAAACCGCGCCGTTAGTTATCTCTGACAATTTTAACAATACTAAACTTACCTTGCAATGGCAATGGAATCACAACCCCGACAACGATTATTGGTCGCTAACCGCCCGTCCTGGCTGGCTAAGGTTAACCACAAGCCATGTTGTAAGCAATATAACCGAAGCCAGAAACACGCTGACACAACGCACCATAAACGACACATGCGCAGGCATGGTGAAAATAGATACCCGTAAAATGAAAAACGGCGATGTGGCAGGACTGGTCGCGTTGCAAGAAAAGTACGGATTTGTAGGCGTTGAAATGAAAGATGACAAAAAACACATCATAGTAAAAACCCCGGAAGGCATCCGTGAAGCGGTGCCACTGACCCAGCATGTAATTTATTTAAAAATTGATTTTGATTTCCGCAATGCCCGCGATATTGCACAGTTTTATTTTAGCAAAAGCGGTAGATCATTATATAAAATCGGTGATAATTTGCACATGGTTTATAGCCTTGCCCATTTTACAGGCTACCGTTTTGGACTGTTTAATTATGCGACAAAAACGACGGGCGGATATGTGGATTTTGACTGGTTTAGACTCAGTTAACTAAAATCCAAAAATATTGCGGAAAATATTCATAATATGACATGCTGTTGTCGTATTAAATCGGTTATACTTCGGGCATTGCAAGATAATAATAATTTACAGGAGGACTTACAAATGGAAGAACAAAAATTTTGCCAAAGATGCAGTATGCCCATGGAAAAACCAGAGGATTTTGGAACCAATGCAGACGGCAGCCAAAACACAGACTACTGCTGCCATTGCTATCAAAAAGGTGCGTTTCTCCACCCCGAAGCAACGATGGAGCAAGTCATCGAAAGCTGCCTACCCCATGTCGTTCCAGGTGTTTGGGCAGATGAAGCCACAGCAAAAGCGGCGATGAGCGCACATTTTCCCACACTAAAATGCTGGAAAAAGACAGGAATGATTATATCATTCAAGCTAAAAGAAGGGGTATCACCAGAAGATTTCCTCGCCGCATCAGATACATTTCAAGAAAACTATCTTTCTAAGTGTAAAGGTTTCGTAAACAGACAGTTGATGACAATAGATGGCATTTGGACAGACTGGGTGATTTGGAATACGTTGCCCGATGCCGAAAATTCGATGCACAAATCCGAAGGAAACGCATCTGCGATGGCATTAATTTCAATGATAGGTGAGCGGATAGAATATAATCTTTACCCTCTTGAAAGAAGCTATTAATCGTTGTTTTAACATAAAAAGTCATCCAAAGGAGCAAAAATAATGCTTGAACTCCCAGAAGCCCAAACCCTTGCACGGCAGTTAAAAGAAACCATCCTTGGAAAAGTCATAGCAAAAACAGTGACCGCTGCATCTCCCCATGGTTTTTCATGGTACAATGGCGACCCTGCGAACTATGATGCAATGCTTGCGGGTAAAAAAATAACAGGCACTGCCGCTTATGGCGGGCGGCCTGAAATATGGGCAGAAGATATGCGTATTTCTTTCGCCGATGGTGTAAACGTGCGGCATTTTGAGGCGGGTGCAAAACTGCCAACAAAACATCAACTGCTTTTGTCGTTTGAGGATGGCGAAGCGATTTGTTGTACCGTGCAGATGTATGGCGGGTTGTGGGCTTTTGAGGAAGGCACCAATGACGACGAGTATTATCACATTGCAAAAGAAAAGCCTTCGCCGTTATCTACAGCGTTTAATGAAGCATACTTTGATTCACTCATTGCCAGTGACACCAAAAACAAATTAACGGCAAAGGCTTTTCTTGCAACAGAGCAGCGTATTCCCGGTTTAGGCAACGGTGCATTGCAGGATATTTTATGGAATGCAAAAATACACCCAAAACGCAAAATGTCCGAATTATCAGATGCTGAAAAGCAGACACTTTTCTGTAGTATAAAGCAATTGCTTTTTGAAATGACCGAAAAAGGCGGGCGCGATACAGAGAAAGATTTGTTTGGCAACCCTGGTGGATATATGACGGCCATGAGCCGAAGAAATAACGGTGCACCATGTCCGACTTGTGGCGGGTTGATTAAGAGTATGGCGTATATGGGTGGGAAGGTTTATGTTTGTGAGGGGTGCCAGCCTTGGGGGTAGAAAACTGACTTGCTCACTTCTTTTAGCTGGAACAATATAAACAACACGGTGGTAAAACCACTCGCGGGATTATACCGAAATAGTGGGTGATCCACTAGAGAATCCTGACCGCCATACATGTGTTCAAGCATTCAGTTTCGAAAAGGTTATCCTGTGTTTGGTGTGCCAAGAAAAAATGGCTATAGATTGTTTGCATATGTAAAAATCAACTTCTTGCATTTTGCAAGAAGTTGATTTTTTTAATTCTTCGTCGTAACAAAATAAATTTCTAAAAAGTTTATAAAAATAAATAAACCGCTCTATTTTCTTCATCCCAGTATACACTTCTGTCAAACATTTCAGCGACATATCTAAGCGGTACAAATGTGCGGTTGCTATAAATGACGGCAACACCCATTCCATTGGGCAGCGGTTCGCCTATTACCAGTGAAACACGTTCCGTGTCATTAAAAATATGAACCGTGCCGGTTTCGCCCTGCCAGTAAACATGCGCACCTAAATTTTCTGCAACAACACGAAGCGGAAGCATTGCACGGTGGTAAACAGGGTCAATAAAAGGGGAAACATCATTAACATGTGGCACTTCGTTTAAGAAAAATGTTGGCTCATTTACAATAAACCGCAAGACATCCGCATCGGGAATATATTCGTCATGTGACAATGGGGTGGCTTGCAAATCGGAGTCTCTTCTGATAATAAAAATACCTGCCGTGTGGATGTCAAAGGCAATCATATAGGTACTTGGGTCAAAAACAGCATCTATACGCGTAAGTTCACCCTGTCTGCCCTGTATCCATACACCCGCAGGAAGCGCGCTGTCATCACGTACTTGAATGACGATTGTACCGTCAAATTCGACAATTTCATAATCCCCGGAAAAAATATCAACCCTGTAAGCACGATAAAAAACCTCATCCGAAACATCTATCAATGATAATGACACCGCAGCCCCTTTGGATTGTGTCCCAATTGAATACACCGCAGGTGCATCTAAAGTTAATGTGCCGTGGGGCAATTCAAATGCCAGCATAACCCTCGCGTCCGCAAAAAGCCCCCACGCAGATATGGGCATATTGACAGTGGAGATACCTTCAAGATGTGACATTTGAAAAATTTTAATTTCATCTTCTAAGTCAAGTACATCTATTCCGTCGGTGATGCTCATGTCAATGGTGATGCTGTCGTTGTCGCGTGTGAAATATATCGTCACTTCACTGTTTACATAAATAGTTTCGCGTTCTGGCGGTGCTTGTGTCGTTGGCGTTGGCTGCGGCGGTGGCACGTATGCGTCATCGGACGCTGGTGATGAATTTGTACTTGGCGGGGGAATAATGGGTAGCGGTGAAATATCGGGCAGGGTAGGGTAGTCTGTTGGTGGTTCCAGTATAGGAGGAGGTGGTGGTGGCGGAACGATAGGAATGGTCGGCGGCTCTGCCAGTGAAGGTGGATCTGAAATGGCTGTCCAACTTGCAATAACATTAACAGGCGAGTTTGGCATCGTAAACGATGCGGCATCCGCGCTTGTTGGGTTGGATACGGTTAATGCCGAAGCCGTTGTGGTTGTCCAACCTGCAAAAAAATATCCCTGTGGAGGGGTGCCGGCATTTAAGGTAATGGTTTGCCCTGCTGCTGCTGGGTTTGGTAACGCGCTTGCGCCTGTGCTGCCATTGGTTATGCTTATCGCAAATTCTGGTGCTATCCAACTTGCATGAAGTACTGTTGTGTTGTTGTTTGGCATGATGGTGGCGGCGGTTAATGCACTGGCATTATTTAATAGCCATCCATCAAAATAGTGACCTGCCCGTGTCGGGTTGCTTGGAAAACTTGGGGCATCCATGATAGGCGTGTTTGAAATCACAGTGATTGGAGGGGTGGTGGTTGCGTTATTCAATTCAAAACCGAGCTGGCGTAAGTAAACAGGACTGCCGTCAATATATGTCAAGTCAAAATTATTAAGCCCTTGTGAAAAAGGATATGTCCACGCTGTAGCAAATATATTGGCATAGTAATCAGCGTCGTGAATCGCGTCACGCATACGTGCCGAACTTGCCGAATTTCCGCTGAATACAACATCTGCACCAATGTATAATCTGTTGTCTTGCAAATGAAAATCGGCAAATATCGACATACCTCCGCCATGTTGCCCTGCTGTATTGTTGGAAATAGTACCGCCGTACATTGTGATATAATTGCTGGGTGATATACCGCCGCCGCTTAAAGCTGCCGTATTGCCAGAAATTTTTCCACCGTACATGATAAATTCTGAGTTGGGCATTGATAAGTTATGAAGATGTTGGACTCCGCCGCCATGTCCGCTGGCAGTATTATTATAAATAAGCCCATCTTCTATAATAAGCACACCGCTGACAGAAATACCGCCGCCACTGGTTGCAGTATTTCCGGAAATTTCACCGCCTTTGATAATAACCGTACCGGATATACTTAAAATGCCGCCGCCAATGTGGGGAAAATCAGCAGCTGTGTGGCCGCTAATGATTCCGTCAAGCAATGTGACATGCCAGAACATGCTGACGATACCTCTCCCATACGTGCCGCTTGTACGCGAGATGTTTACACCGTCTATGACCAAATTTGAATTAATTGTAGATATTGCGTCAAAATCGCCGGTGGCAGTGATTGTATATGTTTCATTATTCGCGCTTCTTAACGTAACACTAGCCCCGGTGGGGATATCCAGCGTAGATGTTAAATCAATATCTTGCGTAAGATATACAATCCTTAAAGCACCGGGAATCATTGCACCAATGAGGCTTTCCTCATCATATGCTGTCTGTATTTCGTCTGCAAGTACGCTGACGGATATAAATTGCACAAAAAAAATAAACATAAAAGCCAGAAATATTCGCTGTTTCACAAAATGCCCTCTATTCTTTGATAATGGTTCCATTAATCTCGCGGCCTGTACCTGTTGGGAATATCAGCAAGTATTTGCCAGCATCATTGTAAACGGTAAAGCTTCCGTGGCTGTTGTGTTCGCGTTCCGAAAAATAAATAATGTGTGTCATATCACTTGCTTCGGTTGAGTTGGCAACCATAATGGTTAGAAACAAATCTTCATGTGCCAAATTGTAAGTAAAACTATCGCCTAATTGCAAATTTTTGATGAAAATATGTTGGTTTAGTGGTGGATTTATTATATTTACAGAGGTATTCATAAAGCCCGTGATATGGTTATTATTTGTGTACGCACCGGCAACCACCGCACCGGCGATCAAAAAAACAGTTGTGAAAAATGCAGTGCCTGTGATAAACACCGAGGTTTTTTGAAGATTGAGAAGCATATCAAGCCGCTCTTTCAAAATTTCTTTGCATCCATTTAATGTAACCGATGAAACTGAGCTTTTGTATTTGCCTAATGCAATCGCATTAATTAAAGTGTTGCCATAAGCCATAATTTCAACTTGTTCCAAATTTTTAACCACTGCTTCGTCGCATGAAAATTCGCAGGCACTATTGATTTCGTTACCCATTATGTAAACAAGCGGATTAAACCAGTGAATACATATGGTCATTTGCACCAGCCATTTATAAAACATATCACCGCGCTTGTAGTGGGTTAATTCATGCAGCACTGTATATCTAAAGTCGGAATCACTCAATTCTAATGTGGGTAAAACAATATACGGGCGAAAAAAGCCAATAAGTAGCGGTGAAGAAATAAGGGTATTCGTATAAATACCAACCACACCATGAATATTTGCTTCTTCTATAATTTTGCCAAACCGTTCTAGGTTTTTGATGTCAGTGACAGGCGCAAGTCCAGCCTTTATGTATCGGACAAAACTTTGATAAATTGTAATTTTGCGCACAAATAAAACCATTGCTACTATCAGCCAAAGAAGCCAAGCACTTGACATAAATGTAAAACTTGTTTGCATATTTTGCGTGTGGTTCACTTGCTGTAAAATGAAGCTGCTGTATGAAATATCGTTTAAAAAATCAGCTTGTCCAATGTGATTAAAAAGCCCACCAACAAAATTAGCCTCCAATGAAAAAGGCAAAAGCAGGCGTCCAAGCACAATCAACCAAACATAATACTGCCATCGTTTACTAAATTTTGCTTTAAATATCGGTTTCAGCAAAAAAAGAAAAACAATAAGCAATGACCCAGAAATAGAAAGCGATAGAATGGTTGCCATCAGCAGATTCATGTAATATTGCCACCACTGTTCCAATAAGCACTGAGTTCTTCATAATCCGTTGGCGTGAGCATATTTTTTTCAATGAGTGCGGCAACTAAGCCTTTTGTGTTGCCTTCAAAAATTTTGTTTACAAATTGAGTGGTTTGCGCCGCTTGGTATTCATTTTCTGCAACCGCAGCGTGATAGATGTTTTTTCGCCCGGTTTTACTGATGGTTAGCATCTTTTTTTCAATGAGACGTGATAACAATGTGATGATTGTATTTTTTGTCCAACTAAGCCCTTTGGATTCTAGTGCAGCGTGTATTTCGGTATACAATGCAGTGTTATTGTTTGTCCATATTATTTTCATTAATTCCAGTTCATAGTCAGATGCTTGTTGCATAAATATATCCCCCTTTCAATAAGTTTTCTAATGATAACATCACGTGTACATAATGTCTAGGACATTTTCTTAATATTTGAGTTATAATAGTGACGAGAAAACGAAAAGAGGAACGGTCAATGGTTGATAAAACAAAAATGTCGCGGAATATGTTGTTTTTTGTGACGATGGTTTTTTGGTTCGGACTTTATGCTTATACGCCATTTGTGAACCCGCAGTTGATTACGATGGGTGTCACTGCCTCGGTGATGGGTTTCGTTGCTGGGGCTTATGGTTTTACACAATTGATTTTGCGTATTCCGGTTGGCGTGTTTTCTGATAAATGGCAAAAGAAATTTTTTATTTGTGTGGGTTGTTTAAGTACAGGACTGTCGGCGTTATGTATGCTTTTGTTTCATAATCCTACGGGGTTTTTAATCGGACGGGCACTGGGGGGTGTTGCGGCTTCTTCTTGGGTGCCTTTTACGGTGCTGTATGCGAGCTATTACTCGTCAGAAGATTCGACACGGTCTATTACAATTATTAATATGGCCAACCAGCTAGGTCGATTATTTTCGTTTTTGATGGCGGCCTGGGCGGCATCTTGGTTTGGGCCGCAGGCGGCATTTTTTTTAAGTGCTGTTGGTGGATTTTTAGGGTTTGCCATGAGTCTATCTATTAAAGAAGAAAAAGCTTCCGCAGAAAAAAAGCCTGTCAGTTTTCGTGAACTGATTGCTGTTGGCGGCGATAGAAATGTACTTATCATTAGTCTTTTAGGTATTTTAACTCAAATTGTTGCATTTGCCACATATACGGCATTTACTGCCAATCATGCCGTTTATATAGAGGCAAGTTTAGCGCAGCTTGGATATGTACAAATGGCATTTCTTTTGCCTGGTATTTTATTGAGTCTGTTTTTAAGTAAATTTATTTTGCAGCGCGTAGATGCTAAATATCTTGTTGTTTTGGGCTTTGCATTAAAAGGGGTGTACTGTGTTTTTGTACCACTGACCCAAACCGTTGCGCAACTTTATCTTGTGCAAATTATTGGGGGCATTAGTGGGCCGCTTACATTGGCATTGCTTATGGGGCTATGCGTGCAAAAAGTGGCTATCGAAAAGCGCGGCGCGGCAATGGGGTTTTTTCAGTCTATTTACAGTGTGGGTATGGTCATTGGGCCGCTGATGATGGGATTTTTAACAGATTTTGCTGGGCTTAGGTTTGGTTTTTTTGTTATGGCTGGTGTTTCGGCAATGGCTACACTTGCGTCGGGGATATTTTTGCAGAAATCAAAAACGACTTAATATTTGATAAAATAATTAAGTTTGTTTAGGCTTGTATCGTTCCCCCGCCAATGACGGTTTCACTATCGTAAACGACCACTGCTTGCCCTGGGGTTATTGCACGCTGGGGGGTATCGAAATCTAATCGGATGGTATCGTCATCCAATTGGTGCAGGGTGGCTGGCTGGGGTAAATGACTATAGCGGATTTTTGCTTGCACACGCAACGCGCCATCCAGTTTATCAAATGGGATTAGGTTTATATCATTGGCTTTGAGTGTGTGCGAGAACAGTTCTTCATTGGTGCCTACTGCTACCGTGTTTTCGGCAGGGTTTAACCCTGTTACATATAATGGCTCTGGGTTGTATAGCCCTAAGCCTTTCCTTTGGCCAATTGTATAGTGAATGATGCCTCTATGTTCACCGATTGGCTGGTTGTTTTTTATAAACTGACCTTTTTGTATGGGGTTGCCTGTGTAGCGTTCAATAAACCCTGCATAGTCGCCATCGGGGGCGAAGCATATGTCTTGGCTGTCGCGTTTTTTTGCGTTGATGAAATTTTGTTCTTGGGCTATAGCGCGTACTTCATTTTTTGTGAGTGCGCCAAGGGGCAACAACGTTTGCGACAGTTGGGATTGAGTCATGGCATAGAGTACATAGCTTTGGTCTTTTGTTTTGTCTATACCAGTTTGTAGTAAAAAGCGTCCGTTTGGGTCTTTGGTAATTCTGGCATAATGGCCTGTTGAAATATGGGTGCAGTCGAGTTCTGATGCACGACGAATAAACCGTTCGAATTTCATAAAGCGGTTGCAGTCTATGCAAGGGTTTGGGGTTTGTCCGTTTTGATAGGCTTTGATGAAGCGTTCCATGACCGCTTCTGCAAAAGTATCAGTGAAGTTGAATACAAAGAAGGGAATGTTTAGGGCGTTGGCAACGGCGCGGGCATCTTCGGCATCTTCTAAAGAGCAGCAGCCTTTTTGACGGTGGCTTTCAGGGATATCATCATTGGAGTATAGTTTCATCATGGCGCCTGTCAGGTGGTGACCTGATTGCTTGAGTAAATATGCGGCTACAGATGAATCTACACCGCCTGACATGGCTAGTAAAATTTTTTTAGATTCCATATTCCTGTAGGTAACTTTCTATTTTAGATTTCATTTCGTCATTGATTGTTTTGCCATGAAGATGCGCGACGATATCTTTGATTGTCACAATAGAATATACGGGAATACCAAAGTCTTTTTCTGCCTGCTGCACCGCCGACAATTTGCCTGTGGCGCGTTCCATTCTGTCTACTTGAATGATTAGGCCTTCTATTTTCACATGGCCAGCCACTGCTTTTAAAATTTCCATCGTTTCACGCAAGGCTGTTCCCGCGGTGATTACATCTTCTATGATTACAATGCGATCGCCTGGTTTTGGCTGGTGGCCTATCATTGTGCCGCCTTCACCATGCGTTTTTACTTCTTTGCGGTTGAAGCAGAAAGGGATGTCACGTTCATAGATTTGAAAAAGGGCGGCAGCGGTGGTAACGACCAGCGGGATGCCTTTGTAGGCGGGGCCGTATAATGCATCAACTTTTTTAGTCCCTAGCTTATCCATATAGCAATCGGCATAATAGTCGCCAAGTTTCGAAATTTGCGCGCCGGTACGGTAGTTTCCTGTGTTTACAAAGTAAGGGCTTAACCGTCCGCTTTTTGTTTTAAACTCGCCAAAAGTCAGCACTTCAGACTGCACCATGAAATCTATAAATTTGCCTTTATAGTTGTTCATTCGACAACACCTCTCAATGTGTTTATATCTTGAATATGGTAGCGTTCCATGTAGGTTTCAATGCCTTTGAGTATATCTATTGTTGCATGTGGGTTTGTAAAATTGGCCATGCCTATACCTACAGCGGTTGCGCCTGCCATGATAAATTCGATGGCATCTTCACCTGTGGTGATGCCGCCCATGCCTATGATTGGCAGATTCACGCTTTGAGATACTTGATAGACCATACGTACTGCCACGGGTTTTATTGCTGGGCCTGATAGACCACCTATCTTATTACCAAGTATAGGTTTGCGTTTGTGTATATCAATTTTCATGCCAAGCAGGGTATTTATTAGGCTTATCCCATCTGCGCCGCCTGCTTCTACTGCTTTGGCAATGGATACGATGTCGGTTACGTTTGGGCTTAGTTTGACTATGAGTGGTGCGGATACTACTTTTTTTATTTCTCGGGTAATGTTTTCAGCCATTTTGGGGTCGGTACCCATTGCCATACCGCCTGCTTTTATGTTTGGGCATGAGATATTTAACTCGAAAAGGTCAATGTCTACACCTGCGAAGTCTTTGGCTACGGCAATGTAGTCTTCTGTGGTGCGGCCGCATAGGTTTACTATAATTTTAGTGTCAAATTTGCGCATGAATGGCAGGTCGTTTTCTATAAATGCTTTTGCACCTGGGTTTTGCAGCCCTACAGCGTTTAACATTCCGCCATGGGTTTCGGCAATACGCGGCGGTGGGTTGCCCTGCCACGGTTCATGGGATACGCCTTTGGCGGTGATTGCGCCCAGCTTATTCAGGTCGATGAGCTGGCTAAATTCCTTGCCGCTGTTGAATGTGCCTGACGCGGTGATGATTGGGTTTTTTAATGCAACACCTGCAATGTTTACTGATAGGTTTCTAATCATTGATTTTCACCTCGTTGCTGTAAAATACCGGCCCTTCGCAGCACACGCGGACATAGGCGTTTTCGACCTTGACTACACAACCGACGCATGTGCCCATGCCGCATCCCATATGTTCTTCCATGCTCAATTGCGTGGGAATTTTGCTTTTTTCAACTTGAGATTGTAAAGCGCGAAGCATACCTGTTGGCCCGCAGGCAAATATCTCGTCATATGCTGACTCATCGAAGATATCTAAAATGCGCCCATGATGGTTTGCACTGCCGTCTTCTGTGGCGATGAATAGTTTGTCCGCCAATGCACGAAACTCGACAATGGGTATGGGGTCGCTTCTAAACCCTAAGTACACATCAATGATTATTCCCTGTGTCGCCAGTTTTTTTGCAAGCAAAAGCAATGGTGGTATGCCTATGCCGCCGCCAACTAAGGCCGCTTTTTTGCACCCACTTCCCGGTTCAAAAAATCCATTGCCTAATGGCGCAAGCCATTTTATTTTATCCCCAGGCTGCATTTGGGACATTATTTCTGTGCCGGATCCAATCACTTGATATATGAGTGTAATGACACCTGTGTGTGGGTTTACATCGCAAACGCTTATCGGGCGAGGAAGCATATATTGGCCGCTGTTTAAGTAAATCATGACAAATTGCCCTGGTTTGATGTCCATTGCGATGTCAGGTGCGCGCAGCTGCATTTGAAATATTTCCTTGGCAATGGTGTAATTGCTTAATATTTGCGCTTTGGTGAGCTGCATATTTTGCATCACATATACGCCCCCAAATCTGCTTTCATGTCTAATACTGCTTGGCGACTTGCTTGCGCAAAGCTTTTTTCGCTAAACGCAGTCTTGTATTTTTCGTTTTTGTACGCGCCTGTGATTCCACGGGAACTGTTGACGATTGCGCCAAAATTTTTTGTCCATAGATTTTTCAAGTCTTCTCCGCTGCCGCCTTGTGCGCCATAGCCCGGCACCAGAAAAAATGTATTTGGCATGAGTTTGCGCAATTGGGCGGCTTCGGATGGATGTGTCGCGCCGACTACCGCGCCAATATTGCTGTAGCCAAATTCGCCAATGAAATCTTTGCCCCAGTCGTTTACCAATGTGCCAACGTGGTCATATATTTTTTCATGGTTTTGCGTGACAACATCTTGTATATCTTTGCTTCCTTTGTTTGATGTTTTTACCAGTACAAAAAGCCCTTTATCGTATGTTTTGCAATCATTTAAATATGGTGCGATTGAATCATACCCCATGTAGGGGTTTAGGGTAATAAAGTCCGTTTGCGCAACTTCTACTGAAACGCCATCAATATTTACACGCCCAATATGTGCGTTTGAGTAGGCTTCGGCGGTAGAAGCAATATCGCCGCGTTTGATATCACCGATGACGATAAGCCCTCGTGATTTGGCATATTGAATAGTGCGAAAATACGCGTCCAGTCCGGGTGCGCCAAATTGTTCGTACATTGCAATTTGCGGTTTTACCGCTGGGACTATGTCGTAAATGTGGTCTATGATTGTTTGATTAAATTGGTAGATGATTGCGGCGGCGGCTTGTAATGTATGTCCTTGGGCCGAAAAAAGGTCTTCCTTTATATAGCTGGGGATTTCGCTTAGGCGAGGGTCTAGGCCCACCACTATTGGAGAGGCTTGTGCTTGCATTTTTTTAATGAGGCGGTCGATTAGCATAAGAAATCTCCTTCAGTATATACACTTTTTCCTTCGACTATTGTGTGCATCACCTTTCCTGTAACCTGTCTCCCATGAAATGGGGTATTGCGGCTAAGGGAATGGAATTTATTTTTATCAATGGTATATTCTCTGTTTGGGTCAATGATTGTGATATCTGCGGCGGCGTTAATCGTTAAGTGACCTTTGTTCAGGTTTAAAATTTTAGCAGGGTTTATGGTTAGTGCGGCAATCAGTTGTGATGGGGTGAGTATGTTTTTTAGTACAATTTCTGAAATACATAGTGGTACTGCGGTTTCAAGACCAATGATTCCATTGGGGGCGGTGTTGAAACTTGCATTTTTTTCGTCCGCATGGTGTGGCGCATGGTCAGTGGCGATTACGCCAATGGTGCCATCTTTTAAACCTTCAAGCAACGCCGCACGGTCTTTTTTGCTACGAAGCGGCGGACTCATTTTTAAATTGGCATCCAGCGTCGTCATATCTTCATCAACTAATGTAAAATGATGCGGGCAAACTTCGGCAGTTATGGGAAGCCCTCTGGCTTGTGCTGCACGAATCAGCGTGACACCTTCCGCTGTGCTTACATGGCAAATATGCAACCGCACACCCGTAAGCCGCGCAAGAATAATGTCCCGGGCAATGATAATTTCTTCTGCTTCTGGTGGAATACCTTGTACATTTAAAATGTTGGCTTGTTTACCAGCACCCATTTGCCCGTTGTTTACCATCCTTAAATCTTCACAGTGGGATAGTACTGGCAAGTCTAGCTTTGCTGCTTGTTCCATTGCGGTTTTAAGCAATTGTGGGTTTTCTACTGTTTTGCCGTCATCGCTTATTGCACAAATGCCAGCCGCTTTCATTGATTTTATTGCTGAAAGTGTTGTGCCGTTTAGTGCTTTTGTTATGCTTCCGATGGGGATGACATTGACGCATCCGTCCTTGGCGGCTGTTGATGTGATGTATTCAACCACTTCTTCATTGTCCACTACAGGTGATGTGTTTGGCATACAGCAAACCGTGGTAAACCCTCCGGCCGCCGCACTTTTTGTGCCGGTGGTAATGGTTTCTTTATGCAAACCACCAGGGTCGCGCAAGTGGACATGCATGTCTATGAGCCCTGGTGTTACCCACATGCCAGCGGCATTGATTATTTTACAATGTTCAGCAGATATGAACGGACTGACTTCCACAATTTTGCCGTCTTTGATTAGTATATCAAATGTCCCGTCAATGTGATTGGCTGGGTCAATGACTCTGCCGTTTTTTATGAGTGTCATTTTAAAATCTCCTAAAAGTCATAAAAAAAGCACAAACAAGTGTTTGTGCTTTAAGTAAAATAAAATTCAAACAAAACCGAATGAATGGAACAGCGAACAGGCAACGCTAATTGTAAAAACATACAACCACCCTCCATTCGTTTAGTTGGGGTGAAGTCTATCATTTTTTCTTAGAAAATGTCAATAACTAAATTTATGCGTAATAGTATCTTCCAACCAGTGCCGCAAAAAACAGTACCATTGGCAGTGCGTAAAGCAATGCCAAAAAGCTAAGCCCATGGGTACGCATTTGCCTATCGGGCAATTTAGTTTCGCCTACATCTGCATTTTTGCGGAAACGGTCGCTGCGTCCCATATATCTGTATCCTATTGCAATAATGAGATACGGAAGCAACATTGCCGCAAACACTAACGCAGTAGATGCCCATGCACTGTGCATTCCAAGCACCGCAAATATACATATAAAAAATAACGCGACGCCCAGCCAGCCATGAAAGCGCAAGTATTCCTTTTCCTTGTATTGTCCGCGTTTGGCTGTGCCTTCTTTGCCCAAGAAAAACGATGTGCCTTTCCCGCTAAAGCCGAGAATAGCCATGGCTAAAAATGTTAACGCGAGTGCGGAAAATCCTATAGTTGTAAAAATTGGTATCCAGTACATACAATTTCCTCCTTATGTGTTGGTGCATTTAGCTTTACCATAAAGTAAAAAAATATACTTTTTCGTTTTTGTGATTTGTTATCATCTCACACTTGACATAGAATATAATTTATGGTAAATTCCTCTAAATTATTTTTATAGAATTTTCGCAATATGGTTGGAGCAATTTATATAACACTATCACGTAATTGTACCTATAATGGGGGTTAGTTGACAATGATAGCGATTTATATGATTTTCAATTATAGTCAAAACAGGCGAGTTTCCTTTGTATGAAGTAAAGAGGAATCGCCTTTTATATTGCTTTAAATTTAGGAAGGTGGAGTGTCTATGCGAAAGCGCAGCATTGTCGGACAAAGTAGCCGACATATTTTATTTAGGAAACGATTGAGCGTAGGACTGTTGGCATTGCTTGTTTTGGTGCTTATGTCTGGCGGTGTATTTGCGTTTACGTCTCAGGATTCTATTACTATGACAGGGACGGTAAATATTAACATGGACGTGACACCGTTGCTTGGGCCTGTAGGGCCATCAGTAGTAGTGTCTGGTATTCCAGACGACGAAGAACCTACGGACGAAGATGATTATCTACTTGAAGACGAACCAACCAAAGATGATGATTATTTGCCCGAAGAAGAACCTTCAAATGACAACAGCGATTTGCATGAGGACGTACCTACTGTCGATGATGAACTCTCACCAGAAGAACCACCTGCGACTGACGGCGAATCATCACCTGACGAGTCACCCGCAACAGAAAATGAACCTTCAACACCAGAAGAATTTGTAAGCGGTAGTGAATCAGAAGCACCATCTGCAAGTGACAATGCTTCATATTAACCTACTTGCCTGTATGCCGTAACTTTGTTGCGGTTTGCAATAGCATCAAAAAAGAGGGAGAACAGGTTCACCACGCACCCCCATCTTGGGTAAACAGCGCGGCTGAAAACGGGGAACCACAACCCCAGAATAAAAGAGGCACAACATAAAAATGTGGAGGAATCAAATATGAGAATTAGAAATAGACGTCTCATGACAGTTTTAGTGGCAGCTTTTGCAGTTGTATTCTTGGCAGGTAGTGCGTTTGCTTTTACAGGTCAAGGGCCATTAACTTTCAACGGTACAGTTGGTGTTAGTGCATTGATGCAATTGGAAATAGTAGAAATACAGCCTTTCGGTGGCGGCAGTGCTGGTGCTGATGGCGTAGAAGTTAATCCAGGTTTGGGCGTATTAACAGAAGGCGTTAGAAGTGTAGATTTTGAAATGTCTTTTGATGCACCTGTAACAAGAGCACTTCTCTTTACCGTAGAAAATACAGGCACATTACCTGCACAGTTGTATGATATTGGGATGGATTTTGACTATGGAAATCTGTGGGGTGCAGAGTCTTTTGATGGCGTAATTGCCGGTCCTCATGCAGGTGCGCTTATTCGCTATTTGTGGAGAACGCAGAATGGTGCTAATGCATGGGAGTTAGGCAGCTCTATCACTCTCAATCCTGGCGAAACAGTACAATTTACAGTGACTGTTGAAATTTTAGGTGGCGGCCATAACCATCCAATACCAAACCTTGATTCACACTTCCTTACAGGATATGCAACAAGTACGCTAACACTCAATTACAGAAATCCTCAATAAAAAACTGTTTTACTCTACACAGCATGGCGGACTCCCTCTTCCGTCGAGCTGTGTAGAGTGAGTGTTTTTACTTTTGTTATAAATAATCATTTGCTATATCTGGAGGCCATATGAGTACACGCACTGGATATACGCTTTTAGTATGTGTAGTATTGGTCATTTTTTATACATTATTCCTTTTTATTCCTAGCGGCTTAATCATTTTGTTTAATCAACAATTGCGCCACGGGGTATATGCATTGTTAATGGCAGGTATATTTTTTATTTTAGGGCGCGATGTACGTCCCGTACGCAAGGCATATCAAGCCAACATGGTTGCGATTATTACCCTTTTACTGTATGCATCCATGGTCATAGCCACATCGTTTTTGTTTGGCGGTGGTCATAATATTATGACTCCAAATATCTCGGCAGTGATTGTCAACCTCCGTATTTTCGCAATTCCTTTATTATTAGGAGAATATCTGCGCTGGCGGTTGATACGTACTGCTACAGATAAAACGCGGCCATATGTGCTAATCGCTTTTACGTTCATATTTGCCATTGCCAATATGAGTGGACTGCGGGCAGTGTTGTCAGCAGAATCGCCAGATTGGATTAGTTTCTTTTTTGAGTCCACCTTGCCTGCAATAACCATCAGTGCCGTCATAAGTTATATTTGTATAAAGAGCAGTTTGTTCTCTGTTTTATTGACCAGTTTCATATTCAATCTGGGAGGTGTGTTTTCTCCTGTACTTCCGACCTTTGACCGCATTATATGGTCATTGGTGCTGTGTGCCGTTGTGTTTGTTAGTGTCATCATTCACCACCGTCTAACTGACGATAAAAGTGCCGCCCAACGCAAGCGCATTGCACGGGCAGAAAAATACGCATCAAACAACCCGGTAGGGCAGGGTTTTACTATTGTAACCGCCGTTTTAATGATTGCATTTTTTATGCAGTTGTTTCCTATTTATCCTGTCGTGATTTTGACGGGTTCTATGACAGGATACATCAACAGGGGTAGCTTGGTGATTATGCAACGCATACCATCTGACGAAACCTTGCGTCATGTGCGGGTAGGGGATGTGTTGCACTATCACGCTGGGCCTATAGAGTTTGTGCATCGTGTAGTCGGTTTTGATTATCATGGAGAAGAGCGGGTATACATCACCCAAGGGGATGCAAATCCATTCCCAGACCCATTGCCGCTTGTTCAGGCTGATGTGATTGGCCGGCCAATTTTTACTATTCCGTTGATAGGGTACCCCAATATTATTTTTAGAGCCGTAACCGGAGGGTTTTTTTGAAGACAATTGTACAATGGTGGCTAGTGATTGTAAGCGGTTCGGCCTTGGTTCTTGCTGTGGTGCTGGGTTATATTTTTATACGAAACAATGCGGCAGACGAAAGCGTGATGGAAGCCAGCGGGCGCAATCAGCTGAGATTTCAAGTGCATTATCTACCCAACCCAGTGTTTCCAAATGGACCGTCCAGTCATTTGCACTTTCTTCGCAATTTTACAGATTTTATTGAAGTCGAAAACAGTTTTAGCGTGGAACTTAGTGAAAGTTTGCATATACGTTATAGTTATACTGCGCGAACTAATCTGATTGTTACTTATGGCGGCACTGCGGGTTCGATAGTGTTTGAAGAAGAAACCATTTTAAATGAGGGCAGTGGTAATACTCAAGGGGATAGACTATCGATACCTGATGGCAGTTATATTATTGACCTAGACATTTACATGCAAGTTTTTGAAAACTTCCTTTATCACCACGAACAGTTTATGGATGCTTCGGGCGAAGGGACTACAGGCTTTCGCAATTTTAATGCAGCATTGCATATCGAGTTTATACACACTATTGAAACGCGTCCTACATTTATGGCGCAAACCATCATCAATGGATATGAAATACCATTGGGTCAAAATGTGTTTACGCTTACACCATTTGGTGCGCCAGGCTTCACAGACACAGTGGTACGCGTAGGTACAATGGGTGGTGTTGGAATTATACGAATGATTTTGGTTGGAGGGTTGTTTCTCTTTGGTGTTTTTGGGCTGACTATGAGCTATTTCCGCCTAGAAAAAGAAACCAACACGCAACGCAAGCAGGTCAATACTATTATTAAAAAATATGAGCCGGAAATTATTAAGGTCAATGCGCCCATGCATTTAGAAAAATATCAACGGATACGTGTAGGTGATTTTGAAGAAATTTTAAAACTGGCGGTAAACCTAGGCAAGCATATTACTTGTTATAAAGATAATAGAAAGGCTTCATTTACTGTAATAGTAGACACGATGGCTTACCAATACATTATTTATTACACTCGCCAAGAGCGTGTAAAAACAGATGATACAGTAACAAAAATAAGTGATTATCTTGCCAAGTATGATATGTATCGAGACGAACTGTCCATCATATCAGATGTAAGTCAAGAAATGATTGACCACATGGAAAACGGAAAATTTAATCCATTGCTTAAGCAGGCATATTTTGTTGCAAAGGCATTGGGTGTGACGATAGAAGAAGTGTTTAACCTTGTTGACGAGCAGGAAAACATATAAGAAATTGAAGGGGATGAAGATTTATGAGGCGCAGAAAGCGTTTAAACCTGATAGTGCTGGCATTGGTGCTTATACTTTTTTCAGGGACTGCATTTGCCTACAATATTGGTGACTTGCTGGACAGTGGCCAAGTGCCGATGGGGGCAGATACCGTGTTGATGGTCGGTGACAGGTGGGTGACAGCAAACCCGCCAACCTTAGCGCATAATATTGCTGTGTTAGAGAGTGGCATGAATTTAAACTTGACAGACTTTTCTATCCAGTTTACTGCGCCTGGGCAAAGTGTTGCTTATCACTTTACTATCCACAATGTATGGGATAACCCTGTGACTATCAACGCTAACAATTTAAGGTTAGGCAATACGGCCATCGCCAACAGTGTGGTATGGGAATATGAGTGGTTAATGGTAGAGTTTTTGCCAAGCTCAGATGTGATTATTCCTGCTGGCGGTCATGCAGACTGGGGATTTATGTTAACCTTTAATCCAGACTTTGCAACTGACCGTAACTATTTCAGCGATGAGATGGATTTAAATATAGGCATTTTACAGCCAGAACTTCCTGAGGAGCCACCAACGGAGGAACCGCCAACAGGAGAACCGCCAGCAGAGGAACTCTCTCCAGTCCCACCAATTCTTCCAGGAACAGGTGACGATACTTCATCTGACGATACATCTGTTGCCGTTCCACCAGTAACACAGGCATCTTCGGATATTGCGGAAATTATTGAAGCAGAAACTATCGAAATTGAAGCATTGGATGTACCGCTGGCTGCATTTGACGGCGATACATTTGTTACTATTGATGATTTGGATACACCTTTAGCAGCATTTGATGGTGCTGAACCTGAGAATACGAACAATCACGATACAATTGTGGCTAGTGAAGTCGGATATATTCACATTGAAGACTTGGATGTCCCGCTTGGATTTATGCCTCAAACAGGTTTGGAAAGCCGCATACCGCTGCTTATTTCTGGCTTAGCACTGGCTGCCGGTATTGCACTTTTGCTTATAATACTGATACGTAAATCTAAAAGAACTTCTTAATAGAAAAAAAGCTATTCGTTCACAGATTATCTGCGCGAATAGCTTTTTTCTTTTGCCGAATATTGACCTTACAACACCATTTTTGTTATCATATAGTTAATTTTTTACTTGGATTTTGTCAATATTCAAATGGAGGCAAAAATGGACTTGGCAATTATTGGCGGCGGACCTGCTGGGCTTAGTGCCGCAATTCGCGCAAAGGAATGCGGGCTTGACAAAGTGTATGTCATAGAACGTGCGGCTACATTGGGTGGCATTTTAAACCAATGTATTCATCATGGTTTTGGAGTGCATGTTTTTAAAGAAGAGTTGACCGGTCCTGAATATGCCCAGCGGCTTATTGACCGAGCAGTAGAACTTGGTGTCAATTTTGTGTTTGGGGCAATGGTTATAAACATTACCGAAGACCGTACGATTACCTATGCTTCTGCCGATGGTTTAGTTTCAGTCACGCCAAAAGCCATTGTGCTTGCCATGGGCTGCCGCGAGCGTTCTCGTGGGGCCATTGGTATCCCTGGGGGCAGGGGAGTGGGTGTTTACGCTGCGGGTACTGCCCAGGCGTTGGTGAATATGAAGGGTTTCTCTTTGGGGCAAAAGGTTGTTATTCTTGGGTCTGGTGATATTGGGCTAATTATGGCCAGGCGCATGACGCTGGAGGGCGCAAAGGTGCTTGGTGTTTATGAAATCGCGCCGCATTCCGGTGGGTTAAAGCGCAATATTGCCCAGTGTTTAAATGATTATGACATTCCACTATTTTTGTCTCATACAGTGACGCGTACGGTTGGACTAAAGCGGCTTGAAGGTATTTATGTTGCCGAGGTCGACAATAACTATCAGCCTATTTTTGATACAGAAAAATTGATTGAATGCGATACATTATTGCTGTCGGTTGGGTTGATTCCCGAAAATGAGTTAGCTTCAAAAATTGGTGTCAAGCTTTCATCGGTTACGGGTGGGGCAGTGGTTAATAATCGGCTTGAAACAAGCATTCCTGGGGTTTTTGCCGCTGGAAACGCACTGCATGTACATGATTTGGTGGACTATGTGACGCAGGAATCCTATGACGCGGCAGAAAGTGCCGTAAAATATATCCGTGGGGAATTTACCGAAAGAAGCAATGAAATTTCTGTAACAACGGGTGCAGGGGTGAGATATACTGTGCCCATGTCATTGGTTTGGGATGGCCCAAAGCATATGTATACACTATCTTTCCGAAGCAGTGGTGTGTATACCCCTGTAGAAATTATCGTAAGTGCTGACGGAAACGTCGTGAAAACGGTTAAAAAACGCGTCATCGTCCCCAGTGAAATGGAGCGTGTACGTTTCGTACTGAAAGAACCCGTAAAGGAAGTGAAGGTGGCGTTAAAATGGTAGAAATGATTTGTGTCAGCTGCCCCGTTGGATGTGATATGCGTGTCACAAAAGATGGCGATGAAATACAAGTGAGTGGCAACCAATGCCCTGCGGGTTTTGAATATGCACAAGAAGAATTGACCAACCCAACGCGGAATATTGCCACAAGCGTAAGCGTCTTGGGCGGAGATAATACAATGCTGTCTGTTAAAACGGTGCGACCTGTGCCCAAGGGGGAAATAATGAATGTGGTAAAGGCGATTCATCAAGTGGTAATGAATGCACCTGTGGAAATTGGCGATGTCGTGCTTGCAAATGCTGTTGGCTGTGGGGTGGATGTTGTGGCCACACGGCGGGTGATGTGCATATGACACCGCAAAGCTTGTATGACATATTATATAAACATTATGGCAACTTAAACTGGTGGCCAGCAAAAAGCCCCTACGAGATGATTGTAGGGGCTATACTTGTGCAAAATACGAACTGGAGCAATGTACAAAAAGCAATTGCAAACTTTGGTGATAATCTTAGACCCGAATTTGTGCTTAGTGCTGATTTAGAAACGATTAGGGATATCATTCGCCCTGCAGGTTTTTTTAATGCCAAAAGCGGGTATCTAGTATCAGTTACTGGGTGGTTCATGCAATATGATTTTGATGTACAAAAGGCTTTAAAGAAGCCATTACATAAGCTACGCGGTGAGTTACTGGCTGTACGTGGCATTGGCATGGAAACAGCGGATTGTATACTACTTTATGCAATGGGTTTACCCACTTTTGTGATAGATGCTTATACTGTACGGCTTTGTGAAAGGCTGGGTTTAGCAGCCCAGTTAAATTTAAGCGCAAATACGAAGAAAAATTACATGATTTTAAAGGAGTATTTTGAAGTGCATATGCCAAAAAATGTGCAAGTCTATAATAATTATCATGCGTTAATTGTCGAGCATGGGAAAACTTATTGCCATAAAAAACCGTTGTGTGGAGAATGTCCGTTGTGCGAATGGTGTTTGGTTTAAAACACTCACAAGGATGCATTTGTGATTAGGCTGCTGGAAGGGCTGGGGTTTACTTGAGTGGACTGTCGCATGGGCGGGACAGCATGGGTTTTTCCGCTACTTCGGCTGATGTCCAGACAGCTTCGCACGGGGGAAAATGCTGTTTTTCTCCGTGTTGTCACACGGAAAAACAGCGTTTTCCCGCCGTGCGAAGCTATCTGGACGCCTACGTGCGCGGAAAAACCCATGCTGCCCCGCCCATGCTTCTGTACCATATGTAGGGCGCAAGTTAAAACCTGCGCCTTGAATGATTTGGGTGTTTTGTTTGGCTAGTAACAGGCGTTACTCTTTTTCTACGCGACGTAAAAGTAGGGCGTTGTCTTCGGTGATTTGGAAGCTGACTTCGTCTCTGTCTTTCCAGCCTAGTGTTTCTCTAATTTCTCTGGGGATGACTACGCGACCTAACTCGTCTATGAGTCTGATT
>Ga0123352_10000697_pt1 | contig 41441 bp, 46 predicted proteins | sample TergutLab28metaG_FD_89700 | JGI IMG/M metagenome (GOLD analysis project Ga0123352, IMG submission 89700) | Labiotermes labralis P1 segment gut microbial communities from Petit-Saut dam, French Guiana - Lab288 P1 | ecosystem: Host-associated > Arthropoda: Insects > Digestive system > Gut ... | reverse complement strand
TTTGTCATAGACACAGGTTGATAATATTCTCGTGGTATTATAGGGAAATCCAATAGATACTTCATTTGCCACATGGGGTAACGTAGATTTATGTGAAGGGAGTGAATATCTACCGCATTGTGGCTGACGATATATGCCACATTGGGGCGGTAAACCGCCGTGGCTGGTGATTGGTGACGCAACACGTCAATTGTAAATGCTATATCTGCGGAGGTTATGGGCGTTCCGTCCTCCCAAAAAATATTTTGGTGAAGGGTTATCGTTAAGCTTTGTCCACTAGGGGCAAAAACAATACTTTCGATTATCGCAGGATTTGCAACTGGTTGCAAACTCTCGTCAAATATGACAATTGGCTCAAAAATTAAGCGTAAAACCTGTGCTAAGTATGGGTCGCTGTTTAGCAAGGGGTTTAGGGTACGTGGCAAAGGCATGGCAATGTTTAGGTGGTTGTCAAAAGTTGGGATAATATCAACATCGGATTCTTGCTCTTGGTTATGGGTTTCGTCAGGCTGGTCGTCACCGTCATTGGCTACAAAAGTTGCGAAATCAGGGTCTAATTGGGCAAGCTCAGGACTTTCACCCCCGCAAGCCGAAAGCACCAGTAACAAAACAGCCAACAACAAAAACTTCATCATAAAATCACCTTAGCAAAGTCCATGATTTGGGCATTTAAGTCCTCCAAGTCACCATTGTTATGAATAATATAGTCACAGTGGTTAGCAAGTTCGCTGTCACTCATTTGGCTATTAATCCTTGCCAATGCCGCTTCGAAAGTTATTCCGTCACGCTTCATAATTCGCTCCATACGCACCTCTCGTGGTGCAAACACGCCAACAACAACATTACACATATTATGAACACCCGCCTCTACCAGCAAAGGGGCATCAATCACAATAATCCGATTGGAGCTAATGGCAAGAGCTTCCAATGTTCGCTGGATAACATATTTATGGACAATTTTGGTTAACACCGCCAACTTTTCACCATCGTTAAAAACAATGCGACCCAGGGCTTTTCGGTCAATTTCCCCTTTGGCGTCCAGCACTTCATTGCCAAAATGCCCCCAAATTTCATCATAAGCCGCTGTTTTACCTCGTAAAATAACCTCATGGCTCATATCATCTGCATCTAAAATTTGGGCGTTCATTTCCACCAAGGCACGGCAAACTTCGCCCTTCCCTGCCCCGCTTCCGCCTGTCACCCCAATTATAATTCTATTTAGACTCATACCAATTCCTCCCCGTGTTCACATCAATCGCTAATGTGACTGATAATCGGACGGCTTGCTCCATTTCATCCTTTAGGATGGCGGTTACAGCGTCCACTTCCCCTTCTGCTGCTTCAATCAACAATTCATCATGCACCTGCAAAATCAAGCAAGATTTCAAACCTTCCGCTTGCAAACGATTATAAACTTTCACCATTGCAATTTTAATAATATCTGCCGCTGAACCTTGGACAGGCATATTCATTGCGGCACGCTCCCCAAAACCACGTGTGACAAAGTTACCACTTGATAACTCTGGTATCAAGCGACGGCGACCCCATAGGGTTTCGGCATAACCTTCTAGCTTAGCACGACGAACAGCGTAATCCATAAACTTTTTCACCTTAGGATACCTCTGGAAGTAATTGTTAATGAACCCATCAGCTTCTTTAACAGACACACCGATGTCTTCCGCCAAACTAAATGCCGAGATACCATATACAATACCGAAATTTATGGCTTTTGCATAACTTCTGGTTTGGTCATCCACATCTTCCAAAGGAATTTGGAAGGCACGGGCGGCAGTAATTCGGTGAATGTCTTGGTTTTGGGCAAAGGCTTCCAGAAAGGTTTCATCCCCAGACAGTTCCGCCAAAATTCGCAATTCAATTTGACTATAATCCGCATCAACCAAAACAAAACCAGGGCTTGCCACAAATGCACGACGCAATTCCCGCCCTAAATCTGTACGTACTGGTATATTTTGTAAATTTGGTTCAGCAGAAGACAGTCGTCCAGTTGAAGTCAATGCCTGATTAAAAGTTGTGTGTATTTTGCCAGTTGTTGGATTTATTGCAGATAACAGTCCGTCCACGTAGGTTGACCGTAATTTGGCAAAGCTACGATATTCCAGTATCTTTTCGGCAATGGGTTGGGTCTTTGCTAGCTTTTGTAAAACATCTACATTGGTGGAATATCCTGTTTTGGTCTTTTTGCCACCCTTCAGCCCCATATCTTCAAAAAGCACCTTAGCAAGCTGTTTTGGGGAATTTATATTAAATTCTTGCCCTGCAAGGACATAAATTTCAGCGGTTAAGCGGTCAATTTCCACGGTCAATTTCGCACCGTATTCGGTTATAAATTGGCGGTCGATAGCAACACCGTGGTTCTCCATGTCTGCCAAAACGCTCAAAAGTGGCATTTCCACGTCTTGTAGTAGCTTGTCCATGCCACTTTCCATCAAACGCCCTTTCATAACGGGCAACGCTCGACAAATGGCAGAAACATTGGCAAATGCCGTCTGTGCCAAGCTTTCCATGGTCTCTTGGGGCGCATCTAACAAACTTAATTGCCCATCATTCTTTTCAGGTAAATCCAGAGTTTCCCCCAAATATTGCAGGGACAAATCTGCAACGCCGTCCCCATCTTTAAGATTACCCAGCAAGTATCCTCCCAAGAGCAGGTCAAAATCTAAATTCTTAATGTTCATGCCCAATTGACGTAACTGGCGAATGTCTTTTTTAACATCAAAGCCAACTTTGGGGGCATCACACTCAAAAAATCTTGCAAAATCAAGTCCGTCAGAAGCAAATGCCACCAATTCGCCTTTGGCTACCCCTAGCCCTAAAATCTGCTCACCTTCCCATAAAATGTGAAATGCTATAGGTTCATCTGACCTCACAAAATCCATAAATTCTTGCTGACTTTGCAAAATTTTACCAGACAATGTTTGACTGGCACTAGTGGTCGCTCCACTAAATTTATCCCCGAACTTTTTCATTACGCTTTTGAGTTCCAGTCTTTTAAGTTCCTCAAAAGCTGTTTCTGTAAACATATCCCCGAGCATAAGTGCATCTGGGGCAACGCCCACGTCTGCATTTATAACAATCGTTGCCAACTCTTTGGAAAGTATTGCTAAATCTGCAAATTCCCGCAAGTTTTCTGCCGCTTTTTTTGGCTTTATGGCACCGATGTCGGCAGTAACAGCTTCGATTGCAGCCTCGATATTTTTATATTCTTGTATGATTTTTAACGCAGTTTTCTCACCAATGCTGGCAACCCCAGGAATATTGTCAGAAGCATCCCCCATCAAGGCTTTCATGTCAATATATTCTTTGGGAGTAATTCCCATTTGTGCTTCAAAGTCAGTCGCAAAATAATCCTCAGTGGTGGTTTGACCTCCTCGGGTTCTGGGTATACGAATTTTTATGCGGTGGGTTGCGACCTGTAATAAATCCCTGTCACCTGTTACGATGGTGGTTATAAAGCCCGCTTCCTGTGCTTTTGTTGCCAATGTCCCCATAACATCGTCCGCCTCGAAACCTTCCAACGACACAATTGGAATATTCATCATTTCAAGTAAACCCTTCAAAATAGGGATTTGGGCTTTTAACTCATTAGGAAACGGTTTGCGGGTCGCCTTATACTCTGCAAATTTTTGGTGGCGAAAAGTCGGGGCAGGTAGGTCGAAAACAACCGCACCCAAGTCAGGTGACTCCTCCTCCAACAACTTGAAATATATGTTAAGAAAGCCTAAAATAGCGTTCGTTGGCACACCATCTTTATTACTCATGGGTGGCAGAGCGTAAAAAGCCCGATTTATAAGGGACATACCGTCCAACAGCATCAATTTTTTCATTATTTTTCTCCGTTCCTAATTTCTACACTTAATTTTAGCACACGATAAAGATAAAGTCAATCGGTCTTTCGACCAAACAAAAATCCACTAAAATAAATTTCCCTTGCACAAATTTTACGAATATGTTACACTTAATCTATACAAAAGAAAATCTTTCAAGAGGTGATAGTATCAAGGGTTTTTACGAAATTTTTAACCTTGCACGGAACAAGGAAAATGCTACCGTTGCCGTTGCCGTTGCTGGCGCTCCATATGTAATGGAAGCTGCCAACGAAGCCACAAAGCTTGGAATTGCCAAAATGATTTTGGTAGGGGATGAGTCGAAGATTGGGCAAATTGCCCACGAAAAAGGCATTGATTTGTCTCTTTTTGAAGTTGTCAACGAACCCGACCCAGTAATGGCGTGCAAAACCGCCGTTTCTCTAGTTTCCAGCGGAAAAGTCAGCTCACTTATGAAGGGTGATATTGACACTTCCACGGTTATGCGTGCCGCTTTGGACAAAGAAACAGGCTTGCGTACAGGCAAGAAACTAAGTCATATGGCAGCCTTTGAAACTGAGGGCTATCACAAAATGCTTTTTGCCACCGACTGTGCCATCAATATCGCACCTGATTTTGACACGAAGGTGGACATTATCGAAAATGCCGTTGCTGCCTTGCAAAATTTGGGCATCAACAAACCGAAAGTGGCTTTGATGGCAGCCAAAGAAACAGTAGACGACAAAATGCCCGTTACCCAAGAATGGGCGAAAATTGTAGAGCTTCACAAATCTGGCGAGAGGATGCAGGGTTGCATTGTGGACGGACCTCTAGCACTTGACAATGCCATTTCTGAGGATGCTTGCAGAATTAAGGGCATTAACAGCCCCGTTGGTGCAGATGCTGACATTTTAGTTGCCCCCACCATTGAAGCTGGCAATATGCTTTACAAATGCCTATCCTTTATCACCAAAGCCAAAAATGGTGGTGTAGTGCTTGGTGCAAAACGCCCAATTGTACTAACTTCTAGGGCAGACACAGCCGAAAGTAAGCTTATTTCCATTGCCCTTTCTGTTTTGTTTTAATTATCTGAATTTAAGGAGATTAAGATGAAGATTTTAATTGTTAATCCAGGTTCTACGTCAACAAAAATGGGTTTGTATGACGGCGAAACGCCGATTTTTGAAAAAACCCTTCGCCACCAGACCGAGGAACTTACACCTTTTGAGCGGGTTGGCGACCAATATGACTTCCGCAAAGGTATTATTCGTGAAGAACTTACATCCCAAGGTGTTAAACTTACGGATTTAGCTGGTGTTGTAGGCATGGGTGGGTTGCTCGCCCCCCTTGCTGGCGGTACATACGTGGTTAATGATGTAATGGTGGATGACTTGCGCTCTGGCAAATATGGCGAACACGCTTCCAACCTAGGGGGGCTAATTGCCCGTGCTTTAGCGGACGAGGTGGGTATTCCCTCTTATATCGTTGACCCTGTGGTGGTTGATGAAATGGAAGATATTTATAGGTTTAGCGGACATCCAGAAATTACACGCAAGTCTATTTTCCATGCCCTAAACCAAAAGGCAATTGCCCGCAAATATTGTGCCGAGCATGGCAAACGTTATGATGAGGTTAATTTGATTGTTGCCCATATGGGCGGCGGAATTTCTGTGTCTTTCCACAACAAAGGCAGGGTTATCGACACCAACAATGCCCTTGATGGTTGTGGTCCGTTTACGCCAGAACGAAGCGGTGGTTTACCAGCGGGGGATTTGGCGGCATTGTGCTTTAGTGGTAAATATACCCACGCCCAAATCAAAAAAATGATAACTGGTGGCGGTGGTGTATCTGCGTATATCGGCACAAATAGCATGATGGACTTAGAAAAACGGGCTGAAAATGAACCTGACATGAAACTGTTGATGGATGCCCTTTCCACCCAAGTTGCCAAAGAGATTGGCGGCTTATCCGCATCTGCCTGTGGTAAATTGGACGCAATTCTTCTAACAGGTGGCATCGCCTACGGAAAACCAATTGTATCAGAAATAACCCGCAGAGTGGGCTTTATTGCCCCTGTACACGCCTATCCTGGAGAGGACGAGCTTCTCGCACTATCACAAGGGGCTTTGCGTGTGTTAAAAGGCGAAGAAGAAGCTAAAATCTACCAAGGTAAGCCGATTTTTGGGGTATAGCCACTTTTGCGTAGAGGTATAAGATGAGCAGTAAAGGAAAATTAACAATATTGGCAATCTCTTTAGGGGTTCTTCTGGTTTCCACTGTTGTACTGGGAATTTTCTTTGTTGTAAGCTTTATCAATAATACATTAGGCGTAGACAGAGAACGGTTGGAAACTGGCGATATTGTCACAATACAACAAGCAGGCACATTCCATATCTATGTAGAGGACAGTATACCACCCCCATCCACAGTACGCAATCACCAATTCAGCTTCAGTAACACCGTTACAGAAGCCGTTACACATAGTCGTCCGCCCAGCGTCAACAGCACATATTCACTAAACACACTTACCATTGGAGGCAATGTTGTCCGTGGTACTTTCGGACAAAGAGTGGCGACGGTGGATTTGACTGAAAGTAGCTACCTTATCCACATTTATCCTTATTGGCTTAGTTCTGGTGAATTCGTTTGGGGTTTCGATTTAGCTAGTGGAATTTTTGCATTAATATTTCAAACAAGCTTATTATCCTTTGCTTTTATAGTGATTGTCACTCTGTTTATTATTGCATTAGTGCGTCTTTTCAAAATAAAAAAACAAACAGGTAATTAAATAATTTCATATACATTTAGGAGGATTTTATAATGGACAAATTCGGTTACATGGAAAAATATGACTTTGAGCAATTGTCATTTTTCCAACACAAAGCAACAGGGCTAAAGGCAATTACGGCGATTCACAACACGGTGCTTGGTCCATCTCTTGGCGGTACACGCTTTTGGGTTTATGATGATGAAGAAGCGGCAATTGAGGATGCTTTGCGTCTTGCCCGTGGTATGACTTATAAATCCGCCTTGGCTGGACTTCCCCTTGGTGGTGGTAAGTCTGTTATTATTGGTGACGCTACCGTTCTTCGTAAAGACCCTGTTAAGCGTGAAGCTTTCTGGCGTGCTTTCGGTCGTTATATTGAGGGGCTAAATGGTCGCTATATCACCGCTGAGGACGTGGGAACAACCACACAAGACATGGTTTATGTAAACATGGAAACAAACAACGTGGTAGGACTTCCAGGGCGTTCTGGCGACCCAAGTCCATATACTGCCCGTGGTGTATTTAAGTCCATTTTGGCTTGTGCAAAACACGTTTACGGCAGTGACGACATCACTGGCAAGGTTATCGCAGTGCAAGGTCTTGGAAATGTGGGTTATCACCTTTGCAAAAACCTACATGGTGCGGGAGCAAAGCTGATTGTAACAGACATCAACCAAACCAACCTTGACCGTGTTGTAAATGAATTTGGTGCAACCCCTGTTGCCCCCGATGAAATTTATGGCGTAGAATGTGATATTTATGCCCCATGTGCTTTGGGTGCAATCGTAAATGATGATACAATCCCGCAATTTAAGTGCAAAATCGTTTGCGGTGGTGCAAACAACATTTTGAAAGATGCACCAAAACACGGCAAAGCTCTTGAGGAGCGTGGTATCGTTTACGCACCTGACTATCTTGCCAATGCTGGCGGTGTTATTAACGTATCTTACGAAATCAGAGAAGGCGGATATAACGAAGAAGCTTCCCTTCGTGACATCGACTATATCTACAACAGAATGTTAGAAATCCTCACAATTTCCAAAGAAACTGGAAGGCTAACTTATGAAGTGGCTGACAAAATGGCAGAAGACCGTGTGGATGCCATGCGTAACATTAAAAGTATTATGACCAGCAACAAAAACTAACATGACATATATAATTACTGGTTTTTACGGAAGTGGTAAAACGGAATTTTCCCTAAACCTCGCCCTAGAGTTAGCACGACAGGGCGAGGAAGGGATTACCTTGGCGGATTTAGATGTGATAAATCCCTACTTTCGTTCACGTGAGCGGATTGTAGAGCTGTCAAAACATGGCGTATCCATAGAAAGCGACCATTTGGGTAATAATACAGGTTACGACCTGCCTGCCGTTAGCTTTGCATTTCTTTCTAAGGTGCGGGCTGGCGAAAATGTCATAATCGACCTTGGTGGGGGGGATGTAGGGGCGAGACTTTTAGCTTACTGCCATGAGGCGGTTTTAGGAGTACCACATGAGTTTTTATGTGTACTTAACCCCTTTCGCTCCGACACGGATACAGCAGACAAAATGACTGATTTTCTAGAAACTATCAATGCCGTCAGCCCGATGAAAGTTACAGGTGTCGTGTGCAATGGGCATTTATTACATCACACTACTGCCGAGGATGTTTTGTATTCAGAAAGAATAGTGTCCGAAGTGGGGTTGCCCATAAAATACACAATGTTACGCAATGATATTTACGAACAAATAGGCGACAAGTTACTTGCGGAAAAATTTATGGTTTTCGATAAGTTGCAAATGCGTGAAAACTGGCAATAAAAATAATCTTTCAAGCCTTGGAAATGTTTTAGGCGAAGTCTTATAAATCAAGATAAAGAGGTGAGAAAATGACTGTTTCTACATACGCCGCAAAACATCGTTTGACTTTTGCGGAGAATTTGTGTAAGGGATGCGAACTGTGTGTGGCGGCTTGCCCAAAGAAAGTCCTGAAAATGGACAAGACACGAGTAAATGCTAAGGGTTACAGCCCAGCCATGTGTTCTGATATTGAAAACTGCATAGCCTGCGGGATATGTGCCAAAATCTGCCCTGATTCGGTTATAAAAGTGGAGCGTGATGTATGATGGATAAAGTGTTGATGAAAGGTAATGAGGCAATTTGTGATGCGGCAATACGTGCGGGTTGCAAGGCGTTTTTTGGTTATCCCATAACCCCGCAAAACGAAGTGCCAGAATATATGACGAAAAAACTGCCAGAAGCTGGCGGTGTTTTTGTTCAAGCGGAGTCTGAAACGTCCGCCATTAACATGGTTTATGGTGCGGCGGCGGCTGGTATTCGTGTAATGACTTCTTCCAGCTCCCCAGGTATCGCTTTGAAACAAGAGGGTATTTCATATTTGGTGGGTGCAGACTTGCCCTGCGTAATTGTGTCCATTTCCCGTGCGGGCCCTGGTCTTGGTGGTATCTTGCCAGGTCAAGGGGATTATTTCCAGTCTACCCGTGGCGGTGGTAATGGTGACTATTACCTACCTGTATATGCTCCATTTAACATACAAGAAGCCATGGACTTGGTTTTCAAAGCCTTTGATGTTGCTGACGAATATCGCACGCCAGTTATGATTTTGGCGGACGGTATGCTTGGGCAGATGATGGAACCTTGCACCCCTGTTGATAAAAAGCCGAACATTTCTAAAAAGGATTGGGCGGCAGACGGCAACGCAAACAATCGTGACCGCAATGTGGTTACATCCCTAAGTCTTAAGGGTGAAATTTTGGAAGAAATGAACATTCGTCGTTTTAAGACCTACGAAGAAATTAAAGAAAAGGAAACAATGGTTGACAACCGTGTGCAAGACGGGGACGAGGTGGCTTTGGTTGCCTACGGTACACCCGCCCGCATTGTGTTAAACGCCATCGAAATTTTGAAGGAACAAGGCATAAAAGCAGGACTTATCCGCCCAATCACCCTATGGCCTTTCCCTTATGCCGACTTCCAAAACCTACCAAGCTCTGTTAAAAACATTGTGGTTTGTGAGCTTTCTATGGGTCAGATGGTGGAAGATGTTCGGCTTGGTGTCAATGGCAAATTGCCAGTACATTTTTACGGGCGTACAGGTGGCATGATTTTTGAGCCAGAAGAAATTGCCGAAAAAGTAATGAACATTATAAAGAATTAGAGTTATACATTTTATGAAGAAGTATGAATATTTTTCGGAGTTAATTCCTACTCACAACAAAGGTTGGTTAACCGAGTTTAACGCTTACTTGAATAAGCTGGGAGAACAAGGGTGGAGATTGGTTGCTAAAGTAAACTTGCAAGACGTATTTGAGATTTAGTCCCCCTATTTTCCTTTGTACTTTTGAGCGTGAGAAAAATTAATGAAAGGTAGTGAATTATGGCAAAAATAGTATATGAAAAAACCCAAGGGCTGACGGATGCTCCCTTGTCCTATTGCCCAGGTTGCACCCACGGCATCATACACAAGCTAATTGGCGAAGCCTTAGTGGAGCTTAATGTGTTAGAGCGTACAATCGCAATTGCTCCTGTTGGTTGCTCCGTTTTGGGTTATGATTATTTTAATTGCGACGGCGTTCAGGCAAGCCATGGACGTGCGCCTGCTGTTGCCACGGGTATTAAACGCACAAATCCAGACAAGGTTGTGTTTACATACCAAGGAGATGGAGATTTAGCAGCAATTGGAACGGCAGAGATTGTCCATGCAGCCCATCGTGGCGAAAATATCACCGTGTTTTTTGTAAACAACGCCATTTATGGCATGACGGGCGGGCAAATGGCACCCACTACGCTAATTGACATGAAAACATCCACCAGCCCTGCTGGCAGGAAATTAGAAGGCACTGGACAACCAATTTTGGTCAGTGAAATGTTATCGCAAATCCCCTCTGTATACTATATCGAGAGGGTTTCCGCCCATGACATTCCGCATTTGGACAAGGCGAAGAAAGCCATTCGCAAGGCTTTGCAAATCCAAATGGACGGCAAGGGTTTTTCTATGGTAGAAATTCTTGGAACTTGCCCAATCGGTTGGGCAAAAGCCCCTGCCGCTGCCATGAACTTCGTCAAAGAAAGTATGATTCCATATTTTCCGTTGGGTGTTTACGCTGATAAGTCTTCTAAAGTAGACCGAGGGGGGGTGAAGTAATGGCGACCACAACCAAAATCATCTTTTCAGGCTTTGGAGGTCAAGGTGTGTTGACCCTTGGGCAAGTTGTTGCCGACATTGCCCTTAGCCAAGGTAAAGAGGTTACTTGGATGCCGTCATATGGCGCCGAAATGCGTGGCGGAACGGCAAACTGCTCCGTTATAATTAGCGACAGTGTTATCGGTAGCCCAATTATCCTCAGCAATATCGACATTCTTTGTGCCATGAACCAGCCTTCTGTCACAAAGTTTTTGGAAAAAACCCGTGAAGGTGCAAAGGTGTTCATCAACTCATCCATTGTCACTGAACCCGTAACAAAAGATGATGCAGAAATCATCGCCATTGATGCCAGTAATATTGCAGTGAAGGCAGGTAACGCACGCACCGCCAATATGGTGATGATGGCAGGTTTTCTGCAGAAAACAGGTCTGTTTACTATCGACGAGTTGGAAGAAGCACTAACCCGCCGTTTTACTGGCAAAAAAGAGCTGGTTGATGTAAACATGAAAGCCATCAAAGAAGGTTTGGAAGCTTTGGCTTAAAAAATATAGGTGTTATATATCGCTTTTCACCAAAATCAACACATGGTAGGGGCGGGCATTGCCCGCCCCATTTATGTAGACGATATACTCCAATCCCAAATCAGGATTGGAGTATTTGTATAAAAAGAGGGATTTTATGTGGAATAATTTAGAAAAAGGATTTCAAATTGCTTTTGAGATAGCTTGGGAGGCTTACAAAAGTGGAACAACACCCATCGGGTCAGCGATTTTAAGTCAGACTGGTGAACTTATGGCAACTGGTCAAAATCAAATTTACAGCAAGGGTGAAGGACTTATCAGTCTGCACCAAATAGCCCATGCAGAAATAAACGCCATTTTGAAATTAAGTGAAATAACCGACCAAAACATTAAAGATAATATCCGCAAATTTACGCTATATTCCACCATGGAACCTTGCCCTTTGTGCTTTGGTGCAATAACTATGGGTAGTATTCGCAATGTGAAATTTGCCGCAAGGGACAATTGTGCAGGTGGCACCGCCATAAACAACAGTATAGATTATATTAAAAACAAAAAAATCACAGTGACAGGGCCTTTAGATGATGCAGAAACGGTGCAAATCGCCATACAAACCGCCCACGAATTACGAGGCATAAACGACCGTATAGAACTTTACGAAAATGTTGTGTTCAAAAGCTGGATGGAAGTTTGTGAAAAAGGCGTGACAATCGGTAGGCATCTCTATAAAAACCAAATTCTTGAAAAAATGGCTTCTTGCGATTTTGGAGAAGTTTATAATCTTATCTTGTCAATTGATGTTGCATGATGATAACAAAAACGCCCCCGGTCGGATGGGGGCATTTTTGTTATCCAGTAAAGGATTGGCTAAGATGGTTTTTAAGCTGGGTTGATGCCGCCGCATCTGCAGCTGGTGCAGGCTGATAATAGCCCTTTTGTGCTGCAATTTTATACAATTCGTATTGGAATTTTTCGTCACCATCCCGCATTTGTTGGAAGGTTTGACGTATATTTTGGTTATTGCACTCTACAATGGTTTTGGCATATGTGCCAAGGCTAGATTTTACACCACTTAGTATGTCATTTACCATATCTTTTTCGCTCATTTGTTTTCACTCCCGTCTGTTTTATATTTTTACAGCATTCCTGCCAATGTTTGCGCACTTTTTTGTGCGTCTTGTGCAGCCTTTGTAAACATTTGCTTAATTTGTGGGTCGGTGCATTTTTGTGCGTAATCGTTTAGCTTGCAGGCACAAGTAACATGACCGCTTGCAATTTCTCTAATTGCGTTAAACTCCATTTGGCTCAAATTAGACATCTCATTCCCTCCTTTGTCGGTTGCCGTTTTTCTTTTACAAATATATTGTTAGCCAATTATGGTATAATATACAAAACTTTTTACCCAAAATAAAAACGCCATTAGTAGTTGAACTAATGGCGTTATATATGTTTTTACTTATTTACAGCATCTTTAAGAGCCTTACCAACTTTGAAACGTGGAGCTTTAGAAGCAGAGATTTTCATTGGGGCGCCAGTTTGTGGGTTTCTACCTTCACGTGCTTTTCTTTCTGCAACATCGAAAGTTCCGAAGCCTACAAGTTGTACTTTTCCGCCTTTAGCAAGCTCGTCAGTTACAACGTCTACAAAGGTTTGGATAAACTTTTCAGCATCCTTTTTGGTGATTTCTGCCTTTTCTGCTACTGCTGAAACTAATTCAGATTTGTTCATTAAATTTTCCTCCTTAGGATTATGTTTCTTTGATTTGTATTTCGGTACTATCCAAGATACACCTTTTCAAAGGATTTGTCAAGACTTATTTACGAAAAATTCGCATTTTTATTATTTTTTTGCAATTTCAATACAGATACTTCCATCTTTGGCATCGATTACCAGGTCAGACGACTTTGGAATGTCTCCTGCTAGGATTTTTTCTGCAGCCAAATCTTCAACTTTGGACTGGATAGCACGGCGAAGGGGGCGAGCGCCATAATTTGGGTCATACCCAGCATCAGCAATAAGCTCCACAGCCGCATCTGTAACAGAAATCTCGATGCCCATGACATTCTTTACCCTTTTAACACTTTCGTCCAGCATAATACGGGCAATTTGGGAAATTTCCTCTTTTGTAAGTTGTTGGAAAACAATAATATCATCAATGCGGTTCAAAAACTCGGGCTTAAAAATGCGTTTAACCTCATCCATAATGCCCTTTTGCATCTCTTTGTGTTGTGACGCCTCGTCTTGGTTGGTAGCAAAGCCCATTTTCTTAGGGGAAACGATATTCCTAGCGCCTACATTGGATGTCATAATTATAACTGTATTCTTAAAGTCTACCTTGCGACCATGGCTGTCAGTGATATGCCCATCATCCAGCACTTGCAGTAGGACATTAAATACATCTGGATGCGCCTTTTCCACTTCGTCAAAAAGCAATACCGAATAGGGCTTACGACGGATTTTTTCACTAAGTTGTCCACCTTCGTCAAAACCCACATAACCTGGAGGTGAGCCAATCATTTTAGAAACACTATGTTTTTCCATGTATTCGGACATGTCAACCCTTATCATGGTGTCTTCATTGCCAAAAAGTACCTCCGCTAGGGAGCGGGCAAGCTCTGTCTTACCAACACCAGTTGGACCAAGGAAAAGAAATGAACCCGTTGGGCGTTTGGGGTCTTTTAAGCCTACACGACCACGGCGGATTGCCTTGGAAATTGCTGTTACCGCTTCTTTTTGCCCGATTAGACGCTTGTGGATTTCTGCTTCCATGTTTACAAGCCTTGCAGACTCCTCCTCCTGCAATTTCTTAACAGGCATACTTGTCCACGCTGCCACAATGTCGGCAATATCATCCTCGGTTACAATTTGCACCCCGCTGGAGCTGTGTTTTGCCCAAAGAGATTTTTCATCATCAAGACGTTGCTTTAGTCCATCCTGTTGATTTTTTATTTTTTGTGCCTTCTCGTAATTCTGGGTTTTTACCGCTTCTTCCTTCTCTTGCTCTAGTGCAGCAATTTCCGCTTCAATTTCCTTTACATCTGGGGGCATAGTATGGATTTTAAGACGAACCTTAGACGCCGCTTCGTCCAGCAAGTCAATAGCCTTGTCGGGCAAAAAACGGTCGCTTATATAGCGAGAAGCCAGCCTTACAGAAGCATTGATGGCTTCTTCAGTAATTTGGACAGAGTGGTGTGCTTCATACTTGTCCCGCAGACCCATTAACATGGTGATTGCTTCTTCTTCACTAGGTTCATCCACAGTAACAGGCTGAAAACGACGTTCTAATGCCGCATCACGCTCCACGTATTTACGGTATTCATCCAATGTGGTTGCACCAATTAACTGCAATTCCCCACGGGACAGGGCAGGCTTCATTATATTAGAAGCATCAATTGTTCCTTCCGCAGAGCCAGCACCGATAATGGTGTGCATTTCGTCCAAAAACAAAATAACATTTTTTGCAGCCTTAACCTCTGCCATTACTTTTTTTATACGCTCCTCAAATTCGCCACGGTATTTACTACCTGCCACCATAGCCGCCAAATCCAACGAAACAATACGCTTGCCCTTCAAAGTTTCTGGCACGTCCCCCGCCACAATTTTTTGGGCAAGACCTTCCGCCACGGCGGTTTTACCCACGCCTGGGTCGCCCACCAAACAAGGGTTGTTTTTGGTGCGGCGTGACAAAATTTGAATAACACGTTCAATTTCTTTTTCTCGCCCAACAATAGGGTCAAATTTTTGGTCTGTTGCCATTTGGTTAAAGTCACGGCTAAAATTGTCTAGGGTTGGGGTGTTGGATTTTTGCTTACCGCCCTGTTGGAATTTGGTATAAGGGTTTTGGATATTGGGTGAATATTCGCTAAGCATGGCAAGCACGTCGTCATGGGCTTTATGAATATTGACACCCAAAGACACCAAAATCTGCACCGCTAGAGAGTCGGCTTCTTGCAACAAAGCCAGCAACAAATGCTCCGTGCCAATATAACCCGTCCCCATTTTCTGTGCTTCTATGTTAGATTGCTCAAAAATCCGCTTCGTGCGTGGAGTGTAGCCCTGTGGCTTGCCACCCATTTGGGCAACTCCCCCACTACCACTTTCCATTACCTCGTAAATTTTACGTTGTATGGCATCTGCCGTTGCCCCCTGCATTTCTAGGGACTTTTTAGAAACAGAATCATCTGCCTGAGCAAGTCCCAGCAACAAATGTTCCGTACCAATATAATTATGCCCGAATTTACGGGCTGCGTTATCAGAGTTTCTGATAGCCTCTTGTGCCTTTTGTGTAAATTTTGATTGCATTACTACCTCCTTGATGCCTTTGTAATCATTATAGTGTTGTATCTCAACAAAAATTTTATGGAAAACACTGCCGCAAATAATCCGCCCTCAAAGCATCCAAATGACGTGGGTCATTGGCTTGCTGGGTGATTGTTTGCAGGGTGTTGCTTTGTATATTTGTCATAATGCTATAAATGGTGCGACCGCCTGTTGGGGCTGGCACAATGCCCATTATGACCCCTAAACGCATATCGGAAAGCAACCTCATTGCTTCTCCTAGGTCAATCTTACGACAGTTTGTTAGTATGCCATATGCCCGCCAAATATCGTCTAATATCTCTACATTTAATTCCTTGGTTATTTGGGTGCGTAGTTGGGTTTCTTTGTCCACAATTTGCTCCACCAGCCGTTGCAAGGCATTGATAATTTCATCCTCGCTTTTGCCCAAGGTGACTTGGTTAGAAATCTGGTAAATGCTACCATGTGGACTGCTACCCTCTCCGTGGGTTCCACGAATGGTAAAGCCTGTTTTTGTAAGCATTTCCATCTGCACCTTCAACATTCCCGTAGACTCTAAAAACGGGATATGCAACATATAAGATGCTCGCAAACCTGTTCCTGTATTGGTTGGGCATGATGTCAGAAAACCAAAACTATCACCAAAGGCATAGTCAAGACTTTTGCTTAGACTGTCATCCAGCTCCATGGCGGATTCGTACGCTGCTTCCAGATTATTGCCAGCAGAAACCGACTGTATACGGATATGGTCTTCTTCATTAATCATAACCGATAACTTTTCGCCTTCGCCATATGCAAGACCACGTGGCAGGTTTTTGTTGACCATATTACGGCTGATAAGATGACGTTCATAAAGCACACTACTTTCCCATGGTGGAATATTGGTAAGCTCTAAAAAATCCAATCCATTTTCGGGGTCAGAGGCAGCCGACCACACATCTTGTAAGACAGATTTTGCCACCTGCGGGTTAAGGCGTGATGGAAATACAAATTGGTTCAAATTACGAGCCAACCTCACCCTAGATGATATTATGATGTGTTGGTCAACCCCAGCTTGTTCAAACCATTTCATCAGACCCACCCCCACTCTCACTAGATAGCTCCAAGCCTTGAATAATATCACGTAAGCGTGCCGCTTCCTCATATTCTTCTCTATCCACCGCTTGCTTTAGCAAAAGACGGTTTTCTTCCAGTTCTCGCTGGATGACTAAATCAAAATGACGACCGTCCATTCCTTGCGGAATTTTGCCTTTATGAACCCCAGAACCGTGAATATTCGCCAAAGCCTTGGTAAGTTGGGGGCGGAAAGTGACATAACACTGACCACAGCCAATTTTGCCACTTTTTTTGAAACCGCTGTATGTCGTACCGCACTTTGGGCAAGCAGAAATACCGCTGTCGCCCTTGGAAATTCGCTCCATGTCCTCAACCATCTCAAAAACATACTGAAGAAAGTTTTGGATTTTGTTGTTTATGTCTTGGTCCATATTATCAACTCCTAGTTTGTCGAAAGGGGCAAACTTTGTATCATGCTATTGGCTTAAAAATCTAATAAAAATTCCTTATATCCTCCGATAATACAAATTTCGTGCGTTCAATGAGGTCAAGCACCAAACCCCTACAATGCCCGTCCGCAGGATAGACAAAAACGCTCTCCAACACCCGCCACTGAGCCACACACGCCACAAGTTTTGCCTTGCGGGACTGGATTTGGTTGCGGGACTGGCTCAGGTGAGGGAGCAATATAGGGTGTTGGTGCTGGGGTCGGTGCGATATGGGGCGTTGTAACCGTAGCTTGCGGAATTTCTGTTAATTCCTCCGCATCTCCCATATTACCCCCGCATTTGGGGCAAAAAACCGACCCACGCTTGGCATTAGCATTGCATTTGGGGCAAATAACAACCCCTTTTGCAATTTCCAAGCGGTTTCTAATGTCGGCAATGCGTGCCTCTAGCTCCAAAATTTCTTTGTATCGCTCATCAAACATAGCACCAAGCGAACCGCCGTGTTTGTAAATTTCATGCACACTTTTGCCAATCTGGGTGTAAATGGTATTTAACTTATTTTCTTCGCTGGAAAGGTTAAGGGTCAACTTGGTTGTTTTAACAAATGTTCCGCTTCCTTGGGCAACCGCCTTTACCGCCTTCTCAATCCCCGTCTTAATATCTGCCATATCTTACCTCCGCTATATTTTCATTATATATAATATATACGCAAATTTCAAGACAAAGTTTTGCTTGTACGAATTTTCTTTACGTTGGCAATTATTACAATTCTATAACATTGCGACAGCTTATTGCAAAAAACTCGGTTTTGTGATACAATGATAATTGTACTTTTCACGATTATAGGGGGATTTGTTATGATGAACAAATTTATTCAAAATGTTACGAAATTGTTAATATATTCTGTAGTGTTTTTTGGTTTTTTGGGGGTTTTTGGACAGCAGGCTCAAGCAAATCCGATGGCAGGTGCTAGGATTGTTAATTTGGCATTAAACGGGCAGGTTTTGCCAGCGTTTGACACGCCGTCTTTTATTTTAGGAGGTCGCACCTTTGTGCCAGTGCGTTATGTTTTTGAAGCCATGGATGCCACCGTGGATTTTCAACCAGAACAACAACGAATTACAATCGCTCACAACCAAAGTACAATTATTATGCACGTTGGTGACTATCAATTCCGCCACGACAACGCCATGCACACAATGGATGTGGCACCCCAAATCATCAACAACCGCACGATGGTTCCTGTGTCTTTTGTTGCTGAGGCTATAGGATTTGATGTTGACTGGAACAACGAAACTAGCACGGTTTATCTTACATATAACGGCAATGACGAAGAAACTGCGGAGCAACCCATCGAAAACCCTAACCCAGAAGCCCCACAGAATGAACAAAGTCAAGGCGACACACATTATCAAGACACTGAAATTGTGTCAACACCAGAGGAAGAAAGGGAGCGTCCAAACTTTGCTCATTTGTCTATAGATAACTCCCCTAACCCAATCACTATGGAAAGCAATTCTTTAACTAATGTAAATTCGATTACTTGGAACGAAAACCAAAACCAGTTTACCATCACCGCCTCTGGTAGAATTACTGATGTAGAATGGTATATGCACAGCGATGGTAGGTTGCGTGTGGACATTCTTAATGGTCGTGCCAATTTTGCTCCTAGCACCCATGGTATCCACAATCAATTCTTGTCCAATATACGCACAGGGCAAAATTATATTCACGGACATTCCGTAGCTCGTGTGGTTTTTGACCTCACAAGCCCAGTGGTTTATCGTGTAGCGTTGTCAGAAGACCGCCGACATGTTGTTGTAACATTTGAACCAAAACAAATCAATCAAATTAGTTTTAACAGCACTTATAATCAAAACAATTCGGAAACCATCACTATTAGCGGTAATGTATTGCCAAAAACGGATATTTTCTTTTTGGAAAACCCTCGTCGTATGGTAATTGACCTACCAAATGCCCGCATGATGACGGAAATTTATGGTGCTGACGGGGTTTTGGTAAATAATCTTCATGTAGGACAATTTGACCCCTTTACCGCCCGTGTGGTGGTGGGCTTGTCCCAAAATGTGTCATTTAATGTGTATTATGACTATTATGCTGCCACAGTAGAAATAACTATCACCGACCCCACATATAGAAACATATACTTCCAAGAAGAAACTGGCACAATCGGATTGCGTCGTCCTGCTGGGTTTTACCCCAACCTAATCCAACGGGTTGATGAATACCTCGAAGGTCGTTACACTTTCATTCTACCGAGTGATTTCTCTGAGTTTTTTGGATATGGCACATTTATGGTGCGTCGTGGTACACTTAACAATGTTGAAATTGTAACTGAAAACGGGCAAACCCATTTGATTTTCAACACCGACAGCATCCGTGGATTTGTTTTAACCTATGATGACAACCACATCTTCATTCGCCACGTAAACCCAAGGGAAATTCATCCTTTTGTGGTTTTGCTAGACCCAGGACACGGTGGGCATGACCCAGGTGCAAGACACCACGGTATGAGGGAGAGCGATATTGTATTGGACATTTCCTTGCGTGTGGCAGAAATTTTGCGTCGTGATGGTATTGTGCAGGTCTACATGACCCGTGACAGTGACGTTACTGTGGCAAATGCCCATCGTGCCGCCACAGCCAATGACATTGCAGACATTTTTGTATCTGTCCATGTAAACGCAGCAAACCGCGTGGCAACAGGCACAGAAACTTTGTACGCCATACACGATGACGAACCAACAGACTTTAATTCTCGACACCTTTCCGAAATTTTCCAGACCAATATGGTAGAAGCTTTCGGCTCGGTGGACAGGGGCGTGCGTAACCGCCCACGTATTCAGGTTCTAAACTCTACCCGAATACCCGCCACACTGTTAGAACTAGAATTCCTTGATACACCCCTTGGCTATCAACTTTTCTCATCTGACAGCTTCCGTGATTTAGCAGCAAATGTGATTGTTCAGTCAATTTATGAAGCTATGGACACTTGGACACCGCCTAGGCCTTAATTGTTATAAAAACCTCATTGCAGTTGAGTGCAATGAGGTTTTTTCATGGATATATTTGCACGCCTAGGGTTAATTAAGAGTAATATGATTAAAAAGGTTTTAAGGAGAAAAATTATGTTTGACTTATATGGATTTAGGACTCAAGAGCAACAACGGGAAGAAGTGACACCTTTACAAGCTTTTGAAGAATTTGTTACGAACTGGCCACAACCAAAACCACCCATCCCAGAACACACCTTCCACGACTATGGTGCAGATTCTGCCCCTGGCTTTCCCCCGCCCTGCCATACGCCACCTCGCCCAAGCCCACCCGTGGGTGTAGATGGGTATGCCATGCAACCTTGTCTATACACACTCACATACCTTTGGTTGTCAAACGGGCAGCAATTCTGGTTTTACCCCACATTTATGGGTCGTCGGTCGGTCGCAGGCTACCGCTGGGTTTATGGCGAATGGGTTTACACGGGTTTTGGTTTTGATATTATCGAAAGTTTCACCTGCCCTCATTAGGAAGTCAGTATTGTTAACCACCATAAACAAAAACCCCACTGAGAAATTAGCTTACAGTGGGGTTTTTACCTTTTGCTATTTTGTATAAATACTTACTCAGAACCGTTGCAGAATAAGCTATAGCTAAATTTTTGCATCCTAATCCAAAATTTCAAATGTAAAGACAACAGGATTTTTAACATCCTCGAAAAGTGGCGACACATCAACCGACTTAATTCTAAGCTTTATTCCCAATGCTTTTTGTAGTTCATATAAACGCCCACCCGCACATCTTTCAAAATAACCTTCTACATTCGGCGGCGGTGTAGTGTACTTTCCTTCCTTAACCCGTGCATAATATCCATGCCCACATTTGAAGGTTAAGGTTAATGTGTTGTCGTCATTTAACACAGGTTTCCATCTGCCAAATGTTTCTGAAAACAACGCCATCCTTTCGTCGAGAGCCAAGTGGGCGTGTCTGGCAGCGAAGGCTTTGCGTTCTTTGTCAGCACCCGCACCATTACAACCTCCTTGGGTTTCATACATTAGAAATCGTTGTTCTTTTGTAAGGTGTTTATCAATGGATTGGCAAAACTCATCATCCCATTCTGGCTGAAAGTACTTCATGCCTATTAAATGTGGTCCCCATTCATCCTTATATTTATCTAAGATATTTTCGAAAACATTAAGTGTATCTTCAGAAATTCCACTTTTCTTTTTCTTCATTTCTTTTACCATACTTATCATAATTACCCCTCCATTTTCTCGTTTTCAGCAATCGGAAACCACATCTCCATATATGCCACATCTTCGTAAGGGAAATACATTTCGGGCATATAATTTTGACATATCACTTTATGCTTTTCCAGCCATGCCTTAGCAAAAGCTCCAGCCTTGTAAATCATGTTGGTTACAAGTTCTTCAAAATTATCTGCCTCAAATCCACATACAACATACTCCCCTTCAGGTAATTGCCACATGAAAAAATCGCTGTTGTCGCATACAATGCTCTCATTTTCAGGCGTGGCTTCCGTCCCTGCAAAGTAAGTAAAATAGCCATCGGGTGCATCACCGCCGAAAGACACCCCCATGTTTCTACCACCTGACTTGTCTTTTATATTGGCTTTATGAAAGCGTGTCCAAGTTGCACCAGGTTCATCAACACCTGTAACTTTACCGTCTGGCTGATGCCAGTCCATACGGACATAATCCTGCACCCCAACAAAACAAATCGGCTCAACCAATGTTCTGCGGTTCATTTCCAACACCATGCCATCGCTAATTATCGGCACGCCCTCATCAACCATAATGTATAACAGCATTAAATCGGGCTTGTTAAAGCTATTAAGCATAACAGGATTATCCCGATAGCTAACAGGCGTAAAGCCGTAGGCTTCCTTAAATGCCCTTGTAAATGTTTCGTGACTGCTAAAGCCGTATTCCAGAGCAATATCCAAGATACGCTTATTTTTGTTCTTGACATCCTCGACGGAACAAGCCAAGCGTCGCAACTTGATATATTCCTGCACAGGTTTTTTAACAAGTCGGGTAAAAAGCCTATGGAAATAGAAATATGATAAGTTTGCTATTTCTGCCAGCTCCTCAATGCGTATTTCGTCACAAATATTGTCCTCAATATAATCCACAACCTTTTGAATAGATTCCCATGCGTGCATTGTACACACCTCCTAAAGCCATTATAATATAGCCAGCACATTTTCGCTTGACCGTGGTTGCCCTCTTTTATTTTTGCTTGCTATTAAGAAAATTTTACATTTTTAACAAAAAAGTCGCAAGGAAATTTCCTGCAACTTTTTGACTAACCAATGGGACTTCGTTTAGCCGTAGTAGTATTACTTCCTTTTAAGATTTTCGTTTAATAGGAAACAACAAATCTAACTGGGTATCTTCCATTTTCGCCCCGCCCATCATTAAATTGTAATAATTTAGCACTTCCTCGAAATGTGGCAAACCCTCAGCTTCTTCATATTTTTCGCTGGACCGAACCCAGTCGGCAAGTAATCCCCAATCTTCAAAACTCCAATCCCTAAGCACATGGGCGGCAAACATCCCTCCTTGAAATGTCTTTTTAGTAAGTGGTGGTTTAACCTCCATATCATCGGGAATCGAAACCCATGCTTCATACTCCGTGGCTGGCACTTCGTCAGAAAAAGCAAATCCCATACCTCTAGCATCTGGTTTGATTTTAAGTAAATCATTGTCATACACGAATTTCTCAATCATACCAGTGGCTTCCACCCCTACACCAAACTCTGCCACCCCCGAAAAATAGGCAGATGCCACGGTCATCGGTGGCAAATAAACAATCCTAACATCACTGTCACGCAATTTCCCTAAACTTTCATTTGCTTTGTTCAAATCATCCATAGACTTTTCCTCCTGCAATATGTTTTTGGGGAAGGTTAGACCATCAACTGCGGCAAATACAGAGCTATCACCCAAATAATCAAGCTGTAGGTGTAAATTAGCCTTATCCCGTAATTCATCAACCAGCCGTCTAAGTATAGATTTAACTGTAGACAAAGCTGTGATTTCTTCGTCCAACTGATTGATGTTATCTTCAAAAACCTCAATTACGCCAACGGCATCTTTGTTGCCAAAAATTTCACGTATTTGTTTAACGGGTACACGCAGTTTACGTAAAATTATAATTTGGCGAAGTTTGCGTACGGCATCCTCGTCATAGACCCGATAGGCATAATTTTCTACACGCCCACTCTTAATCAAACCCATCTGTTCGTAATAACGAAGCATACGGCTAGAAATGCTAAGGTTTTTGGACACCACGCTGATAGTTTGCATTTGCTCACCCACATTCAGCACCTTCCCTTCAATATGATTGTAAACCACGACACCGTGTCCGTGTCAAGAAGAAATTTTACACCTACACAAAAAAGTTGCAAGTGATTTCCTTGCAACTTTTTATTTTTTGCTACTTTTTATCATTATTAGAATTACGGTCAATGCCTTCTTTTAATTTACCCATGATGTCAATGCCAGTCAACGCTTCTACAGTGCTTGGCAGGGTTGCAATGATGTCGGTAACATAACCCGAAACCTTGGATGCACCACCTCCTTGACCACCGCCACCATTGTCGATAACCACGATTTTTTCGGTTTTACCCAGTGGTTCGGCAACATTTTTAGCGATTTCTGGTAGACGCTCAATAATCATTTGGGTTACGGCGGCATCGTTATACTGCTTGAAGGCTTCTGCCTTTTTCATCATGGCTTCGGCTTCAGCAACACCTTGCTCACGGATAATTTCAACTTCTGCCATACCTTCCAAACGCTTGGCTTCCGCACGGGACGCACCTTCTAGGCGGATGGCTTCGCTTCGTGCTTGTGCTGTTGCAACTTCACGATACTTGGCAACATCCGCTTCTTTTTCAAGGCGGTATTTTTCAGCATCCGCTTGCTTAATGATGGTGGCTTCTAGCTCCCGTTCTTTACGCTTGGCTTCCTGCTCTGCAAGTTCGATTTCCTTTCCTTTCTGGATAATTTCAACCTGCATATTGGTTTCCGTAACTTCTTTTTTCACCTTGTTAGATTCGATTTCATAAGCAAGGTCGGCAACCGCCTTGGAGGTTTCCTGTTCTTTACGGAAAGCTTGGACTTTCAGCTCTTTGGTTTTTTGAGCCTCTGCCACTTGGGTTTCCGCAATCAAGCGGGCTTCTTCGCCTAATCTGCTTGCTTCAGCCGTACGTATTTTGGTTTCCTTGGCGGCTTCCGCTTCAGCAATTTGTGCATCACGCTTAACCTCGGAAATACGCTTTTTACCAAGAGCAGACAAATAGCCGTTTTCGTCAGAAATATCACGGATGGTAAAGGTTTTAATTTCCAAGCCCATTTCTGTCAAATCCTGTGCTGCTGTACCTTGCACCTCGCTGGCAAATTTGGTTCTGTCCCTGTAAATTTCTTCTACTGTCAGCATGGAGATGATTTCACGCAACTTACCCTCCAACACATAACGAGAAATCTCCTCGATTACGGTGATTGTGCGGGATTCTGAACCACGGTTAAACTGCTCCATAGCGGCAAGGATGCTTTCTTTATCACTTTTAATTTTGATAACCGCCACACCGTCGGCAGAAATGGCAACACCTTGGCTGGTCATTGCCCCTGCAATACGCACCTCAATTTTCATATTTTCCAATGAAATTTTGTCGGTACGCTCCAAAACTGGGATGACAAAGCCACCACCACCCGAAATTACCCGCTTTCGCATACCTGTTACAATCATCGCCTTGTCTTGTGGCACTTTTTTCCAAAAGGATAGAAAAGTGAATAACACAAGCAAAACCACACCTAAAATGATGCCGATAATGACCAAAGCATCGGTTGTAATCCAATCTGGCATTTTATTACCTCCTCAAATTTTTATTCTATGTTTCTTAAGATTTCACGAAGGGGACAATCGGGACCACAATCCCAAGCGAAGTTGTATACTTGCCCATCCAGCAGACCTAGATTTATGGAAAATCGTACAAAATTGTCTATCAATCTCCAATCAACATAATGCCAAGGTGAGACCTCTACGGTATCGAACAAAAAGTTCCTGGCAATCTCATGTTCTACCAACATCATAACACTTTCAAGGAATTCGTCGCCGAAAAGCGGTCCGCCCGAGAAGCCACTGGGCATTACCCATGGTTCAATTACTGATGTGCCTGTGCCATAAACACCACCGTCAAGTATGCCACTTATATGCTCGACAGAGTGTCGAATAATCTCATGCAAATCTAAGGCGGGTGCAGGAACGTATGTCGCCAAAATCTCCGTGTTAGGCTGACGGTGACTTGTATAATTGTTGTTACCAACGACAATTATAGTTGTGACGGCAGTTAAAGCCACCAAAAGCACCCCGCACAATACAGAAAGTCCAACAACAATAGGCGAAACCCTTTTGCGGGACGGTGCTGGCGGATGGCTTGTGGGAGGCGTTCCATTACTGTTCGCCCCATCCCTTAAATCTTTGAAATCCGTAATACCTCCTCCTTATGATTATATTTTTCCCTTACGTAATAAGTATTTTTTTCGATGTAAACAATTTCCACTTGTGCGTTTCGCTCGATGCCTACACCGCTTTCGCTTTTAGCGGGACCTGACACAATTTTATCATTAACGATATAAGTAATCTTACCAAAACCGCCTTGCACAATGGTTTCCGACACCTTCGCTGTCTTACCAATCATGCTTTGTTTTTCATGGGTGTTGGTGTTTTGACGTCGTTTTAATGGCAACAGGATAAAACGTAAAATCACATAGGTCAATCCAAGCCCACCAAGACCGCCGATGCCAGATGCTCCCCACGCTCCGAAAATCGGGTTAAAAATCAGCCCAAGCCCACCGAAAGCCGTGAGGAAAAGTGCAATGAATATAGGCTTGAAAGGGCTTATAGCACCAGCGTCAAAGTCCATACCACTTGCCCCAAAAACTTGCCCCAAAATGACGCTAAGCACCACAAAGCCAGCTCCCACACCAAAAAATATAAAGAAAATGGTATCCATAAAATCACCTCATTATAATTTTACCATTAGAATGTTGACCTTGCAAGCCAAAAGTGGTATTATTATAGGAATATTTTTTAGAGGTTGAGTAATGGAGTATCTTGGCGAAAGTGTTTACAAAATAAAACAGCCTGACCAAAGGCTCATTAATGCACTTAAGGCTATAAGTTGGCTTCTATGGGGCATTGGATTTTGTCTATTAATTTGGCATTTCATTAATCCCAACACTTGGAATATGGTTGTGGTTATAATCACTCAAGCACTTGCCCCTTTCTTTCATCGCCATTACTACAAAGGTAATATTTACAAGTACGGAGTTTGTGTGCAAATTGGTGCATGGTATAAAGACTTTGCGTTTTGGGACATAGACAGCATAGATGCCAATGACCGCAAAATATTGATGAGATTAAAAAATGGTAAGTGCATCCGTATTTATGCCCGAAGCATAGTTGAGTACGACCAGTTTTCTGAAATGCTATTAGGCACGTTTAAGCAACATCAACAAAACAAAAGGGGATGACCAGCAGTGAGAGACCACAGCTTATTAACAGATTTTTACCAACTAACAATGATGCAGGCACGTTTTAAGGCGGTGGATGCTGGGTGTAAAGCGGTTTTTGATATGTTTATCCGTGAAAACCCCGGGGATAATGGGTTTTCGGTGTTTGCGGGCTTGGAGCAATTTGTAGAATACATTGAAAACTTACATTTTGATGGCACAGACATTGACTATCTTAGGGGTTTGGGGCATTTTGACCCTAGCTTTTTGGAGTATTTGCGGGAATTTCGCTTCACAGGTGATATTTACGCCATGGCAGAAGGTTCGGTATTTTTTCCGACCGAGCCTGTGGTTGTGGTAAAGGCTCCGCTACTACAAGCAAATTTTATAGAAACTGCAATGCTGAATATTTTGAACCATCAAAGCCTTATTGCCACCAAGGCGGCAAGGGTTTGTTATGCCACAAATGGTGACGATGTGTTGGAATTTGGGCTACGCAGGGCGCAAGGGGCAGATGCGGGCGTTTTAGGGGCAAGGGCGGCAATTATAGGCGGATGCGCCGCCACGTCCAATGTTTTGGCAGGCAAAATGTTTGACCTACCCTTGCGAGGCACTCATTCCCATTCTTGGGTAATGTCATTCGACTGTGAATTGACAGCATTTCGCCAATACGCCACCGCCTTCCCTGACAAATGTATACTTTTAGTTGACACATATGATACACTAAATTCAGGTGTGCCAAACGCAATTAAAGTGTTTGACGAAATGGTGGCAAAGGGTGTAAAACTACAAAATTACGGCATACGCTTGGATTCTGGTGATTTGGCATATCTGGCCAAAATGGCACGGCAAATGCTGGATGATGCAGGTTACAAAGGCGCCAGAATAAGTGCGTCCAGCGACCTTGACGAGGATTTAATCCAGTCCTTAAAACTGCAAGGTGCAAAAATTGATGTTTGGGGGGTCGGCACAAGATTAATCACATCCATGCAAGCCCCAGCCATGGGTGGGGTTTATAAGCTAGCAGCAGTTGAACGGGGTGGCAAAGTCATACCAAAAATAAAACTGTCAGAAAACCCAGTGAAAGTCACCACACCTGGCGAAAAAAAGGTCTATCGGATTTATGATGCCAAACAGAATAAAATCAAAGCCGATTTAATTATGTTGGCAAACGAAAATCTAAGGACAGACAAAAACCTAACCCTTTTTGACCCCCAAGCCCCATGGAAGAAAATGCACCTAAAAGCGGGGTCATTCTATGCGAAAGAATTGTTACAACCAATTTTCAAAGATGGTAAGAAGGTATATAAATCTCCAACGGTGCTGGAAATTAGGGACTTCTGCCGAAAAGAACAGGCAACACTATGGGACGAGCATCGCCGCTTGGTAAATCCCCATCAAGTTCCTGTTGATTTGTCGCAAAAGTTATACGACTTAAAACAAAAGATGCTCCATGATTCTCGTAAAGAGATAGGTGAAATTACGTCATCGTGGTTATAAAGTTAGGAGGAAAATAAATGGATAAAAGCAAACCGCAAGTAGTTGTTCCAGATGAACTATTGTTAGTTTTGGATAACGAGGTGGAAGCAAGAGAGTTTTTTGAAAGTCTCACCGATGGTTATAAGCGTGGTTACTGCGATTGGGTTGGTGGTGCTAAACAGCAAGCAACCCGTGAAACAAGGGCGAGCAAAGCTTTGGTTATGCTTAAAAACAAACAAAAGACATTAAAGACTTAGATGAGGTGAAGGATGGACGAAAAGATTTTGGAGTTAAAAAAAATAATTGGAGATAGCCTAAATATCGTATTTTTTGGCGGTGCGGGCGTGTCCACAGAAAGTAATATCCCTGACTTTCGCTCTCGCAAAGGGATTTACAGTGGTGAGGGCGAGGAGGGGCTAACCCCCGAGGAATTGATAAGCTATCCTACATTACGTCGCAAGCCAGAGCTATTTTTTCGTTTTTACAAAGATGCAGTTGTTTATCCAGATGCCAGACCCAACGACGCCCACAAAACCCTAGCAGAAATGGAAGCTGACGGCAAATTATCTTGTGTTGTCACCCAGAATATTGACGGTCTACATCAGGCGGCAGGTAGTAAAAATGTTGCTGAGCTACACGGCTCTAACGCACATCATTATTGTCAAAAATGTAAAAAAAGTTATGTTTTAGACTACATACTTGACACTGACAATTGTGATGGTGTTATCCCTAAATGCCCTTGCAGTGGCATTGTGCGTCCAAAAGTAGTCCTTTTTGGCGAACGGTTAGACGAGAATGTTATCAACCACGCCATAAACGCCATTAGGTCGGCGGATTGTATAATTGTTGGAGGAACTTCTCTTGCCGTTTACCCCGCCGCTGGGCTTCTAAGTTATATGAGCCATGATTGCAAACTGGTGGTAATCAACCGAGATGCGACCCCTGTGGACGACGAGGCTGATTTGGTAATCCAAGACAGCATCGGGGAAGTTTTGCGTTTGGCTTATACTTAAAATTTGTGGTTGACAAGCCGTATAACTTTAGTTATACTGGGTAAGTATTAAAATTTTAGGAGATGTGAAAATGAGGTTTTTTAACATTTACGGTGAAGATGCCGTACAACTTGGTGGTGCGCAAGCACAAACCCAAGTAGCAGGTGATGCTGGTACTGCCGAGCCAGCAGGTGGCGGGCTTTTTGGTGGCGGTCCAATGATGTTGATTATTTGGGGCGTTGTTATTGTTGGTATGTGGTTTTTACTTATACGCCCACAGCGTAAGCGTGAAAAAGAAGTGCGTGAAATGCAATCTTCCCTTAAAGTTGGTGATAACATTGTAACAACCAGCGGTTTTTTTGGTAAAATCGTGGGCAGTGGTGCTGATGCCTTCCTTATTGAGTTTGGTGAAAACAAAAGCTTGAGAGTTTGGGTGCGTAAAGGTGATATTGCAGGAAACAAAACCCCAACCACTACGCCAGACCGTGGCGAAACCCCTGCTGTTGAGGACAAGAAAAAGGACAAAGAAGACAAGAAAGATAACAACAAAGATGAAAAATAAAAAATGCGGGTTGGATGTCCAGCCCGCATTTTTGTTAGGTCTCCACAGAAATTAGATTTTGCACTGCTTTTTGCACCACAAAATCCCTCGAACATTTACGATTTTGTGTCGCAAAAACCGTAAAATTTAATTTCCGTGGAGGTCTAATGGTCTAAAACACTTTAGCTTTCAAGCTAAAGGACATGGGAAACAATCCCTCATTAAAACCATAATTGTAAAGCCCATCCCCGACACTTCCGCAACCCTGTAATCCAAAGAAATTTTCTCTAAATTCATTGAAAAATTCTATATGAAAGCCAGCGGATGTAAGTGCATTAAAAATATCCGAAATGGTGTGTACCCAAAAATGCGTTTCTACACCACTTTTGGTTTCAGAAGCATAGCCACCTATGGTATAATCCACACTAGGCTGTTTGCCGAAATACGGATAATCAATCTTCAAAACATTTTCCGCAATCTGCTCCCAGTTCAGTGTCATAAAAAACGGATGGCTTTCAAATATATAGAAATATCCGTCGTCTTTCAAAAGATGGCGTATGGTTTTGCCCCACTTAGAAAGGTCGGGAAGCCATCCAATTGCTCCTTCGGACACAAAAACCACGTCGTATTTTTCGTTATGCTTCTCCATAAACTCCATAATATCAGACTCGATGAAGCTGACATTTGTAACACCCAAATCATCAGCAAGCTTTTGGGCATATTTAACATTATCTGTAGCCAAGTCAACACCAACGACACTTTCCGCCATTTTCGCAAGCAAAATTGTGTCTGCCCCTGTGTTGCATTGCAAATGAATTACCTTTTTGCCACTTAAATCACCAATTTCTTGCTGAATGTATTTGTTTAGCTGGTGGCTTCCATCCTCCAGCTTCTTCTTAAAATGCAAATAATGGTCGTGGGAAAGCTGCTCCCATGCGTGTTTATTTGATTGTATCTCTTTCATTTCAAAGTTCTCCCTTTAGTAGACCTCCACGGAAATCAATCCGCAAGACCATTCTCGTGATTCACAATACCACAAATTAAACCAATGTCAAATGGTAGATTTTGTAAAGGGTTAATTTCCGTGGAGGTTGTTGTATCTATTCAAGTGTTTCAAATGACTCAGAAATTAAGTCAAAAGGCCATACTTCATTATTGCTGATAGCAGATATGGTAGTACCTGTTTTTGGGTGGTAAGCGGTGGCAAGTCGCACGCCACTGTCAAAGCCCATGCCGTAATGTAACACTTTGCCATCTACATCCACACGGAAAACCCCAAGACCATAACTTTCCCCATCTTCTTCATCAATTGTCACATGAGCCTTTAGGAAGTTTTCGGTCATATCTGCTGACAGGATTTTGTGGTTGAAAATACCACGCCACAACCTATCCAAATCCGCAACGGTTGTGAAAATTCCACCGTCAGAACCGCCAATAATTGGCATAATGTCAGTGTTTGGGGTAAACTCTCCTTCATCGTCCACCATGTAGCTAATTGCGGTGTTTTCTGGCAGAGCGTCCATTCTGTAAAAACCAGTGTGGGTCATACCCAGTGTTTCGATGATATGTTTCTGCACATAATCTTGATAACTAATGCCACCTATAGCTTCTACCGCCAAACCAAGCAGTATAAATCCAGAATTGGAATACCCATAACGCTCACCAGGTGCAAATTTAGGTGGTAATGGTGTGGTCATCGGAAGATAATAATCAAGATTTGTCCACAGATGTACAGGAAACTTTTCACGCAACTTTTCCATCTCTGCATCAAAGTCGTCCCAGTCTTCATCCACATAATCCCCAATACCAGAGGTATGGGTCAACAAATGACGAATTGTTACGGTTTTATCAACCTGACCCAAATCCTTCCCAAGCACATCCCAAATCTTATCATCCAACGACAACTTGCCCTCGTCAATAAGTTTGCAAACGGACAGCCCCGTAAACAATTTCGTGCCAGAAGCCACACCAAAGGCGGTATTCATTTGGTTTTCAATCTCTTTCGTGCGGTCACGGTAGCCTAAGGCACGCTCATAAATAATTCCATCAGCATTTGCCACGGAAAACACACCCCAAAAGCCATCACCATCGTCAACCAACCATTCTTCAAATATTTTACTAATTTTTTGTTTCATAACAAAACACGCTCCTTCAAGATAAATAGGTTAATGCTTGTCATAAGTATGTCCAGTGAAGAAACGTACCGCTACGTTCTCGTCTCCACGCCAGCCGACAAGAAAAAGCCAGCAAGTATTGGACACCTCCCGAATTATACCATGTGGGTTGGTGCTTGTCAAGAATTAAAAAAACGCAGTGCATTAAAATCCCCCTGCGTTTTCTTTGGTTTGCGTTCTAGCGTCTTTCCACCACGAACTTGATGGATGTTTTAGAGTCCCCGTCAATCTCCAATTGGGCGAAGGCAGGAACGGTTACAAGGTCGATGCCATTAGGGGCAACATAGCCCCTTGCAATCGCAATGGATTTAACCGCTTGGTTTACAGCAGCAGCTCCGATTGTTACAACTTCAACGGGTTCGCCAGTGCGCACCACAGCGGCAATAGCACCCGCAACGGACTTAGGAACCGAGTTTGCTGAGACTTTGAGAGTTTCCATAAAATTTCCTCCTTGGGGTATAAGTATAAGCCGTACGCCCATATTATAACATATTACACCAAGCTTGTAAAGGGGGAATTTTGTGGTTCGTCCAAAAATTTTGAAGAATGGTGACGCTGTGGCATTGGTTGCACTCGCATCACCGCCAGAAATGCCACATTTAGTTGATTTTGCTGTAGATTTTATTAAGTCTTTGGGGCTTGTTCCTAAACTTGGGGATAGCTGTCGTGCTGTTTATGGTTACTTAGCTGGTGATGACGAATTAAGGGCAAATGACATTAACTGGGCGTTTGAAGACAAGGAGATTGCAGGGATTTTTTCCCTACGTGGTGGTTACGGTATCCAAAGAATTTTGGATAAGGTAAATTATGTGGTAGCAAAGGCAAACCCAAAGCCCTTTTTTGGCTACAGCGATGTGACGGCTCTGCACACAGTATTTAACCAAAGGTGTCAGTTTATTACATATCATACGCCAATGCTTGCCACACCAGGTTTTGTAAGGGCAGACGGTTATACTTTAGACAAATTTGCAAAATTAATTTTTTCAGAAGGACCACAGGTGCTTAACAACCCTTATGGTCATGAATGGGAATTTTTAGTAGAAGGTTCTGCAATTGGGCGTTTGTGTGGTGGCAACCTTGCAATCATCGCCTCATCTTTAGGAACGGATTTTGAAATTGATACCCACGGCAAAATCCTGTTTATCGAGGAAGTGGAAGAAGAACCCTATAAAATCGACCGAATGTTAAACCAACTACGGTTAGCTGGCAAATTCAACGACTGTGCTGGGGTCATTTTCGGGGATTTTGCAGACTGCCTCCCTAAAGACCCAGAGCGTAGTTTGACAATCCCCGAAATCATTGAAAATTTGAGATTGCCTGTACCTGTGTTGAATAATTTCCGCTGCGGTCATTGCTATCCGACCGCTTCATTGCCAATGGGGGCATTTTTGCGAATGAACTCCCACGCAAATATACTGGAGGTATTAGAATGATGGCGGTTGTACGTTCGTCAATTGCACCTGTTTACGGCGAGGCACGGACAGCATCAGAGAGGGTAGACGAAATTTTATATGGTTGGCAAGTGGATGTTTTAAGTAGATGCGGGGAGTTTTGCCACATATCCACCGACTACGGTTATCAAGGCTATGTGCTGGCAATAGATTTGGAGCTTGCTCCCCTACCCCTTCCTAACGGACAATTACAAATTGGACGTGACTTCGTGGATGTGCTATCATCCCCTCATGTGCGCGGGGACGTGGTTGCAACTCTCCCACGTGGCGGGTTTGTGACCTTGGCTGGCGAGATTGGGGATTATACACCAGTTAAAATGGTTGGTGGCAGGATATGTTATGTCCGTGGGGACGCTTTGGAGGAGCAAACCCTGCAAGCTATTGACGAAACCAAATTAAGACAAGGTCTAGCGGCGGCGGCTGAGTTATACCTTGGCACACAATATCGATGGGGGGGCAAAACTCATCTAGGAATTGATTGTAGTGGTCTGACTTTCATGGCGTACCGCCTAAACGGCATCACCATTTGGCGGGATGCACACCACAAAGAAGGGTATCCTTTACGTAAAATTCCGCCAGCGGTGGCAGAGGTTGGAGATTTGATTTATTTTCCCAGTCATGTAGCGATGGTGTTGGAAGGTGGTAATATAATCCATTCGTCCCATGGCAACAATGGCGTAAAAGTGCAGAAATTAGCCAAGCATCCACAAGAAATACTTTATGCTTGCACTATTTTTTGACATAATTCATCAATATTCTACAATTTCATATTTACTTTTAACTCCTTGTATGATATTATAACTATACAAGGAGGTGATTAAATGAGTGATTTCGACAACAACGAGCAAGGGCATTGTTATAGGGCTTTTGGAGGCAATCTACAAGATATACGAAAGAAGAAAGGTTTTACCGCAAGAGATTTTGCAAGATTTATCGGGAAGACCCCTTCATATGTGGGTCAATTGGAAAGTGGAGAGCGAAAGCCAAGCCTAGAAACTTTAATGGAAATTTGCGGGTTCTTTGGCAAAACTCCCGATTTTATGTTGGCTAAGCCCAAAATTGGGTCTACACTTTCTTTCAGAGAACCCGACAAACCCTCTGATGAAGAAGCTGAAAGACAAAAGGAGCAGCGTGAAATGGTTTTGAATATGTTGGACACCTTCGAGCCCACGGAGCTTAACCATCTTATCAATATAATAAAGAGTTTTAAGGAATTTACTTACATCAACAAAGAAAAATAGAAATTAAAAAACTCCACCCTCAGCATTGGGGTGGAGTTTTGTTTTTTATGTATTATCCAAGTCCAAAACTGACACGCAAAGCCCTGTCCACACGGGACATAAAATTCTCGTCCAGATGACAAATTTTTTCTCGCAGTCGTTTCTTATCCACGGTACGCACCTGCTCTGCCAGCACCACAGAATCTTTTACCAAAGTGTATTTTGTGCAGTCTATTTCAATATGAGTGGGCAGCTTTGCTTTATTAATCTGACTGGTTATGGCAGCACAAATTATGGTTGGGCTGTATTTGTTGCCGATGTCATTTTGGACAATCAATACAGGACGCAAGCCCCCTTGCTCCGACCCAAGCACAGGGTCTAAATCGGCATAAAACACATCTCCCCGCTTAAATTGCATATAGTTTCACTCTCCACATAATCGCTGTTTACTTTATTATTATCTCAGCGATGGGATGTTATACCTAATATATGCAATAAATGTAATTATTTTACAACTATTCATCTTCTTCATCAGGACTGGTGTCAGAACCTACTTGAAATAAGTCGTCGGGAAGTTGCGGGTTGTGCTCAAATGTGTTGTAAACCACAATAATACGCTCCGCCCCTGATTGGTCAAAAATTACCATGCGAAGGGGGTTTAGCCTGTCATTACACATCCACAAGCGCGCGGTGGAGATATATGGATGCTCGCCAGGGATTGTGGTTTCCAATACCGTTGTTAGGGACTCATCCATGGTGGAAGCTGTCACTGTCACCTCGTTGCTAGTAATGAAGTTACGCACAAATGATGTCAGCAGAATTTCTAGCCTTTCAGGGGCTTCTTCATTGGTTTGCGACACAGTCCCGCCAACATTCGGGTTAAACTGGGAAATGGTTGCGCCATCAAAAATGGTGGTGTTGCCCGCAACATTTTCTGGGGATGTCACTTCTATGCGGTATTGTCCAGTTGCAAGGGCGTGTTGGGTGGTTTCATACACATGGGTGTTGTTATTAGAAACATATGTCACCGTTGCCTGTGCAGAAAACCCCTCCATGGACACCAAACGCCTGTGTACCCTCTCGTAAACATTGCCGTCTACCATTTCTGCAACCGCCCCGCAAGCCACTAAAAACAACAACCCTAAGGTCAGTCCTGCCAAAATAAACCTTTTCATACAATCCTCCAAAGATTTTCCGTTATTCACGGTCGCTTTGTCCAATTATACGAGCTGTTGTTTGTAATTATGCAAGCCTAGAAAGGTCTTTTCTTAAAATATCCCCTCTCCCGCTACGATTTATAGGGGTGGTTGCCCTTACCTACGTATTTCTTGACAACCATCTTACTCATATGGTAAAAGACCACAGCAGAAATATGTGGTCGGGTTTTTGGTAACTTGAAAAATATCTTTGCAGATTGACGAAGACGTTTTTCAAACTTGGCTTGTTTTGTGGTTGGTATTTTGTCCCATTTAGTGGTAAACATATTAAAGATTTTTTCTTGGGATGATACAGTGAGAACCAAGCTAGTCATAGCACAAGCCCCGTAATGAGGTGTGGCGAAATATGTATTACCCTTACGGGGACTTCCATAAAAAACAGTTATTTTCACGCAAAGCCCTCTGGCACAATCAGCGGGATTTTTTTATGAATGTTGCTGATTGTCACAGGCAATTTTGGACCATATTCCCCGTCAATGTCACAGGTGTCATAGTTTGGATTAGGGGACAGCAATTCTACTTGCACAAAATTGTCTTGAAAGTGTAGAATATTGGGGTCACCCAAAAAATCTTGACGTAAAATTTTAATAAACAACCTGCCCAAATCCACAATATTACAGGCTTTAATGGCAACAAAATCAAGTAAACCATCAGAAATTGATGCGGTTGGGGCAAGCTTAGGGAAACCGCCAGTACCCGCTGTGTTAAGGGCTAAAAACAAGAAAATATCTAATTCTTGCACAGATTTTGAATTAGTGATGCGTACCGACATTGGATGAAAGCTAGGTATTTCTTCCAAACCTTTAACATAATACGCCATCTTTCCCAAGGTTGTTTTCATGTTTTCGTTGACTTTTTGGGAAACGTGGGTAAAAAGTCCTGCCCCACACACATTGACAAAATACTTGTCATTGGCTTGCCCAATATCTGCCAAAATAACATTTCCACTACTTACCGCATCGGCAAAACCCTGCGCCCCAATATTCATGCCAATAAATCTAGCAAAATCGTTGGCTGTTCCGCTTGGGATGATTGCGAGAGGCAACAAAACATCACGGGCAACCATTTGGTTGATGACGGAATTGACCGTACCATCTCCACCTGCCACGGCTACGGCATCAAAATTGCGGATTTGTGCCACAAAACCACCCAAATCCAAACTGCCATCTAGGCGGAAGGGCTGTAGCAAAAACCCAGCCGCCTGCAAAGCTGCCGTGTATACATCCAGCTCCCCCTTAAAAGTGCGGTCGCCAGAAAATGGATTGTAAATCAATGCCAGTTTTTTCATTTACTACTCCTTATTATTTTCCTTCTCAACAACAGGGTTTGAAAAGTCACTAACAACCAGTTTACGCTTCATAGCAAGCTCGTAAACTTCCAATAGCAAAGTGAAGAAATATACGATAATAATTCCTGTTACTAGTTCCTCGAAGAAGCGGGGTATCCAGAAGTATATAAACCCTGCCGCACGAGTGGCTGGTCCAATTACCGTAAACACAAGGATAACAGTGTTTATAGAGTTAAAAAGTAACCCAGGTAACAAAATCGCCACAACCATTTTGATGAAACGCCCATAAAATTTGCGGTTGCCACTTTTTTTGGTAACAAGATGGATTATTAGCTGGGGTATAAGCCCGATAAGCCCTGCACCCATGAAGCCAAAGCCAGTGATGTAGGGCATGATGAACACATTATTGGCGTTTGGAAGATGTTCAGGCGACCAGAAAATTGCCCATGCACTTTCTGGGAATACGTTGAAAGAAATTACATTGGCAACCCCTAGCACAAAAAGCAAGCCAAAAGTTACTGTATAAGCAATAGAGAATACTTTTGGTGCAATATTACGTATTTTTAGCCACAGCCAGCCTATTGTGAAACCACGCATAAAAGCTACAACCGTGATTGGCCACAAATATGCACCAAGAGGACGCAGAAAGTGATTTAGCAGGTCAGCGGCGGCTCTTTGAACGCCACCAAAGAATGGTCCAAACAAAATTGCAACCACATTATGAAAAATACCCGCAAAGCTGATGCGAAGCATAGGTACTCCGCCTATTGGGACAACGATGGAGGTTGTAAGGCTGATAATTAAAGCAAAAGCCAGCATTATACCGATTATTACCGTACGTTGGGTGCTAGTATAGTTTGGGATTACATTTTCAATTGGGGGCATTTCCTTGTTAGCCAAAATGCCGAGAAAAATTGCAAAAAGCAGAGCGACATAAGATATTACCAAAGGCCAGAAAAGCACCGCCGTTCCTGTATTACCGTGAAAGTCCGCACCAAAAGCCACGTTAAACACAGTCACCGACAAAACGCCGATAACTGCTGGTATCATCAGCTTTTTGAAGGGTAGATTTGTAAAAAGCAAAGCCAGCAACACCACAGGGGCGATGATTAATAAAAACACCAAGGGTTGTGCAGTATCAAAGGGGAAATGTGCTGACGTAGCAATTTGCCAAGGTGATAAGCCTTGGTCATAAATCTGCACAGAAGCAATTATTTCCTCGGTAATTTGCGTTCCGCTGTGGGTTATTTGGGTGCGGATGTCCAAAAGACCCATGGTGGGCAAGTTGTCCTCATCATTAGGGCTGGCATTTAGCACATTTTGTGCTACGTTTTGGTTAATGTACAAGGTCTGCCCATCTACAACAACAGTTGCTTCATGGGTGGTTACAAGTGGCACAAAAAAGCTCGCCACAATCAACAGGGTTAAAATAGCTATTGCTATTTTAATGGTTTTGGTTTTCATACAAAAAGCCTCCTTTGTAATTTGCCACAAAGGAAGCTTGTAAAATCATACCTTGGTGGCAGCGGATGCGAAAATGTATCGCACAGGCAAATTTCTCGCCCACTTCGTTCGTTGGCAACCTCCCATCCAACGACACTTAACGCACATTTTCTACTCTGACACACAAATACTAACACAACTCACTGGCTCTGTCAAGAAAAATTTTAGGGTTTTATCCTTATATTCCAACCTCTGTCATTGCAATACATCTAAAAAAGTGCATTAAAGATATTTGCCCCAAATCCAAACAATCCGTCACCCGCAATAAGACCAGGCGCACGCACCGTCATAAACTTTGTTCCAATTATCAACCTTAGCACTATGGAAGCCAAAACCATAATACCAAAAAGAGGGTTGTTGATTAAAAGTCCTGTGGCAATCATCAGTCCCACACTTTTATTGCCGAAGACAACTTGCAACAATGCCCCAGGAATTGCCCACAATGCCAGTTGACCGAGAACGGCTGGGTCTGCAGGGGTTTCCACGGCGGCGGCATAAAATGCACTCATTGGCGGGGTTACATTGTTTTGCAACAATATCATACCAAAAATAATTGCCATACCAGCCCCAATTACCGCACCAATTTGTTTTAATACCACCTGTTGTCGCCTTCCACGCTTTTCATGGTCGGGATTTTCACCTTTGCCACGGATAAGCCAACCAGCCTTTAGACCAATGCCTGTATCTGCCAAAGGCATACCAATTGCACCGATATATCCAACCAAAACTGCCAATGACACTGGTGGGAAGCCCATGAAAATCCCTAGGGTTAGGCAGGTTGCCACCACACCAAAAGCAGGTGCCCAGCCAGAGTGCATGGAGGCTGTGCCAACCAAAATCATCACTAACAACGCAGAAAAGCCTGAAAACACTAGCCATAAAAGGGATTGACCCAAATTCATATCAGTAAAAATCCCAGATATGAAGGCGATTACCAAGGCACCCAACACAAAAATGCCACCGCCACCCGCTAATACCTTTTTGGTTATCCCATCACCAACAGAATAGTCTATTTCATCATCTTTTTTCTTGTTTTTCTTAAAAATGGCAAGGATAATTTGCACCAAAGCAACCACCCCCGCACCCATCATCATCCCTTGGGCTATATTAGAATCACGTATTTCAAACCCAGCAAAAAACAGGGCTGAATATCCGTTTAATATCATGCCAATAGCAAGCGCCCCCATAGAAAACATATTCGCTATAAAAGCAACACCCATGCCAGCCGCAGGGATACCAAAGAAGCTTGCAACGGCTCCCACAACCAGACCCTGCACCAACTGCCAAGCTTTTTTACCACCCCCGTCACCCGCTTCTAGCATTGTGGCAACCGCCTGCCCCATTGGCCAGCCACCACGTGCAGGGAATATCTTAGAATCAAAAAGCTTACCCATAATAAAAATAGAAATCATACTGCCAGCAAGGGCAGCTATGGTGGAAGGCATAATAAGGTCGCTTCTTCCCATAATAAATACGGTGGCAATGGCGATAAAACCGCAATTTGCAGCCACAAATCCTGCCGAAGATGCCATGGACAACACATTGTTTTGACGTTCTGTATTGCGGAATTTTTGGGTAGCCATTAGGGGTATGCGTGCCACAATCATCACCAACACCGCCCCAATTAGGGATGTGTTAGGGGCTGTACCAAAATTGCCCATTATCTGCATACAAATGGCAGCGGACAAAATGGAAAGCCCAATCCCCAATACTAACGTACCAACTTCCTTTAAGGAAACCCGCTCTTTACTTGTTTCAATCTCTTTCTGCTCCATAGTTGAACATCCTTTCAACCTTTAGGTTAAATTTTTTTGTTCTATTCCAAAATATGCTCAAAGCCTTGCTCAAAAATATCACGAACATGACAGTCTACTAACGAATAATACACCGTCCTGCCAACTTTATTGGGTTTTACCAGATTAGCAGTCCGCAAGGACTTTAACTGATGGGATATTGCAGACTTTGTCATATCCAGCAATACAGCCAAATCGCAAACACACATTTCTTCTTTGGACAAAGCCCACAATATGCGTATCCTTGTGCCATCCGCAAACATCTTGTATAAATTTGTCAAATCCCGAAAGTTTTCTTGCGGGGGCATGGTTTGTCGTACCCGTTCAACCACTTCTTCATGTATGGCATCACAATCACAAACAAGGGTTGTCTTTTCCATTATACACCTCCATAATAGTTGAGTGTTCATTCAATTATTATATACCGACCCAATCTTTTTGTCAACAATAATTTTATAATGTCAAGAAATAAAAAAATAATGCAAGCACTTGAATTTCAAGATAAAAAAATCCATCCTAATATGGATGGATTTGATATAAGCACGAGACCTAATTTGAACCGTAGACCCTCGCCTTGGCAAAGCAATGTCTTGTGCTTTTTACAACAAACATCAAATGTCGAAAATCAAAGCTTTCAAAGCTAACGCATGGGTGAAATAGCAGAGATTCACTTTTATTTGATTACAATATAATTATACCACGAAGATTGAATTTGTCAAGAGTTTTGATGATACCCCTCTTTTTTATTATATAACGTCTAAACCTCTGTAAAACCTTGCCCCTGTCAGAAATGACAGGGGGATCTTTGTTGCTTCGCTACCAAAATTGATAGTGAAAAGCCAATCATAAACGACTCTACTGTATCGTCATTGTGAGGGAAGCAAGTGGAAATAATCTAGAATCATGATATCGTAATTACTTCCGATGAAGCAGTGGTTGCGAGATTCATGATAAACATTACACGGACAATCCTCTCTCCTCCTTTTTTGACTTTAAATTATATTTTTAGTCAAGCGAAAGATGTTATGGGTAGTTCCTCAGATTTTAAGGCGTAACTATTTTTGGGTTGTAGGGTTCGAATCCCCATACGTCCTTCGTGTGCTCACCTGGCGCATAGATTTTTCATAATGAGATATCATCTATGAAACTTACAAATGAAAGGAATCACC
>Ga0123352_10000695_pt1 | contig 41473 bp, 23 predicted proteins | sample TergutLab28metaG_FD_89700 | JGI IMG/M metagenome (GOLD analysis project Ga0123352, IMG submission 89700) | Labiotermes labralis P1 segment gut microbial communities from Petit-Saut dam, French Guiana - Lab288 P1 | ecosystem: Host-associated > Arthropoda: Insects > Digestive system > Gut ... | reverse complement strand
TTTTCGGGGGTTAAATTTTTTTGGTTTTGGTTAATTTTAAATCCTTAGAATTTAAAAAAGGGGTTTTTTTTTGGGGGGGGGGGGAGGTTCAGAGTGACTATGAAACAATGAGTAAGTCTACTCGTACAAGTTCTTGACAACGTTCATTGTAGTCCCCAAGTTTGTCCACAGTTCGTTCACAATAGTGAGGAAGACGGCGAACAACGTCGACATTACCTGACGAGTTAATCTGTGTCACCTCGCGCCGAAACGCTACTAACAGGCTCACTATCATTGCTGTGGCTGCTTCAGTGTGAGACTGCGATTATAATCACAAACTTACGTCTATACTCCATTTTCTGCATGACATTTTTGGAAAAAAAAAATTGCCATGACTTGTGTATCCCATGCTCAAACTTGTGCTATCGAACACGGCTGGCTACCGCGCATGCGTAGGTTCAGTTTATTGGATTTCATATTTTGTCCATACTTTTGTTTATAGTGCCCTTAGTGCTGCTTCAATCTCCGAACCATCTTACTTCAGTGTGTACCTACTTTTTTTTTTTTAATATTTCCTATGTTTGTTCCGGAAGTGTGAGGCACCATTCTCAGTTTCACGTTATTGCCTGTTATAACAGCCTTTGAATTTTAAAACGCACATGAATGTGTCATCATTTAAGTCTCTTAGGCTAGGAAAATAACCATTCAAATATCCAAGAACCGATACGGTGTAGGAGTACCGTCTCATGAATTTTAAGCTATTACCTCGTAGAGGTTACTTTACATAGCACAGGCTGAACATTAAACAATTTTTAATGATGCTCACATTGCGTTTTTCTGTTGTGTATGAATTTCAGAAAAACACTGCAAATTTTTCTCATGCAGCATTAACTGATTGGTTTTGTATAACCGAGTTGGAGAGTGTTGACTGTGCGGTACGCGCTGAGTTCTTATGTAAAACGGACCAATTTCGTCTTCAAAGTGTTAAAAGTTGAAGTTAATTATTTGTTAAAGCGTCACGAGAAGAAATACGGTGGAGGTAAAGTACCAAGGATAATTAGATGCGTTTGCAAAATTGCTAATGCGACTGTTAGCTTTATCGTGTCTGTCCGTCTGTATTTTCGTCTGTCCATCTGCCCGCACGGAACAACTCGACTCCCACAGGAAGGATTTTCATGGGATTTGATATTTCAGTTTTTTATAAAATCTGTTAGCTTTCATTAAAATATGAAAAGGATAAAAGTACTTTATATGAAAACCGATATGTGTATATTTTTGACCATATCTCGTTAATTTCTTCATATAATGAGAAATATTTCACACAAACGTTGTAGAGAAAATCAGAACACACATTTTACATTCCATAACTTTTTTTTAAAAAAGAATCATACCGTTTATGAGGTAATGTGGAAAAATATTACAGAGCCGAACATGCCACAGAAGACAATATGACGCATGAGAATTGTGTGTTGGATACCTAAGGCTACAGACGCGCACTCAGAATATGTCATACGTTTTGCTTTTCCACTGTAACAATGGTTGCCCGAATGCTCTTCAGCGTTTCGTCATAGTACTGTCTTGTTAATTTCTGCGAAAGTAAAGCACAGTTTGTTAGTCCGATACTTTCTTATTCGGAAAATAACATCCGTTGTTCGGTGAATAAGAGGGTATATACCGCACAGAAGGTGACTCGACACAGTGGCCAACAATGAGTGAATACACGCCAAGGACCAAACCCCATTACCAGCCCCTAGTGAGTCTTTACTATAGTAACTATTCCCAACTTAGACATTATAGCTGTTTATTTTTAAAATTTTGCGTGTTCTGTTGGAAATGTTGGTCAGTAAGCACAGTGCCTTTGGCACGTGTCATTTATTTCACGTCATAACGTAGATATACCCAATGAACGTAGCAAATTGCAGGCGCATGTCGTAACTGTAAATTTGTGCCTTGTATTTCAGTTGACCAGACACCTTTATGGGAGCCTGTAATTAACACATAAAGCTGTTAGGAACATCGCCTACATTCATCAGTTGCAACCTTGGGAATCGAGGATTACGACCTGCAAGGAGTGTTTTATTTTACCGTCCATATTTCGTTTAGCTGCAGCACTCTGGTCACGGTCCTGCTGACCTAAAAACTGTCGTTCGCGATGGACGCCTTGACGCCATATACAGCAGAAGTTAATGCTGTGTAATTTAATAACACTGAGTTAAACACATATAATTGAAATTATCTGCTCAAAACAGCACAACAGACTCATAAATTTATCCCGGAATTTCGGGAAATAATTTTATATTCGCCAGAGGGTTTGACGCTTTGTTGTGGCTTGCAATTTTGTGTTCTCTGCAAGATCTCTAACCAACACAGGCTAGCGCAGCGGATTGGTTTAGCAGCCAGTGTATAGGCTTGTGTCCCAAATGCGTTCAGTTCGATTCCCTGCCGTATCACCGGCTGCCTGAGCGAGGTTTGTCGTGGTTCCCCTTAATTCTTCCATGAAAATTGTAGAATTTTACGTAGATTAGGCTACGAACGCTTCCTTTAAACCCTTTGTCATAAAATTCATCCGTCATCAGTAATCTTATCATCAGAGTGGTACACATTTGTGCTTCCTGCTTTAATGCTCAGAAGCTTGACCACAGACAGAACTTGTGTGCATTTATTGGTTATAGTCATAATCTGATATTTTGCAAACAACACTAATTTACTGATTTGTGAAAATTTGAGCGTTATGTTGTTTTTGGAGCCAAAACATTAAATGTTAAGAGCAGTGTAATTTTATCTTTAAAGGAAACATGGACAAATATTTGATACGATTTTGTGTAGTAGTTATGCAGTACGAGCACCGCTAAAATTGTGTTGCAGGTAGAAGCTAGGTATAATATTTTCTATGGTTTGCATCGCTGCGTCTCAGACCCACTCGGAGCAAATTCCAGTACACTTGTTCCAATTTAAGATTCGGTGTGGAACACTGCTATCTGCAAGCACAGATGGTAGAGATATTTGGAAATTAAAGCTATTATGTGTGGAATACGGGGGGGGGGATATTTTGAAGAATTACTGCATGGGAATATTTTTAGCTGCTTTCCACAGTACCTCATAGTGAAATATTTCTAGAAATTTTTGCTTATTTCTGTCATGGTATTTCATTTCCACATTTTATTTTTTGCATGAGAGAAAATTCTGTTTATAGTTACTACACTTGACGTTATGTTTTAAAAGTATAATATATAATTCTTTCGGTGAGCACATTTCTATTTCGTGTATCCATCACACCTTCACTAAGTACATGCACTCTTTTTGGAAGGATATAAACAGAGGGGACATTTCAGATATTAATAATTTATTTTCAGTACTTGGGCACAAAAAAATCTGCGTAAACTGAAGAACAAATTTTGTGTGGATATGTCACAAGTTACAGAATTGTATGGCGGAATACCTGGAAAAGAAGTTCAGAATTCTTGAAGAAATATTAATACAAGATTTAAGAACTGGTGTTCTTCTGTGTCCAATATAGAAGCGTCTGTTCCGTTACACGATTGCCTCAGGCGACGAGTCTTCATGACGGTCGTTTGCACTAAAGTTGCCACGCTTGCAACAGTTTCTAAAAATCTTATGTTATTTTTTTTCGAATTGCTTTCAGAACAATATTTTTGTATTGTCAGCTTTAAAGTGGCATAATGAAAGAAAACTGGAAACCGTTGAAACAATTTTGAAAATATGAAAAGATAATTTTTAACACCACATTCAAAGACAATCGACCAACAACATATAAACATAGGGCGATTGTAATTTTTTCTTTGTTGGGGCGTTAAATCGTGTAAATTATTTGAAAACATTTTCTGGATACGAATGTTTAATAAGGTGAGTAAGATGCAGTATGAGTGTTCGTGTCCTGTATACACACAGTGTGTCTTGCTTATGCTTCGTTGTCGTACACGTGTTAATTGTAAGGCTTACATAGGGAACAGATTACAGGAACACGATTGAAGGTATTGTACGGACTTTGTGTGTCGGGGTTAATAGGTGCGGTTAGAGATCTGTGTTTTCAGAAGAATAGTGCGTACTGTGCTAGGAAGTTTAAACGTGAAGGAATGGGCGGAAGAATTTAGACTTTGGATAGTTCATATAAACTTTTAGGGGTGGCGAACTGGAGATACGAAGAGAACACGGTCTTGCAGAGAAAATTTCGTAGAGTAAACGTAATGCCGTTATTAACTTGAGACGTCAGCCGTCTCATTCCATCCCCCTCATAAATTTCTTTTCGAGACAATTAACATGCAAATTCTGTAACAACAACAAAAAGTGGAGGCATTGTTCTTGAAAGTGTTCCTAGGTGTGGTTACTGAGTACTATGGGAACTCCGCAATAAAAAGGATAATTTTATTACAACAGTTTTTATGGAAGCCATGCCGTTGTGTTTGCTACTGAATAAACTATACTTATTCACTCTACCACAACACAGGTTGATTTAATTCAAAATGTTACATTTTTACGTGTACTACATGTTTCGGCCTGTGCTTAGGCCATCCTCGTGTTTGTTGATACAAAAAACGTAAAATGGAATATATACTAAAAATCTAAGGGGCCCCATTTTTTACGGTAATTTACCGTAAAAGTAACATTTTGAACTACTTGTGTTAGACTGAAATAGTGTAGTTTATTTATTGCAAGCAAACATTTGCACATACTCCCAGCATATAATACTCACACATGCACACACAAGGTTGTGCGAGGCATGGCTTTCATGACGGTGCCTGTGAAAACAACTGTCTATTTGTGTCTTACACCTCGTAGACTAGTTGACAGGTAACAGCCTCTCGAAGGAAGTTACTGTTTCCATTTGTAGGTTGGAAAAGAAGTGAGTTATGAAGATGGAGGCGGTACGTTTCCCAAACCACGGTATTGGTTACCAAAATATCCATGGCCTCACATTTCATAAGATATTAATATCCACACGCGCAAAACACAATACACACAAAACGCATCCTAACGCAACACAAACAAATGTAATCTATATCCAAGAAGAGTCGATTGGTATCAGCTTGCTCGGCCCAGTTTAGGCTTACTTGGAATTTCACAATGTTTAGACGCTGCTAAGAGCAGCATATTACTAAAGTCGGGGAAATGCCTGCCGCCGTTCCGTTCGTAAATATTTTCCTTTTCATTTTCTGTCTAAGAATATGAAAATTAAAATTTACAGTACCGTGTCTTGCCTATTTTTCTTTATGGGTGTGAAAAGTGGTTTCTAATTTTTAACGTAAGAACTGAAGCTTATCGTGTTGCAAACTAGGATGTTAGGGAAAGATAATGGGGTCAGATTTGGGATATAAGAAGGAAGGAGAAAATTGAATTTAGAAGGAATCACGATTTTGTACATTTCACCAAATATTAATCTGGTGGTAAAATGAAGGAGGATGTGGGGCGGAACTTGGACATGTATGGGAGATGAGAGATATGCAGGCGTTTAGTGGGGAAATGCGACAAGTGAAACGAGTTGGGAGACCTATACGTAGGTTGAGGGATAATATTAAAATGTATCTCGCAGATGTATGCACTGTAGTAACCTGTTTGAGGACAGGGGTACGTATCGGGGTGCAGTGAACACGGTAATGAACATGAGGGTTCCATAAATTGTGGTGAATTTATTGGATGGCTCAGGGATTACTGTGTATGGGTGGGTATGGACGAGGGCGTTTGAAACCCTTCATAGACATAAATTAATGCCGTCATATCGCTAGTGTGTTTTGTGCAGCTGAAGGCTTTGTTATGACAGGGATACTCGTACAGAATTCACAGACGGGTTCATTTCAGCTCTTAAGGCAAGGCAGATTAAAAGATAGTTTAAGGAGCGTTCGAAAAATTGCGAAAAGCGACTGTTAGCTTCGTAGTGTCTGTCCGTCGTTCCGTCCGTCTGACCGCATGCAGAAAGTCGGCTCCCACTGGACGGATGTACATAAAATTTTATATTTGAGTATTTTTCGAAAATCTGCCAAGAAAATTCAGTTTCTTTAATATCGATCAAGAATAAAGAGTAGGCCTACTTTACATGAAGACCAATGCATATGCTTGATCGTATCTCGCTCTGTTCTTGGAATGAAAAATGTTTGAGACAGAAATTGTAGAGACCCGCAACACACATTTTATGTTTAAGATTTTTTTTCGAAAATCTTGCCGTTTTGTAAAATAATTTGAAACAATTCCTCACAGCGGTGCAGTCCACAGATGACAATATGGCCCATGCGCATTGCATATTGGATTCCTGAGGCTACAAACACACACACAGGTTGTGCAATTCTCATTGCTTATCCACTACAACAATGGTTGCACGAGCGCCGCAGTGTTACGATATACGTGCAATGCCTGTCTTGTTTTGTCTGATTACATGAAGTCTGTACTTGATTAATATGCTACTATACGAATTATGTGTTGATTATATGATTATAAATTAGAAGAATTTAAAATATCTGTAACCGATAAGTGTGATAAGATGCAAGTCTTCTGTGATATTACACCGTTTTGTTGCGTAAGCACTCTCCAAAATTTGTAAGGAATGTGCTACGACACAGCGTCACATCCCAGAAGAATCGATTCTTCAGCATCATGGCTGTGAGAACCTCAGACCTCGTCATTCGCGCCACTGAAGTTCTGTGGTCCGTTCCACCACACGAAAGGTTATTCTCGCATCGTGTTTATGTACACACAGAGGAAGAAAATGCATTTCAAGAAGCATTGTTTTCTTGCTTCTTTTCTTCTTACTCCCAGTCTCATTCTTTAATTTCGTCTTTCCCACATAAGTGTGAGATGAAATACTTTTTGAATTATTCGTGTGGAGCTTGTACTTAGTAATGGGATTATCACACATTCGTATGAAATGATTTCATACATGCAGTTCTCATTCGTGAAAAAGGAGCTATTGAATGCACTACCGGCAGTCTCTTGCGAGTGAAAGTATATAAATTCTAAGGCCATCTTACGATTGTCGACTTCTTTTAGGCACTGTGAACCTCATATAGGCGAAGGTACGAATGTACACGTCTGGCGACTAACAGGATCTGTGGAACACTGCCAGTGTTTTATAGGTTAACCCTTGGGAATGTCGATGCCATCTGACGATTAATTGCCTGTGTCAGACACTGGAAATTTGGGGTAGTGAATGTATGTATATATCGTCTCAACGCCATCTGTTAGACACTGATAGTAACTATGATAGCTGTTAGAGAGCCCACTTGGCGAATTTTTAAACTGCCTCATAACGTCCGTAGTCACATGGCAATATCTTATGCCTGGTTGCAGAAGAATTAAGAATGCCTCACTCTGAAAATATTAAAGGAAAGGTAAAAGATTTTTCCCTGGTATAAAACCGCAAATTTGTAAAATGTCTGCTTTGTCTGTCGCGGAGATGTGACAGGATATCAAGCTTTCCCAGCAATTCGCATCTCCGTAGCGCAGCTGTGTCTTTTATCCATGTTCTTATATAATGTCGGGGTGAGAGGATCTTTTTGTTGCTCACATCCATTGATGCGTGGAGGCGATCATCCGTCTTCATTACACACCGCTGATGATGCCGAGGAACAAAGGGTCCGACCGACGCTTTGTTCGGCCGACGCGTGCCGTCACTTGATATATCGTTGCACACTTCCACTTTTCCTTTCTCATTTCTTATAGGCTATTCTGAGGCTGTAAAATACGACTTCGAGTGCTGAGATGGCCTTGCCAAGGATTTAAATTAATATTTTAAAATTAAACAGTAATCTTATGATGGAGCGGTGTATTTCTCTGCAGCATCGGTTAATACCTACCAGACAATACGGCGTCGCATCCCACGCGATAGCTATTCCCATAGACATCGACGTGAGCACATAAAGTATAATTTAATTATAAATTAATTAGAAATGGAAATTAATTTGTACGAGAAAAATTCATAACGCCTAAGAAAAATAAGTGCTAGCAAAACTGATAGTTTAACTAAGGGTGTAGTCAAGATATAAATCACAGCTACACTTTTGTGACTGGTAACTGTGTAATCTGTTGGTTACAGTGTCAGTTACGCTTGTGGTATAAGGAAAATAGTGAGTTATTCTAGCAAACGCTTGGTGGCAAAACAACAAAGAAGTGAGCCTCTGGGAAATATAGGCGCAGATGAGTTTTGTAACGGATCTTGAAGTAATGCTGTGTTAGAGTATGTGGATAGGATTTGTGTGGCTTAAAAGAGTGGTCAGTTTAGGGCGCTTATGAGCACAGTAAAACCTTTTAATAATAGGCTTATAACAACTTGACTAACTGAGATGCCAATAAAATGATGTAGAAGAAATGTATTCATTGGATTTAATAATATACGTCTCTTAGTTTTATAGAATCTGGTTGAAAAGGAATGGGAAATTTTTTTCTGTGTATGCACTTTGTGTACGCTCTTGATAATTGTCAGATTATATTCATTGTTCATTTGCACGAAGGAAAACCAGGGGATGTGCAGAAATTTCTCCTATCATGTATGTGATTAAATAATTACATTAATACAAGTAATTTTTCAAACGTTTTTAATATCCACACATAACGTTGTAATCAACATGTTACTAAACGCCGTCCCTACACGCCAATGTACGAAGTTGTTTTAGAACACCCACATAAAATTCATTATTTCAGGGTAATCGTGCCCAGTTAAATTCGAAATCATTTATCTCCAGTTTGTTTCTCAGAAATGCTCGTTTGGTTTGTCCGCTGTTCGGTAGTGATATTGAAAAATTCAGTAACTTGAGGTCTGATGTTCTAGAGAGCCGAGCCGGCAATGTATATCAGCAGTTTCCAGGAGCCACACGTTCCACGAAATATTAAATAATTCTCTGCTGATTTTCTGAAGAACTCTATGTACGTTAATATTTTAATAAACTGTTTGATGTCGCTGGACTCAGCTCACTTTCCCTTTGGGAAGAGAGAAAGTATTTTTCATTGATCACATATACATGAACGCTTGGAGACCAGTTTTCAAAAATGACCTCAGAAAAATAAGAATGTGAGGTAGTGGATGACGATAGAGTGTGACTGTAGGGACGAGAATAAGTGAGGCAGTAGGCTCGCCCTCCGTCGCCTCAATGTGTCACCAACAAAACTATGCTAACAGAAAATATATTTTTCCCGTATTCAAATACGTGAGGTAGAGTCCTCGGTAAACACACTGGTCATCTGAGAGTAATATTTCCTCCAATTTGTGGAACCCGAAGGCCCTTTAACATGTTCACAAGAGGCTGCCTGTGATCCGTACCATGAGCCAGGTGAATCCAGTCCACCCTGTCCATCATATTCCTATAAAGGAAATTTTCCTTAGTTAATTTAATTACAACATCTCATCCGTTCGTGAAATTAAAAATTTTCAACAGGTGTGTTGCTATAAATGTTGATTCATTACTAGTTTTTTAGTATGTATGTATGTATGTATGTATGTATGTATGTATGTATGTATATATATGTGTGTGTGTGTGTGTGTGTGCGTGCGTGCGCACGGGCGGGCGTGTGTGTGTGTGTATGTGTGTACATACGTATGTATGTACGTATGTACATACGTATGTATGTATGTACATATGTATGTTTGTGTGTATGTATTTATGTATGTGTGTTATGTATGTATGTACGTGTGTGTATGTATGTATGTACGTACGTAAGTACGTATGTATGTGTATATATATATATATATATGTATGTGTGTATGTATGTATGTATTTATGTATGTGTGTTATGTATGTATGTACTTGTGTGTATGTATGTATTATGTATGTATGTATGTACATGTGTGTATGTATTTATGTATGTGTGTATGTATGTATATATGTACTTACTGATGTATGTAGTGTGCGAGGGGTGCAAAATTCGATATGGAGGATGGAACAATACCTCTGTGCCGAAAATTGACTGTGCACTCTTAAGCCACGCAAAGAGAGAGGATAATATCTGCACTAAAATTACGGAAGCAGAGTTGTTCCTGTGCACACCATAAGGGCAGAGGGCTGTAGGTTAGGTGAAGGTACAGCTTATTTCGTTAGTAAGATCGGCACTAAATGGAGCTCAGCGGTCAGCTTCACACCCAAACAAGTCTGCTTCATCTAACGTTAGGTTGGGTGGTGACAGTACCAGTCTGAGTGCTAGGGAGAAGAGATGAATCTTTTGTTCATTTCCAGAATCGAAACCAGATCGTCTAACCCGTAGCCTAGTCTTTATGATTTCCTGGTTTCACAGGCATTTTACTACAAAATTCTTGAATGGTATTGCGAATTGGAAGTGTTTAATCGATTCATTTAATACTGAATTTCTGTTCAGCACCTCTAACTTTATTGATTAATTGATTTATTCCTACTTTCTGTATTGTATGTTAAATGTAATACAATTCGCTCACAATTGAACATTAACAGTAAACTTAATGAAAAGAATGAAAACTTTAATTTTGTGTACGCTAAAATCACGATAAAAGTATTCTTGATTTAAAACGTTCGCCGTGTTGTGAATGTTGTGTTCTTTCTTTTGGGTGATTCCTCGGCGTCATAATTTTATGCACCGAAGTTTCGGGTTGATTGCTAGGATATTTATAAAGGTAAAGTCTGCTAAACCTTTACTTGTATAATTACCCGAGCAATCTCTTCTTCTTCTAGTCTTAGTAATTAACCAACTTAATGCACAAATTCTTTTTTTATAATAAACTTATTATAAAAAAAGAATTTGTGCATTAAAGTTGGTTAATTACTAAGATTATACTGAGATGCACGGTCAGCAAAATATCAAAGTCTTATTCTTCTAGTTTACACCACCTATGAAGATGCAAGAGAGTGTCCCGAAACGTCGGCACATAAAATTTTGATGCCGGGGAATCACCCAAATGAGAGAATACAATACAGTGTAATTAGCTGGACAAATGTTTGTTTTTGTTTATTTGAAGAGTAAAATAAAAAATGGAGCTATCAGCACAGGCCGACTGTCTTGTACGAAAAGCGGTAAGAATCAGAATGCGAAGTAAAAAGTAAATTATTTAATTTTGCGCACACACCGAAAAACCATACAATAATAAATAACAGTGGGTGACTGTTAGCACAGGAGACGCCTTCTGGAGAAGATGAAGTTATTGCAATACCTTCACGAGGCAGACGTAACCCGTCAGGCGCCGTCGGGTGATGGAACGACAGGAAAGAATTGCCCTCCCTACTGTCATCCTGCGAAGTGGTTAGTACCGAGGTAGGCCGCATATAGGCGCGTGACACATGGAACTGAACAGTAATGCCATTGGTTGAAGTTTGCGACATTCCTACCTACATTGTTGCTCCAAATATCTAGTTATGCCACAAGGTACGGGAATTAGAGTCTGACGCACAATGACGGATAGTTAGGATTGGTAGGAGCCTGTACTTTGTTCATAGTTTCATATTTGAGTAATACAGCACAACGCTTTGAGGAATGGTTCGTTCCGCAGATTTTTTTTTGTATGGTCTATTTTATGACGTCAGTAGCTAAGAATGTACCGTTGAATCGTAGGGCGACTGGTGAATGGGAAGTGGGCTTCAGCCAATTAAGCGCTATTGAGGAACTTGCTTGAATGTTCTGAAGAAGGCCACGAAATATCCCAGTCAAGGTAGTCGACTATCCGGCCGAGTTCGAAACAGATGTCTGAAGAATGCATGTCTAGGGATTTACTGCTAGGTCAGAATGAAACTTGTGTTTTCTTGGAATACGAGTCGGCAGAATAAGACCAGAAATATAATAATCCTTACTGTACTGTACTAGCGTCAGAATTCATTAGAATCGATGGGCTGTATAGGCTGATAGATAATACTGATTTTTGTGTTAGTATAATTTGTGGTTTTCTAGTTCCTGTGCGCACAAAAATTTGCATTGCAATTTGAGGAGCTATTTTTCTTTTCATTGTTGGTTTTCTCCCTAGTAATGTACGAAAAGTTCTCTCCGTTTTTTCTGGAAGAAAATCGCGTGATGCAAAAGTCAACATTCGGACATTTAAAAACACAATTCCGTACTTCGCGGTCCACGCCAGTCGCTCCGGGTAAACGCGGAGTACCTCGAATACGCCACGACCAATTCGTTACATTTAATCTCTCATCAATCAGCCTCTTAATTAAGCAGTGTGTATTATTGTGTACCAAGAGCGTTGTTAAATGGCTGTAAGAGGTGTGTATTGTAATAAGCAATGCAGTGTTTGTTATGGAATGAAATGATTTCTTTACGGACTTTCGAATGTGAGTGAAGGGAGAAGAGATCACAGATTGTTTCTACTTATGCCACGGATATTAGATTTAGTTATGTGACATCCTTAGGAAAATTTTGAAATTATTCCAACTAAAAAAATATCATAAAATACGAGTATTACAAAAATAAGTTTTGCTTTAACTCAAAATGTCGCGTTTTCTTCAAATGTCCTATTATGTTCCTCCCCTTTCCTAAATGCAAAATTAATCCTTTCACTTGGGGCACTGACAAGGTGTAGTCCTATTTCATGGATGATATGTTTTATATATAAAAGAATGTCATCAGATATTCACATGTATCCTGCTGCTGGGTGCGAATTGTGCCTTTCGTTTGAATACCTCACACGTAACGCTACTGTAATATGTGTGTGTGTGTGTGTGTGAAGGAGTTAGTTTCAGTAAACACATGTCGCATTTTTCTGCAAATAGGAAAGCAATATCAAATACTGCTACAACAGGCACTCATTAGGTTTACTGAAGTTGTCATCGGCATTAACCTTTTGGCGCCGGAATTATTTTTTTTAAATTTTAGCACACCCTGTACATAAAATGTGAATAACACAGGAACCAAATACGTTAGAATTATGAAACAAACTGCATTTTGAAGAGAAAAAAACTGAGAGTATATACAATGTTTAAAATATTCAGTACCTATATTTGTTGAATAAATATATAAAATGCAACTTTAGAGGTTAGCGGTGCGGTACGACCACTGTAGTTGACATTAGGCGTCTAAAGGTTGAGATGGATGTGGAGGAGACAGAGGGAACAAGATGGAGAGAGATCAGTGACAAGCGAATTTTCGGTTCCATGAATTCGGGCGCTTTCAGAATGGTGTATGAATTTAGCAGTTTCTTTGAACAAAACATACGAACTAGCGTAGCTGTAACAGATACAGAGTGCAGATGCATTTATAGACCTGAAACAACGTAACTAGCAAGGATAAATACAGGTCCATTGAAATATAAAAATATCTTTTTACAGCCGGTTATAATGTAGTTGTGTATTCATATTTTTTCTGCCGTGGCGCCACAGCCCCTAAGAGGACCAGACCACCTCATTATCGATGCTTCACGATCAAACTCAGACACACCGCACTCGGTAGGGCTCCTCTGGATTAGTTATTTGCCCGACGCAGAGACTTCTGTTTGACAACACGCAACACTTTACTTACAAGAAACAAACATCCATGACCCGGCAGGACTCGAACCCGCAATCCCAGCAGACGAGCGGCCGTAGACCCGTGCCTTAGACCACGCGACCACTGGGATAGGCAAATATTTATAATGTGTGAATTAAATGAAGTCATTCATCCGTTTTTTCTCTGTTCTGACCGTTACAGCGCGTCTCCAATATTACGGGCATGTGAATGAAATTTGACATGTAGCACAGTGCTTCGGTTGCAGTACCACGACGGAAACCTAGGGAAAGCAGAGATTTCCGAAACTTGTTACAAAATTCATCTTTCATATAATTTTTTGAATTCTTAATAATCGCAGCCGATTGGGTCAGGCTTCGAAATGAAGAAACGCGAAGTGTAGTAATTTTTGTGTAATATGAAATTATCACACAAGGTATTAATACACGTAACATTTCTCACATGTCAGCAGGTATTGTGAACTGGTAATGTTAGGCGACTTCGGAAAACTTAAGGTCGGATTTAAGTCAATTAGTAAAGCGCGAAATTTTGAGTCTTCTGTAGTTCTTTATGTGTTTATATATATATATATATATATACATTATATATATATATATACATAGATATATAGTATATACACACGTACATTACGTATGCTAGCTGTAGCTCCGATTAAGAGAAAGCCAAGGGACGTGTAAAATGAATGAGGCAGTGAGTGTTTCAGTAGGTGAGTTGAAGCCTACATAAACATTGTAGGGAAGTGATAAGGAATGTAATTATGGAAAAAGGAAATAACGTGTTGTACAGAGAGAGGAATCTTTTAGACTGTAATTAAGAGTGGTTGACCACGTCAGAAGAATGGAATCTTACAGAATACCCCAAAGCGTCGTCGGAATAAATTATATGTAGCCTGTTGGTGCGTAAAGTAAGATAGGTTATCTCGGTACATACTGTATATCTGTTCCGTGAAAAATGCCTAATTAGGTAAGCGGGTGATTGGGTGGGTGGGTGGGTGAGTAAGTGTTTGGCTGTGTAAGGGAGTGGGTAAGAACTGTTTGAATATTTTGGCCAACAAATCTTCCAACTTCCGATCAGTAAATGTGGCTTGGCAAACAAATCGCTAACTCGCGCGTATGATTAAGCGTTCTGCGCGAACTAACGCATTCCAGACACGACCTTTGCTAGCAGAGTTCATACCAATGCGAATGCCGTTAATTTAACCACTGATGTTCCAGCGGAGTATTCTCAATTGCAGACATGATTTGTTGCATCATTATGAAACTGGATAATTGTTACTTACACTTTGCTTAATGATATGAAGAAAATGCTCAGATAAGCCAGCTGTGCTGTAGCGATTCTCTGAGTGTGTTTGACTATGTGACCAATAGGTAAGCCAGCGTTATTCTCTATCTTAAATGGCATTTCTGGAATTGAAGTATTTACGTTCCCAGGTATGTTCTGTTGCTTTCACCTTAGATATTATTAATAGAACTTTCGATCGGAACGCGAAACCTTGGAGTGCTACATACGCAAGCTGCTTCAGCGCTGGGGTGAAATTTATAGTTAGCGTAGTTAGCGTAAATCATGTGGAGAAGTTCGTCGATTTAATGCCGCAAATTTGTGCATATTTTTACACTTAAAAAATAAAAAAAATCTGAGGTAATTTTCATGTAGCATTATAATTGTATGAATTTGTAACAACTGTAATAGTTTTAAGTGGTTGCGGGATGTTTTGGACTCGGATGTGAAGTTCATTGTTCAATAAAATATGGGGAATTTTTCGACTAGCCAAGAAACTGAGATATTATCACAAACTCCTTTTCATGGCTTGCATGAAGTAGGTGTAACAATAGATAGAAGTTAATAGGGTTGCAAATTAATAGAAGGTGAAAATTGGGAATCACCTTTTCTGTTAATAAGCTGCAGAGCCGTGGTCACAAGACAGCCCTAAATGTCGTGTTGTTTTGTTAATACGATGATGAAAACTAGAGCGCCCAATATGTAATGTTGTATTGATAGTAAACAATATAATGATGACAACTAGGGAACCCGACATGTTCTGTTGTTTTGTCAATAAGCTATATGATGATGACAGCTAGGGAGTCCGACATGTTTTGTTGTTTTGTTAAAAATCTATACAGTGATGGTAAGTACAGCCCCCGACATGTTGTGTTATTTTGTTAATAAGCTGTACAGTGATTATAACTAGTGCGCCCGACTTGTGTTGATTTTTTAGTAAACTGTACAGTGTTGATCGCCACAGAGCCCGATGTAGTGACTTGTTTTGACAATAAATCGCCATCACTTTCCAGGTTCGAGAGACTCACACGGAGCCTTTCATTCAGCTGCACGTGTTCCTAGGATTGCTCGCCTACCTCCTATGATTTATTCTTCAGGCTGTCAGATGCACGTAGAGCCACGCTGACGGTTGCAAGCAATCAGACTTAAATTGAATAATCATTAGTTTCAAAAGACAATTCGTACTTCATATTGGAATACTCTGTATATGCAAACTCAAGTGTGATATGACACATGGCGATGTTTGAGTCGCTTGCTGAAGTTATATTTCGTGACGTGTCCACGATTTCAATAACAAGAGTTCATCTTACCTCTCTTTTTCTTATTATTATCGCTGAGTCATATTACTGAAATCTTTTTGAATTCCAAACTAACACGTAGAAAATGCGAAGGGGTTTGCATAACAAAAGAATAAATTTTTCGGTATGTAATCTCGACCGGGACACGCTATATTCTGAATTTGTCATGGTTCTACTCAGTCCCTGTAGGCATATTTAGTGACAGTACATCGAATTGACCACGATCGCTTCCTTCAAATAATTTTCAACTCATTAATAAGTGATCTATCATTACACGATATATACGCTTTATTAGTGCCTGTGTCTTTGAATAAAACCGAAAAATGTGGAAAACAGTGCTTCCGATTTGGTGAGTCAATTAAATAATTAATCCATCGAAGTTACACTTTAATATAACAGATTTCGAAGTAGCTGCAAAAATATTTGGGAGTCAGTGGATGATTTTTTCTTATTATAATTATTCAGCAATTTGTATTTGGAATAAAGATAATTATGGGAATCACAGTCATTAAAATAAGTTTATTTTGCTTCATGTAGGAGAATCTATCTGGTGAGTCTGTAGCCCTTCAGCTGCTGTCATTTTTTTTTTGCTCGTGGTTGCATCCGATGCTGCGTCGTCGTTGACACAAGGTCACCTCATGGGACTGCATCCCGAATAGCTGAATCCAGTGAACACCCTCTCCCATTGCTTTTTAAAAGGCATTACGCTGCGTGCTGTTGTGAGTAAAGAATGAACAGTTTTGTTCTGTACAAGGTGAGTTATTTATTCGTCAACAGAGAAAACATAAATTTGCCAAGGAGGACTTTGTCACACTATGTTACTGCAGTTGGAGAATAGTTTTGTTGATGGGGTATAAATACGTAGCATGTGTTAATCTTTATATTTGCACCGTGCATCAATGACATTCAAACACTTTATTATGCAACTAATATACAAATATATAGTAACTATAACACACGATAGAGCCATTTTCGTAATTTTAGCGAAGTACTGTACAAGGCTACCTGATGATGGATCCTCTGTGATCCGAAACATGTCGGAGCAATTTTAAATATTTTATAATTTTAATTGTATCTACGAATTATATATTGGTGCATTAGTTGGATAATAAGGGGACCGCGGTAGTACAATATTTAAGGTGCTGTGCTACAAATCGGAAGATCGCTGGTTCGATCCCAGCTGGTGTCATTGGAACGTTTCATTGATATAAAATTCTTCCGATCGCGCTGTGGCCCTGGGGTCGTCTCAGCCTTTAACATAAATGAGTACCAGGAGTATTTCCTGGGGGTAAAGGTGGCCGGTGCGTAAGACCGACAACTTACCACCATCCTGTGCCGTTGTTACGAAATCAGGGAGCTTTAACTTCCTGGAACCCTCTGGGCCTGTCCAGGCCTGTAATGGGACTGCTTTACCTTTACCTAGTTGGATAATAAAGTGTTTGAACGCAGTATGTGTGTTACACGACAATACCTATGGCTAAAACTTTGTCCGACGTGATGACAAAAATCGTTAAATTACATGTCAAGCTTTCACATGCTTTATTATTAGGTCACGTAGCCTGTGATATTTTAATATCCGATAGCATAAGCAGTCGACAGCCATGTCTGTCCGCGTCTTCCACATCAACAATTAGAACATTTAAATATTAAACAAAGTGACTTATTTCAAATCGGCTTGAATTTCTGTTCTGTTGTCCATCCGTCCAAATAAAAATGAATTCCTTTTGCTGTATGACAGTGAACGTTTGCATTTGTTAAGATCGACTGGAATAAAGCGCATCCACAGTCCCATGAACTTTGACCTTCTTTCAACTTTGATCATCAGTACTCCAGTAACTTTTCGTTCCATTGCATGAATGCAAACATTTCGAAACATGTTTATAGCCTTTCCTTGTGACACAAGATATCAAACTCCTTTGACGATATGTTACTTTATAACCGCGTTCGAAATGGTTGTAATAAAATGAAATGGGAAAATATATCGTTCCTTTTCTGTTTCTAAAGGACTGTAGTCAAAACTTCTATATACGCATAAAAACGAGAAAGTCGTATAAAATTCAAGTGATGGTAGATGTGGGTATTTAAGATTAATTAGCTTTCGACCATCATTTTGCCGTTTAACGTTTTGTGGCGTTTTACCTGTCGATAGGCCTACAGTACGTAAATAATTTTGGGCTCGATCAGGCGACTCATAGTAATGTAATGTTTCCATTTATGTTGCGAAACTTTTAAACTTTTATGCTCTTCATTTCGTATCTTATTCCTGGCAGGACTACCACCAACATTAGATAAAAGTTCCTATCGCTTCGAACCATCTCTGTCCCATCACTGAACCAGAGCGAAGTAAATGAGATGTTGTAGGACAGAAATGGCTGAAATTTGAGACTGTGTACTGTAAATTCTATAATTGTGTGAGAAAACCGTGCAACATACTATCAGGATTGGGGGCGGTTTGGGGATGGTTATAGTGCTGATGGCAGTTTAGGAAGCGTTTTATGAATATATGGTCGGTGATCAAATAAGCGTACGTGCCAAGAAATTTTTATTTCGCTTGCCACTTATGGTGTGCGTGCCATAGGTTTGTATTCTGCTGTAGGCAGTCATCGGGGCAAGAGAAATGAAACACGTTTTGCGTTGAATGAAAAGAGCCCCCTGTCCGGTTTCCTTCTACTTATTCAATGAAGGTGTCTTTAAAAATTTTCTCATAACTGTGCATTAGGAATGAGTGATATTCCGTTTGTAGCTTTACAGATTTTTTCTGTCTATTGAACGATAAGCTAATCCTGTGGTTTATTCAACCTCTGAATTAATATATAGTAATAATACCCTCTTGCTGCTTTGCCTTCTTCCTTCCTTACTTTATAAACTTAAGTTTTAACCAACCCATTTTGCGAGGCTAATCTTGTGATTTATTCAACTGTTGTATTAATATGTAGTTATAATATACACGTCCTGTCTCTCTTCATTCATTCCTTCCTTCCTTCCTTCCTTCCTTCCTTTCTTCCTACGTTCTTTCCTCCCTTCTATCCTCCCTCCTTCCTACCCTATATAGCCTTCAATTTTAATCACAGCCATTCTGTCAGTTAAATTTACAATATACTCCTCAATTTGTCGTTGATATTAAACTGTGGTAAGTTAGAATTGTTCCGTCTTCATTTTTCTAATTTTCCAGCATGCATTCATATTCTGTTTCAGTTACGTTTGTCCGTTACGTTGGCTGTTAAGATGACTGCATTTCATTTGTCGTACTCTAATAGCTTTGGCTGAAACTAATATACTGACCTTAATGCCACGCATATTCCCGTCCGAAAGTTTTAGTGAACTGTCATATTTAATATGAGAGACACAGAAAAATACTCCTTTTTGCAACTGAGTTGTAAATAGAACAAAACTCAGGTAGGAATACCAAATAAATTTTATTTTTATTCGGAAATTTCAAATAGACGCAGCACTCAAACGACTGTCGTTAGGGTTTTTATTTCTTGTTGTGTAATGTGTTTGTTCCTAAGATGCGGAGAAATTTTCTAACTCAATTTTCGTGGTGACTGAATTTGGTTTAGGCAGATGCTGACATTACCTGAAACAAATTCGTTGAAACAAATACATTAACCTGGCGCCATGTAAGAACCCAGAAACCATCCGTCTGAGTAACGCGGGCCACTAAAACCGGACTATTTAAAGAATTGCATGATATTTTAATATTTTACTCTGTCTCGCAGTAAGTGACCAAAAAGTGTTGTAGGGAAAGAAATTGCAGAAGAACTGACCTATAAAGTAAAAAACAGATGAAGAGAGTTCTTGTGTTTCTGTCTGCATACCTCACTGTCATCTGTATGAGTCAACTGACAATCCACGGTAAGCACAAAACTCTCAGGTACAGTGGGAATAATTTGTATACTGTGTAGCACATTGCGGTTCGACAGGCTCGTACCTAATGTCTTCTTTGGTAAGTGACTGCAAATTTTTAAATCTACACACACAGCGATGGAGTAAAATTGGTTTTTATGCTTATTAAAAATTACACGAATTGTTACCCAGAAAAAATTCGTACGTTTTTAGGATAGGCAAAAACAATTTTTGTTGTTAACAAAATTTATTTTTGAAGCGCAGTAGTAAAGCCGGTCTCCTTTAAAGGTAACGCTTGAAAACTTGGCGTTTTTTTTTCCGCCTAGCACTTAATGTTTTGAGGAGGATTTTCAAAATCGACCTCTATTTTGTCCGTGAACAATATAAAATTTTTGGTTAAATGCAGGAGACGTTGTTTGTTCTTTGTGAAGTAGGAATTGTTTTATACAGTATTTAGCTCAGTTTGAATCCTGAGGTGGCCAGACACCGGCGTCTAATCCCGAAGGACCGGGTTCGGTGCCGGGCCGATTCATGTGTAGTTTGTAATAAAGGTTACAGGTTTATGTCCGAGTACTTCGGCCTTTCCTGCCAGTATCAGTCCACCAATGATACATACTCTTACTATTAGTCTTACCAGAAGGACCAGCGGTTCGATCCTGGGAATTAAAAAAAAATAGCGGTCAGGAGACTTTGGACAGGAGAGTACTTATACACTGGGCCTTCATCTGTGGATGAATCTTAACCTTGAAATTTAAAAACGTTGTTTAATGAGAGGCAAATGAAGGGAGTTTGTTCCGTGAACGTGTTGAGCAAAGTATTCAATTGCATTCTTCATGAACAATCGTCAAATCGGCTTTAGTTTCGGCTTAGAGGATGGTGCAATGTTGTTTTAAACCCTGGTTTCTTCCGACACGTGTGCAACTTGTAATGCTGGAGATAGAATAGCTCAAGAACTTTTTAGTATATGGAGGCGGCTTTAGAGTAAGAAGCTTCTCCTCTTTTTCGATCTTAATATAAGAAACAGAGTTAGTGGAAAGGAGGGTGACGTGCTACTGCGAACTGTCACGCACCGGGCTCTCTCTTTTTCCAGCCAACTTTTTATTTCTTGTAGAATTCTTGCTGCACAAGATATAGTTCCATCAAGGCAGAGTGTTCACAGCCACTGGAAGAAAAAGAAGGTGGTCTGTCTCATACGCATTGCAAAATAGCATGATCTGCCTTTATGCTTGTCAACTAACGAAGTAGTAAACTCGTAGTTGGTAAAATCTGTGAATATTTGGAATATAGAAGCTAGAATTTATAAGAATGTGCAGATAATGTATAAATAGCAATAATGTAATATTTATCGGTGAGGGGTGCAGAGAAAGTTATAAATAGAGATTACCGAATTAAAATTATAATTTTTTATGTTCTATGTGGTTGTAAATTATGTTTGCCTCAGTACGTGGTCATATACTGGGAATGTTTAAGAAAAAGTGATGACAAGACTATTTGGATTCAAGGAAAAGAAATTAATCGATGGATGCGGAAAATTACGTGAAGGAGATGTGAATAACCTTGAGGCTTACATTTGCCATATATTCTTAGTATGTTGGAATACATGGCGCTGAGATGGGCGTGGCAAATAGAACAGACGGAGCCTGTACGAGAAGCACGTGCAGCTGTAGTCGGACACCCTTAAGGAAACAGAACACGTGGCTGACGTAGTTCTGTGTGAGAGAATGGTATTTAAAACCGGCTTTAAGATAAGAAAATTAGGCGTGAGAATGGAGCTTGGTATACGGTCCCTCGAGAGGGGAGGGAATTTTGAACGTGATACTGAATCTCGAGCTCCATAAAATACAGGGAAATGTAACAATTTGCCCAACTTTTAGCATTTCGCGGAAGATTCTGTATCCCGGAGCTTGTTATGATCTGTAGAGCGTTCCGTCGAATTAGATGGAATTGTGGTTATGGATGCTGAGTGGTGACAACTACTAAGGGTGCGATCGGGACGTATTCAAGCTACTAAACCAGCTTTGATGTTTGTGTAACTGTCCATCATTGATACAATTACATAAACAGCCAACTGGATACATCAGTAATAATTTTATTAACAATTTAAATCAACTCAGCATGTTTCGGGCGATAATTTCGCCAATCCTCACGAGCGCTAGGCTGTGTTTACAGCTTGTGGTATAAAGCACCGACAGTGCTGCCTGAAGGCAACATCGTCGGTGCTTTATACCACAAGCTGTAAACACAGTCTAGCGCTCGTGAGGATTGGCGAAATTATCGCCCGAAACGTGTTGAGCTGATTTAAATTGTTAATAAAAATTATTGTTGATGCATCTAGTTGGCTGTTTATGTTATTATTACTAAACCAGCTATTTTATAAAAACATAGAGGGGCCCTTTAAAGACCTGTGTATCGATAATCCCACCTGAGATTTTCTGAGTATGAAAGAAGAATTCAAAACTTTTAATTGCGCTTTCGGATGACAGGGATGTGTGATTGAATTCTGAGTTTGCGGAAGACGTTGTGTAGCCGGTAAATTGTCAACACCAGAATGGTCTACTAGTAATTCAGTACGCCGGTTCAAACCTCAGCGTTCACATATACCCGATTTTCAGAATTAAGAAATGAACTTCAACACTGGTAAATTCTTTATCATCAAAAAGAGAAACACTTTCAAAAGCTTTTACCCCACTATGAAGAACAGCACTCCAGTTTTGTTAGATTTCTTGCTGACTGCATATTATGAAGCAACTCGTTTGAAGGAAATGGTAATCCTCCAATAATTTAGTGTTAATTAATTTATTAACCTGCCTGGAATACCGTTTAAAGTGATTCACAGAGTATGCAACCTGGAAAGCAGACGGACATCCGCTAGATATAACGATTACACTCAGTGGCTGGTGCAGATGCTTTGTTGAAGAATAAACGACCTGTTCATACAGATATGAAATGAACTGCAAAGGAATAAGTGCCGATAATTTATACCCTTTTCGTGTTCAACAATCTGAACAACTCAGTTGAAATACTGGGCCTGTAATGCCTCTTCGCAATTTGTACAAGCTTCTTTTTGGAAAGGCGTACTAGACTAAGTGGATTTTTTAATGACATGGAACAGGAAGGTGTGACGACACGGTAAATTGTGATGCAAATGATCTGGATTGCCATGTAGTAGAGCAGATAAAGATGCAAGTAGAAGATAGCATCTTGTAAGAAACAGGAACGAGAAGATGATTGGATGACGTCTTTGTGACTTCCGTCAAGGTTCGTTGGAAAAACGTAACATATCCTGTCTGCCATGTCGTCGTATCGAAATTATTTAAATGTATCTATCTTCCCTCGTTTTATACTAAAATTCTTATTTTATTTGTTATGAATTATATCGCACTTCATATTGGTGACGTGCCGGCTTAAATTTTATATACCAACCTGAGAATGCTGGCTACATTTTTAAATGTGATTTCTCGGTTCCAAGAACAAGATAATTCCCTTAAATAATCTGTGGCTGTATTCCTTTCTTTTTCACGTTCACTATTTAAAGTTGATCTCCCTCTATACGCTGTAAGCCTATAAAGTGGTCAAATTAGAATCTGTATTTACATTAAGAAGATGTGTTTATCTTGTGTGTTTTTAAAATTACGCTTCAAATTTGACTAACAATGTTGGCATAACTTTGTGCAAATCACTTTGGTTGTTTGTAGTATCATATTTGAGATTTGTAATTACATGCTGCTTTTCATTTCTTCCAAGATGGACTCGGAATAGTCTTCAAAGATCGCTGACAAATACTTAGACGATCTGCAATCATTGTCACTGGTCATATGACAGTCCCAAGGCGCTGTTATATATATTCGCAGTAAACCATTTCGTATTATGCATTATACTTAGAGTAGGCCTTATTGACGAGACTTTATGCGACTTCCCGTGGTTTCTTCTGTGGACAGTTCTATAGCAGTTTGTTTCAGACATTAGGTTTTTAAGCTGAAGCTCGTTTGTGTTGTGGTCGTCTGAGTTCTAACATCGTGCTTTTTGGCGCGTTCGTATGATGCCTAAAAACGCCTATTAGCTTCGTCATGTCTGTCTGTCCATCTATCTGCCTCTCTGTAAGCATGTATTAGCGTTCCTATAGCTGGAATTCTGTAAAATTTTATGTTGGGATTTTTATGAACATCTGTGAAGAAGCTCCAAATTTTGTTTGTAAACAGACAAATATGCCATCGTACTTGACAAACTAAGTACGTTTTATTGATGCAGGTAAAATAATCTCGCCACGCTAGAATTTTGTGCAACTCAATATCTTTAAATAGTTCGCAGTGACACGTAGGCCAACAGTATTCTCAGAATGCATTGTTGCCTTTCCATTGCAATAACTCCCAAGTGAACGCGCCATAATGTTAAGTCATACGTATATTGTCTTGTTAATCCTGGAAACAGCCAAATAATTTGCACCCTGAATAATTATTTTTTTCCTCCTTAATGTTTTCGCTTCTGCCGCTGTATAAACCTGCTATTTTGTACAAAGAACCGCTTAAAATTAGCGTGCCAATTTCATATAAGTTTATCATTTAATATGGCCACTGCGCTTCTATTGGTGACTCATAAAAGTAAAACTTTTTATGCATATTTAACCTTTTAAAGCCTACCGTTCACTTTACGTACCACAAGGTTTAACATTTAAAAAAATATTCGTTGTGATCACATGGAGTTTGTGTGTTTTTGTACGGATCTCGGAACAAACAGCAAATTTTGCCTTACAGAACATTAAAAGGTTGGATTTTATAACAGAGGGGGAGAGTGCTTACAGCGCGGTACGGACTGAGTCCTAATATAACAGAGATATGTTTAGTCTTTGAAAAGTTAAATACACTATGATGATAATTCGGGTCTGTGCTAATGTCAGAAGGCAGGAAAATGAAAACTGTTGTGTTATTAAACGTAAAACTATAATAGAGACGATAAATCTGAACGCCTTAAAGTATCGTGTACAATAATATGTTCTGGTAAATGTAATTTTATCGGTAGGCGCTTATATTATAATGCGAACACATATTAGAGTGTTGTATACATAAAATGAATGTTCTTTTAATGCTTAATTATTACATGATTATCATATTGATGTCGAGGTAAACGTGACATTTATTAATTGAAACATTTGAGACGATGTATGGATTATCGTTCTCGCTATTGTTATTGCCTCAGCAGCCACCAATTTTTTTTATTATCATGATCATCGTTATCATTATTATCATCATCACAACAGAACAATAATGGAGCACTCAAGATTTTCTAATTTTTGTGATATTCAGAAAACACTCATGCTTACGTAATCTGGTTTCTCCTCTGTGTTTTGTTATTTGTCTACTTGTGTTGTATTCGTTTTTGTGTGTTTGCGTATTCTTGGTTGTGTGCTGTTAAACATGCACCTTAATAAAAAGGGATTAATTTGCAATATTACTAATTTAAATAGTATTGGCGATAGTCATAGTACTGTTGCAGTGACTTCCGCTAAAGCGTCAGCATTTGGTTCTGCGTTATTTACCTGTGTTAGGGTCTAACAATTTGAAAGTTTTCTACCTGCGATATAAAGCTATATGTGTTCCAGACACTCTCAAATACACGTATGCTCTGAATTTTCTTGTGCCTTTTTTGCTGTCTGACTATCTTTTGCGTTGCGAAATTTCAAAGTAGATTTAGGCCGATTGATATCTTCATTGTGAATCAGACAATACGTTCTAACATTCGGACAAATTATGAAAGACGGGGGAGAAAATAACAACTACCGCTAGGCCTGTAGATGATGATGATGATGATGATGATAATAATGTGATTAAAAAGGAAGCCGAGAATATTCTAAAATATAAAGACCTTACAATAGAAACACAGCGCATGTGGAATGTAAAAACAAAGGTGATACCAGTAATAACAGGGGCGACTGGGACTGTTTCAAAGTCATTCAGAAAATACGTGAGCAACATACCTGGAAAACATGAAGTCAAGGAACTCCGGAAAACAGCCATATTGGGCACTGCACACGTACTTCGGAATGTACTAATGTAAAAGTCCAATAGATTCAACACTGAAACTAACGATGTGAGCACCATGAATAGTAACAACAGAATAGCTGCAACACTGTATTCCCTAGGGAATAGTTTGTCTTAGGAATATATGTGTAAATACCCTGCTTAAAGGAGATGACGACGATGATGATAATACTAATATAAAATCTGACTAGGTATTTATGTGGCAAATTAATTGACTGGTTGGCTGAATTCGTGCAAAATTTTAATTTTAAACAACTGATCACTGTTCAGGTTCTTAATAAATTTAAGTAGTTTTGGAATTTTTATCACTTTTTTCGCAAAATACCGCAAATAACTGATATTCTGAGCTGCTTTAATCCGATTCACATATGTATTAAGTAGCTACTTTATAATAGGTACCAGTCTAAGAATTGTATTGGTATTGTGTAACTTTTTATCCATGAGAGTGTTTCGTAATATTAGGGGTAAGTATTTTGAGCGGTTGAGATTCTCTCAATATTTCTTTTACATTTCTCCTAATATTTTTCCCCTAAATAAGAAGCATACATTTGGAAGTTATTCCCTTCTTGCACGTGAGGTAGAGAGTAATTCTTTATACATCATGTCAGTGTGAGCGGTGACGAATCGTGGCTTATTTGTATAAAACGTCTACCACCAAGAAAGGGGACATACAAGCTTGTGTAATAAGGATAACCGAATGTCAGGTCGTTAGTAATATCAGATGGCAGTACAGTATGTTTTACAAATGGTGTCACGATCTTGATAATGGTGAAGTATTTTTAGAGAGTGCCACGTCAAATATTTCTTTTCAGAATTTGCGTTTTCATCTTCCTAAGGCCTTACTCTTTTTCTATACTCTTTGGACATACACACAACAAATTAATTATTTGAATAATTATAATGGGTCAAATTTCTTCTTGGTGATCCACCAGTTGCTGATATAGTCAGCAAAATACCCGCTGTTTATGATACCAGAAAATTTATTACCGTCGTCACGAAAGTCCATTATCCTGGGCCATGTTAATTCAGCCCACGTTGTCACATCCTATTTATTTGTGGCATAGTGCATAATAACAAAACAATATATCAAAATTTTTTCCCCCACACTTTCCTAATTATGGCACTAATTTGTGTGTCCATCAGCCAGTTATTCTTATGATGTAATATATGTTTTATTTTTAAATAATCTCTATTTAAAATTCAATTCGATTATACCCCGGGACGGTTTGTACAAGTCCATTTTTCCGCATCAGTGCCTTTTTATGTTTGTTTCAAATTCTGATTTATTATGTGAGCTTACTTGATGCACTGTTAAGAGTCTGAGCTTGCTTTTATTATAGCCCTCAGCTTTATTAAAACATCTAAAAGGTGAAGATTTGTATCCATTTGGAGGTATTCGCAAAGCGTTGTCTTGTTGCATTGATTTGTTTTAGCTTTTATTTGGGACCTTAAAACATCAATACATCATTTTTGTTGTTTTTGCTACTGATGTATGTTTATTTAATCTACCCATCCATCCATCTATCCATCCATCCATCCTTCTGTCTCTGGCTGTCTACCTCTATGGCCTTAAGGACTATTGTGAAATCGGCTATTCACTTTTGGGGCTTCTACTGGATTGTATTTAATAAACACTTAAAAGCAGTCCTTAAAAAAAGTGTCGGTCAATGGGAAGGGTAGGCCCGTCAGTCAAGGGGTTGCAAGTGAATACAGTGCACCCACTGCAAATTTGTCTGCACACACTTAGAGTCTGCAGAATATCAAAGACAAACCAGCTGCTCAGTCCGCTAAAAACGTGCGACACCCTACCGCATCCACGTGTTATGTCTGTTGAACCGCCGTGGTTGGAAACAACTCATTTAAAAAAATATTTATATAAACCCTGTACAAACTATTTTGTGCAGTGTTATGGAGCGCAGTTTGTAATTAGTGTCGATTGTGAGTTCTTGAAAAACGCGCTTTTTATGCTTATACGTGAATAATAAACACATGCACAATATATATATATATATATGTATATAAAATAGAACATTATGTACGTACATAAACGTATGTACATGTGTGCACCCGCACTGGAAGCCGCTGCACCCACTGTGTTCATGGTCTGACTACGGGCCTGCACTAAGGCCTCTCCCTACACACTGTACAACACATACACAGATCAGGTGTTCAAGTTGGGCTCGAACCTGCGTTCCCTATGTCAGAAGCATTTCATTTTGTTGTCTTAGTAAGTAAAGTTCCGAAAATACCTTTATTACCTGGTCGGCCGATAATATATTTAGGGCCATTGGGACTATTTTCCTGAGAGGTAGTTAAATTAAAGTCATCTTGTTAGTTTCTGTGCCCAGTGAAGCAGTATTCGATTTAAAATGTGAGTCCGAAATTACATTAATCTCAGTAACAAAATAACCTAATAGCGCTATGAAGGAGAATCTTTCTTGGTAAATTAATAGCAGCTTAGCTTACCAACATTCCTGACGTTTATGGCAACTGATTGTGCATTACAGCTTTTACAGCCATGCGCAGTTGCACTTTACTTAAGACGGTCAATCCACTTCACGTCATGACAAATTCCTAAAGCGCACACTTAACACCAGTTTACATCTAAATGTGTGTCTTCAAATTTCCTGTGACTTTGATGTAGGGTCACTAACGAATAAGAACCGTGGATATGACGGCCATAATTCCTTTGGGTTTCGAATCTCTTAACACCTACAGTGCAAGTCTAGCATTTGCAAAGACAGACAATATAGGCTTATGTACAAATGTAACAGTGAGGCACGTTGACATATCTATTGTTGTATAAAAGCAGTAAATATTGCATATTCTAAGTGTCTGTCTTTAGCCTTAGTTATCCAACACGAAACTTGCATGCGCTGTATTATATTGTCACCTGTGGCCTGCCCGGCTCTACCATATTTTTCCACGTTATCTCACAAACGCCACGATTTTCGAAAAAGTCATTGCACTTGGCAATGTGTTGTTTGAGTTTTGTCTACAGCTTTGTGTGAAACACTTCTCATTCTAAGAGAATTCAGAGATATATTGTAATAAATGTACATCGGTCTTCATATAAAGTACACTTTATTCTTGTCAAATTTTATTGACACTTGAATTTTCTGGACAGAGTTTGGAAGAATACTCATATGTCAGTTTTCGTGAAAGTCTATCAAGTGGAAGGCGAGTTTTTCTATGCGGACGGATGGAGAGAGGCAGATGGACAGTCATGAAGCTAATAGAGGCTTTTCGCAATTTTGAGGACGCGTCAAAAAAAGCTTATGTTAATGGTATATTACAGTAAGACTGCCATGTTTCATAAACTTGTCCATTGTCTAGCATTTTGTAACGTGGATTTACTGTCCGTCCTTCGGTAGATAGTTGGGAAAGTAAGTATTGGTTTCGTTTTGTCATAAGAAGGTAGTCTCACCGAAGAAATGAACCCTTCACAACAGGCTCTTCAGGTAGGAGCCTTTCCACATTTTTATGGGACTACAGAATCAGAATCAGTTCCCGAAATTTTTTTTCGTTTTTGCCTTACCTGATATACGTGCCTGAGTACAGAAACGTGGGAATGAAAGTATGGAGCCCTGCCCCTCTAAAATTCCCCTGTTTTGAAAGAAGAAACCTTGAAATATTCGTTCTACGTAAAATTATTTGTTGAATAAGGGAGTAAGCGTGTTTAGGGGGAGGGGAAATGATGAAACAAACATATTTACTTGTGAAATGCAGCATAAATCTTGACACCGTGTCCGTCAGAGTGTCTTAAAGACTGGAGGACAAGCAATTCGAGATGTGTGGGAGAAAAAGATATTTTGGCAGCTTCTTTCTTGGTCCATCAGTCTCTTCGCGTCACTTCTCTCGATGGCTACTGGCACGCCCTCCATTGGCAAGGTGCATCAGCATTGGTGACCAGTGGCGAACTCTGTCGTTGCTGTAGCACACAGTCTAGGCAATTTATTATACGACTGCTGACATCAAATAAAAAGAAAGGCAAAATGTAATGTAAATAAGAAAAGTTGAACCCGTACCAAAAGCAATGTAAATATGCCATGAAATATCGGAAATCTTGGGTCGAGAACAAATAATTTGGTCCCCAAAAATGAACCACAATCAAACTTGTAACTTACGTAAAGGAATTGCATGTGTGTGTAGTTTTACAGGGTCATAATTACATTCTTCACACACAGTAGTGAGGAGAAGCAGCCAGTTCTCACGTATGGTGATGATGGCGACGACATTCTAGGCTTACCGTTTTGTCTACAGTTCTTGTCGTCTGCTCTTCACTCTACCCTAAGTCAACCAGGTGTAAAACGATCGTCGCTAGAGAAGGTGTCGTGATCATATGCCCCAGTTCGTTTCATTTTTTGGTAAATGTTTTTGAGTTATCTGTATTTTTTAGTATTAATTTACTCTTAAAATTTTTCTGAACCTATTTTTTGCAAATAAGAAGATTCAAGTAAAGTCCACTGAAATATTACGCCGTGCCTACTGGTGAATACGTGCGATAGTGTCGGAGGAGCGTAGTGCCTGAATGTTCAGTGACTATAGATGGAGGTATTGCGGGCCCCATATTACCCCCATAAACTGTCGACGCGGCTTAGCATCCCAGAAAACTCTAATCTTATCAACACAGCGGTGGTGAAATCAAATCTCACTAACTTAAAATAACTTCTCCAAAGCGGGATGGTTGGGGAACAGTAAATATATGTGTGCATGTGTATATATTTCTTTCACACGTTGCTCTTTATTTCTTTCCGCTTGTCTGACTGTTACAGCAGATGTCACAATGAAAGCGCCGTCTACATCCACCGCTGTTTCTTTACGTAGCAGCAGTGTAATGCTTCCAAGTGTCACTGTACAATTGCATGGTGCTAAATAACACAACGTTATTCAACAGTAGTATGTAGTGTATAATAATATACACACGCGCATAAGTATGCTGCATTCATGCGTCTAAAAACACAATGTTAACATTTATCTTACAGTAGGATATTACAGCAGCTATATATAACATGATTCTACTAAATACAGTTTTCATTTTAAAAATGTCTTTGTTAAAGTAAACGGTCTAGAATGACATATTTCTTTTTTATTACGAAAGATGCTTTATAAACAATTTTGTACACAAAGTAAAGCAGCTATTTGTTTAAGAGCGATGGACGTAGAAAATTAAACATTTGAAGATTGAATCTAAACCTATTTACATTTAAAAAAATCGGTTGTTACTGCTGAGTAAACACAGACCTTGGCGCTTATAAAAATTAATCCGTTATGTGTTGGAACAAAATAGCTCTTTGCTCTGAGATTCGTACCAAACCTATCACCTCGCTGTTGACAAAGCGTGATTTGACGTTAATAATAGTGGTATATAGAGTAACCACTAGGCTTTGCAGGGTTAAACACGACTTTGTAAAAGGTAAGTTTGTATCTTCCACCCTAACGTACAGCGAGTATTAGCTAGTCCTACTCTGACTTGGGAACTGAATTTGAAATCCAGGCCTCGTAATATTCGGTGCTTACCGGCCAGGCCGTCACTGAGCAAAAGAAGTGATGTTTCCTGCGAAGACTTGGCTCTTTGACAAAAGGCTTGATTGAAGCCAGCGGACTCACAATTGCTCGCCTTTCTTATACAGCCTACCCTATCCTGCCTGTAGTTCGTGCTGCTTCCAGCTTCAGAATACGAGCTTCTGTCGTCCCCTGCTCGCGCGGTGAACCTGTATGACTAAAGCACAAAGAAATGAAAGACAAATTTTGCACTTGGTGTGTGAAACCCCAAGGTCTTTATTTCCTTATGGAGATTTCCTTTCCATATTTGCTTGAGAAGTCACTAAAAATTTTCTCGCGTGGAAAAATTTGTGCTGTATTTTCCTTCTCTATTCTGACACGTAAGTTTTGTTTACTGTCGAATTAAAGGACAGAAAAGTGTGATCTTGCTTCAACTGAATCATGTCGAAATCGGACGATTATAAAAACAGTGCAAATTTCTGTTCAGTGAAGCTGAAACTGAAACGGATTTTCATGTAAGATTGTTAAAGCTTGTACCTTCGGCTGCTACAATTTTTGACCGACCTTGCCTTTTTACGCCTCTAATAAGCTGCATTAATATTTGTGCACCGAGTTGTTAAAATATAATTTTTTCCTGTTGCTACATAACGACGGCCAATATAATAATAACTGATATCAGAGTGGAAGACACAGATAAAAGTAGGATTTAAAACTATCGTGGTAATACACTCGCAGTTCACCTGACGGGCTAGCGTTTGGCTTCATTACAGTTACCCAGTATTCGAAATTGTTTTGGCTGGTATCTAATGCGAGACATTATGTGCAGAAATTCAGCGCTCTGCCTCTCTGTCACCATGTTATCTAAATTCGGTCTTGTGTCGAGGGGAATATGTGTTATAAGCGATGTACATTTCTTGCAAATGAAGGAAACTAAAGTGTGTGCGCATATATATATATACAGACATTAATATTTCTTTAATAAACTATAACAAAATAATTTTACATAAAGTTTATAAACAGAGGCAACTAAAGTAACGTATCTGTAAAACGAAACAACGTGTGTACATGCATAAATAAGTACATACACACATACGTACGTAATAAACACATACATACTTAACATACATGCAAGTGCTCTAAACGATATAATTTTCCAAACATAGGACTTTAGAGCAGATAGGCTGTCTCAGGAGTGTTAAATATAGCCGTGTACCTACTCAGAAGTTTTATGCGACGAACGCCTTAAATGCAAAATATTTTGGGCATTTAAAGTGAATAGTGTAACCGACTCAAAGCTTATATATACAGTACAGACATTATGGTGCGGGGTTCAGAAGACAGTATTTTGTGATGGAAGAGGTTATATGTCAGACTTGAAAATAGGGACACTGATATTCGGAAAATGATAGAGCGTGATTGAGGTAGTGATTAGTATGATGACCTAGTCAGCATTGAAAATTAACACGCGAGTCTAACTTAAATGGAGACTTAATAATATCCTATGTTAATCTTTCAGCACCTTATGGGGTAGGGTACACAGGAACAGCAAAACAGGAACGACACGCAGTGATTAGACTTTGCTTCAATCCTTCGCTTTCGGATTAGTTTTAAGAAGCTAAGTGCTGCATTATGATTTGTATTTGTGATATTTGTTCTTATTTTGTTAAAACTACAAGCACAGTTAGAAAAGATAAAATTGTTGTTTTGCTATACTTTCTCATTAAAATCCTGCTTTGTAATTCTAATGTGTTGCATATTTGTTTATGTGCGTTGTATTGCGATATTATCTTAACAGATTTATGCGTACTGAACAGCTGTTCAGCATTATGTAAGCCGTAGGCTAGTATAAACGTAACGTTTATTAGTGCAAGAAAGTTTTGTTTCTGTTTTGGCAGCTGACGGCTGAAAAAATACACAAAAAACTCTGGTGGTTGCGGTTTTAGCAGCCGAGTTTTGCAAAATTCCGCACTTGTACTTTCGTTTTAAAAATAGGAGCGCTGGAATGAATTCAGATATCAGTGTAGTTGCAGTGTACATACACTTGTTCAACTGTATTCCGCATCGAATTGGCAGTCATGACTCTTATAATTACACTATTATGAAAATTGCATCTGCATAATCACCAAAGTCACTGATTAAGCTTCTGACCTGTTCCGGATGGAAGTACTTAAACTTCAAGTTCCGCCTTTCATAGGACGGCCCTCTTGTAGATTAAAATTTAATAGCTTCATTAATGTTGAGTACGTTAGGATTTCAGAGTCGCTGAAACAGGAAAGTGATTCTCCTTAGAGGCTGAATGCACCAACCAACACTTCAAAATACCTGCTACGCAAAATGATTGACCAGACATTGAAAATGTTGTGTATGAAACAGTTGTTAACTTGATATTTTTGTTTTTTGAAGACCCTTAACATTGTATGCAGGGTCATTTCGTACGGCGTGCGGTGCGGTGGTGTGGCGATGTGGTGGTGTGGTGGTGTGGTGACCGTAACTTGTACTACACCAAACTGCACGCCGTTAGGGTCCTAAAGACAGGAACGCTCATTGCTACTGGCGGACGTTTCACCAGTTCTTTTCGCCTGTTGCTTGCTAGACGATTACAGCAAGCTTTAAAGTATAGGCTCTTTTTCCTGCTTGACCGATATAAGAACTGGCCTAAAGCTCCGCCCGGCGATCTACCAACGTCGCGTCGTAGGCCGCGTGTCGGGGAGGTATAACAGTCGATGACGGGCGCTAGACAAACGACCGCAGTGATAATAACCTCTAGACGGTCTAATAAAAACTCACTGGGGCGTCGGAACGGCGGTTATCGGTCAAGTAGGAAAAGAGAAAAAACAACCTCTATAAACTTGATCTCCGTCCACCTTGGCTTACCTCACAAAGCATTCGCATATGGCGCCGCAGTAATAAATCTTAAACATGGGCAAAGAAAAGTGTTTTTATAGGATTATATGTTTATTTATTTATTGGCTGAGTTGCTTTATATAGTTTCGGATGCAAGCTTCAGCCTGCATCCGGATACCACACTACCCCAGCCAAACCACAACGTAACACCAACACACATCGTACCAGAGCAATAAACCCATGAAATAACTCAACATATAAGTCGAAAGCTCCTGAGGATGGATGTATTAACATCCGAAACATGTTGAGCATTAAATAATGAAATAATAAAGCAAGTGGCATCAAGTTGGTCTCTCTTTATTAAACTATCAAGATTTTAAGTTTAGTTTTTAAAACTGGTGGCAGGAAATAACGTTGTGTTTAACAGCATGACATTCGTAAGGTTATTATTTGGGCTGTATTAAAAAAATACACCCATCTTTCCATTCGCTGCTAGAGAAAAGTATCTGTGAAACTCAACCAGAACAACACAGGACTATTTCCAGCCTGTTATGTCAATAGAGAACAATTTAAAACGCAAAACTGAAGGATCGAGTTTGTCGGATTTGGTGAATAATAAGAGATTATTTACTTTACATAGGGTCATCTTAGTCCTTATTAATTATGGGGATTTTTATTTGAGCTTTGACACTTCGATTTCTCTCTCCTGTATATATGTCTACCGCGTGCAAAGTTTGAATTTAAATGCAGGAAGTAAACAGTATTTAATTATCACCAAATAGAGAGAGTTGGCAACTTTGTGATAAGTAGGAAGAAATATTCTTTGAGTGGCATGCAGTTGCAGGTCTCATGTCTTTCGCGTTCTTTGTACTTTTTGGAAATCTCCCCCCCCCCCTCCCCACGGACGCAGAAAGTTTACTGAAAGATGACGTAAGAGACGGTAGCCCGTGTGAGTACCTTTGAGTATAAAATATTGTACAAAACTTCCCCTGAAGTTCTGTGATTTTGAACTACACTTAAAGCGGACACTCTAGTGATAACCAGAGGATAGGCTAACCACGCGCGGTGAGATTTTTCGTATGGCAATTATATTCTAACTACTGAATGCTAAAAGTAAGTTCCGTAGAATAAGACCCGTCCTTGCTGCAAGCGTGTCTCATTCTACAGGCAAAATCAGCCTTCACAAACAGACTGGCCTTCTTGTGTATTTCTTTATCGGGGTTTAAAGCACGTATGCGGGTTTCTCAGGTGGATAGCGTAATAGATATAATGACTAGGCTATGGAATGGAAAATCGGAGAATCATGGTTCTATATTTGACAAAGACCGGAAATTTCTGACTTCACTCGTGTATTCTGGCCGACTGCGGGGCTCATCCAGACCTCTTTTCAGTGGGTGCTGGGGTTCGTTCCTCGGTTTAACGAAATATGAGTGTTGAAGCTATCTGCTCACCCTGGTATAGTGTCGAAGTTTGGAAGAATAGGGTAAACCTATACATTAATTTCCCTGTATGTGCTTAGCATGGTGTTTTATTAATTTAGGGCATGGTAAATTTATGTCTGCATTACTTCACTTTACTTATTTACTCCAGGTTCCTTTGATCTGTAAGACTTGGTTGACTTTTTTTTATGCATAATGCCTTTGAGAGCATGCGTACATCGAAAATCATAGGAAGTTAGTTTGAAGTCTGTTAAAACTGGTATTAACCCGTTCTCATTTAATTTACTCTTCAGTATACGTCTATGAAACGAAATCGTTCTAGAAAATTTAAGAGTTTTAGCTGTTATAAACATTAACCACCTTTTTTTTTGAGCACACAGAATCATACCGTGTCTACAGCACCCCAAAATAGGAGCTTATTTTCTCAACTTGAATGCATCCACGGTTTTACATAGGCCTACTGTAATATGAGGTCCATTACTGTTTTCCCCCCATCTACCCAAGACCGGTTTAACATTTTCTGGGACCAGTGCAAGAACGATCTGGTCGCCCTACCAACGCGTTGTCCTGAACTTAAATTCAGGTATAATAATGTAAGAATTTGCGTAAAAAACATTTTTGACAAAAAATCGGGAATGCATCTGACCTGCAACCCCCATAAAACAAACGGTGTGCCCTGCTGCAGCGTAACACATTGCGTTAATCTTAAAACGGCCCTGTATCTACTCTTAGGTCTCTCAAATGTTCCCTTCCATTCAGATTTTCAGATTATGGTTAAGTAAATCTTGTGGTCCGTCCGTGCGTCCTACATGCTCAGACCACCTTCTGTCTCTAGATCTGGTTAGTCTGCATATTTTTTAAGCAGCACAAAGTACGATTCTCCGCCTTCCATTCTTCTAATTTCATACTGCTCTTGTTTACCCTGTGACAGATTTCAGATTTTCACTAACCTGGATGACGTCACTTGCCCACACGCCTAGTAACCTCGGCACAATCTTTCAAGTTTTCATGAACATACCTACCGTGGGCGTAGGACCGTTACAGCAAAGTTCAGAGACTAAGCGACGTCATGTCACGTGACTCCAACAGCGTAAATATTAAAATTTTAAACAGAAGAGTGAGTGCATAGGTCACGTGGAGAAAGGAATTTTTGTTGACTTTAGAACACAAAAATTCTTAATCTTGACCTTTTAAAAAGCTAGAGAAGTAAGTAAGTAAGTAAGTAAGTAAGCCTGTCTTCGCAACTAAGCTACACATTAGAGGAGAAGAAAGACTTTTACATTAAGGTTTAATGTTGGTCGTTACTGTATAATCTGAAGCTTAGAATAGAGCCTTAATGACTCAAGTCGAGACCAGGGTCTTTTCCTTGGTAGGGAAACATTTGAACGCATCTTTCAAGCAGGCAATATGTGAATGTAAACTCTTAGTTGTTTCTTCTGAATTAGCATATTTAGTTAATGGTGTAGATATTTATTAAGTTGCTTTCTTTACGTCAAACTGGAACTCCTGACAGGCAAGAGAACTGAAGGGACCTTAACATTACAGTGTCGAGTGTGGATGGTGGTGTGTTTAGGTTACTTATTCTATCCGAATGTTGACACATGATATTAATGTTATTGCATTCCCTTGCCAGATACGCATGTAACTCTCAGTTAAAGGAAGTCTGTTAATAACATCTGATTTACTAACCACGGGGCGCTTAGACATCATCGTATTTTTTACAACCTACATGCTTTTCAGTGCCTTTAGTGTCAACCGTTCAAACAGACCAAGAGTTTCCTAGTTTCAATTGCAGTAAAATAAAATGTTTTGGATTCGGCTTTAATCCGTTATTGTACAGCTTCGTTTAATGACTGATGCTTGCTTCAGATGTATTTTCATCAGTGCTTATTCTTCAGTTGTCCCGGATACGAAGATCGATGTGCTTCCTGATCTCACCCTAAGCACTCAGTGAGTGGCCAGCACCCTCATTGCCAGGAATATACATGTTTTCCACTTTGGAAACTACTACCCACCCGTTAAATTCTCGGTTACTGAACTGTCACTCTGCCACAGATTTTAGTACTTTTCACATTCTGTGACCACAGAAAATGGACAGTAATTCGAAGCCCTTATTGGTGAATTCTTTCAGTAGATTGTGAAGAGAGAGAGAAAACCAACAAGATGCAACAATCAGATGTTTATTATCAACACTGTCTCAACATTTTTCGGGCATCATTGTAGGGTGCGAGCACTAGTGCCCACACACTACAACGCAGCGCCCCACATCCAGCAGAACCAGCGCAGCACACTATATGCAGTAACACACGGTCTTTGTTCTCCTGAAGATGGGCATAATGATGCCCTAAACATGTTGAGACTGTTGATAATTAACATCTGATTGTTGCATCTTGTTGGTTTTTTCTCTCTCTCTTCACAATTTGCTCACGATGCACGGTCACAGAAACCTAGAGTCTTTCAGTAGCTCAGCTCTGTTACACGTGTCACCGTATATTCACTGAGTGGAAGGTTGTTAAAACTAAGTAGGTACAAATGAGGAAACTTTAGATCGCTTATGTGCACGCATTTACTTTGTGTCAGGAGGTGTCCACGTCATGGTCCGCGATAAAGTTCTGTTGGTGAGGTTTTAAGGCCGTGTGAAAGAGAGCGAAAGTTTGACCACATTACCAAACAAAACTGAGGCCTAATATTGGTTATGTAAGGCTATAAAACTTTAGTTACACTAATACAGGGTATTCGAGTTTTGATTAGAAGACCTATTAAACTAACAAAGAGAATTTTGTTGTTTTCTTTGTTGATTATTGCAACCTGTTATAATGTCGACAGAGTAAGGCTCTGACTCTTTATTTGTAATTTAAACCCCGTTATGCTAAACAGAGTACGGCAATGTTTGTTATGTAAACCCTGTTATGCTGTAAAAAAGGGTGCAGCACTGTCTATTATATAAATTCCGTTATGCTGTTAACATAGCCGGGCAGTGAATCTATTTCTAACATTGGTGCAAGTACTACTGTATCAATTGAATTGTAGATATTATAAAAATTCTTTACAAAATATGTTTCGTTATACACCAAATTATACTGGCTGTCAATTATCCGTTGTCCAGAGGCGTTCTACCGAGTGTGTGTGTGCGTGTGCGTGTGCGTGTGTATGTGTGTGTCCTAGTGCAATCAGATGCAACAGTAATACTCTATACCTACAATGATCAGGTAAAAAGCCGTCACAGAAAGAAAGAAAGAGTTTTCAATATGGCATTTATCTTTATCTTGCATGATTTCTCGGGATCTAATTGTATTCCCATCTTTAGATAAATATTTGGTAGCAATTTATGTTTATGACGAAGTATATATGCTCTAAGATTATTAATCATTACGCGTATTGCAGGTCCATACATAGTCGATAAACCTTGATTAATTTTCTTATTAATGAGCTTGGATAAGCCTACTTTCGTAAGACACTTTTCGGACAGTCTCCGATGCTGCTGGACAGCATTAATTCACTAAGCATGGGTTGTGAAACATTTACTTGCAAACTTTCAGTATATATAGTAAATTGTAAATTCAATACCGTGGATTCTTACATGATGTATTGGCTGTTGAATGCAGCAGTACTTTTTCACACTTACAAATATTTCTTATCTCATTTCTGAAATGTACAACAGTGGACTTTTTAATTATAGTTTATTTCAAATTGGTATTTAACTGCGTTGAATTGTTTTCATCGGTTAAAACCCCTATGCTGTTATTTTGTGGAATAATTTCCTGTTCACAACTAGACAAGTGTCATTTGAGCCTTCAGCGTTTTTCTGTAAACTGTTGAATCATCATTTTTTCATTTGTGCAGCCACGTGCAGAGAAATATTCCGGTAAGATGTGCTTCTCTTGTGCATTATATTGCGCGCGCCATTAAGGAATCCGCTCTTACTTCTACTGGAAACTGTATGTATGGTCAGAATTTCTTTGGCGAAATTAAATTTCGCTTATATTTGTGCCGTATGTGTGTTACAAGTTATCTAAGGGGTAGAAGTAGAGACATAATTCAACAAAGAATGAAAGCCGAGAGTCGCAGACGATGGAAAGCACCTCACATCTTTTTGTTTGGAATGGGGGCGTGTTAACAACTACAATAACTCACTGCATGGCAGTGGTAACTGTGTTTTTAATTAAAACCTCGCAGCCATTTCACTCGCACAGTCTATTACGCTTGCGAGGGTGTTGAGATTTCTGCAAGTAGCTGCTCTGAAGTTTAGTGCGTATGAACATGCCATGCTCAGTGTTGGGAAAATCCTTGCTATGTGTTCGGGTGACTATGATTGTTGGGGAGAGGGAGAAAGAGAGAGAGAGAGAGAGGGGGCGTGCTTGAATAACTACACAGGTTACACGTACGTAGAAGAAGTAGAAAAGCGTACACAGTTTTGCTTCGGAAAATTTCAAAGTAAAAGACAACATTAGAAAAGTAAAGGTTGTAATTATTTGTAAAAATAGTTGGGTTTGCAGTATTGCAACGGATGTTAGGTAAATTGGGTTTGAGTGTGCGAACTGCTTTCACTTTTCTCGGAATAAGATACAGTGCTTGTCTCTAGCGAGAATGGGGATGAACGTTTGCACTGAGCAAAAGAGAGGGGCATATTTTCGCTGGCGCTGCTGATTCATTGTGTCAAAAAGACCTCTTCTTTCTCAAATTAGTTGGTCATCTATTTTTTCCATTGAAAAGTACATCGCAATGTTTCTAAAAATTGTGGAATTTTACGTTGTTTTAATATCAATTATTATCAACGTGAATTATAAAAAAAAAGACACAGATTATAACGTGTAGTCTGACGACAGTGGTTTAGTGATCTCTATTGCTATGTCATTTAGTGCCATTTTATTGCTATCTTATTTCAATTCGTTCGGTTTCCTACTGTTAAACTCTGAAGTTTCCGCTTTCAGTTCTCTTTTTATTTTCCTTACTGTCTCAGTCTTTGTGAGGTGCAGGAAAGAAAGCAAGATGGATAAATTTAATCCTTTCTACTACAGCGACCTCCACTTCAACATACCCACGTCATTACTAACAGAAACTCGAAAGGAAGAAGTGCATTCGTAAACAGAAATCTTTCAAAATATTATTCACATTTCCTATATCTTGACATAGAGTGGAAGCACACTAAACAGGTATAACAGTAATTTAAAAATATTTCTCTACGCTGTCATGAATATCTTGTCGTACATTCGTGGTTTAGACTTATAATCAAAAGGATATTAAAATGTTTGCACTTAGGTCACGTACAATCATCGCTTATCCTAATAAGCTGTCTTTAGAAAATCTGAAGTTGGCTATATTCAGTGTTTTAAACATCTGTTATGCATTTAGAAGCAAAATTAAAATGAGCTCAGTTCTTCCTGTAGTGAAAAGAAGAGCAGCTCTTCATTGCCGAATAAACGATGCCTGTAGAGTACTATTATCACCGTCATCTTTCCAGGTCCTTTGAACTACATGCGATCCATATTTAGTGGAATCATCACACTAAAGTGTACGTCAGTGACTATAACGTACAGGGTTAGAACAATGAAAGGCTTATCTGTGTAACCCGCAGCAAAAAATGTATTCTGTTACATTTTTCCGTTTAATTTTTAAGAGAATTTCCACGAAGTGTATTATAACAAGGAAACATATTCTTTTTTATTTTTTTATTTTTATCGCTGCACCGTGCATTCTGTAGTTTATTTAATTACACACACCAACACATGCATATATATATATATATATATATATATATATATATTATTTAAGAAGTCTAAAATTTACACTAAAACATTTAAAACTCTCCTACATGTTTAGATCACACGATCATGCTCAGGGAGCATACACT
>Ga0123352_10000692_pt1 | contig 41507 bp, 23 predicted proteins | sample TergutLab28metaG_FD_89700 | JGI IMG/M metagenome (GOLD analysis project Ga0123352, IMG submission 89700) | Labiotermes labralis P1 segment gut microbial communities from Petit-Saut dam, French Guiana - Lab288 P1 | ecosystem: Host-associated > Arthropoda: Insects > Digestive system > Gut ... | reverse complement strand
GATGAAAATTGGGGTGAAAAAGTTTTGTTTTTTTTTTTTTTTAAAGTGGTGGGTTTTGGGGAGTCTCCCCTTTTTGTTTTTCCCCCCCTCCCCGCCCCCCCCCCCCCCGGCCCAACATAACTTTTAAACTGACTTATGTCATAGAAAGATGAATTATTTCTACGGGGAAAAAAACCGGATACGTAAACAGATCTTATATTTTGTTTCTATTGCCTTATATGGGGTGTAAAGTAGAGTGCAAAATGAAATCTATACTCTTTTACGTAACAATCCGACTAATGCACTTATAAGTGTTTAACACCACTTTATTTATTCACACTGTTACACTCCTACATTACGTATCAGTTGGACGACTGCTACGTAACACACAACACGCTGCTCTTAAATTTGATATGTATATCTGGACACATATTTTGTTGACCCTCCTCACGAACTGTATCAGTACTCCCTGAGGATGGCCCCCTGAGGCCTGAAATATGTAGGAGTGTAACAGTGTGAATAAAGTGGTGTTAACGTATATAGTGCATTGGTAGGATTTTTACAGAAAATAGTGATATCAGTGCACGGATATGGACAAGATAATAATCGGCACTGTCTCATTCCAACAGCATCTTAATACGGTGCACACCAGTTCCGTAAGCAAGGCTCTGTAAAACGAATAAGGGTGATAAACACTGGAACTACTCGAACAAGAAAGTCTAAGGTCCGTTACTAATTTTGTGCAGCAGAATATTTCTTGGAAAATATCACTAGGCTAGCCAATAATATCCCCAAATTTTAAGTAACCACGCGGTTCACAAGGGCCTGGTACGCGATCCTGCCCTAAACCGAACCGATTTTCCGTAGTCTGTTACAATACCCAACTACAGGAAGCTGCATTTAATGGCGCTAGTACTTTTTCCAAATACGAAATTTACAAGTCCGCCATATGCTTATTACAGAAATAAAAATTACAACTCTGGTACAATATTCAGACCACGTTTCGTGAAAATACGTCACTTTATTTTAAAAATGTGGTCCTGAAGAAAGCTGGAGAAGATCATATGAAACGATGGTGTGAGAAATGAAGTATTGCACAGAGTCAATGATGATAGGAATATCCAACATACAATAAATAGAAAAAGGGTTAATTGGATTGGTCACAACTGGCGTACGAACTGCCTTCTAAAATATGTAACTGAAGGGAATATAGAAGGAAAGATAAAAGCGATGGGAAGACGATGAATAAGATGTAAGCTGCTACTGGACACCTTAAGAAAACGACAGTATAATGAAAATTGTTACAGCAGAATTCAAAAGTACGGACCCGGCTTTATTCAAGCGCATTACCGCTACACTGCTAGGACTATGTGGCAAACAATAGGAATGGTCCCAAAAGTAGCCACATAGCAACAAGGCAGGCAATGTATGTACAAACGGAACATTAAGGCGCGTTCGTGTAACCACTGTTGCCGTGGAAAAGCAAAAAGTATTGCATATTCCGAATGTGCGTTTGTAGACTTAGGCATTCAGCATGCAATGCGCATTCGCCGTATTGTGTTGTAATACGTGCCCTGTCTGGGTCTACTATATTTTCCAATATTATGTCATAAAAGGTAAAATTTTATAAAAAAAAAAAGTTTTGAAAATAAAATGTGTTTTCACTTTCTCTGGAACTTTTTCTAAAATATTTCTCATTTTAAGAAGAATTCAGCGAGATATTATCATAAATGTCTTCATGTAAAGTACCCGTTATTCTTCTCAGATGTTAACGAAGTTTGAATTTTTTGCGAGATGTTTTCGAAAAACTATCAAGTATCAGATTTAACGAATTGTCGAGTTGTTCCATGCGGACAGATGAACAGACGGACGGACAGGCATGAGGAAGCTAAGTTAAGTTACAGTATTCAGTACTGGCAGTCTTCGTCCATTTAGTCTGAAGGGCGTTTCTGAAATGGCGAATCTAAATTAGAAATACAAAACGAAACACTGCATTTTGTTTATCTTTACTGGATGATAATATTCGAAGGCAGCACTGTTTATTGTTATAACTCCTCGCCAGTTTTTATATTTTGCAGGAAAATTTCGGTTCCTTATTTAAAACTAATCAGCTCCCAGCCATCTGCGTACATCTGTTGAGACATACAAATCCTAAGCAAACTATAATAAAAGGAAATGAAACAAAACAGAATACAGAAGATCTTGTGTAAGGTTAACCAACAACATGCACTTCTTAAATTAATGTTTTAACTCAATCCTTGTCTTCTACATGTTTCCAACATCTTATGTTCATCATCAGGAAGACTATATTGTACATGCAGGCTTGTATGGTATGTTATTCATGCGTTCATGCACTGAGTATCGAGTACATCCTTCAACCTGGTAGACTGATTGCATAAACGCATGGAAAACATAACATATAAGGCTGCATGTACAATATAGTCTTCATGATTATGAACATAAGGTGTTCGAAACATATAGAAGACAAGAAGAATTGAATTAAAACATTAATTTCAAAAGTGCATATTGTTGGTTAACATTACATAATTGTATCACAATGCACAGTACAAAAAAGCATGAAACAGATATTATTTATGCAAACCGATTAAATGTAACAACTGCAATCAAGCTGAAATATCTTAAGCCACAATGGTAGCTATACACATCACCTGTTTTAGCACTCAACAGTTCGGTATTTTGATAACAAAATATTTGCGCGATCCCTTGGGTATTCAGAACAAGAAGCGATCACTGAAATACGATAGAAACCAACTGATAAAGGTTTCCTGGAAACACCCAGTGGTAGACTGGAGAACAATATTAAAATGAATCTTACAGAAATAGGTAGGAAGATGTGGACTCATACGCCTCAGAACAGGGACAAACACGGAACACGGCAATAAATAAAATATGGGGGAAATTTTTATACTAGCTCAGGAATTCTCAATTTCTGAAGGAGACAGCTGTTGTTTTGTGTTTTTTGTGCGTGATCGTTGCCAAGAAAATATTTCTTTGATAACAGGAAGAGAATTTCTAAATGCCACTATGACGATAAAAAACTTCAGCGAATAAATAGGATACTCAAAGTAGTGTTACCACACCCTTGCAATTATGGAATAATCATTAATGATGCAGGTTACCTTATACTGATAGCACTGTGAGATTTTGTTCAGGTTGCCTCTACCGGTAAATCAAGTTTAATCTATGTCTAAAAGCCGATTCTAACATTTATAAGCACATTGTATTCCGATCTTCATAGCATATAAGGCTAATTTTTAATTATAAAACTGCTTCACGTAAGTATTTACGTGCTAAGTAAACGAGCAAAGTTTTTACAAGTTCGAGGAATGTGCAGGAACACGTTCATTAGAGTTGTTACTTTTTTCCGGTTCTAGTCTTGTTTGACGCATATGGCATTTTTATGAAATTTCAGGTATTAACAGCTGTGAAAATTTCGACAGTGATCTTCTGGGGTTACGAACCATGTACTCTTAAAGATGGTCACCAGTGTCCCAAACGTCTGCGTCACAGATCTGACATGCAGTCATCAGCTTCACAAGGCTCAATCTTATTATCGTCCACGTGGGATGCACTATGGAAAAAAAGACTGCACTTTGCTTGTCGTCACTCCATCATTGCTCCATATTCATTTACCACCAAAGGTTAGTAAAATAGGCCCATACGATGCCGCAATAGCATTAATCTCAGCGTCACTCCATTCGTACAAATAAAGTATTCAAAAGAAGGTTTCGAGGAAATATGCTCCCTCCATCTGCAAGTTTCTCCAAAATGTCCGTAAACACAAGAAGAATACACGGTGTCAAAACCAAGATCACGATCTTACGGTACCGTGTCACATCCAGTCTTACTTTTCAGTGCCCTTAATGTTCTAAAACGTACATATCAAAATCCCTAAACCAATAACACGCAAGCAGGCCCTGTTAACTTTTACATGTTCCATAACCGTGCATTAATATTGACACTTACGTAGTTAACCAACAAATGCACGCTGATGAAGCATAGTTTATCAATGTGCATTTGTCGGTTTACTAAATAAAAGACCCTATTACTTATTACTAAAAAGTCAATCCAAAATCAATGTACAGTCTAGTCGAACAAACTGGCACAGCGCATAAGAGCTTAATTTAAGTTGAATGCAACGTGACATGTTCGGACTGTGAGACATAACTTCGGTCCAAGGAATTTTATTACTGGTGTCCGTTTGATTCTCAAATTCAGTAGTGTTGTAGAAAAAGACAATGTCGACAAGTTCAAGAAATATTACTGGACATTCTTATTTATTTTATAACGTCAGTAAGTATTATATTATCAAGTAATCGGACTAGAGGGTATAATGAATTGGGAAGGATGTGGAAGTAAATGGTCGTTGCCTAACATTAGGTCACGTCACGGAATTTTCCTGTACGAACCGTAATAATCACAAAGAACTCAGGGCGTCGGTGTCCCGGCTAAATTCAAAACCGCCTACTTCAAAATACGAGTAAGAAGCATTACTGCTTCAGTCAACTAGCTCGGTATTATGTACATTATATTAATATTGTTCATTCGATAATGTGAAGATGAACACAAAAATTTATGGCTTTAGTAGGCCAAAATGTTGGGAAGGGGGGGGGGGTGACAATTTTTAAAACTAATAAACGTACTTTTGAATGAAAACATTGTGATATATTTCACTAATATCGCAGTGCCGTCTGAGAAAGCAAAACTGAAATTTCAAACTTTGTCATATCCATCGTACCTGCAGAAACAGAATGCTGCAAATGAGTTCCAACATGTGGCCAATATAAACCTATTCTACACATAAAAGAGTGAAATTCCAGAACAGCAAAGAAGTGCTGGATTTAAACTATTTCGTTTTTAAGTTTCATATGGAAGCTGCCTTACGGCACGTGCCAATTATAAAGGACGTAAAAGTCTAGTACAGAATATTAAAAAAATCCTGTGAAAATTTCGGACCCTTGAGGACAGAAATATGATTTTCACAAAGAAAAATAAATTATATTGTACGGATCAAATATCACTATAACATCTGCCCTACGATGTCTTGTTAGTGGGAGACCTACTATATCTGTATTAGCGTATAGTGCTATGTTACGTACACATGGAACCTTTTAGGCATGTGGTTCTTGGAACCTTTATTTGAACTAATATATGTGATATGCAGTACTCATCACAATATTAATTTAACTTACACTGTAATTAAAATGGGATCGCTACCTTGTCACCTATCCCTGCAATATCGTTTCAACAGTTGTTATTTAGGCCGATGATGAAACTGGTTCAACACAAGCGATATTCTCCTCACAACATACAACTTCGAATGCTTCGAGAGTTACAAACGTGAAGTATTGTCACAGCACTAAAATGCAAACGCAATTCGTATTACGAAAGGCATATGAACACTAAACCGAATCAACAACAACGAAAACAGGTGTTCGTCGGAACATCAAACCGACATCTTTGTGCGGATGCATGATGGGTACTCGAAACGACGCAAGCGCAGCAGTTGATGAGTCATACCACCACACAACACGCAACAGCGAGAATTTACGTAAGCGTTTCGTTCATCACCGTGGTCTACCAAACCCCAAAAGCAATTTGTTACTATTTTGGTACCGTGCCCCACAGATTGGTGTGGCGGTATCGCTATACAGGTAATTGGTTAAAATTGAAGGTAGGTTATCGGTAATTTTGATTTATCACATTTGTGGTTTTTTTCAGTCTTTCCAGCAGCAGTTTTTAAAAACAGTTTAGACAATGTAATTAATTAATTAATTAACCCTAGGCAGCAGGGCAGACGAACCTACGGCCTGCGCGCCCAGAATGGCACGGGGAAAGGTTTTCTTTGCACGCGGCCTTCACTTCTGTCCCAAATTCTTATTTCTTTTCCGTGACCAGCGTATCTACGTTGTGAATATGTGTATACTGTATATACACACAGCTGACTGCGCAGAGATTGTGTATGAATTACCGTTGCTACCAAATAACACTGCGAGTGAAACATTTTTACACAAATCGGAGCGGTGCGAAATTTTGCCTGGATATTTTTCATTGGGGCGCCGGTCTGGCGGTGACTGGTCAAATACGTAACATACGACAAAACGCCTCAAAATCTTTTCTTCTTTTTATCGAAAAGGCAGTATTAGCAGCACCAGTTACTTCCACTTGTTCTTCATTATCGCATTCCTCGAGGAGGTCTTAATTAGAAATATAATAATTTTAGAGTGCATTAATTATATAATTATAATAAATATTATTTATAATAATGCAGTAATTAATAACAGTTGTGGAAGGCTCCAAGACCTTATTGTGTTCTTCAAAATTCCTATGTGCATGCCGAAAGATTTATTTGAAATTTGTAAACAAGTTGGGCACACAGCCTCAAAAAAGTTCGCCAGCCCTGCTACACAGTGTAGCAATAAAATAACAAACCTTATTAATTTGATTAATCTTCAGTTACATTTACCTACACATTTCCTGTCTGGTGGGATTTTGTTGGCGACCGTACAATGTTATGACTGACACACGCGTAAAGCAACTGAAATTATATCAGCCGATAAAGGTAAATAGGGCAGATTGTAACAGAGATAATGATGATCCCAGATCAACCCATGTGGGCTTTATGGCACACAAAGTGGTAATGGGACAGGCTGTACTTCTACTACTTCGATTTTCCATTGTCACTCTCAATCCGCCAGTGCCTGTCACTCTAGGATGGACAATGGGTTCATTCGAGAAAGCAGTGTCACACATACACACACACATACTGTCACCCCATCGGTAGAAGCAAAAAAAAATGTAAAAAGTAAGAGGTAATGTATTAAGAGAAAAATTGAAAATCACTGAACAAATAAACGTCACAAGAATTCTGCATTTAATTTCGAATCTGTATGCAATACGACAGCTCTAGAGCAATTCGCATTGCATCGGCAGACATAAATTTGAATTAAAAGAATGCCATTGCCAATGTGGTAAGAAAAAGAATCAAATAAATAATTCGTAAAATAATTATACATTTTGAATCTTGTTTCAATATTATCTTTGATACGAAGAGAGAGGCAGAAGGTGCTGTGTCACGCATTTGCTAAACAATTCAAGGAAAAGTGAAGGAGAAGCTGGCTGTGCTTAACTATAAGGTGGGAAAAGTGAAGAAAAATCTTTAATGTGCTGAACAATTGTTTGTAAAGAGACGTAAAAGTCAGTAATATACCGATAATTTTGCAGACTCAATAATCGCGGGTGAATAACATAAACATTTTCAAATTAACTGAAAGTATAATAAGCTTATATAAACATTGACTTCTTTATGGAATTTACATTCAATACTCGCTGCTACGTTTTCGTGGCCCTGTAGCCACAAATAAATATGTCCTTGTGAAGGTCAATTGTGATGTTTATCTGGACATAAAATGTATTATTGAAAATGTCCATACTTCGTAATGGTAACTGACTATCGGTCCGTCGGATTGTTTATATTTTCGTAAATTATTTAATGACGGTACTAATACAACGCAGAGGTCATTTACTGTCGAATGATAGAGGATTGTTACACTGATGGATGAAATGACAAGGAATTTTAAGACATTGGTCCGTTTTCTATTTCTAATGATAATTCAGCGAGATATTACCATCAATTCTTGTCAAAGTTTAACTAAACTAGAATTTGTCGATAGATTTTCGAAAAATAATCAAACATAAAATTTAATGAAAATCTGCTCATTGGGACCCGAGTTGTTCCATGCGGACGGAAAGACAGAAATGACGAAGCTAATAGTCGTTTTTCGCAATTTTGCGAAAGCGACTAAAAAACCAGAACCCATATTCCTTTTCCTTTTGTTTGTTTGTTGTTTTTAGATTCACAACGAAATTTGTCATAATGTTGTGAAAGTTTAACGACGTTGTATCAGTTGTGGAAGACACAGGTACTTTCATAAGTGACAACAAATTGACAGCGTATGAAGGAGGGATAAGAGAGTGATCAAGTTTAAACAATTTGATAAACTTTTCTTGGTTTCAGCTGGATTTTTTCATATTTGAGTAAGTTACAAATAATTTTTGCCTCTCACTCTACAATTCCAGGTTTTATCTCAGGCATGGCCGTGGAATACGTGATTGAAAGAGTGGAACTGGCATAGACTTTCGCCTTAGGACTTCCGTTTTCCTCTGTCAGAATCATTTCAGCAGTGCTCCTTACTCAAACTTCATGTAGATGTCATCGACGATATACGATCTTAGCAAATGACATTTTCGCCAGCAAAACGCGAATCTCTCTCACGATGCTCTTCAACCCGCAAAGATTACGATTTGTGGAGTGAGAAGATCACTGATAAAGATCAACAGGACAGAACGTGGAAAAAGTCTTCGTGACCTATGTGACCTAGTTTACAGTACCGTACCAGGATCTGCCCGGAGGGACCACGAATAATCTTAGTACGATAATTGGTCGCTGAGCCAAGATTCAAATATAAGGCCTTCCAACGCAGGGTCTTGAAGGGACTGAAGCAAAACCTAAAGGCAATTAAATCTGAATTAATGGCTTCTAACAGGAATTTCATCAGAACGTGATGAGACAAGAGTGGCAGTGTCATCGAAGGTCACGTCTTCATTACAACCGTACTAAGGGTCAGTCCACTCGCTACCTTCATTGTCACCTTCCGCCTGTCATACTCCGTGATAAGCCTGTCGTGGCCTAGTTAAGTACTGGCAATTGTTATTGTTAGTGTGATCACATCAAAATACGTTTCATTATAATCAGCATTAAGATAGTTCCTCACATAATAACATAGAGTGAGGATTCTAGAACTTTAGGTTCCTGAATTAAAACACTTATTTAAATCAATTCTCGTCAAATTCTCCCAAAGTTCATGAGGCAAAACGTCTGTGGTTAAGTCAACGGTAGATTACTTTCGACAGTGTTTACATCCTTTTTTAACCTATTTTCAAGTATATCCGTTTGTGAAATGAAGTGTGTTCTTTCTTAAGGTACTGTAGTAATAAGAAACAACAAAAAATGAGTTTTCTTTCGAAGTTATTTGTCACATGAAAATGCCTTTAACTCATTAAAGACGAAACACAAGTTGATTTATATAAAGACCCAGTTCGTACTGCGCAGTAAACACTTTTCATCTCGGTTATAAAAACCAATCATTTTATGTTGTATGAGGCAGAAGTAGCTGTTTTTTCTGAGATAAGTACAAAACACATAAATACAGTGTTGGCAGAATGTACTGTTCTTGAATATTCAACCTTTTGTTGCATCACGTGACCCCTAGGCTTTGTAACGTTAAACTCATTAAATTTTTTTTTCTTTTGTTTCAGTGGCACTACAGTCCAACTCGGGTCTGGACTGCCTCGTTGTTAAGATTTCTAGATCACACACAATTAGACACACACACACACATCCGGTAGGAATCTCTGAACAAGTGATCAGCTCGGCGCAGAGGACGCTACCTACACAACACACAACAAACAAATGATACGAAAATGCAAGCTCTCAGAATTATTCGAACCCGCGATCACAGGAGTCAAGCGGCTGCAGACCCACGCTTTAAGACCGCACGGCCACCGGCATCGGCCTATCAAACATTATTATTATTATTATTATTATTATTTATATCTCTTGTCACATGCCTTTTCTTCCTGGTACTTCTCTTGAACCAGCGGTGATCCCCCACCGCTCATGATTCAAGCTTCACACTGCAGTACTTTCCGTATTATGTGTGATGTTCCAAGCATAGCTGTCTTTTGTAGTGAATCTATCGAGTGTTTTCCTGGCATAGCTTCGAAATTTTTCCTTGAGTTTTTCCGTACTATTCCAGTGGCTTCAATTATTACTGGTATAATCGTACATTTCAGATTGCACATTCGGTTTACCTCTTTACCTAAACTCTTGTATTTTAACTTCTTTTCCGCTTCCTTTTACACAACATTTCTGTCTGCAGGTAATGCCACATCTGTCAATGTGCATGTTTTCTCTTTTTTGTTTTTAAGTATTATATATGGCCTATTTGCTGTAACTTCTCTGTCTGCGTGTATTGATTGATTCCGCAACACTGCGACATCTCCCTCTTCATACACTGGCTTGGGCATGTTGATTATTATTATTATTAATTCTGAACTCTTATTCGATCAACTAACATCATTTTTATATACTAAAATTTCTGCGAGACATCAGAAGTAGAAAAATAGAGCGGTTCTTAACGAATATGATGAGAGTGTGCATTGGATTCGACCATCTCAGAACAGAGTAATGGAAATGAACCTGTGGTTTCCATGTAAAGCTAACAATTATTGGCTACAGGGGCGAATATTGGCTCGTAAGAAAGAAAGCTGCTGCATGGAATAACTTTGTTGGTCCATTCCTTAGTTACTTTCTTTCTGTTCTTGAGGTGGATCACAAGTGTCTGTGGAATGTGACCTATATATATGCAGTCTCCATCGCCCGGACAATGAAAGAATGTAAAATGGAATAGAACGCGGGCCTCCACACTGAGAAGACGAAGACTAATCGCCTGATATTTGGGACGACAAGGTTGTTTGGTTGTTTGTTTAGTTTGTTTGTCAGTTATTTCAAAAACGTGTTTCACACATGTATATTCATTCATTCATTTCATTGACATGTGCAGAATACAGAGATTCCTTGCCGTTCTCAGGAGCTTCTTCCATTCCTCTTTGTTATGTACTTGTTCCTGCCACCCTTCTCCACCAACTACTCTTCCATCCTCCCTCATTTCATCTTGCCATCTACTTCTTGGTTTGCCTCTCAATCTTGTTGTTTCCAAATTCGTAAATAATTCTCTTTTGGGAATTCTATTTTCTTCCATTCTCTGTACATGTCCAAACCATCGTAATCCATTTAACGTTATTGTCTCTGTTATAGTAGGATTTTAACAATTGCATAAATATCTTTACTGCTTAATATCCTACAATTTTCTTTTTCATTGTCGTACACTGGGACTAAAATTCTTCAATACACTTTCCTTTCAAAAATGTTCATTTGATTTATATCTCTCTTTGTTAGTATCCAGGTTTCTGATGCATAGTTAACGTTTAGTCTATTATTGTGTTCTTTAGTCTTAATTTTATTTTCTTTGATAAGTTTTTATTTTTACACAATTTTTATATATATGTATACGCACATAGACATTTCTCTCTCTGAAGAAGCCTTCGTGTTGCTAACACATGGTGATGCTAAAATCCTTCGCGGAACTTCGACTCACTTTGCGTGGCTCTGTTGCTTCTGGTTTCAGAGCTAATACCGCGAAATGGTATTGTACAATTTCCTCTATTTCTTTCTGGACTTAGGGGTGAAATTTTCCAGATTTTAAGAAGTAAAAAGCAAATTCAGTTCGCCCTTTTGTGAACTCGGTGGCCGATCGATAACCCCAAAATACTATAATCTGTAGAAGAGAAATCCATCTCACTAAAACCTGTAGTACGTACTTGGACAGAGCGAGAAGAAAAGATTTGCCAGGAAGAAAACTTAAAAGGTAATACAAATTGCCAAACCTTATAACCTTGCTGCGTCTTTCATACTGTATAATTCTGCACTGTAATACAGCTTAACCTCAGTACAGTAGAACGCAGTTTCTTTCTTGAATAAGAGTTTTGGGGTCGTACTTAAGTGGTCATGGGATTGAATCCAACAAGTCTGTTCTTGCACTGAAAAATGAGTCATATATCGGGTTTGATGAGTATTATTATTGTTATTATGTGCTATCATTTTTATGCATGTCATTTACAATTATATGCCTGAAACAAACCATGTTTCTAAGGTGCATAATGTTCTAAGTATTCTGTGGTTACAGTACACAGTACGTGTAATGTTATTTTCCTTGATAACATGTCGTACTTTTACATTAGCACTTTTCATATGTATGCCAGCAGTGCCCAGTGTTGTTTCTCAGTTCCTCGTGTATAATTATTATTATATCGTTATCATTATCTCTTGGAGAGGAACCTATCAGTTCTGTCGCAATAAAGACACTGTTTACGTTTAATGTATTGTTTACAAACACCGTCACTATAGTTGCAATAGATACCTGGCACGTGATTCTTCATACATGGTTTCTAAGAATGTCTGTCTCTGTCTCCATGACATATATCGTAATGCTAGGTCCAGATGTCCAGTACTAATAGCTCTAGGCAAACACACACGGTAAGAAATTTGCTTAAGTTACAGAACTATATTATCATAAGTAACTTATGGATCCCCCATTAGGTGGCGTGACCATCGCTCCCACGTGACAATTTCGCATGTCTTCAGTGTTGTTGTTGTTGTTTTTGTCGTCGTCGTCGTTTCTACCGTTGCTGTTGTTTGATACTCGTTTAAGAAATTCAAAGATTTTGGGGTAATTTCCTGTCGCAAAGTTGTGAACGAAGTTTAGTAAAGATCTGTCAAGTGATTCGCAGGTCGAGAGGGCGACGCACGTACCTTACTGATCTCACATGTCTACACTTCATCGGGGAAATAAATCAGTTTAAAAATGGCAGTTTAGGGAGCACAAAATCTGAAACAATTGCAATGAATTAAAATACTCGCGTGTCATCAATTGATACTAATCGCATTCTGACGTTGAAATGCTTGCATTGTTTCGATTTACTGTATCTAAATGAAGAGACGCTGCATAACAGTCATGTACAGCTATTCTATTTAATTCAGTTGTGTAAATTGTTTTATAACACATCAAGTCTTGAATGGTCTCATTGATTTAACGCTTCGGGCACGTCCTCTCTTTTATTATCTCTGGAATATCCAGTCAGGAATGGCATATTTTGTTGCTTTTTTTTAGACAGCGTCAAACAGACGATTTATAGTGCAACACTGATAAATTGAAACACTTTAAGTGTGTTTCGACAATTTTAAACAGCAAACACATTATGGGTGAGATCCTTTACACTAAAACAATTTCACGGTGAATTCTTCCCTTGTAGTGGATAAAGGTTAACTTAACATGAAATTATTCACTGTTAGTGAATGGTGAATCAAAGGGAAAAAACCAAACAAATTAGTATACTGAATGAATTTACAATGAAGAACAAATTTTATCCCTTAGCACATTGAGAAATTTGAAATTCAGGTGACCGTGCTTCGTGATAAATTCTTATAATAAAACCAACTAGATGCACTAATTTCTCAAATTTATTTTTGGAATAAAACTCTACATGTTTCGGACAGGTCCTCTGTCCATCATCAGGAGTTTTTCACTGTAAACACAGCAATGGTATATGTCATACAGGTTTGCTGACAGCTTGCAAGGAAGCTGTCAGCACACCTGTATGACATATACCACTGCTGCGTGTACAGTGAAAAACTCCTGATGATGGACAGAGGACCTGTCCGAAACATGCAGAGTTTTATTCCAAAAATAAATTTGGGAAATTAGTGCATCTGGTTGGTTTTATTATAAGAACACATTGAGTAAATTTACAAAATAAATTACTTATGTATATATCATTTAGAAATAATATATAGTTTCATAAAAAAGGCAAAACAGATGAAGTTGCCCTTCTGTACGCTGAGTAAGCACATAAAGGAAGTAAGGTTATAGCTCCACCTATTTTTAATCTCGGTACTAGAAGGAGGTAAGCGTTCAACTTCACGTCCCGGCTGTTTTACCCCCAAGGAATGAGTTCTCAGTATCCACTGAATGGGAGGCTGGGTGAATCCCAGAGCCGACCTAGACATTTTGGAGAAAATAAAAGACTCTAGCCCGTGACACATTATCGTAGAAAAATGGTCGCCCTCTCCTCTCGCGACTTGACAATCGGCCCCCCCCCCCCATTGACGAGGTTACTTCCTGACCTCACAACAGGGATCAAGGTTGATGCAACAAATTTTAGTATTCTTTAGGTTTAGAGGCCACTGTGATGGGCGGCGCCTTTCACTGCCCTGACGGGAATCAAATCCCGAATCGTCCAGCCCATAGCTTAGTCACTATACTCACCAAAGTGCCCCGGCTCCTTAGGTCTCAAATAGCCTCAATGTTATGTGCTCAAAGTCCTGTTTTTGTACAGCACTGATTTACAAAAATAATTCAGTTCAATCTAATTGCAGTCAAGATGTTTTTTTTTTTTTTTCGTGGGATGATTGGTAGATCTGTACATGGAACAGTTCTATACCGTCACTGTACAAGTTCTAAAATGCACGCACGAAGTCCCTTTTCATTAATTATCTAATGAAACATTAAAAAAAACGTGTCCATACGAACCATCACACACAGTGGCCGTTATTTTTGTCTCTTGTTTTAACAGAAAAAAAGTGAAACTCCAAAGCAATTTTGTCAGTAAAATTCTCTTATTCTGAACTTCGTAACAATACATTTAGCGGTTCGCTTTCGGTATATATGTAGAGACTTAAGGTCATATATTTTACCAGAAAATTCGTAAAGACATGCACGCCCCTCGGTGTACTGAATCTATAAACAATTTTTAAATTTCCATACTTAAAACTTATTGTTTTGAACGGCTTTCATACGTATATTTACACAACATATGCAACTGAACATACTAATATCTCATCTCGATCTAGCGCCGAGGTAAAGAATGTGTGGAACTACTTCACGGCATGTACAGGAACATCTTCACCGTTTTACCATTGTCTTTACCTACAGGGAGGATTACATTGACACTTAAACACACTACTCTTTTCAGGACTTTTAATTACGTCACAATTATAAATAGATATTACATTCTAATAAATTTGACGCTTAAGAAAGAAAATTTCTATAATTAACATAATAACGTTTAACACACAGGGGTACTGATAAGTCCTTAGACCGACCAAGAAGGAAACAAGCTAATGTTTCTCTCAGAATGGCGTGAATTTCCTTCGGCGCCTTACCTTGCAGGAAAAAGGGTTGACAACAGCTCGCGTCTCGATGTTGTTGAAATCGCGCGCATCCCTGACATGCTTCCGAGCTTGTTTCCTTCCAGGTGGGGCTAAGGACTTATCAGCACCCCGGTATAAGAAGTCAGTATCCTCACATTGTTGAAAATGTAAGAACTTTCTTGAGCTGTGAAAAACAGTAACAGTTCGTTCTCATGAATATCAAAACCACGAACACTGACCCTCTCTTTCCTTCTTCCGTGGCCCAACAACCCCTAATGGGCCAGGGTCAACTCATTTTCGAGCTTGAAGAATAAAAGACCAACTTGATGTCACTTGCTATTTTATTTCACTTCTTATGTGCTCAACATGTTTCGGACATTAATATATCCATCATCAGGACCTTGCGAGTATTCTGTTGAATTACCACATTGGTCGTATTGTTCTTGGTTCGACGCGTGTTGGAGTTTCGGTGTGGTTGGGTTGGAGTGGTATCCGTGTTGCAGGCTTCAGCCTGCTTCAACAGCACAGTCGCAAGCTCCTGGTGATGGGTATATTAATGTCCGAAACATGCTGAGTACATAAGAAGTGAAATAAAATAGCAAGTGACATCAAGTTGGTCTTTTATTCTTCAACTATCACAATGAAGCACGATCCAATAAACATAAGATACATTTTCGAGGCTTCACGATCACACTCAGACAAACCAGACTCGGTAGGACTCCTCTGGACGAATTATCAGCCCATCGCAGAGACCCCTACCTGACAACACACAACTGTCACAGGAGACAGACATCAGTGCCTCCGCAATGGGATTCGAGCCCACAATCCCAGCAAAGGAGCGGCCGCAGGCCCACGCCTTAGCTCGCGCGGCCACTGGGATCAACACTGACCTTATTGATTTTGATTGTACCTCAGCGCATTTTATATGAGTAAACAAAATCTGCATCTAATATTTGTGTAGAAGCGCCCGATAAATACAAGAAGGCAAACAAAGTATCAGTAATCCAAGCTGCGGAATAAGATTTCTCAAAGTGACAGGAATGGAAAAGATTACGTAATTTACAGAAAGCAACTTATATAAATCTCTGTTTGTGTGTCTGAAATTGCAATGCATACACGCACTCTTTAAACTGTTAAAACACTATTTTAAGTCGGCAATTTCTAATTCCTTTTCAGTATTTCTGAATTAACAACTTGCACTATTTTATCTTCTATTTCTAATCGTGTCTATAAAAACATATCTTTACTTTGGCTCTGCTTTTATAGCTCCCCTTTCATAAGAATAGACGAAGCAGTCTTTACATCAAAATCTATCTTACTACGACAAATTTACATCAAGATAAATCCTAAATGACTATCCAAACTGTCTGCTAACCCTTCTAATGACAACTACTAATTCTTTGTACACGCAAAGTTTATCATAACTAACTTGATAGAATTCATCCCGTTGTGTTTTGTTAATTCAAAACAACATTAAGATATCAGTCTTTAAGGCATTGTTGTTTGAAACAGCTGTTGGTATTGTATTTTTAGACCTGACGTTGTAAACTCGTGTACTGTTTAGTGTTGTACCCCTGACTGGTTAATATCAACTTGATATAATTCATCCCGCTGTGTTTAGTGAATTCAAAACAACACCAAGTCGTAACTCGATATTGTTTTGAATTCATCACAATGGTCAACAGCACTTCACTTCTATCGAAATAAAAGGTAGTAATGACTTTTTGGTATATTTAATAAAAAGCTTAAACATTTTATTATAAATATTTCTCGTTCATTGCTTTGTATATAGTAATGGACGTGATTCATATCAACGGAGGACTATGATATTTTCAGCAGCTAACATTTATTAGTCATCTTCTTTTTGAAACAAAACTATCACCTTGTAAAGAAAACCCAATTTATCCTTAGTATATTTCGTCAAGCTCTACATGTTTCGGGCGTATCTAGGCCCATCATCAGGAGGTACAACAGTATGTATACAACAACTGGTACTTATTATTCTTTTTAGAAGACTGTCTGTTGTCCTGGTTGGATTGGAATGTTCCAATGTTCAAATCCACCCAGGACAACAGACAACCTTCTAAAAAGAATAATAAGTGCCAATTGTTGTGTACATACGGTTGTACCTCCTGATGATGGGCCTAGATACGCTCGAAACATGTAGAGTTTGACGAAATATACTAAGAATAAAGTCCTTTATTTGTCCAACTAACGCACACAAATTATTATAAAATTATTAAATAGTTAAAATCATTTAAAATTATAATAGTTGCTCCAACATGTTTCGGTTTACATAAACCATCATCAGGGAGCTCTCAGCCTGTGCTTCGTTAAAGTTACAATGTTGATATCGGTTACATATCGTTATATGAAGTTATCGGTACTGTGGCTGCATATTTTATTCACTCTGCAATGAAGGGACCGTCGTTAATATTTAGAGTAAATTTACGGTTAAGAAGGTCAACATGGAGAAAACTATCAAATATAAGCAATCAATTGGACTTGCCCTTTTATGCGTGTGGATCGTGCACTGTGCAGATCGAGACTGTTAGTGCGTGCGTTGTAGATAACGTGACGTGCGGACGAGATCATATAGTGGGTTGGTGTCAATGTTGACCTTCTTAAACATTGACACCAACCCACTATATGATCTCGTCCGCACGTCACGTTATCTACAACGCGCCCACTAGCAGTCTCGATCTGCACAGTGCACGATCCACACACATAACAGGGCAAGTCCAATTGATTGCTTATATTTGATAGTTTTCTCTACGTTGGCCTTCTTAACCTTAATTTTACTCTAAATATTAACGACGGTCCCTTCATTGCAGAGAGAACAAAATATGCAGCCACAGTACCGATAACTTCATATAACGATATATAACCGAAGTCAACATTGTAACTTTGGTGAAGCACAGGTAGAGAGTTCCCTGATGATGGGTTATGTAAACCGAAACATGTTGGAGCAACTATTATAATTTTAAATGATTTTAACAATTTTATAATAATTTATGTGCATTAGTTGGAAAAATAAAGGACTTGATACTATCAACATGCAAGGTGCAACTATGAAGATACTAAGAATAAGCTGTGCATCAAGTTGGTTTTTCTTTACACAATGATATCGAGATGTACGGTCAACGAAACATTAAATCTATCACCTTCTAACTAAAAACATAGAAGTTGCGTGCTATAATAGAGCCAACCCCATACTTCCCATCCCAAAATACGTAAGAGGTCCAGACGTTAATGTATTTAGAAGAGAAGTGACATAAAAGCAGTAAGAAGTTTAGGTTCGGTAACAAGTTAGGAATAATCCTAAACATTTTGATCACCTACAAATGACACACTTAATATCAGCAGAGTGACAAACCTGCCGTCCTACCAATTACGAATCGTTGGCCACATCACAGTCTTGTGACTCAATTTGCAGATTATTTTTACGGATGCAGCCATTGTCAGTATGGTTAATCAGCCGTTCCCAAATATTATTAAAAACCACGAACAATTAATTCTTCTTTCTCCTGTAATTTCACAATTCTAGCCATGTGTCATACTTGAGACACTTCTGCAGCTTTCGTATTTCCAAGAAACTGTTTTGAATTCAAATGTTAATACACCAAATGCAACAATAAATAAGAGAAACAATGTATGCGTACCGCAACTGCGTGGCACGTTCGAATAATCATTTCTGCAATTGAAAGGCGGCAGTGACTTCTGAGTGTATTGTTGAGCCAGATGTCACTCTTAAAACAATATAAAACGTAAGTCCCCAGTATCAAATTTCAAGTAAAAGTGTCCACTGGACGCAGCGCTGATATACGGGTATATACGGAGTAACGGACAGACAGAAAACGGAGGGAGAAACAAGACGCAACTAATAGGTGTTTTTCGCGACTACGCGAAAGTGCCTAATAAAAAACAATACACATATTTCAAGTCCGTAATTTATTGAAGGAAAGAAAGAGAGAAAGAAATATAGAAGTCACGGGAAGGCGAGGAAGAAAATGTAGGTAGCTACTGGAAAATATTAATGAAAAGAGAAGGTACTGAAACTTGAAACAGGAAGCACTAGTTCTCTATCTGCGGAGGACCCGCTTTGGAAGAGACTGTGGACCCGTCGCAAGACAGAATGCGGAATGAATGAATGAATGAATGAATGATGTGGGCTTGTTCCATGAAGACCCTGCGGGAAGCTCACGGATGTCTAGAGGGCCACATTTGCGAGACCTCTGACGTCAGTTACGTACGTGCAGGCTACACATGATTCTTTCCAAAATGTATTGTTCTGCATTCATGGGGAGGGCACGACATTTTTTTCAAATAAAGATCACAGACACAAAAATCTAGTTTTACCCACTAGGGATGACTACTGTATAGGCTTACTGTGAACAGCAACTACATTCTTTAGGTTGTTTTACAATTACACTGAATTGTACGAACCCTTTTATGCCTCAGGCAAACAAAAGTATGTGTTTTACACAGTTGATACTAAATTATCATTGCGAAGAGTTCTACACAAGGAAACAATATCAGCGCTTTTTTTTAATTCGGAAATTTTACAGACATGGCACACAAACGAGAGCAGTGGTGAACGCAAAAACGTAATATCAAGGCGCGTTTGTGATTAACCATCGTTGCCATGGGAAAGAAATAATTATTACATATTGTGAGCGTGTATTTGTAGCCTTTGGTATCCAGCAAGAAATGACCATGCGCCATATTGTCATCTGTGGTCTGTCTGGGTCTACCATGTTTTTCCACATCGTCTTATAAACGGCACGATTTACGGGGGTGGGGGGGGGAGTTTTTGAACATAAAATGTGTTTTGATTTTCTCTACATCTTTTATCTGAAACATTTCTCATTCTAAGTAGGTCAATATCCATTTTTATCATATCTCTCATGTGATAAAAAATGGATATTAACCTACATGTAAAGTGCCAATTATTCTTGTCGGTTTTTAACGAAACTTACACTTTTTGTGCAGATTTTTTAAAAATACTTAAAACCAAATGTCATGAAAATCCGTCTAGTGGGAGCCGAGATGTTCCATGCGGGCGGACAGACAGACAGACATGACGAAGCTAATAGTCGCTTTTCGCAACTTTGCAAACGCGCCTAAAAATGCTCAAGTGAGCCTGGGCTTACGTCTGAATTATGTCCATGAACAAATTCTGATACTTATAATCCTTGTTTCATCAATATATTACTAATTCTGAGCATAAAATTACAAGAGAAATAATGGAACTATTTGAAAATTATCTCCCACAAAACAGCGAAATTTTTCTCCTCATTTTCAGCGCTATTAGGTCCACAACAATAATTATATTATTTCTTCGAATTACATATCACTGCATAATTGTGTCTAGTTAAGTCAAGTTTCCAAATCGTAACCCGAAGTGAACTATTTTTTTGTTGTGTAATTTTATGTTACATTAAAAGACAATATCTTCCTTGACTTCCCTTACTTTCGTTCCTTTCCTGTTTCTCTCTTTTCAGTTGTTGAAAATATTTATCGAAAATCAAATCCCTATTGTGATTTAATTTTTAACTCTTTCAATGCTTGGAAGGATCCATCTTCCTTAAAAATACTAGATTAATTTTGTTAATATCGGCCAAAATTATGTCTTCTGCAATACATCATCATTTAAAGCTAACTATTCGTACCTCCGGCAACCGGAATACAGTCTACGTTACCCTGGAAAAGAATTAACAGAAGAAATTTGATTTAAAGCAGTCAAAATAAACGTAATATATCACTCATTAGATAATAATAATAATATCGCATTTCAAAATACTCACTAGTGTTTTGTTAACTACATTTCAAAAATACAAGCCCGCAAACTTATGCAAATCTAGTCAGCAGAATGGGAGGTTAGCACTAAGAAAAAGAGAAAGAAGTCACTTGATTTTACGTAGATTTTTCGAACCTATTCCAGCATGGTAGCCGAATACAATAAAACTAGCTTGCACATTTCTACGATTGCTGCAATAACCGTTCATTATTTAAACAAAAAACTGCATTTTATTTTGCTTTCACCTAGGAAAATAGCCATCAGTTTGTGTATTTATTTCTGACTACATGATATACGGTATGATATATTTGTTAACTGCAAATGGGTTGACACTCGGTGGCCGTAGTAAAGTACACATTTACACACAAAAAATACACGGAACAACATAATGAAACAGAATAAACAAAACAGAACTTACATAACAATAAGAATACATAGACATAAAAATAAAAATATATAATTTACAAAAGTAACAGAAGCATACAAAACATACAACCACACATACAATGATAAAAAATGGAACCAAAATAATATGAAAGAATGTGATAAACGAAAGAGCCATATAAGCAGCAAACTTCATATGATCTTCATATCATCTAACTTCATATCATCTCTATATCTTCTAATAATGTTAGACACCCTGTTACTAAGACTTTCACTACACTTCATCCAACTACAATTCACTCCACTATACTTGTCGACACCTCACTTCCTCTCATTTAAACTTCACCCAACTACACTTCACGGTCCTCTCATTTTGCTTAACTTCATTTAAATTTCCTACCGCTCCATTTCACCTCACATCACTACACTTCACTTCACTTCAGTCTTAGACGATTTTCTCCACACTTCTATTCCTTTCATTTCACCCCGTTTATAATTGCTTTTTTAACTCTGTTTCTAAAAATCTTATGTTTACAAGGGAAGTCCCTAACGCTTCTGCAGGTTCCAGTTTTTAATGGTCCTATTTGCGAAGGAATGCTTCCCAATATCCATTCTTTGCTTCCTGTCTCTAAGTTTCCGAACATGATCAACCCTACTCAAATAGTAAGGCCTTGGCAACCTGTTACGTTGCTCGAAGTGCACTGTAATTGTCAAGCATCTAAATTACAAATTACTGTGAAATATTTTCTGACATCTACGACGCATTCTAAATGTGTTGCCAGCCATCCGAAAAGCCGTGAATGTTCTACGACTAAATTAAACATATATATTAGTCTAATTATATTTGATGTGACGTGTGAAAGCTTTACTCCTCTTCTTGTTAAGAGAAGACGAACGTAATTACTTTTTCTCAATAAATTACTAGGGAATAATTGGGTAAAATTACGTGTGTATTTTCGTAATTCCAATTTTTTTTTTGCTTGGCTACAGAAAGCTCAATGTGAACGAAACACCGGGTAACGTGACGTGCATTCTGTATTAGTGTAACATCATTCATATTGCTTTGCTGCAAAGTGACAAACCTGTATAAAATAACAACCTTGTCAGTTTCCTTCTCTTTGGCAAGTCATTCAAAACGAAATGAGTTGGGCCGACAAAATTTAAAAAACACACACATACACGCGTTATCAGTTAAAACACTATTGAACTTTCTCATGATGACAGTACACTATTTGAATTATATTTTCTGTACACCTACGTATGAGAAATTTTTAGTCCATTAAAACAATTCATATTTTGCATACATAAACTTAATCACATATTATTATTCTGGGATTCCATTAATACTGTTTTATACGTGTAGTTTGTAATTTTTCATAATTATTAACAATGCCACACATATCCAATGTTTCTTGGGATGGAATATTCAGACTGTCTACATATCTACGGACATTTATAAAATTTATAAATTTCGTGTTTTATTTTAAAAGCTCTAATCTTATTTATTAGTCGTCAAGTATTTTAATTTCACCAAAAAAATACAGATTCACAAATTATTTCCTTAACGATGTCTCATTTTGCTGCCTCCGTAAAATGTAAAATAGAGTATTCTTGTATGTTCAACCAATGACTAACACGGGGAAGCTACGGCAGTCTTTCAGTGTCTATTTATTTTTGGTTCTATCAGTTTAACTTTAAACTATAGAAATTTGACTTCTTACTATGCACGTCCAGGACAGCAGTTGCACTATTAGTCTTTGGCGCACAAGAATATTTTATGTATTTACGCCTAGAAAATATATTTGTTAAAAAAATCTGAGATTATCAGAAGACTGTTAGATTGTTGTTGTTTCTGTTGTCATGTTAATGATGATTAAGGTGATAATGTTGAAAGTTGATCTGTAACAAACTGGATTACAAAAAAAAAAAAAAGCAGTACTCTTTGAAAAATAAATGAAAATTGATATTACCTACTCCGTAGCAAACATCCGGGTGCTTTCTTCCGAAATCTGACTATACTAAAGCAGAGGGCCCAAAAGCAATTTAGTGTTTACTGCTTATTATCTGCGAATGGTGTTACAGCACTGTTATGTTTTAGTTTTGCAGCAGTTATTACTTTAGAAAAAGTAACACAAAAGTACCAGTGAGGAATAACATGATTACTTCATCAGTGGTACACAAACGGTGGAACATAAACTTCGAATCATTCAAAATCACCGAAACTGCACAAAATTAAATACAATTTTCTGATTGCATCTAAACAGGCAGCATTCTCTAAGTTATGATGCAGGTAAACACATCAGTAACTTTCCAAACAAGCGTGGCAAATGAAAACTGCTCATGGTAACCTACAAGACTCTTATTCTTAACCCTTGTGTTGACAAATGAACTTTGATCCTTGGTTAAACATAACATTTGGGCGTGGAACTCCCCTAGAGCAAAATTATATTTCGAAATTTTAATATTTTAAAGTAGTTTAACGAAGTTACATTCAAAAAATGTACAATAATTAGACTTGATAGGCCTAATGTGTTTTTGTAGACGTACAAAAAATCTAACATGAACTGTCCACAGCGATTATACTAATAACTGCAATGCCAATTTATCTTTATTAACTGATATGAAACATGACTACACGTACCGGCTAAAGTTAGCCATTATCAGTTTAGTCTCCAATATATGGAATATGATGCATTTAAGTACCCAGTCAACATCATACATTTTTTGTGTCTCAAAATATCGTGTTTATTTTTTCGTCCAAATTCCCTAGTCAAATGACGCACTAAAATTATTGTTTACAATAAGTCTATTCAATCCAATTCAGTGGATATTTATTAAAGTGCAAACCTAAAAGTGGTTAAATAAAAAAATGAGAGCTAACAGCACGAGTGCCTATTATACGGCCAGCACAAAAACACAAATACAAAACAATTGTATAAATACATAAACACAACACATTAACAACGATGTAAGCAGCCAACAAGATGCAACAATTTTCGTTTATTGATCTTTTTATTGATATAATTGAATTTGCTCTGCATGTTTCGGACGACAAACTCGCCCATCTTCAGGAGCACATTTGACTGTATATAAAGCTTTGATACAATGCACCGATATTGCTGTCGACCGGTGACAAGGTTGAGATGGACCTCAAAAACGTAGATAATTTAACGTAAAAATACCACAGATTACAGCAGAGTCTCTTTTAAAGAAGTAACGGTTTCCTGAAGATGACGGCGCCTTTGCCCACATGGTTAGCAGCTGAAACACCTCTAGCAAAACCAGAATTTTTGCAAGTAACAGTAAACAAGGAGGAATTTATGAAATTACGAATAAAACCCCGATTGCTAGTAATATCCAAAAGTGGCGGGAAACAGTTTAAACCTGAATAAACAGGAATAAAAAATGGTGATTCATGATTAACTCTTCTGTCGTGCTGGGCAGGACGCTTTAGAAATTTGAGAAAATCCTCGCATTTTACATGGCCATGAGCAAAGAAAGGACATTAACACAGGGCTGCAAAGTTCCGCTAAAAGCCTTCCAGATTTTTGGCGTCAGTAGACGTTATAGATTTCCAAAAAAAATCAGACTTCTTTGGTTTGCGTCTAACTAGTGTTAAACACAATATTCGTAGGATGTTAAGGATAGAAAAGGAACACGTTACAGGTCGTATTAAGTCCAGCATCCTTACAGTTTGGGAGAAAAAGTAATCTACATGAGGGTGGAAATGTAATATCGAGTCACCTTTGATAATATATGTACGGGCTATAATAATAACAATAATAAATTCAAGAGACTGTAACGTGTAACTGTATAGAGAATAACATATAAATGGTAAAAATTTGAATTCAGGATATAATATTAAATTGTAACTAAAAGTGTTTCAGCTGTACTGCCCAGTTTGTAACCGCTACATCATATAACTGGTGAGAGTTAAACTTGTGCCAGGTCAATAATCAGTTGTAGCTTTTTGAGATAGTTTATTCTTACAGCCTGTTTCAATATTGGTGGCTGATATTTTATTCTGTAGTCAGCAAAGAACATAAGCACAGTTCTATGTCCTACAGAGTCAGCAACCGACATAAGCACAGTCCTATTCTGTATAGAATCAGTAACGTAAATATGGACAGTTATAATCTCTATACAGTAAGCAACCAACCTAAGCGCAGTTCTATACTCTATAGACACAGCGACCAACGGAAACACAGACAGCAAGAATAGCCTATTTCATAAACCTAGAACAGAATATTCGCAGTCTCACGCTAACCAGTAACATGATCTGCCGGTTCCATACTGAGCAGTACAGCTGCAACACATTATGGCACATATATTTACTGTTAACACGAAATTGAACGTAATTTTAAATTGAATTTTATCTTATCTCCTGGGTTCGATCTTTTTATAATATTTATACTTTCACACGTTAAAGTGTCAATATATTATTATTATTATTATTAAAATCGTCCACACCGGCTCTGGTGCCCACACACCCTTCTATTAAATGAATGTCGGGTTTATTTTCCGGGGACAAAGCATCCGGAGGGTTAAACTGACAACTTGCCTTCATCCAGTGCCGAGGTTAAGAATGAGTGGAGCTATACCTTTGCTCCCCCTGTATGCCTTCATGAAATGGTCAGGGGTAACTTTACTTTCCCATCGATATTATTATTATTATTATTGGGCCGGGATAGCGTAGTCGATATAGCGACTCGCTACGGCCTGGACGGTCCGGGGATCGAATCGCGGTGGAGGCGAGATTTCCCACACCCGTCCAGCCCGGCCCTGGGGCCCACAGCCTCCTATATAACGAGTACATGGTCTTTCTCGGGTTAAAGCCGCCGGAGTGTGGCGTTGACCAACAACCCCAATCTAGCGCCGAGGTTAAAGAAAGAGTAGAGTGATACCTCTACTTCCCGTCTGGGCCTATGTAGCCTGTATTAGGGAAAATGTCTAGGGTGAACTTTATTATTATTATTATTATTATTATTGTTTTGTTGCAAACGCACACCCTAGCAAGTGCAGAATTGGAGCAGAATATAAGTATGTTATTTTAATATTAAAGAATAGGTTAAACGAAGGATTAGACATTTAAATGCATTATTTAGTATATTAAAAATTTAAACAAATATCAGGAATGTGTTTAATAGCGGTTGATTTTAGTCGAAACGTGTAGTCATATTTCATATCAGTTAATAAAGATAACTCTATATTGCACGTATTGATATTAGAGCTGTGGAAAATGGATTTGAGATGTAGGTCTATTCATTTCAACCCATTAAACACTGCAGCGAGCATAAAGCAAATACACAGATAGAGACATGCTCTTTTATGCTGCACACGGTACATTGCCTGGGGAATATTTTATAACGACATTCCAGAAGTTGTCTCTACCCCGCTCTCAAACGATTTGTTGTGCCACAATATTCCTAAATTTCTTTTGACATTGTGTACTTTAAGACAGCCGACGATATTTGGATGGGGTGCGGGACATCCCGAACACTGCGCTGCTAGGATAGCCATTAGCTAAACGGGCATCTGACTTATTATTCAACAGGTTCCGGTTAAATGCGCTCTATTTTCTATTATTTTAAAATAAGCAAACACAAAGTATGTCCGTAGGCATTAGGGTGGGTAATCAGTGTCTTGTGGACGGGATTAGCGACGGACTATGTCTAACATATATCAGAAAATGGAAGACTTCCTAACATAATATTAATGTACAAACACAAATCACAGCCCAATCTAGTTAGCATGTGCTTCGTACAACATCATGTCCAGAAAGAAACTTCTAATTCACACGTTGCAAAACTTGAATCATCATAACCAGATTCTTAATAATGAATACCACATATTCAAATCCGTATCAAGAAATATGTTGTAGCAGTTTCCATAATTTTTTTTGTTTATTATGTCATTTGTTCAAGGCCATTTAACGAGAAATTATTATTATCTAACAGATCACCACAGCTGGTGTCATAGGAATTTTTCATTGACATTTAATCCTTCCGATCGCACTATGGCCCTGGGGTCGACTCAGCCTTTAACAGAAATGATTACCAGGAGTATTTCCTGGGGGTAAAGGCGGACGGTGCGTAAGGCTGACAAACTACCACCATCCTGTGCCGTTGTCATGAAATCTGGAAGCCTTAACTTCCTGGAACCCTCTGGGCCTGTCCAGGCTTGTAATTGGACTGCTTTACCTTTAACAGGTCACCAAGGTCGACTTTTCCTCTGGGTGTAATTAAATCAATGTGTCCAATTATTCGACACATTTCATTCTCACAAATACAATGCTATTGTTAAAGAACTCTGCTATAAATTCTAAACAAAAACTTAATTGAAACACGTTAAATCCAAAATAGCCATAAAATTGTCACTATTTAGCATTTACTTAGTGCTTTTTTTTTAATTTATTACAGTAAAGATGTTTAGTTTTTTACTGCATCTACGTAGGTCAGATCCGAACCTCGTTCGCGTACTTTGTGCGTGTTTTTAAAATTCGTTAATCGCACGTAAGACTTTTTAAACTCTCGAGAAGATAGAATGATCAGTCACGTCGCTGTAGTATGAAACTCTAGAATTTCGGAGACAGTCTGTGCTTTCAACCGTAGGATAAAAGTGGGTTTACAGTACATTTAGGGTAATGTATATAGGCAGGGCCAGTGCTTGCGTTCCGGGAGCACGTAATAGCACACAGGGCCGGTAGGACGGTTTTTTTTCCCTCCCACTTTAGGCTTGAAAGTGAAAATATGCCGGTTGACGTGTACCGTCAGATTAATTTTTTCACAAAAACCACCATCTATATTTACATATATACATACTGTTAAGTGTTCGGCAAAGGGCTGTTCTCTTGGGAAAGAAGTCCTGATAACGAAGGCAGACATTGTCCCCAAAACCGCTGGAGTTTTGTCCTATAGAAATGCGGCTAATCGCCGAGCTGTTTAACTGTATTTGTCACATTACTGTCAAGACATGCATCCACAATCTACGCAAATTTGTGTATACACAGAAACGTATAATACTACACTGTCTTCCTGCCGTAAGATATTCAACCGCTGTGTATAAAATTGCCATGCAATTGGTCCCTATATTTAGCAGCAAATGGACAAGCTCTATTTTACTTTTTTCCATCCCTTGTTAAACCACCCTTGTTTATGTACAAGAATTGAATGACTCAAGCATATGCATATATCCTCAGCCATAGTACCCAATAGTTTAAATCAAGTCAATTCAAGGGAAATCGCCATAAATAGATAAATCAGATCCATTCAAATCCCTGCAATAAGCCATTCTGACTCTGTAACGAGGCAAAAATGCCAACTAATGTTTGAATTCTAAAAGATTTGTATACCTAATTTGGAATAACTGCAGAGTTTTGTACGTCTCGTTTCCTCAAATTTGCCGCAGGAAGTGAAGTTACATGCGACGTAGGATGTTAATAATAACGACGTTATCTTCTCTAAGATTGTCACAAACGGCTATGTACCATGTGCTTGTTAAGAGTCACTAGGAATCACCACCATCCCTTCCAGAGACGTACATTATCTTTAACGGTATTGAATGTGGTAATGTTGTTGGTTACACCTACTTTGACTAGCGCACTCTACACTTTGACCGGAATGGCCGGGCGGGTAAGTTGGCCACAGATCTCATGCTGAATTGCTACTTACCGAGGGCATAAGCTGGTCCGTGCTGCGAACGCGGGTCACTCTGTTCTTATACAAGTGTTTCTTGACGAAGCGCTCTACTGGCTGGTTCCACTTCATAAAGGAAACGTAGGCCAGATAGAAACCAAACAGCACCAGTGCCTCATACCAGTAGATGTAGTTATCCCGGAAGAAAATGATGAGTGTGATGAGACTGGCGGAGTAGAAGGTACAATCACGAAACAGGGGCCACCAGGTGAGAGTGAGCACAGTTTTGCTGAATATGGCGCACATTCCGATCACAAACAGGATGTTGAAAACCGCTGAGCCAACAATGGTGCCAATACCAACATCGTCGAAGGACACGAACACACCAATGACGCTAGTGAAGAGCTCTGGTGCTGAACCACCGGCCGCCATGAAGGTGGCACCAGCCACATCATCCTGAATGTCAAGCTTTTCAATGATGACGTCCAGTGACGGAACAAAGAACTCGTCGCAGACGATGGCGAGCGCTACAAACATGTACACGACACCAATGAGATGAAGGACGACGGCTCCTTGTCGTCTTTGTTCCATGGTGAACAAATCATCAGGAAAGAGAGGGTCTTTGGAAGCATTTCCTCTGCTACCAGTCAAGTTCTCGTGTTCAGTGTCAATGTCGTCGTATGAAGGCCGCTCATATTGAAGGCTGGGTCTGCTGAGCGCGCAGAAGAGCAGACAGCCTGCCGCGAGCAGCCTGACACACTTCATGTCTTCTAAGGGAAGGTTATGTTAGGATGGCCGCTAGCTCATGGCTTTCCCAGCAGTCGCCCGTCCCGTGTCTGCAGGTCGATATGCAGGCGCGAGCGAGCGGTTCCTCTGCGCACCCCATACGCGCACTGCACCATTCTGAACGACGGTTCAGCCACCCCGTGGAGAAAATCCGAATTCTTATGGCCTGGATTTTCGGGGAGAGTCTTGGATTTAGTACCGGGATTTAACCAACCCGATTACTTAATTGAGCGACACTTACAAGCGGAATTAAAATTCTCTGCTGTATTCGACAGGTTTGTTTCAGACTGCACGAAATATATTCAAGTACCCTTAATCTGTTACCCTGTGGCGTAATTGATTATACGAAACTTGAGGTGCAAGCAGCGGTGCTGCAAAAAGTCTTCCGGGATCTTACGCCATACGGACTGGTAGTTAGAGGCGTTTCGAAGGCACTATGATTCTCCGAAACTTTGGTGACTATTCACTAGTCGAAAAGGTGTAACATCCCAAACGAACTGAAACTTCTAATTTAATCTAATACTTTTTTGTTTAAGTTTTGGAGTTCGAAATATCAGTACTCCTTATACTCACATAAATACATTCGTTTTACCAATATACACGCGAGGAAGTTCTCTGTAAAAATTCTTATACTACACAAATTGCTAATCCTCGAAGTCCGAAAGGATCTTAGGAAAAACCGTTGATCAAATATCTAATTATGGCATAAATAATATCTGGGAGATTCTCTCCTTTCAGTGAGCGCAGCGCGGGTGATTTTCGTAGAAGTGGAACAATGTGAAAGTAAGGTACGTTTCTGCCTACTTTCGAGGGTGCACCAAGGTAGTGTGGCTACCAGGCTGCAGCACCCTCCAATCGGAAGAAAAAAAAGAGAGAGAGAGACTTTGTAGACACGATGATACGAACCGTTTTACTTGATTTACCCTTCAGCCGAAATCAAACACTGAAACAGACTGATCACTAATACATTAGAACTTTGAAAAATAAAATAAAAAATTAGGTTTTAGACGAAATAAAAAAAAAGAATATTGGGCCTTGTGATTTAAATTAAGCGAGTGGGTCATGGAACATGTTTGTACGCACATAAATGCGGTTGCAAAGAGTCTTGTGTTACAATTATCTTTATGACATACTTTATATAACACTTTTAAAATCATACATTATTTACAGTCTCATTGTCAGCAACCCCTCGTCCTCCAAAGAACAATTCTGGTTGCGCACCTGCACATTGGTTTCGTTTCAACGTGTTAACGTAAACACGTCTCAGTACGTGTAGAAAGGTGTCTGATCAGTGCCGTCTGTTAAGATCAGGTTTAATTCTTGTTCAGAATTAACCACCGAAGCTAATTCGCGAAGGTTGTTAGACAGGTGGCAAGATGATCTGTCCTCGCCGAAGGAGTCTCTCAATACATGTATTGAGAATCCCTATGAAGTGCTTCAGCCTGCATCCGGATACCACACCACCCCAGCCGAACCACACCGTAACACCAACACACATCGAACCAGAGCAATACAACCCATGAAATAACTCAACTAATAAGTCGCAAGCTCCTGAGGATGGATGCATTAACATTCGAAACATGTTGAGCATTAAATAACGAAATAATAAAGCAAGTGACATCAAGTTGGTCTATCTTTATTCTATTATCAAGATGATGCACGATCCAATAAACATAAGATTCATAAAATCAAACTTATTTGCGTAAAATTGGCCAGCACTTATGGTATCCAAAATCAGACATCAAAACATGTAGTTGAATAAGTGTTAAATACACATAATGCATGTCGAACACGAGGGAGCAGAGAAGTGCATATAGGATTTTGGTGGGTAATCCTGCAGGCAACCAACTATTTGAAAGACTTAGGCGTGGGTGGGATGATAATATTAATATGATCTTAAAGGAAAACGCTGGGAGGGCGTGGTCACCCTTAATCTGGTTCATGATATGGACGATTGAAGGGCTCTTGTGAAAACTGCAATGAACCTTCGGATTCCACAAATTGCAGGGAATTTCTTGACTGGCCGAGAAACTGTTAGCTTTCGGAATGACTCCGATCCATGAAGTTAATTAATACTGCTTCTAACCGACTTAATGTAAGTTACAAAATTCCTTGTAAGGTGCTGATACAAATAAATACATTTATGTTATATTGGCATACCAAATCTTCCAAACAAGGCTTGGGTCATCATGACGATCCCGAAGCTAAAATTGATCCTTCCACCTTGTTCGCAGGAGACTTGAGCAGTGTTGGAGGTACACAGGCGCGTGCCTAGGGTTGTCCAAGGTTAAGGGGTGTATTGCTCTTGTAGGTTATTAACAACTATTATGTAAGCAATGTTATTAAAAGTTTTATGCTTTAACACACAAGTACTTCAAAATATTGATTCCTCTGTTTGAGACACAAAATACAGTAATTAACAAAAGCCACTCAGCAGCGATTTATTTTGTATGACATCAAAAACAGCCGGAGAATGTGGAATATTTCACCTATTTTGGTAGTGGATTAACAACTGATGCAGGAGGTACATGGGAAATGAAATCCAGGAATGTCATGGCAAAAGCAGCTTTCAAGAAGAAGAAGAGTCTTTTAACCAGTAAATGGGACTTAAAAATTTAAGGGCGAAACTAGTAAAGTGTTACATTTGAAGTACAGCTTTGTGTGGTGCTGAAAATTGGACGCTGCGAAAACAGGTCAGAAATAACTGGACCACAATGTGTGAAATGAAGTGAACAGGATAGGTCACATGTTGCGTAAGAACTGCTTTCTAAAACACATTATTGAAAGAAAGATAGAAGGAAGAACAGAAGAGACTGGAAGACGAGGAAGAAGATGTAAGCAGCTATTGCATGACCTTAAGGAAAAGAAGGGATACCGAAAACTGCAAAAGCAAGCACTAGATCGCATTTGTGGAGAACTCGCTTTGGAAGAGGCTATGGACCTGTCGTAAGACAGACAACAGAATGAATGGACAAACTGCACGGTTTAGAAGAGACAGAAGTACTTTTCCATCCAATTCTTCTCCCTTTCCGAAAGAGCAGCATGTAGATGGGGATGAGTATGAAGCATTGGCGGAATGATGTTGACAGGGGTAAAACGAAATACTCGGAGAAGAGACTGCCCCAGTGCCACATTAAATCTTACACGGACTGAAGTGCGACCGAACCATAATCTCCACAGTGAGAGGCCGGCTACTAACCGCCTGGGCCATAGCGCGGCCATTAAATGAAAGATGCAATCTCTCTGCGTGCGAGCCACAGTGAGCTAAGGGATGTGTGGTAGGACCGAAAATTTTTATAAAGAAGGATACAGGCATACTGCAAAAACCACCATGAACTCAAAAAACACCGTAATTACTCTTTGCTAATAAAAAAAAGTAGTAGTAAAGATTTCCTTGTCGACGCCATCAAGGCAGATGGGGGAAGTGGAGGTATTGCTCCATTAATTCTTAACCTCGGCATTACATGGAAGTGGGTGGTTAACTTCATACCTCGGCCTTAACCTAGAAAAGAACCTCGGTACCCACTGAATAGGAGGCAGTGGGCTCCAGTACCGGTTTGGACGTTTCGGAGAGAAAAGTCCTGCCCTTAGCGGGATTCGAAACCCGTACCGTCCAGCCCGTAGCGGAGTTAATCACAGATCTGAACTTAAAAAATATAAATTTTGTAACCCAGTTGGGGACCATTGTCTCACCTCTTGATTTTCCATAAAACTGGCACCTTCTATTTATGCTTACCATAAACTGTCACATTTAAAATGGTATTGATACCACTTTCATTAGTGATGACAAATGTGTATCAGTTAAATGTAACTTTTCTGAGCTCTTTATGAGTGAAAACAACTGTTCATACAAATATGTACTACCCAAAAACCTTTGCAAACAAATTGGATATCTTGGGGAAATCAATGTGCTGGTTAAGAAGAAAAAAAAATTTACCACCTCGTCACTACAGTTTTCTGTTAAAGCTGTACCATATTTTAATCCTAACAGTTCCATTTCATAAATTCGCCCACTTCATGAAATGCCAAAATTATAAGGCGCAATAAATGCAATTTAAAAAATCTTGAAACAGATTTCCATAGTTTGTTCCCAGCGATCAGAATATCTTATGAGAAACAAACTGGGGATCAGACTCACGCAAATTAAATGATACACATCTTGAGACATATAATCATCAGGAAAATTATGGTGAAGTCTTTTCAAAATGTACTCTCATTTTTTTGCTTTACTGCACAACTTTCTGGTGTATTATACAACGAAAGGTGTAAATTTTACTGCCGAGTTCTCACTGCTTTAGCCAGTAATGGTAACAGCTACAAGAGTCACAACACACTCAAAAGTGGAACTTCATATGCTTTTAGTATATGGTATCACATAAAAGTCTTCCCCAATAAGTCTCATGCAGGCATTAATTCCAGATTTCTTCAGTAGCAACAAAATTTGAGTTATGACAACGAATGAAATCAGCAAGCCAAGGTATATCTACTATTGAGTAGTCTTGAAAAATTTTACTACTTGATTTGGTTTCGGATTTTTAAATTTTGTCCAGACAAGACAATTTTTGCTGTTTAATTCAACACCCAAACAGACTGTCCTTCAATTGAAGTTTTCCCCATCCAATTTAAGGAGTGCTTACTACCATTCAGTTCAGAATCTTTTTGTATTTGCAACAGTTACCTGAAAAGGAAACATTAAAGGACACACAACTATACTTTTCTTCTCTGTGCAAGTGTCAAACTTGGTCTCTCAAGTTGAACGAGGGCCAGAGACTGTTGCCTGACAGCAGGGTGCTGAGGATAACATTTGGAGACAGCAAGAAACAGGATGCCGGAGAAAAGCACATAACTAAGATCTTAAATATTTCTAATCTTCACAAAATACTAATTAGACTGGTCAAATCAGGAATTGTGATTTGGGGAAACAATTACCACATATGGACTGGATTACAAATGAATACAAAATGTGTGTCAGAAAACCTGAAGGGACATCCACTTGGGAAATCTGAAAATTAGTCACAAAACTGATAACAAGAAACAGGGTGACGTGGACTGGTATCATATGGGTGAGGATAAGCTATGCCCCAGGGACAGACACAATCTACTGCCAATTCCTAGTCAAGAGCAGTAACCACAATGTGTTTGTGCAGCTTTGTGTGAAACCATCCCCCTACAGTACTGGTAAGTATGCAGGTCAAAAAGATAATTTTGAAATTTATGGCAGGTCACATGTCAATTTAAGCAATGAAGTGGTTAAGGACTTTGCTTAAAATTAAACACACCATGCGACATATTACATACTCGTAACAACGAAGCCAAAATATTTTAATTAAATGTAAAGTTCTACCCAGAACATGCCATACAAGTACAGAGGAGCAGAATAGCTCCACCTTGGCGCTAGAAGGGGGTGGCTGGTCAAAGCCATTCCCTGGCCATTTTTCCCCCTGGGAAAAAGCCCTGGTACCCATTGTACAGAAAGCTGGGTGTGCTCCAGGGTCAGACTGGATGGCTGCAGAGACAAGAAAATCTCTAGGCCCACTAGAATTTAAAACCCAAACCATTCATCCTGTAGCAAGTCACTATACTAAGCTCTCTTGTCCCCAAAATACTATAATTATTGAATTTAATTTTCAGTACCATGGAAGCCATAGCAACCACACTGCAGCACGTTCAGTATTTGCTGTCCTTTTCCATGTGTCACCTGGTGCTAACATAACACTGATGGAGCTGCAACAGGGAATATAAAAATCTTACTGAAACTTTTTGGAGAGTGATGAAAATATTTTTAATTCTTCAATTTCAAAATTCTGACACTAGGTCACATTTTATAATTAGAATTACATCACTGACAGGACCTCATAAACTGAACTGGTGTACAATGTGTCTGAGACCCCTGGTCTAGAGAATGTAAGTATCTGTGATCAACTGTGAACTCTGAATTATCGATTTTTTACACTCACTCACTCACACATAACATCAAACAACAAAGGATAGAGTACTTCTGTATTTCTTAGGTTTGCACTGCAAATTATAAACAAATATAAACTCTATTATAATGTAACAAATATCTTCTTCATTTACTACAATACTACTAATTTGTTTTGCTGCAAAAAACCTTCAGCTGATGTTAAAGATCTACAAACTTTTCATTGCGACTGACCAACACAGGTGCCACGAGCACCTCAAAGTCATGGAATTTGGCTACCAGTCACAACACATTAGCACTTGAGTTATCCCTAGCTCTTTCACTTACATTTAGAAGATTAAACAACATAAAATTCTCATAAACACCACCTATTTCCTTGTAACCCTCTCTGATAAATACTCACACTTGTACAATGGACTTCCAAGTGACTTGTACCCAGACTTCCATAACAATTTTACAGAAATATTATTCATTTTAAACATGCTACAAAGTCCAGCTCATGTTCCTGTTCTTAAGTAATACATAAGTAGAATCATTTAGTTCCACGGGTACAATAATTCCTATTAAAAACAGACAGTTTCAGTCTCTAAATGTCGGAGTAAAAACTGCTTGGGCAGGTTATGTACCAAATAAACTCAAATATGGATATTAATAACTATCTGTGCGTCTTTTGCAACAAGTGCATATCAAATGAACACATAATGACATCTTTATGTGCAAGAAATGAACATAAAGGCCAAGACATGCAAAACTGCAATAGACGCATTTCAAACAGGTGTACTCCAAACCTCTGTAGAATTCCACTCTCACGTTCAGAGCAATAAAATGTGGGTTAATTTGGACCAAAGTCAGATTCAATTAAACACATTATTCTACAGCCTCAAAATATAAAATTCATTAAACTCTGTTTAAACAAAACATCTTTACATGAATACAGACAGATGTACAAACTGATGATAGGAGAGAAGGTCTCACAAATGTAGAAGCAAATTTGGAAGATAACCTGATTCAATGAATCCCGGAAAATGATCAGTGCTAAGAAGTTCCAGCTATTGTGCAGGGAAGTGTATATTAAAGGGAGACTAACTCAGCTTTATGAATTATGCCTTAAATTAGTAGGTAAAAGAAATTAGGTCACATTATGGTGGATACTACTTCACAAACATATGAAAGACAAAAACTAGTAAGAGCTTCTGGTATAATTAGAGAGTGTAATTTTACAGAAGCAAAATAAGCTTCACACAAGAACAAATATGACTGGATGCAAAGTACAGAAATTTAAGACTCTAGTAATACTCTGAACTGTATGAGTTGGAGAACTGTGCTAGATAAATCATACCCCAATTAACTATGGGTATCAAACCCAAGTTTAGAAAGTCAAATTGTAACAAAGTCAAAAACAGTGAAAATTACAGATTTTATGCTTTCACTGTGACTCATTATAGTTACTGATTGCTTACCGCTTGTGATTCAGCATACTGCATGGATTCTGATGTTGGTTTACAGCAGACACAAACGTACTGTTGTAAAGCATACGCTTCAGACAGATTTATAATCACAAATGTATCACATCAAAAATCTTACAAATATAAATTACCAGTTATCATAAGACCTATAACTCATGGCAGGCATCAATTTTTTGTACAATAATGTTTTTATATAAGAAAATTCAAACTTCTCTCAAGCTTACTACACAGAAATGCAGTAAACCAACACTTAACTGTCTTGCATCTTTACATGTGAGAATACCCCTACTGAATTTCACCAAAATCCTCTCAATAATCATACAGACACAACAGATGACTAACATGTGACATTTCCACCATTCATTAATTTCACACACTTTACAGCGAGCGCAGCACGCATATGCACAAATTAATATGTGAATTACAATAGTCTCCACACAAGAAAATGCACAATTACTTACAACCAAGCTACCATCATATTGAAAACTTCCAATAAAAATTTGTTTGAATAATTTTCCATGACTTATCCAATTTCTCAACATTAAAAGCTATAAAGCAACAAAATTATGTAAAGGAAATTGCTTGTCCAGATATCGCCAACAATACTGCACACAGAAAATAACGGATAAATCAATTCACCAAAAACCATTAAGTTCTTACCAACAGGTTTCAATACATAAATTTCAGCACTGTTCAAAGTCTTTCATTTTCAGTTGGAATGTTATATTTCTTAAGCATTTACATCCATTACAATAAAATGAGGACCTTAAATCCTTGTTTATATCAAAGGCATTAAAGACATGTTCTTTAAAATTAACCTTTAGGGCAAATACTATTCTGTAAAAATATTAATTCAGTACATGATCTTCAGTGCATTTCACCTACACAAAAATATGCTGAAACCTTACAAAAAAAAAAAGACGTTCTTCCTTAAAAGACATACAAATTCAGGAAATACTTGAACACATTATGCAGGCGTAAGTAGTTAAATACCTATCACATCAAAAATATTTCAAGTATCAAATTTAATGATAACTATACTTATGTTAGGTATTACTTTTTGTACAATAATGTGCATATAAGTACTTTCAAATTTCACTCATTTTTCCTGCAAAGAACAGTATTAGACTGACTCACACTAGAATTAAATTCGTCTCACATCTGTATGTGAGAACCCAAGTCCTGAATTTTACTGAAATTGATTCAACCAGTATGGAGTTATAACATGTAGCCTTCACACTATGCATCTATTTTATGTACATGCACTTATTCACTCACTCACATACACAAACACACACACACACACACATCTTCAGTTCAAAGAAAAGTTAGTATTAGAAATATAATGTCAGTCTTGGGACAAAAAAAATGTATAAATACTCACTACCAAGCTAACATCATAACAAAAAGTTTAAATGAACATTTGTTTGAATGGTTTTCCACCTCATCCAAATTCTGAATTTTAAAAGCTACATTTAAAGTTACAAAATTATGTACTGAAAATAACCTGCCTAGATATCTTCAAGAGTACAAAATGCAGAAAATACTGATCTCTGAATCAATTCACCACAGAACACTGAATCATTACCAAGAGGTTCTAATGCATAAATTTCAGCTCTGTTCAAAGTCCTTCATTTTCACTCAAAATGTCACACTTCTTGAGCATTTACATCCATTACAATAAAATGAGGACCTTAAATCCATGTTTATATCAAATGCCATTTAAGACACGTTCCTTAAAACGAAATTTTATAGCAAATATTGATCTATAAAAATCTTAATACGGTACACAATATTCAGCGTATTTCACAATACAAAAATATGCCAAACCCTGATGAAAGAAGATGTTCTTCTTAAAAGAGATACAAATTGTGGCAGTATTTGAACACATCATATGGCAATAAAATGGATACAAAAAAACTTGTCCAAACTTACTACGTCAAAGTTTGGTCAAGATACTTACCCTACATATAAATAACACATCAGACCTGAGCAGTATGCTCCTAGCGCGTGTTATTACGTATATAGATTAACAACGCCACTGTTGCAACACAGCAAAAACCTATCATGGCACACTTATAAATATTATTCACTGACTGCTGAAGAACGGCAGCCTGAAAGACAACAAAAATGTCAAAATTAAACTAAAAAATTCATATCAGTAATACTGAAAGTTATGCAAAATAATACACACACTGCTGACCACAATTAAACCCTCTCATGGCACAATATCAATGCTCTAATATTCAAATGCTGTCTAGTGGCTTAAGGGTAAACATTTAACTTCTATGGCTAAAGTCTCAGGTTCCAGAATGGCAAAATCCAGTGCAGTTTTTATTGCCATGAGTGTAGGTATTCATTAAAATGCTTTAAAATTCCTAACATGGTCTCAAAATAGGTTATCACTTTTGGAAGAGAAAAGAAATTTAAGAAATGACCATAGGTTTCTTTACATCTCAGAAAGGGCTAACTTAAACACGTGAAGCACAGGTCATTGAATATAGTGTCCCAAAAAATGTATACACACTTCAATAATCTATGTATCACCAAGAAAGTGGACAGTGCTCTCCTTAACATTTCAAATGTTCAAATTGTCCACCAACAGCATCCATGCGTTGTTGACAACAACTTGCAACACAGTGGCATCCTTCTTGTGTTGTTGGCAGTGGAAGGGAGGCAGTTTTTTTTTTTCAGCTTCATGCTGCACATTACAGTGTTCTTGGTTTCTTGCACACACAACACTCTGCAGAGTACACCACCAGTAAAGTCTAACAGGCACCTGTACTGTACACTCTTATCTTCCCCTATGCCCTATTCATCTTTCATGAAAATGAACAATGAGGTAATTTCTCACATCATTACAGTAATGAGGTAGTACATCATCCTGTTGAACGTCAAGACTCTTGCACCAAAAACAATCTGCTGATTGAAGGTACAATAACGTTCTACAGCACTGATAAGTAAATGCTGCCTGTGACACTGCTTTAAAAAACGGCTCCAGCAGTCTTCTGGAACACAGAATGCAACACTTACATTTAAGAGTGTTTTCATGGTAACAAGCAACGAAATCATGAAATGCAGTACAAACTTCCATTTGACAATCTGGATTGTCCTTATGCACTGTATGGAACAGTCTTGTTACAGTTTCCACTTCGCATGCTGCGAAATGCAATTAATGCTGATTTCAGGGACACTACTCTTATAGAAACATTGCCTTACGGACTTCTTTGTACATAGTGTGAAGGCTTATAACACTGTCATAATGCTTTCATCATTCACGGAACTGTGAGGTCTTCCAGACTGGCCCTTCTTGACATTTTCCACTGTCATATCTCAAACATATCATACAACACTGTAACTGTTACCCATGTCAGTGGAGGTGTTCCAAGTTCATTTCTCCAATGTTTCTGTACCTCAACCACATTCTCTATTTTCAGGCGGCAATTAAGAATCCACTTGCACTTCTCAAAGGACGACTGTGATGATGCCAGTTTCCTTAAACTGGATACCACTGTCTAGCACGTGGGCACAAAACTCTTGTGTGCCAAGCTACCCAGTTAAAGACATTCTGTATGGTGGCACTTAACACTCCTGGTCCCTGGTATGAAATTTATTTGATGTCACCTACTTGGTGAATAAAATTTGAAGTTGGCTTCTATAGTATACAAATACTGGGTGCAATGCTTGTCATCCATCACTATTCTAATACATCACTGCAAAATACTAGCACCCTGTCTTTATGTCTGTGTGTGTTATTAGCAAGTAGAGTGTGCATATACTTTGGGAACTCTGCATACTAGTACCTACCACACAGCAAACACACCCAAGTTTCCAATTAGCAGACCACTGAACCCATTCAGGGAAATAATCACTGTTTAAATAGTTAAGTACATAAAGTTCACCCTAGAAAAGACTATGAAGGATAAGAGGGGGAGCAGAGGCACAACTATCTTCTGCTTTAACCTTGGCACTCCTGGGGGTGGAAGGTCACTGCCATTCCCTGGTTGCTTTACTACCCAGGAAGGACACCCAATATCCACTGTACAGGAGGCTGGGTGGGCCCCAGGGCTGGTCTGGACGGACGCAAAATATCTCACTCCACCGAGATTCAATCCCCACTCCATTTAGCCCACAGCAAGTCACTTCACTGACTACACTATCCCATCCCATACAAAAATACTTTCTGTGAGTTAAAGGCACAGCTTCTTTAGCATTTACGTACAAAGTAGTTTCAAAAAACAAGGTAACAAGCATGGAACATGGCTAGCTGAAGGTACACATCAGAACTTCACGCAGTCACCAAGGACACTTAGGCATTTGTTCCACCATGACACCAATATGTTTGTATCCCAGCATAGATGAAACAGTACTGACAGTACATCATTTAAAGGAGATCCAATACACTCATACTGGTAGCCCCCACACAGAAATACATTCCATCCTTGAAAATCAACTCAACCAAAATGAGCTGCCATGACAACCTGAAGAAGTTTTCTGCAAATATAAGGGATGCAGCATGGTAAGGTAAAAATCCCCACCATAACATGGCATGTAATCTTAAGCGTATTGGACAGTGCATCATCTTGATATTTGAATAAAGGTAGACCAACTTGATGACACTTGCTTTATTATGTCAATTTACTGCTCAACATGTTTCGGATGTTAATACATCCATCTTCAGGAG